>Ga0307982_1005150_pt1 | contig 10240 bp, 9 predicted proteins | sample OrgLakmetagen989_FD_201847 | JGI IMG/M metagenome (GOLD analysis project Ga0307982, IMG submission 201847) | Saline water microbial communities from Organic Lake, Antarctica - #989 | ecosystem: Environmental > Aquatic > Non-marine Saline and Alkaline > Saline | place: Antarctica: Organic Lake... | reverse complement strand
CCCTTGATTTAACACACGCCAAATCTTTCGCATGAACGAACCGCCTTGTAGGTTCAGCTTTTGCACGTTCGTGACTAGCGGGGACGCTAGTCGCTTTGCAAGCTACGCCGTGGCACGGCGCTAGTCGCTACCTTTCCAAACAGGTAGCGGATGGCGTCCCCGCCAGCCAAGATGGGCAAAGGGTGCAAAGGATTCTACACTGGATTTAACCCATCTTTAACAATACGTTCTTAAGCTAAGTCAAAATAGGTCGTAATTCTGGCGATCCAGAAGTTACTTTTGTTGACTATCAACAACTTACAACTCGACAAATCCATTTGTAGTGCCATAATAATTAAGTAAATATTGACTTCTGTATTTTTCTTCTTATGTAGGTAGGGATATGTTTATTCGGCAAACTACTACGGGCAACTCCGCCTCGAATCAGTCATACTTCACTTATCGGCTCGTCAACTCTGTGCGTATCGGTAAGAAGGTGAGCCAAAAGACCTTGCTCAATCTGGGGCGGCATTTTGATATCGAGCGTGAGGCATGGCCTGAGCTGTGCGTGCGCATCGAACAAATACTCGCTGGCGAGCGTGCTTTGTTTGAACTGCCATCTAAGCTAGAACAGGAGGCGCAAAGTATTTGCGCAAAGATCATTGCCTTGCGCGGGGATTGTCTGGGGGTCGAGGCAGGTGAGGAAACGGACTTTCGAGAGATCGACGTCAATAGCGCTGAGTTAATCCGTCCTAGATCCGTGGGCACTGAACATGTCTCACTGCACGCACTTGAGAGCCTGGGACTGCCGAAGATACTTGAAGATGCTGGATTTAATGGGCCTCAAAAAGCAGCTGCTTTAGCCAATATCATTGGGCGTATGTGTGAGCCGCGCAGCGAGCTGGCGACTTGGAATTGGATGAAAAACAAAAGCGCCGTCGGCGAACTACTTGAGTTCGACTTTGAATCGATGCCGCTGATGCAGCTCTATCGAGCCTCGGATCGTTTGCTCGGGCACAAGCAGGCCATCGAAGATCAGATTTTTGAGAACGTGCAGGAGCTTTTTGGCTTCACCCCTACGGTCACCCTGTATGATTTGACCAACACGTTCTTCGAGGGTAATGCGAGTGCGAACGCAAAAGCCAAACGGGGGCGTTCGAAAGAGAAGCGCTTTGACTGCCCCTTGATCACACTGGGGCTAATGCTCGATGGGAGCGGCTTTGTACGTCGCTCAGAGATCTACGAGGGCAGTGTCGTTGAAGGAAAAACTCTGCAAGGTATGCTCAAGAAACTGGATGTCCCAGCAGGTGCTCTGGTCGTCATGGATGCGGGGATTGCCACTGAAGAAAACATCGAGTGGTTGGCCGAGAATGGGTTCAAGTATCTGGTTGTCAGCCGCAAACGTAAACGCGAATTTGATAAAACTCAGGCGAGCAAAATCTTATCTGCAAGCGGTTACGAAATCTTCCTCGACCGGCGAGACACGCAGGACGACTCGGTTGCAGCAAACGGGAAAGACACAAGCGAGCGTAAGGAGCCTAAGGAGTTGTCAATCGCCTGCTGGTCGGAGCAACGCGCTGAAAAAGACAAGCAAATCGATGCTCAAATGAAGGAGCGATTCGAAGCCGAACTCAGCAAGCTAGGCGCGGGGCTGAGCAAAAAAGGCACCACCAAAAAACGTGACAAAGTGATCGAACGCATTGGACGATTAAAGCAGCGCTACAGCCGCGTTGCGCAGCATTATCAGATCGATTACTCATTCGATGAGAGTAAGGGCACGGTCACTCGGATTGAATGGCTCTTCGAGCCAAAGCAGGGCAGTCAATCGACCCATCCAGGCGTTTATACGCTCAGAACCAATGAGATGGATTGGGATGATGAGCAGTATTGGAGGACTTACACCATGCTCACTGATCTTGAGGCAGTATTTAAGAGTCTCAAATCTGAGCTCGGTATGCGGCCTGTTTATCATCACAAAGAAAAACGCTGCGATGGTCACCTATTTATTACCGTGCTTGCTTATCAAGGGGTGCAAGTCATCCGCAAAAAACTCAAAGAAAAAGGCCACGACCTGAGCTGGCGTTCATTCAAGGACATCTTCGACTTACAGCGACGCGTCACTATGACTTTTAAACAGAGCGATGGCAGAACCTTGCACATCAGAAAGGCGACCCATCCAGACCAGCCATTAAAAGAAATCTACCAAGATTTAGGATTATCAATGAACCCGGGAGGAATCAAAAAAATCACGATTTAAACAAAATTAAGCGCTTGTAGTGCCATTGGACTCGCCTAGATGTCGAAAGTCGTTGTATTGCAGATACTTAATTTTTCAGGTGTTAAAGATGGGCTAGTCGAGCGCGACATCGCCAAACGCCAAACCGCATCCGTCTATCTCAAAAAACTCTGTGAAATTGGCGTCCTCCATGAGCAAAGCGCAGGCAAAGAAAAACTCTTCGTGCATCCGAAACTTATCCAGCTCATGACACAGCCCGCACATAGCTTTGAGCCTTATGCAGGCAATTCACCTATACCACAAAGGTAATGACATGAACCCTTCTCAGCCCACTCTCTGGGCACAAAAAAGCACGCTGCCAGTGAGACAACGTGCCTTTTAGAAAAGTATGTAGTCGTCTAGACCCGACGACGACGGCGGAGGCTGACGAAGGCCAATGCAGCCAAGCCAGTGAGCGCCCCGTAGCTAGAGGGCTCGGGGACAACGGCGGCGGCGCTGACGACTCCAGCGGTTTGTCCGCTAATTAGGTAAACTTCATAACTGCCGTCTATGAAGGATTGAGGGACATTCGTATCGTTACCGAATGTGCCGCCGCTATAGCTAATGATGTCACCGATGACAGCTTCTTCATTGCTTCGTATTCCCAACCATATTATTCCGCCGTTGTTGGCTCCTCCAAAACTATTATTTGCAAAAAAATCGTTGGATAAGGATGATGTACCAGGAAATGATACTGATCCACTGGCGTCCCAGTCATTAGAATTACCACCAGTACTGTCTCCTTCTACTTGCATGCTTGGGGTTTGCCCTACTGCAATGCCGATGCCAAATGTTGTATTCCCGTTAAAATCATCTGCATCGACGATCTCCCAACTGATTGAGGGCAAGGTTATGGATAACGGTGAGCCGCCGCCCCCAGTGAAGGCTACGTTGACTGCGCCAAAAGACGCGGACGCTACGAGAGCTAAGGTGGCGCAGATGGACAGAAGTGTGGCTTTTATTTTCATACGGATTGATGGTGATGGTTTTTTGCTGATAGGAATTTCAACGCTACCGGCATGATTTCATTGAGAAGAAAACCCGCGTAGCGACCGTCTGCGGCATCATACTCAAAGGAACGATTGAAACGCGGCAGAGCTTCCTCTGACAGCGCAGGCACCACTCCCGGGTTCACGAAGAGAGCAATCGTCACCGGCATCTCAACCGCATCAATGAGATTATCAAAGACAACCGGAACGGTTTTGAGATAACTCATCCCGTCTTGAAAAACCATGAGGGCGGCTGGTTCCGAGGGATCATACTGAGCCGGCACGTAAACCGCATAGTCACGAGTCGTCCCGGGAAAGATCTCGCTGGAATCGAATACCCCCTTTCGAATTTCACCCACCGGCACGCCCTCCTTTTTTACCATGTCAGGATGAACCGGATAGGTCTCTTCCTGCGAGATGAGACAAAACGGGAAGGCAAGAAGAACTGAAAAAAGAAGGGGTTTCATAAAAGAAAAACAAACAGGGTTACGTCAAAGACTCAACCCTCTTAAATCCGGCCATTGGAATCAATCAGGACGTTCAAAAACAGCCCGCATCTTATCAGGTTCCAGTAGATCGAGCTGGGCCAGCATTGAGGTGTAGTCGATGACATTTCGAACCCGGCGAAGCTGTCCCGCTTCAAAGGATCCGCTGAAGCTGAAAATGAGATCGACTTCCTTACCTGAGAGCCGATGTCGGGCGGCAAAGCGCGCATGTCCGGCGACTTCTTCACCTTCCGCGACTAGATCAACGACCTCGACATGGATTTGATCAAACGCAGCGGTAAAGGATTCGTGAATTTTCAAGAAACCGGTCGGGCCGACAACAGAGTTTCGGAGACCGAGCACCTCGCACTCTTCATGCATCAACTCAGCGACGGCCGATAGATCGTTTTGGTTCCAGACGCGCTCGAGCCAACTTTTCGCTAACTGCTTTACTGAAACTTCCATCGCTTCAAAATTTCGCCTTCGGGGTCACTCACTTGAATTGACTTTATCTCCGCATTCCCGTTTGGAAATAGAACGCGCAGATGAATGACTGTTGCCGTCGTTGGAACCAGTCCTGAGAAGCGAAGTGGTTCTTCGGGACTGGATTTCAGCGGAATTTTCCCCTTAGAAAAATCCTTCTCGCTATTCTCGCGCGAGGCAACGGAGAGCCCTCCTGAGACCGGCTTGGCAAGCTCGACTGAAACGTTGAACGGACCATCGAAACTGAGTTGGTTGTTGGCGATGAAAGGAGCAAGACGTTTTTCGCCGTCTGGATCGAGCAGTTTCAGGATTCCCTTATCCACTTTGATACTGGAATTTCTCGCGATCCATCCCTGAATATTTTCAGGTTGCTCCAGCTTTGCCGTGTCTTTCAGCGATACCGGCTTTCCATCGAGATAGTGATCAAAGTATTTTTCCCAGGTCTCGGGCATCATCTTCCCGATAAAACCGGGAGGACTCAGTTCGTTCGTCCACTCAAGAAGGCGTGACCGCAATTCGGTAGCCTTCTCTGGATGAACCGCGAGCAGGCTTTCAGATTCGCCGGGGTCTTTCACAATATCGAAAAGGTATTCCCGACTGCCCCCGCGAAGAAATTTCCAGTCTCCGACCCGAATTGCCGACTGACTCGACCACCTCCAGAAGAGCGCTTCATGCGGTGCCCCTTCCGCTTCGCCTCTGAGGTAGGCAATGAGGTTCACGCCATCGAGTTTCTCATCATGAGGTAACCCGGCGAGAGCCACCGCCGTTGCTGCGACATCCATCGAGATGACCGGCTCATTGTAGACCTGACCGGAAGGAATCGTTCCCGGCCACGCCGCTACAAAAGGAACACGGATACCGCCTTCGGCGAGCATTCCCTTTTCGCCGTTCATCGGCTCGTTGAGCGATCCATCCCAGCCGGGACCACCGCCGGGGGCATCGAGTTTGTGAATCTTTAGAGGAGCGCCGTTGTCTCCAATGAAAAAGATCAGCGTCTTTTCCGTAAGCCCCTTTTCCGCGAGCTTTTCGCGAACGAGACCAATACCGTCATCCATCGCTGAAATCATCGCGAGTGCCTGCCTGCGACGTTCCGGCATTTTTCCAGGGAAGCGTGAGAGATATTTCTCAGGCGCGTCCAATGGCACGTGAGGGGCCCGATAAGCCACGTAGAGAAAGAAAGGATTGTCCCCGTGGCGATCAATGAATGCCGTCGCCGCTTGAGAGCAGGCATCAAGATGATAGACTCCTGATTCGTCGTAGCCCGGCTCGCGATCTGATCCATCGAGATTAAATGTCGCCCAGGCCGGCCGGGCAGAGTTCTTGTAGTAGACCTCATCGAATCCATGAGAAGCGATTTCCGGTCCCGGACCGAGATGCCACTTTCCAGTCTGACCAGTCTTGTAGCCAGCCTTTTGAAGGCGCTGACCAATCTTCACCTCAGCGTTGAACCCGTCGAGCGTTTCCCCGTTCGTTTCGAGACCGAAACGACTCTGGTCGCGACCGGTCAGGAGCCCGCCCCGTGAAGGCACGCACTGCGGCGCGGTGACATAACCATTGGTGCAGCGCACCCCGTCCGCGACAAGCTGATCAATATGAGGAGTCTTCAGATCATCGTAAACACCCGCGGCACCAATGTCCGGCCAACCATGATCATCTGTAAAAAATAGAATGATGTTAGGTTTTAATGTGCCGTCTATATTAATGGCGGCTGCAGCGTTACCAAAGACAGGATTTAAGACCGTGCTAAAATCACCATTTTGTATGAGATTAGAGGTGTCGGCAGTAAACGAGTCAAACGGGAGGGGAACCGGAATCGGCGCGGTTGTGCCTGTGAAAAGTAGTTGCTTGCTATCCCCGCTGAGAGAAAGCGAACCGCTCGCCATAGACTCAAGATTCAGCGCGCTGGACAGGTTACTTAGCTCGCCGGCTGAAATGGTGTCACTACCAGTCAGCTCAATCAGCACTAAGTCTTCAAATAGAGTGTCGCTTGTTGTGCTCTGACCATTGACGGTCAGAATCTGGGTGCCGGTGAACTCAATGGAATCGGCGGAAATTTTCGAAATGCCACTATCAGCAATTTCAAAGGCTAGCTCAGCCGTATTAAAGAGAAAGATTTCATCGACAGTCATGGTTCCATCGGCTCCATCAATGGTTAAAAGCCCGGCATCTAATAACAAGTTGCTTTCCATCGTCACGGTTCCACCGGAGAGTTTGAAGGATGGATCCCCTCCCCCCATAAGTTCGAAATCAAGCGTTCCTTTCGGATCCCCCGTGGGGGCTTTGTCGATATTCACTAAGCCGCTCACCACGTGAACAAATCCCGTAGCACCGTTCACTCCCATCCGCAATCTTACGGTGTTTAGCGTCCCGCCGTCGATGATAATGGTGCCGTCACCGAAAGGGGGTTGGTTGGGTTGGTTGACGCCCGCTAAAGTCTGGTTCAGGTTTGTTAGTTCTGCTCCGGTAGCGATGGTAACGGTGTTGCTTACAAACCGGCCAGCATGCAACTGGCCAAATGGGATGGGTATAGATTGGGAAATCACCATGCCCACGCCCTCATTGGTGAACAGCGCATTATCAAGCTCAGTCGGGTACACTTCGACCCCGCCGCCGCCAGCCCAATTGCCACCAAGGAACCAGTTATTCGGGTCAGCACCCGCTCCAGTATAAACGTAGTTGGCTGCAAAACCGTATGAGCTGAAGAGCAGTGTTGATGCAATAATCCACGACTTTTTCATTATATTAATTCTTTTGAGTTGGGGTTTTAGGTTTTTTTATTATAAATATGCAGGTGATACCGGGTGGGCTTGCTTGATTGCCAAATGAATACGTAGTTGCCAAATTCCTAGATCCTTAGCTCCAAAAGGTGGACCTTCGATTCAGCCAAGAGCGAACGCTTGTCACGGTACAGTGCGCTGGAGAAAAACTCTCGAGCTAAGCCAACTGCTAAGGACAGCGTTTTAGAAATAGTGAGTATTCTCGTTTTAAGTTGTTATTAAAAAGCAACTTACAGTTCGAAAAGGTTAGCGAAAAGACTCTGGAACCCCCTATAAAATAGAGGAAATCGATTTTCAATCTAGGGTCCATTCGAGTAGTCGGTTAGAGTAGTATAGATAAGGGGTATAATGACGATTAAGAGAGAATTACTCAAAAACGGTAAAGCAACGATTCTTAACAATATTCTTGTGAGTCTCGTGGTCAAGTAAAATCAAATACATTGATTGATTAATTTAGCAATAGGTCTTCTTTGTTGAAACGATCTGGTAACTTTAAGTCGCAGGACTTTACCGACAACTGACAAACGAGCGCGGAAAGAAAAACCAAGACGCAAACTTATCTAAACGATGCCCCAGCAATCAAAAACAGAAGAAAACAGACTTTCCAAAGAAGAGCAGCGCGAGGTCAATCGCTCTACGAGTTTAAGCTCACCACAAATTTTCGAAGTGGTTCGTCATGAAGGCCTCTCGGAACTCAAAAGGCCGAGCAACTCGCTCATGTGGTCGGGCATTGCAGCGGGTATTGCGCTGAGTCTTTCAGTCTATTGCCAAGCCTTCCTTCTGGCGGGCCTGGAAGGAAGCGACTATGCCAGTGTGATCGCATGCTTTGGCTACACTGTTGGCTTCGTCATCGTCGTGCTGGGGCGATTGCAGCTTTTTACGGAAAACACGATCACAGTAGTATTACCACTCCTGAGTCAATTTTCGAAAAGGTGTCTGGTCGAGACGCTGCGCCTTTGGGGGATTGTCTTTGCCGCCAATATGGTGGGCACGTTCTCTTCTGCCTGGGGTGCAATTCACATTTTTCCCGCCGATAAGACAGCCGCCTTTTTGGAGGTTTCCCATCACCTTCTTGATTACTCGTTTTGGGATTGTTTCGTTTTGGGCATTCCATCCGGCTTTCTCATAGCAGTCATGGTGTGGTTATTGCTGATAGCTGATAGGAATTTGCTTTTCGGCGGCGTAGCCGCCGGGGTGGCATCGGGGGTGTGGGTTCATCACAGAACAGGTTTTTTAGGCATCAGATTTCAAATAAAAAGGGCACCGTCGCTCCTCACGACATAATCTCTCACACGCTTTTTCAACGCACATGCTAAGCTCCGTGTCGTGACTCCGTGTGAGACCTCTGCATCCTGCTCCGCATCCGTTTGATAAATCAGTACGGTACCCTTCAAAAAAAATCGTCCCCGCTTCGCGGGGAAAAGTTTAAAAGGAACAGGAAAAAGGGTAAAAGAGTTAAAGCTTAAAGGGTGCCGCGCCCTTTGCGGCGCACAATTGCAATCGCGAGCGCTAGGCAGCCCAAGATCGCAGCATAAGCGGACGGTTCAGGTATGGGCGCGAGGCTGGATACACGGAAGCCGACGAAGCCGTCCCCGCTGGTCGGATCGAGGCCGAGCCGGCCCGAGGACTGCAAGGCCGCACCGCCGCTGGCGAACGAGCCACCGCGCAGACCGCGATCACTAGTGAACAAAATAGTATCATTCCATTCCCAAACATTGCCGCCCTGATCGAAGGTGCCGTAGTGACTGGCATCGCCACTGTAGGCGCCAACATCTGTGACTGTGCGCACACTTAATCCATAATTCGCATCATCTGTCGTGATAGAATCACTTTCATTCGGAAAGTCCCAATAGCCAGCAGTCGTGCTACCTCCCTTGTAATACGCCGCTTTATACCACTCATCCTCACTCGCGATCGCTACGCCGTTCGCGTTCCATGCTGTCGCATTGCGAGTCACCGTGTTATTGCCGATCGCAGTCTCGTTTGTCAGATCATACACACCATTTTCGGTATCGCCACTACCCTGACCATTTGTCAGCCAATTACTAAAACGAGCTGCGTCCCAGAAACTCACGAAATCCACTGGCTTATCGCCAAAGTCATTATTAACCGAATAAGAGTAGCTGCCCGAACTGTTCGCACGGCTGATGCCCCTGCTCGACATATTCGTGTTATAGAGATTGTTGCTATCGGTCGAACCCTTCGCATTCAGAAAGGCCACATACTGGCTGTTCGTCACCTCATAGGTGCCGATGTGGTAGCCGTAGCTGACGCCGCCATAGCTGGTCGTGTCAGTATCGTTGCCAGCATCCCCCACAAACGAGGTCTGGATGTTGATCGCCGCAGAGGCACTGGTCGCCAAGGCAATGAATGAGGCAAGAAAGAATATAGTTTTTACAGATTTCATGATTTATCAGTGTGATTGAGTCGATTAGTGGAAATACTAAGCAAGCGAGTTAGGTGCCCTTCACAACTCTTTCAATAACTTTTTTTTCGTAGAGTGTATACTTGCGGCATCGACCGTGTGGGATTATGAATTTTACCAGAGTGAACACTTACCAAAAATCCTGCCACAAAAAGGCACAATAATGCACAAAAAGCCTACTGCCCGTGACTTAAGTTGGAGTCCCGCCTTTAGGCGGCCGGAGAGCATAAGCCAAGCAAACGCGACCACCTGAAGGCGGGACAGGGTGCATAACAAATTTTTTCTAAAAGTGCTTAACAGGAGTAGCTGTGATTCCAGTATTGGTCAAATCGGTTGCTATAGAGAGCCGTTCTAATAACGAGAACATCTTCAGCTCCCTTCTTTGAGCAAAACATGCTCTGTGAGTCTCGCGCAGAGGCGCAGGGGCGCAGAGGTCTCAAGCAGTGATCAGAGACTTATTAGGGGAGACCGTTCACGCAGCGTGTGATGCCCGACTTCATCACTTCGCCTCCAAAATTGAGTAAATATTCAAGCTTATTTCCGGTCAGGCGGCTGATAGGAATTTGCTTTTCGGCGGCGTAGCCGCCGGGGTGGGCACCGAAGTGAACACTGAAGAGGTCGGACAGAAGATTCTGGCCTACTTGCAAGCTACTCACCGGTATTCTCTCTCTCCGGGAGGATTTGAGGAGGGTGATCCTGTCGTTCAGTGGTTGGGAGATCAGCGACCTGGACATTGTGAGCTGTTTGCAGGAGCCTTTACTCTTCTAGCGCGGACGGCCGGAATTCCTACTCGAATGGTCGTGGGCTTTAGCGGGGGGTCCTGGAAT
>Ga0307982_1005148_pt1 | contig 10245 bp, 11 predicted proteins | sample OrgLakmetagen989_FD_201847 | JGI IMG/M metagenome (GOLD analysis project Ga0307982, IMG submission 201847) | Saline water microbial communities from Organic Lake, Antarctica - #989 | ecosystem: Environmental > Aquatic > Non-marine Saline and Alkaline > Saline | place: Antarctica: Organic Lake... | reverse complement strand
AGAAGGGCCGAGGGCAACGGGCCAAGCCACCGAGAGCATCGCGAGGGGGTCCTAATGTAATATGGAGAGATGCGAGAACCGGACGAGCGGAAGTTCACGAGAACACGGGAATGAAAAGAAGAAGAGTGAAGCAAGGGGAAAAAAGAAATTGTGAGAGCATGAGATAATTGCGATGCCCAAAACAAGCCTTTACCAGTCAGAGAACCAACAACTGAGGTTGCCCCCGATTTTTTTTTCAAAATATCAACATTCTGCGTGGAACATACCTGCATGGCCACCTTCAGGCGCTTGGCCACGGGATTGGTGGAGCCGTCCAAAAACACCGACGGCAACGGCTGCACGTCTGAGGGAACGGCGACGGCAAATGGGGAGTTCGGCGGTAATTCCCGCTGCTGATCTCCTTCTGTGCTTTCATTTTCAGTCGCCCCTTTCTCCTCATTCTTGTCCTTTCCGGGAGAGAAATTGAGAGAAGAAGGTGGCATTGAAGTACTACTGCTACTGCTACTCGGAGTAGGCAAGCACAGCGAAAAGCCACAGCCTTCTTCCGGTGGCAAGAGCTTGGGAGGCGCTGCGGCGCGAGCGGGCCACCCGGGTTGCCCGGGCGCGGGGATCGAGGCCAGGTGGACGTCGAGGAGAGCGCGGAGCTGACGTGGGTCGAGGGCGCCGCTTACCTGATGAAGAGGTGGCAAAAAGGCAAAGCAAATATAAAAAGAAGCACTTAAAGGCAAAAAGGCAGAGGAAAGAGACTGCAAGAGAGCTGCATAACCACGTATGCAGTATCAATTATGCTTAATCGATTTCTATTTCTTCACTTACCACGAATCGCCACTCGGAAGGGTCTCGAAAGGCCAGAGAGTGGGCTTCCAATGCCAGGTCCACATCCAAAGAGTTCACGTCCTGTAAAAAAAAAGAGGGTGTTGGTGATCACCGCCACTGCCTACTCATGAGCACAATACGCGCACGCACCGCCATGGTCGCCGCCTCAAAGAAAGGCTGGTGCCCGCTGTGCAGCTGAGCCAGCGTCGCGTCGAATTGGGCCGTGGGGTCGTTGCTCGCGGTGCGCACGCTGTCGCGGAGCCTCGTTAAGCACTGCTGCCACCGGGCAGCGTCGGGTTGCACCTACATAGTAAGTGCCGCATGGCAGAGAGAACAAACACAAGCATAAACGTGTGAGTATAAACAACAACAAAACAAAAAGCATATGATCGCTGCCTTGCTTTTGCAATGTGTTGCGCACCAAATCACAATCCAACGCACACGCTCGTGTGCGTATACTACTGCAATTGAAGGCTTTCAGTGCGTTTCGCCTTGGCTTCTCCCACATACACCAGCACCACAGCACACACCTGTGCGGTGAAGGCCAAGTGGATCAACCGCAGCTGCGTGACCAAGTCCTGTGGGGAGCAATCGCCGCTCACCGACCGCGCGTACAACCCCAACTCGCACTGCAGCGCCACCCGTTGCCCCGCCAGGGCGTCTTCCACGTCGGCCAACGGCAGCCCATACAACCCAAAGAGGGAAGCGATGGCCGTCCCGTGCCGCAACGCAAACATCGCTGCGCGCCGCTGCTTCAGAACTGCTTCGCTCAGAGGTGCCGTAGATGAGTTAGCTGCTGGTGCCGCTGCCGCTGCTGCCGCCGCTTCTCCTTTCTCGCCACGAGTAGTCGAAGCAGCAGGATCAGGAAACGCTGCCTCCAGCAACGGCAAAGCTTGCGTCAAGCCACCGGGCGCGTAGCCGGACAGGAGCACCTCGTCGTCCAAACGGTCGTTGTACTTGTACGCCACCTTCATCCCGTTGGCTAACACTAGCTCCACCAGGCCTAGCCCCCCACTCAGAGGTCTTGGCACGCAAGGCAAGAGTGCTTCCACTAGTGCGGTTGTTGGGTAGCTCTCAACTGTGGTGGTGGTGCTGGTGCTTTTGCTACGGCCACTACTCGTGCCGCTACTGTTGCCACTGCTCCTGCCGTCATCCTCGTCACTTTGGTGGCGCAGCCAGCCTCCAGGGATGCTAGGGTTGGGCACCCATCCTCGAGGATGCGCTGTGCTGAGAAGCACTTCTTCCGCCGACCACGCAGCAGGCTCGTCACCTCCGCCATCACCATCATCATCAACAACGTCGTCGTCGTCACTTTTGCCGTTGAAGCGCGCAAACCCGTCGCCGAGTGCAGCAATGGCCGAGCGAGCACCCGCGCTGCGCAAGAGGTGCAGCAAATTGGGCGCTAAGGTCATGGCAGCATTTACAGTGCCCGTAGAAGTAGCGTCATCTGGAGCAGCCTCGTTTCTTGTGCCACTCTTTTCCGCTGTCGTTCTCTTTTCCTCTTCCTCCTCAGCAACAGCACCATCACACTCCTGTGCACCTACCACTTCTTCCCCAAGAGGTTCCGTAGACCCCAACAAGGCAGGCGGCAGGCGCAGCCATTCTTTGGCCAGCCTTTCCACCCACGCCGCGATGAAGTGCGGGCACCCGAGCCGCTGCAGGGTGGCCACCAGCCGGCTCGAAGGTTGAAACGCCAGTACGGTAGTGCCGTGCGTCAGCGCAGGGGGGCACAGCTGCAAGAGGCACGCTTGAAGCTCGGGCAAAGTGACGCTCAAAAGCAAAGAATGGTCGAGCGCAATGTCCACTTCCGGCGCCTGCACAAAGTTTTTAAAAAAGGACAAAACAGATCACAACAAAAAATATCGAGAAAAAGCGTTGCTGTCAAGAGATAAAAAAAGCATTAAATTTTTTTGAAGTAAATATGCATATCTTTTGATGAGACCAATAAAACGACACAGCAAACACACAAAAAAAAAGGGAAAAAAAAAGGTACCAGCAGTTGCGCCCCCTGCAAGAAATGCTGCTGCAGCGCTTCCGCCAGCGAACTCGACTCTTCTTGGTCCCGCTCGCTCCACGACGACTGCAAGTCCGCCAGCAAGGTGGCGCGCACGCGGGCCAACTCTTTGGCCCCAAACCCGTAAGCTTGGGCGCGCCGGACCTCGGCCCACGCCGCTGCTAAGCCAGCGCGCAGGTTGCCCTCAGGCGCTGACACCGAGAGCGCCACCACGCGCACGCCTCGTCGCTGCACCTCAACCTCGAGGCATTCTGCTGCTGCTGCTGCTGCTGTCATCTCCTGCTGCTTAGAGCTTGCTTTTCCCTGTGCCTTGCCAGCTTCTTCCTCGCTACCACTCGTACTAGTGGCGGTCTTCGGCGCTTCTTCTTCTTCTTCTTCGCCTTTCATTAGACTCCAGGGCGTGGCCACCAGCGGACCAGAATCTTCTAAACTAGCGCTGGTGAAAGGGGGCGCCTCGTGCAGGGCCAGTTTGTGAAGCCGGCTGTTGAGGCAGCCCAGCGTCACTGACGCTAGGATCGCTGCCCGTGATCGCGCAACGGTATTGGGCGCTGCGTTGTTGCTGCTGCCGCCGTTGCTACTGTTGCTGCTGTTGCTGCTGTTGCTGCTGCTGCTGCTGCTGCCGGTAGTGCTGCTGCTACGACCGCCACTGAACTCGCCACCATTTTGTTTGGTAGCAGAGTTTGCGTTGGTTGAACCATCGAGGGGGCAAGGACCCGGCCAAGGGTGCGAAAACGCCAGCACTCCCTGGGAGTAAGTGGCTTCGGAATCCTTCACGACAAATCCTGCGGCTTCGCGGTGGAGAGCTTGCTCCACTTTGCGCGGCGGCTCGAGGGGCAGCGGCCGGCCGGGAAGAGACGACGACGACGACGGCCCATGCCTGTGAACTAGCTCCGATGGTGAAGAGGAGACGGGCTGTTGAAAAGCAACCGGAGGCGGCGCGCCTTTAGGCGTTGAAGCAATTCCTGGCGAAACACTTCTAGTGGTTGCACTGCTCCGCTCATCGTTTTTGAGCCCGTCGTCGTCGTCGTCTGCCTTGGCTTCATAGACTGCTCCTCCGGTTGCTGCGTCATCTTGAAGGTGGTCCTTCGAAGAAGCGCGAGAATCAATCTTGTCAGCAGTAGAATACGGCGATAACGACGACGACGACGACGCGAGCGCTGCATGGACGTTGTCAGCACGGGCACCGAAATGGGCCTGCAGCAATTGCACCACGTCCTCTTCGTGGCCCTCGAAGTCGCCCACGGCCACCACCTGAGCTCGTTTCGGTGTTTTTTTCGGCATTTTTCGGCATTTTCAAAAAGAAAAGAAAGGCATGGAGAGTCAGGCCAAATAATCATACTAAAATCACGAAATCTCCACGGCAGGCAGGAGGCGAAATTGAGTTGTTGCAGCTAAAAGAGCACGCAAATAGCAAGAGATGAAATATAACCCACACCCGCCTACCGCCATGAGTCGAGGATGGTAGCGCTTGGCGTAAAATTCCCGCATGGTGTCCCCTGTCACGTTGCGAATCACGTCCAGTGTCCCAATCGGCATACGCTCCGCGTAGCGCGTGCCTCGGGTCAGGGCATCGAAATACGCGTCGCTGAAGCGCTGCCCAGCGCCCTGGGCATGTTTGAGTAGGTTGGTACCAAGAAGATGAGAAAAGATGAACACAGGCGCAAGAGAAGACTATATTTCTAACATGAATAAAAGCCACAGCTTTATCTGAACATCGGCTACATTCATCCTCTACCCATGTTTCATTGAAGTATGACATAAGAAAGAATGAAGCATCCTGAACATACGGTTGAACAAAACACCTGTCGCGAGCGCCACTCTTCCACGACAATCGTGCGCTCAGCTTCGACATCGCCGTCCGTGAGCCGCGCATTCAACACCAGGCTAGCCAAAGCTCCCACGCAGCGCGCTAACAAACCACCGGAACTGTAATCGACCGCGCTGCTGGTATCTTCGTCATCATCGCTAGCGCCGTCTTCAGCGTCTCCTTCATCATTTTCGTTTGCACCCATGCCTTCACTTTCGTTCGCGCTCTCATCTCCTACGGGGCCTTCGTCACTGCGGCCATCTTTGCTTTTGAGGCCGCCCTCGTTCCTCTCACCGCCATCTTCGTCTCCATCGCTGCTACTGCTGTCCCCGTTGCGCTTGAGAGGCACGTGCAAGAAGTACACGGTTTCGTCGAAAGTGGTGTAGGCGTTTTGGTGGGCCCCAAATTGCAGCCCCTCTGCCTCGAGCGAATGCACGAAGTCAAATTCGGGCCTATCCACGTCGTCGGCTTCGCTGCCACTGTCGTTGTTCTGATGGTGCTTAGACGCTCGAAAAGTGAGGTGCTCCAACATGTGAGCGACGCCTGCGCCAAAAGAGAGGGTACATGAGATCGTGCACTGCAGGCAGATAAAATACAACAGAGCACGTGTCTGACTTGATTGTAACGTTAAAAACACGCCAAAGGAATCAAAGACAGTGATGTGGCCGTTGCTATGGCTTGGAGCATTTATTAAAATGAAATCGTTGACTAGTCTTGAGGTTACCTCTCTCGTGCTCTTCCTCATGGATAGACCCGGACTTGATCACCACCGTGAGCTGCGCGCGGTTGCGAGGCTCGCCGTTGGGCATCACATAATACGCCATGCCGTTTGGCAGCTTACCGTGCACTACGCGTGGATCCATGGGCAACACGTCACTCGGCAACCACGACTCCAACTGTCAAGAATTCGTGGCACATTAAAGGATATCAAGAGTGCGTTAGCTTCGCAAAACAAAGTAGAAACATGCAAACTGGAAGGAGTGGTTACTAGAATGCTTCAGCAATGCTTGAGTTTAAGCGTCTTAATGTGGCTGTTGAATTGGTGGTTGGGCAGCTGGACGTATCGTCGAGAGGAGGCGAAAACCTAGCTCTTCGAAACAGTGCAAAGCGGATGGCACTACTAGAAGGGTGCGCGAAGCTTTGGCTTTACCTGAGGCAAGACTTCTTCTTGAGCACTTGACTCCGCTAGCTCGACATCCGACAGAGCTATCACATTGTCGCCACAGCACAATTGTGAGCGAGAACGTCATGACTTGAACAATTTAAGAGGGCATACCCTAGCACGGAAGGCAATCCTAGCTAAGATCAACAAATAGAAGATGATGACATCATAATCCTACCAAAAGATGAAGCTTCGCCCGACGCTAACTTGCAGCTGCAGTTGCCAGCAACTGAATCAACAGCTTTGACAATAGCAAGGCCCTGCGGAGTATCTATGCGGTCGCCCGGTTCGAATGCGTGCGATGACATGGTTGGAAGCTTGAAAGATGTTGTGGAAGTCGCATGAAATACAGGGAAGATTTCGTGACTGACGTATCTGTACACGCAACAGTGTAGTGTAATGATCTAATGATTGATTTTCAGATTTTCCCGACGAAAGCTAGCCTAGACTAAAACTGTTGGATCTTGGATAGAAGTGTGAAGTGTGCTTTACTATAGGTGTGCGAGCTAGACGACGCTATTGCTGGATTGCACACTAAGATTCAACACACGTCGGGCTCAATTTCGTTATGTCGGTGCCCCTCGCTGTTGGTGTAGCCTATGGGCGGAAGAAGCAGCAAAACAATTCAACAAGGCGCTCGAACCGCAGAGATCTAACTGGTACGAGTCGAAATCAAGGTGACAGCCGCTATAGCACGGACGAAAGCAGCATCTTCTGCAACAGTTCCTGGCCATTGCGCAAACTCATTGTGTGCAGCGTGGTATTCTGTGCTGGGCTGAATGCAGTAAAGCAGGTGACAATGTTCTACTCACGTCTGCCTTCTTCTCAGAGCACACCAGCCTCGCCACCGCCGCTTCATCAAGACTCTGCGCTTCGCGGTAGCCGGCGAGAAGATAGCCAACATGAAAATCAAGCTGATCCACAGCTGAACTTTGATGGCGATCATGCGTGGGCGCCTAGCGTGGGATCTCTGCCAAGAGAGCTAGAGGCGACCGACTCATCTAGACTCTCGGGGATATCCATAGAAACGAACTCGCCTCCGCTGCCTGTGCTGCCACCGCTTTCAACGCCGCTCGAATTAGATAACCAGGCTCCACCACTACCTCATCTACCGCCCCTTGAAAAATATATAGCAACATCACCATTCGCTAGTGCTAGTACACGGGAGTCCCCACCCCATCTCGATGTAGACACCACCACCATTGCAGCTCCTTCGACGAAGACAGACACCCTCTTGTCTGCTGGAAAGCCAGCTCGTTCGGACGTGCGAGGAAATTTAGGACAAGCAAGCGTAATAACTTCTGAAGTGGTTAAGGACTGGCTCAAAGACAGGTCTGTGAAAATGGTGTGCTTTCTGCGGTATTCGATTGAGTCTTAGATACTTTTCGCGCACACGTTTTCGATTTTTCGTCTTGTTCTTCTACGGAACAATAAACTTACATTCAATATTTGCTTTTTTTACAGGTGGCAGGCTGCCAAAAACATGAAAGGCGAACCGATCCCAGGCCGCCACTGGCTTGAGGTTCGGAAATCTTTATTCGTGCGTTGCTTGCATGTTGTAGACAGCTAATTTCCTTTACATTGAACAATCAGTTCGTATATTTTCTTTTCTTGCTTGGTTAGTTCGCCTTTTCTATGTTTATTTTCGTCCTTTATGTATACACTTTATACAAATGAGCAGGTTGATTTGGGGCGCCCGTGCTCGGTAAGTCGTTTCTTGGTCGACTGGGAAACCGCACACGCAAAGGACTACGCCATCGAGGGTTGGTTAGCTAGTAGCAATAGCCACAACATTGGCGAATGGATAACTCTAGCTGACGCATCCCATCCACGAGCCAATCTCAAAACGTTGTCGTCAGCAGCTCAGCACGTAGTGCATACGCTTTCTGCATCAACGCCGCCATCGGAAAATTCAGGGCCAGGTCTGGTGAGTAAAGTTAAGTTGCTGATTAGGCGGCCTGCGACGCGCTGGGGCGTAAGCGTGTGGCGCTTTCAAGTGTGGGGCAATTGTAACGAGGAGCGGTAGGCCTATGTGCGATAGGTGTTCTACTGGGTTGTAATCACGAGTTTCAAGCGAGAATCACGGTCCGAGTTCCGAGGTCCGGAGGTGGTGTTATACTGTACACACGCAAGACCAACAAAAGCAAAACAACAGGACAAAAGAGTTAAGGATGCAAATTTGCTAGCGCGAGAGCAGCACATGTATATTTTTGGTGCCTCTGTGACTACTGTGTGCTTGTTTTTCTTTGTTATTGGGAGAGTATTAACTAGACTAGATACGGATGTGCCGGTGTGTAGAGCTGCAGGGATCCTCTCACGTAGCGCACCCCACCTTTATTTATTTGGATGGTCTGCAGATTTCTTGCATAGTGCATCTTGTAGATTTCTATCGAGCCCTTCGCGTTAAGAATACTTCCTATCTGCATTTGGTTCTTTTTGATTGAGGTAAATAAGTTATAAGAATCGCAAGCAAAGTTTAGATCGATTTTTGAGACACCAGGTAAATGCATACACAGCGGAATCACCACATAGGCGGCGAAGAGGCAGACATAGTTATAAAAGGAATGAGCGGCCCGGTTAAGTGTACTGCTTGCGCTAAGATTTATTTTACTTTATGTTTGTTTGTTTTGTTTACTTGCCGCCCTTGCCCTTCTCTGGGTCCCACGCGTGGAACTCTTCTTCGATGGCAATCATGGCCTGTTCGAAGCGCTTGGCTTCGAGGGGGCGCATCTTCAGGAGCGAGTACTCGGACGGCTCCAAGTCCAGCAAGTCCTGCTGCACGTAGGCGCCCAAGTCGTCGAGCACCGCAGCCAAGCGGTACAAGCGCCACGCCTCGAGCCAGCCCCGGAAGGTCGGGTCGTCGGCCTTGCCGTCGAGGCCCGCCTCGTTTTTGGCCTTGAGGACTTGGAGCATGCCCATGTCCCAGTGCTTGCGCTGCAGCTTGTTCAAGTTCAGCGACGCCAGCTCGCGGTCGTCCAAGTCCGCCAAGTCGCAGAGCTCCACCACGCCCAGCATCTTGAGCGGCTCGTCGAGCTCTTCAAGCTTGAGGGAAATCAGCCAGGTGGTCAGCGAAGGCGCCGATGCCAACGTGTTGTCGTTGAAGTCAAACGCGCGAATCACTTTCATGAGCTGCGAGGTGGCCTGCTTCCAGCGGCGCTCTTCGAGAAGCTTCATGCCGAGCAACTGGGCGTCGGACTCGGTCAAGTCGATGATGTCTTCCTTCACGTCGCAGCCCAAGTCGAAGAGCGGCTTCTTCAGCCGGTCCAGGCGCCAGGTTTCTAACCACAGGTGCAGCGGCGACGGCGGCTTGTCGAAGTGAATTGCTTCGAGGTACTTGCCGTGGGCCAGGGCTTTTTCCCAGTGCTTCTTTTGCACCGTCTTCAAGCCAATCTTGTCCACTTCCTTTTGCTCCAGAAGCACAATGTCCGTAGGGGACATCACGTCTGCAGACGAGCACGATAGCAAGAAAGACATGCAATCATTGGTGATACTACGAAGGTACGCCGCGGGTGCGCGTGGAGGGACGGAGTCGGCGCGGGGATTGTTTGTTCCCATCAAAGATAGCGCGCTTAACGAAAAGCGCGGCGTGGGTGGTAAGGGTAATAAACGAAACGGGCAAGGAAAACGATGAAACGACTGCGGGGCACAAAAATCATATCCATGGTAACATACCGAGAGACTCAAGGATTTCGAGGAGCTCGTCGATGCGCCAGAACTCGAGCCAAGCGCGCAGGGACGGGGCGTGGTTGCGCACGGTCACCGTGGTGATGAAAGTGTCCTTGGCCACTTTGCCGGAGCCGCCGGTGATGGTTTCCCAGTCGGCGCGGTCGAAGCACTTGCCAAGGAGGTTCATGGCAGTAGCCTCATCTACGGGGTCAGGGAGGCGCTGGAACGCACCAGGAGCAGAGGCGGCGGCACCCTGCAGTACATGAGCCAAGAAGCAACACGCAAGTGAATAAACAGATCCTGGCCCTGCGGAACTTAAGCGTGGGTCGAAGCATTAAGGGCGACATTAGGAGAGACAAACAAGATGCATGAGCACATATGATATCCAAAGAGCGAGCGCCCGCCCACCGATGGAGGAGGCAACGCACCATGGTGATGAGCTGGCGCTGGGGCTTGAAAGATGCGTAGCAAACGATTGGCGGCGTTGGGTTTTCGGCCCAAACACCACAAACCTGGCTCCCAACGGCTATACTGAAATCGTAGTTTTACGAATTATATTTGGCTTTTACTTCATCGAACTCGAACTCGAACTCGAACTAATACAAACCCAAATGACACAGAAGCCAATGCTGCGGGCAGAAGTGGGAATGCGCGTGCGTTGCGCAAACAAAGCAAGTGCGGAGTGTATCATGAGAGGGAGGGGCATTGGCCAAAATTCTCGCAAAAATTGCAAAAAGCGAGGCATTTGTGGGTAGCGCGCACTCCGCAGAAACAATAAAG
>Ga0307982_1005147_pt1 | contig 10245 bp, 6 predicted proteins | sample OrgLakmetagen989_FD_201847 | JGI IMG/M metagenome (GOLD analysis project Ga0307982, IMG submission 201847) | Saline water microbial communities from Organic Lake, Antarctica - #989 | ecosystem: Environmental > Aquatic > Non-marine Saline and Alkaline > Saline | place: Antarctica: Organic Lake... | reverse complement strand
AGGCCCCGTGAGGTCTGATAGAACACGTCGGTCAAGGCGTCGCCGGACGCGCCGTGGCTAGCCGCACCGTTCCAGGTCTTAGCAGCAGGGTTCAATGGAGAAAGCATCGCTGCCGTGAAAGCAGTAGTCATTGTTAGTGAATAAAGAGGGTAGGTACTTTGGGGTGGTAGGCTCTTCAAAGTAGTTCTACTACAGCAGTGTTTGACAGCTCGTTTCGACGAAAGAAGAGCCACGGGGAACTCTCCGGGAAGAGTGCTTTCTGAAGGAACATGTTTGATGCTTTGATGCTACAGTAGTTCGTTGTTCGTGGTGTTCAGATTTTGTGTCGAAGGTTCGTCATCCGAAAATTATTGTGTCGTGTCTGATGATTCTGATGATGTCTCCCATCCTTGAAGATTAGTGAGGAGATTATTGCCAATTGCCCATGTGTCACCGTCTTGCTCTATTGAGCACTGCGGGGTTAAGACAAAGGTGTCGGCGCGGGGCTCCTAACGCATCTTCCGCTTGTCTTCGGCCATTCGATGACAACTTATTTCGCTTCCGTCTCACCAGTGTGGGTGCAATTGCATCGCTGTTCAGTATCGCTTCAATGACCGATTGCGAGGTACCTATGTCGTAGCAATGTTTATTCTAGCTAATATGAATAGACAAGCGTGCTAGCTCTCTAATTACTATGTTCTTAATACTTTTCTCTTTATCAACTCCTACACGCGGTTTATAAAAATTGATGGCAGGGTTCCTCCGAACCCGAGGGCCAAGGAGGACGAGGAGGAATCGACCGTCACGAGGTGCGGGAACTTCGGCGGCGGCTTAGTGACTTGCTGGCAACCTCTGAAGAAGCGCGTTGGCTCGACGACGGCGACTTTACCCTGCACCGTTTTCTCGTGAGCCGCAACCATGACCTAGCCGCGGCCGAAGACATGTTCCGGGGCACCGTCAAATGGCGCACGCGGCACAACATTCGCGGCGAACTCGCCAAGTGGCGGCAGCACGACTGCGTTGAGCGGCAACAAGCAGGGCTGTACGAGTACGCGGCGCGGTGTGGGCACACGCGCGCAGGCCATCCCGTCAACGTCGAGCGCGTGGGAAAATACGACATCGCGGGGTGCGTGCGGGTGCCTGGCATGACCGACTTGGTAGCCAAGGCTTACATCATGTACTTGGAAGAAACGTTTCAAGACGTGCGCGCGGCGTCGCGCACCGAAGACAGCTACATTCGGGCAAAAGTAGTCTCGGACGCGTCGGGCGTGGGCTTAGCACATGTAAAGCACTCGCGGTTCATGCGCGACGTCATCAAGGTAGCTTAAGAGCAACACAGATTATTGAACAGTAGTACGCGCACGCGCGAGAGATACAATCATATTGACTGTATTTGTCCACCTTTGTGTGAGCATATCCGTGTTTGATTGTGTGCACGAGCTAGGTGGGGCAGCAAAATTACCCTGAGTGCGTCGAATGCGTGTTAGTAGTGCGCGCGCCGCGCAGCATGTACACCCTCTGGAACTTAGGCGTGAAGCGCATGTTGCCGGAGCGCTCGATTTCCAAAGTGCGCATTGCAGGCAACGACTTTGAATCGCAGCTGGCCGAGGTGTGTGTGCACTGCCTGTCAGTCTGTTCGAGCGTATGGCACAAGCACGTGTACATTCTGTGCAAATGTGGAAATGATAAGGCCATGCTACTCAATTACATTTCTGTCGAAAGCTTGAAAGTTATACGAGCAAGATCTTTTCCTGTAATTAGTATCTTTTTGCGAGCCTCTTCGTATTCCATCTGTGTCAAATTACCTCGTGGAGGCACGACTCTCGTCTGTACAAGAGCTCCTTCGTCTTTCTTTCATACACTACTTGCGTCACCAATCGAACCTGTCGTTTCTTTGCTCGGCTCAGATGGGCATTAGCCTGAGCGGACTCCCCGCGTTCCTCGGCGGCACATGTACGACCCCAGCGGCCCTCCAGGCCGAGGCCATGGCGCAGCGCGTCCCGGACGACTTAATTGCGCCGCCGCCCGTGTCGATGTTTGGGCGCTTGCACCCCGACCCAAACTCGTCTTCCTCGGGTGGTGGGCCTTCTTCCCGGCTCGGGTCCTTGCGCGAAGGCATGGCCAACATCACGGCGTGGTGCACGTCTTCGGCTGACACCTAGATCATGCGCCTGGGTACTCTGCTACCACCTGTCTCTTGATATCTTCATTTTCCTTTTTTGGGACTGCTCGGAGGCTGTTCGTCGTGCTGCTTCTGCTGCAACAACTTTACAGCAGCCAGCCAGCGACACGCAATCCATTGTTGCAGCGAGGCTCTGCGGCGTAGTAACGCAGCTCAGCCATCCGAATTTTGCTTTTCGTCTATTACTGTCTTTTTATTGAGCTATAACACATGTCGCTTTCTTCAGCCCCCACGTGAAACTTTTCGCCAATCCGCAGATCCGCTGATGAAGTATGATTTTATTTGCTTGGTACAATAGGCAGTAGCACACAGCAACCAAAACATGCCTACTACTTAGTCGTTAGTAAAAAAGGACAAGGTCACAAATCATTCAGATCTCCCTTACAGGGGAGATTGGTTTCTACAATATCAGTTACCAGTGGAGTTGTGGAGTTCGGTGTTCTAGTGCAGTCAAATGCGGTAATTTTATTTGTTATTCGGTTCAGCTGATTTTAAATGCTAAATTATAATCGAACAGAAGAACCAAGTAACAAACAAAGGACGATAAAGAAGCCTCATATAATATATATGTATTATATATTTGCCATTTGAGTCCACAGACCTCAGACTGGATTGGTTATGGGTTTAAAGAGCAGCTTTCGCGCCCCCCTGTGTGTGTCTTTCTGTCAGCACGAGAAAGGTCCAGAACGAAATCATTTGTCGGTTTCGCGGCGGGCCGCGGTCCTGTAAGCAGACTCCAGCTCGGACTTGGCTTCGCAAGGGGGGAAGTTTTCCAGGTCGTAGTAGTGCGGCGCCAGGTCAATCAGCCAGTCCAGGCGCACGGCGGTGCAGGTGCGAATGAAGTTTTTGGTGGTGAGCGCGAACTCTTCGAACATGACCCACGGGGGTTTGGAGTCGAGAGCCGAGCTGGGGTGAATGGACACCACTTGGTTGTCTTTCACCGTTAAGTAATGCCCCGTGCGCTCCAAGTGCGCGACCTGAGAAAAGAGAAAAGAGAAAGAGAGAAGGGAGAGAGAGAAGAAGAGTCGTGAGGTACGATTATATTATGAGAGATAGGATCTCCTCATGTGCGACGAGTGAATGACACGAGGAAAGAGCTGCCTGGTTCTAAAAACAAACAGAAACACCTCACTTCCATGCCTAACTCCCCTCTCAATCATCCGACCAACTCTCACTCCATTCTCCATTTAAAAAAAAAAAAGCTTCAAGAGTTATACATGCGCGCGATTTCTTTCTCTTATATTACCTGCATGAAAGCGCCTTCGAGGAGGCACTTGCGGATGTTGGTGTAGTAGTCCTTGGAGCTGAAGTCCGCCGAGACCAGGGGCAGCTCCAGCCGTTGCATGATGCGCTTAAGCTGCGTGATCACCGAATCCGCGGACACCAGGGACCGGACGTTCAAGAAGTTGTCCCAGCACCACCCTTTGTCGTCGCCGCTTTGCTTGTAGGCGTGGTACGCGTTCAGGAGCGTTAAGTGGTCGCCGTCCACGTGGGCAAACTGCGCTTTGGCTTCGTCGGCCGCCTTGGCCGCCTCTTTGGGGCGCATGAAAATTTGCGGCACCGACAAGAGGGCCACGATGGACACGATTTCGTTGCTGCAGCGGTGCTCGGGCGAGGACACCAGCATGCGGGCGTGCTCCGGGTCCACCGGCATTTCCGCCATTTTCACCCCCAGGGGGGTCAGATCGCCTTCGTCGTCCAGCGCCCCCAAATAGTTGAGCAACTCGAGGGCCCGCATGAGGGTTTCAGGAGCCGGGGGGTCCATGAAATCGAAGTGCACCAAATCGTCGATCCCTAGTTTCTTCAAGGTCAGCACCACGTTGGACATTTTCGACCGCAAAATTTCGGGGTACGTCTGGGTTTGCAGCTCTTGGTGGAACGACTTTTCCGTGTACAAGCGAAAGCATTTCCCTGGGCGCGTGCGCCCGGCGCGCCCCGATCGTTGCTGCGCAGAGGCTTGAGAGATGGGCGACACGAGCAAAGATTCGACGCGAATGCGCGGGTTGTAGACTTTCTGCTTGCTGAAGCCCGGGTCCACCACGTAAACGATGCCGTCAATGGTTAACGAAGTCTGGTACAGTGCAAGGCGAATAAAGCAGAAGAACAGGAGGCAAAACAGAATCGCGAAGATGGGTTGAGGATGTTGAAAGTTTCAGAGGGAAAAAGAAAGCAGTTTGAAAAAATGGAGAGTGAGACCTCTTTAAAATTATTCAATCTCCAATCTACATATACGCTCTCGTACCTCAGCAATGTTGGTGGAGACGACGATTTTGCGGCCGGGAGGCCCCCCAGGGGTGGACGGCGGGGGGGCGTCGTTGAATATTTCGTTCTGTTTCGCGGGGGGCAAGCTCGAGTACAGGGGGTACACGGCCACGGGCCCCACGTCCGCGCTGAAGTTTTCCGCTTCGGCGCGGATTTGGCGGCACACGTTTTCGATTTCTTCTTCGCCGGTCAAAAACACCAGCACGTCGCCCGGGGCCTCGTACAAGTGAATCTGCACCGAGGTCCGCACCGCGGCCTCTACGTAGTCCCGCTCCGGCTCAAGGGTGTACAAAGTTTCGACCGGATGGCAGCGTCCGGGCACCTTCAACAGGGGCGCCCCCGCAAAGTACTTTTGAAACTTGACGGCGTCGAGGGTGGCGGACATGACGATGAGCTTCATGTCCAGGCGCTTCTGGAGCACTTCTTTCAGCAAGCCCATGAGCACGTCGGTGGACAGGGTGCGCTCGTGCGCTTCGTCCAGAACAATCACCTGGTAGCGCTCGAGCAGCGGGTCCGTCATGGCTTCGCGCAGCAGCATGCCGTCCGTCATGAACTTGAGGTGCGTAGTGTTGGCGTCGGTTAAGTCGTCGAAACGAATGGTGTAGCCCACGTGTTGCCCCATGGTCACGTCCATTTCTTCCGCTACCCGCCGCGCGATCGACATTGCCGCTACTCGCCGTGGCTGAGTGCAAGCTACCACTCGAATCCCCGAGCGCCCACCATTTCCGCCAGTCTTTTGCCCGCAGTAGCCTGCGTTCACTAGGAATTGCGGAATCTGGGTGGTTTTGCCCGACCCCGTCTCCCCTTCGACCACCACAGTTTGGCTCTCCTTCACTTTCGCTAGTAGGTCATCCAGAAACTGGTACACGGGCAGTTTCTTCCGGGTTCCTAAAAGTTTGTAGTAATTTGCGCTGAAAGGTCGCCCTGTCAGAGGGTTCGTAGTGCCATCCATGGCTGCGGCCACTGCTTCAGCGGAAAGCTCCTGCCCCGCAGTGGTCGCACCACCGCTACTAGACGGCATGTAGGGATTACTGCGGCCACCTCCGCCATCGTCTAAGTTTATTTTGCGTTTACGGTCCATCGTCGTGCGTAAAAGTAGCTGGGTGGTGGAGCTACCACAGCTAAACTAAGGTTTAGCTATTACCTGTATTTAGCTTGGCCTCAGAGCTCTGAGCTCTAATCAGCGACTCCGTCGACTCGTCGACTCCATCTCTCAGTGTCGCCGAAAAGAAATTCTCAGAATTTTACAATAATTATCAAATTCATCCATCGCTCCAATTGCTCTGCAAAAACTATTTTTCGACGATTCTGATTGGTTCAACGTTCTAAAAATCCGTTTTGAAGACCGGTTGACCAACATCTCGCCAAATTCGGCCTGTGAAGCATAGTTTCAAAAATCGGCGAGCCACCTTTAGGAATAGGGAACGTACGCGATTTCTCGAGTCTCAAGAGTCATGGAAGTTGCTTCCACATTCTAAAGATGAAATAATACTCGAGCATTAATTGATTGAGAGAAATTCTTAGTTACCGTCGAAGTTTTCACAGTCCGGATGCAACCGCGCTGATCTTATCGTCGCACAGCATCGCAGTCTTTCTTCTTCGTTATTTTCCCCAGAAGCGGCGACTCGAGGACAAACAGAAATCTGCACCTGAAGCCTAGGCCAAGCCTACACATTCATTGAAGAGGCAGTATGGGAACTTTCTTGAGTGTTCCTGTGACGGATGTGGAATCGGAAGAGGGATCGAGCAGCGACCTCGGCCTCGCCTTCGGTGTCTCTGCAATGCAGGGCTGGCGAAGCGGTGAGTTTAGGAAAGTGCACAGTATCGCGCCTCAACGACAGTATTTTGAAGCAATAAAAACGTACACAATCCTCGTTAGTCTTCGAGATTACGTTTGACGTCTTCTTCCATTTATCACTGCCGTCTACTATGGTCTCAATTGTTTTTGTGCCACATGAACTCCTTTGTTCAGGCATGGAGGATGCACACGTTAGCGAGCTGGATTTTGACAGCGACCTCAAGCTGAGTCTTTTTGGAGTCTTTGACGGCCACGGCGGCGCTGAGGTTGCTGCTTTTTCAAAAGAACACATATCAGAAGTACTGCGCTCGGCGCCAGAGTACCAGGCTTTACGCAGTGCTACGGGCTACAGCAAGAGTGCAACGAGCAGCAGCAGCAGCAACAGTACAAACAGCAGCACGCCAGCTACGGGAGGAAGTGCCACTGCTGGCGAGTTGGAAGCCTTGCTAGGGTCCGCGCTGCAGCGGAGCTTCCTGGAGCTCGACTGCCGCATGTCAACACCCGCCGGGATCCGGGAGATGCGGGTCGCGGCGCGGGCCGAGGACCGGCGAAGGCGCGAAAACCTCGACACTGTGGATTTGGAGGAAGCCGCTGAAGCTGCTGACGCGTGTGGCCTGAGCTTCGCCCAAGTGCGCGCTCTAGTGGCCTCCCAGATCAACGCTAGGCTCGAAGCTAAACACGCGAGTGACTCTGACGATGACGAAATTTTGCAGACACCGCGACCATCACCAGCTGCAGCTCACCGTGCTACTTTACCACCACCAGTGCCTAAGGAAAGCAGCACCGGCGCCAGTAGCGCTGCCAGCGGTGCATCCGCGTCGACCGAAGCGCCTTCTAGCGAGGCTAGCTCTAGCAGCAGCAGCAGCAGCAGCAGCTCGGATGCGTACGCAGAGCTGCGGCCTACCTTACGCAAAGGTGGAGTGGGGGTGGAGAGCGGCGCGACAGCCGTGGTGGCCGTGGTGGGGCATGGGTCGGTGGTGGTGGCCAACGCGGGCGACTCCCGCGCGGTCCTGTGCCGTGCCAAGGGTCGCGCTTATGACTTGTCCGTGGACCACAAGCCCGAAGACCCATTAGAGCTGGCCCGCATTCACGGGGCGGGGGGCAGTGTGACCAACGGCCGGGTCGAAGGCAACTTGAACTTGAGCCGTGCCGTAGGGGACTTGCTGTACAAGCGCAACTTGGGCGTGAAAGTGGAAGCGCAAATGATTTCGGCGTTTCCCGACATTCAAACCGTGCAGATAGAAGCGGGGGACCGTTTCCTAGTGCTGTGCTGCGACGGCATTTGGAACGTGCTGAGCTCCCAAGAAGTGGTGGACTTTGTGTCGGAACGCCTGAACCTTCAGCCGCCGCCGAGCTTAGGCACCATTTGCGAGGACCTCGTCACCGAGTGCTTGGCCCCCGACACGGACGGGGACGGCGCGGGCTGCGACAACATGACGGCCATGGTGGTGCTGCTGCCGGGCCCGGACTCGCGAGCCGCGCACGACGCCCTCGCGGCCTGTGCGGCCGCGGCCGCCGAAGAAGGCTACGCTGACGTGGTGATCGAGGACGAAAGCGGCACAGTGGCGGTAGGGGAAGCCTCAAGGGCAGCAGCAGCAGCGGCAGCGGGGCAGAAACGAGCCGACGGGCCTTTAGGAGATGGAATGGACTCTGACAACGTCGACGATGACTTGGCAGGGCCACCTCGCATCAAGCAGCGCGCCATCTGCCAAAGTTCGCTGTAATAGCTTCTTTTTTTCGCTCCTCATCATAACCATCACACATACCACGCCTCCACAGCGATTTTTGCTTCAGCTGTGCCGGCTTTGGCTCCCTTCCACCCGCTGCCTGCCCTTTTTTCATTTCACTGCCGCCTTGGCTCGACTTCATGTGTCGCCTGCCTGCCCTTTTTTTTTGTTTTAAACGCAGTTCGCATTAACCCCCAGGTATATAAGACGAGGGCATTCAGGATTCAACCACCGCAGTTATAATTATAATGCTTATTCTTAATTCACAGTCGTACGGACATGGGCATGGGCAGAGGGGCAGAGATTTGGTGAGACACGAGACTGGCAGACCAATAGAACATAGAGTTGGGTGGTGCGCGGTGTATTCACTTGCAGAAGGCCCAATGGTCTAGGTCTAGCGGCCATAGACCCCAGTTGAAGTTTGAGTGGCAATAAGAGTTCCTGGTAAGTTATAATTTCGCTGATGTATAGTGGAATTGGAACTGAAAGCTAAAAGAGCTAGCCACTAGCCATGGGCCTTTGGTTCTTATTGAACGCAGCAATATCCTTTACCTTTACTGCATCAGCCCACCTTCTCCCACGCCTACTCTTTCAAGGATCACGCAGAGAGCCCCGCTGCGGTGAAGGCGCAACACGCTGCGATAGCCTCTCGGAGTGGACGGCCGTCTGCTGCTCGATGAGGTCGACGATGACAGTAGTTCATCAGGCGCCTTCATTCTACTATTGGCACTATCTTCATCATCGCCTCTGCTGTTGCTGTGTCCTGACTGGCTCCTCCTTCTCCTCTTGGCACTGCCAGCACTACCTGCTTCATCGTCGCTCGGACGAGTCAGGTCTCGGTCTCCGAAGCGTGCCCCCAGCGTGTGCAACGCGCGCTCGCTCCGCCCCGCCCACGGCATCCCGAGCCGCAGCTCCAGCCCCCCACCGCGAGTGGCGAGGCTCAAGTACGCGCGCTGCTGCACGGGAAACTTGCCGTCCTGCGCTGGCGTGGGCACCCGGGGCCGCGCGAGCTTCCACACTTCTTTGGCCCCAAAGCGTCCAGTGAGCCAGTCCAGCCAGGTCGGCAACGCACAAGGCGGCCGGGCAGCGAGCGCTCCTGACGCTCCAAAGCTATCATTGTCTTCACCATCAATGGTGTTGTCTTTCTGCTGCAACTGCGTATGCTGTTGTTGAGCTTCATCACCGCCGCTACTGCTCCTGCTGCTTCCTGGTTGGCTATTGCTCGGTGTTGCTGCGGCTGTTGCCCAGCGCCGGTACTGCACGAGATTCCCTGCGCCGTGGTTCCAGAGCACGTAGGCACCAGGCGGTGGGAAATTTCTACGACGGCTACCGCTGCTGCTGCGAGCACTACTAGTATGTGCTTTATCAAGTGAGTCGTAATTGGTCCAAAGCAGGCAAGCTTTGAGGAGCAGAGCCCCCCCGTGCGAAGGACAAGGTGGCAGCAAAAATCCCTCGTCGCTATCACCGTAATCCATCCTAGAAGTGCTACCACCGCTCCTCCTGCTGCTGTTTCCCCTATCGGCAATAGACGAGTCGTCGTAATACGAGTCCGGAAAATCCGCCGAGACCAGGAGCTGGTCGGGTAACAGGGCAGCGCCAAAGGGAAGGCTGGTGCGAGTGGCGCAGGGGCGGGGCAGAGTGGCCACCGCCACCGGCTGCAAGTTACAGGGGGATCGTGTTTCGTTGGGGTAATTGGCCCGGGCTTCGAACGCGGCTTCGATGCGACTGGGCAACGGCTCCAGAAAGGGCTGCAGCCGGGCAGCACAGGGGGCGGGTTTCCCAGGAGGCTGCCAGCGCCAGGTCACCAGCTGTGGCAGCACCAGCGCCGCGCACACGTCGTTTTTGGACGCGCCATGGACGTTGTCCGCCCTGAGGGGGGCCACTTCGTCTGCGGCCGTTTCTTTCGGCCGCTCGAACGGCATGGGCAGCTTGAGGCGAGGCACTCCTCGACTCGCTAAATGCTGCGCGATCCAAATGTCGTCCGTGGTGAAGCACGGTCCAGGGGGCAATTGTTCCCCTACTAAAGTGGGCAAATCGAAGAAACGCCGCTGGTACAGGGCCCCCAAGAACCCCTCGAGGATGTCAATGGCAGCAGGGCTCGCGTGGTAGCTCGCCGTGTCTGCGGAGCGCACGCGGCACCGCACTTGCTGCTGCTGCTGTTGTGGCGTTTTGCCGCCAAAAGCGCTGGATGACGACGCCGATGGATCCTCGGGAGACAAAGCTAACGCACCGATAATGGTGGCGCCTTGGCTCGTAGACTTGTCTTCGTTTGTTTCAACTGGGTGTAAATCCACCTG
>Ga0307982_1005145_pt1 | contig 10249 bp, 10 predicted proteins | sample OrgLakmetagen989_FD_201847 | JGI IMG/M metagenome (GOLD analysis project Ga0307982, IMG submission 201847) | Saline water microbial communities from Organic Lake, Antarctica - #989 | ecosystem: Environmental > Aquatic > Non-marine Saline and Alkaline > Saline | place: Antarctica: Organic Lake... | reverse complement strand
TCGCTGCTTTGTCCGGGGGGAGAGTCTGCCTCTGCTGCTGCTGCGCTGTCAGCTGCCCTGTCCTCCACGACAGCCTCCAGCTGGGTCTCTTTGTCATCAGAGTATAACGTGGGGTAGGAGCCATAAGACGCAATGTGGGCATCTGCGTTTGAGTAGTTCTTGCTGTGTGCAAAGTCGGCCTCGTCGGACTGCTCCTGGTGGTCTGGGGTCTCCCCTGCTGCCACTTTTGCCCAGCCAGTCTCGAAAGCTGCGATGAAAACACACGTGACGAGAATGAGCATGATTATGAGAATATGTTAAGTTAAGAATGTCAGGTCGTTGGCAGGTGTGGCAGCTGAAGCATACACTAGCTGGTCTGCGTGCGGAGCGGAGCAGCAGCTCCGCACGCCAAATCAGCGCTGATTCACCCATCACCTGTCAAAGCAGCACGCAAAAGCAAAACAGGTCGCACTTCATATGGTTACTTGGCCGTATATGTTTCGTGCGTGATGCCAGCCGATTAGTACGTACAGTTTGAGCCGCCTGGCGTGGTGGCCACGTCAGGCGTTTTTGGTGCCTGGGAGGACATCATGTCTTGGACTTCATTGGGGGAATCCATTGCTGGTAAGGTGTTTGTAAATGGTGTGGTATAGTAGTTTTTCCGTATTTGAGATTGATTTGACAGTGGCTGGACGATGTGAGTGCCAACCACGAGCTGCAGCCAAGGGCTGTGGAGGGGGGTTCAACTGCAGGAGGAATTACATACGAGGCGGTGCAAGCAACATGCAGCGTCGTGTACATGAGGCGGCCATCGCAGCTTCAGTGGCCTCTGTTAAATTGGAATCAAATGGATTTGGAACATGTCTGCTGACTGTGACAGCTGCACGCGCCCTCCCCCCACTGACGGCCCCCCCTCCTGTGGACACCGCACATGCGGTGCCCAGTAAGCTCTACGAGGTGTGCGTGCCCTGTCGGCTTGGGTAGTACGCACTGTGCGCAGCGGCAGGCCTGGGCCCCCCGCCCTGCCAGGCACGCGGCAGATCTAGGGGCGTGAAACCAGGTGCACCCGTGGTGACAGTTTTCACTGAGCAGGGGCTTCGCTTTGACGCTCCTCTACCCTCGAGTCGTATGTTTTGGGTGCGTCGCTTGGCGAGAGTGCACCGTCGCCGGCTGCTGTGTCCAGTGCCGCTGCTGCAGCCTCGTCACCAGCCATGGCCATTGCGTGCATGGTGGCGTTGGCATGCCCCTCAGCCATCTGACGGTGCGATTCTTCCTCCGTTACCACCCCTTCGCTGTCTGGTGCGCCTGCATGCAAGGCGTCAATAGCGGCGCCGGTCACCCGCTGCAGCGCAGATGCGCCCTCGCCATCTTGGCCACCTGTGCTGGGCGAGTCCGCTGATAAGAAAGACTCCTGGGCTGCATCATCAACGGCTTCTGCTGCGTCATTCCCGGCCAGTGCCATGCCGTGCACAGTGGCATTGGCCTCTCCCTCTGCGATTTGCTGGGCTGCATCAGCCTCAGTCACCACGCCTCCGTGGCCAGGTTTGTCGAAATCTGCGTCTGCGATAGAAAAAAGCCGTGAGAGAGGATGATGTTGTGCGTGGTATCACATATGGTACAAATTGGTGTCCTGCTTCCCAATTGATGTGGGTGCTTTGTGGTGCTGATCTATGCCTGCCATCGGCGCGGAGCGGAGCACGGACCAACAGGACTGGTGACCAGTTCACGATTGCAAGCCCAGAGACCACAGCGCCCCAGGCACAACGCTTGAGACTGACAAAAGACATACGACGTTTGAAACCAGCAAAAGCCACCAAACTGCTGCCGGCTCCCAATAACTGCGGGCGTCATGCCCAAAACAACCAGCACAGCACCTGCTGCCGGCATTGTGCGCAGCGGCACTCCTCGCACGGCTCTCGAGACAGGACCACACCGGATAAGAAGCTGTCCCCTTGGAGATAGCCAGCTCCCGCCTTCAATATCTCAGGCAGCTTGCTATGCTTCCCAGCTTCGGCATGAGAGAGAGGGGGGGCGAAAGCACAGCACACGTACCAGTTGATGCCATTGCGAATAGCTATGTGATCGAAACGAAGATACTTCAAGGGTAATTATACAAGAAATGGTTTATGGTTTGACTTTGATGTTTGAGTGGCCGAGACACGCCTGCACGCGAGATGTGCGCGTAGAATTGAGCCCTCCCCCGTTGACATGCCAAAAATGTCAAGCATCGACCCGAGCTCTTGCCCCTAGAATTGAAATTTGAGTTTTCTTCGAGTGAGTGTCTGGAAACGGGCAAGCTAAGCCACTGCATGGTTGTACCCTTCAACATATCCCAGAATGGCTGGCAGAGTCCTCGTGCTGAGCTTGCTTCTCAGCGCTGCATGCTTTTCCCTCGGCGAAGCTAAATCCGCAAGCAGTGACTTTTACTCGGTACTTGGGGTTGAATCCAGTGCCACCACGAAGGAAATCACACGAGCCTATCGTAAATTGGCATTGAAGTACCACCCAGACAAGCACACTGATGGCGACAAAGCAGAAATGGAAGCGACCTTCACAAACATCGTCAACGGTATGTGTGCTGAGACTACTCCTTTGCTGCAATGGCTCAGCCAGTTGCTCCTTCAGCCAACACAGTATCTTGAACCAGGGCTCCACAAAGCTGTAAATATATTTCATGTGTGCATATCTTCACTGTTTTGTGCCCACGTTTGCAGCATACGAGGTTTTAAAGGATGAGGAGAGCAGGTCCAAGTATGACGCTGGGCAGCTGTCCGACTCAGAAGCCCACAGGCATCGAGACTTCCGCTCAGCAGCTGCAGCGGCGGGCATGGGGCATGTACAAGACACGCCATTTGCGTGGGTAGGCATCGCAGTGAGCATTCTGGCAGCAGCCGCTCCCGCCGCATACGTCGCCCTGCAGCAACGCGCCTCAAATCGCTCGAAGCCCAAGCCCATGAGTGCAGCCGACGCTGCCCTCAAGGCTCTAGCGTCTGATGGGCAAGGTGCCGATGCATCTGCTGCAGCGGATGCAGCGCGGGAAGCATCGGCCTCCAATGTGAAGCAGGCCGCTGCCGCCCAACGGGCACGGAACAAAGCTAAGGCTGAGGCAGCTGCAGACGCGCAGGCAGCGGCCAGCAGGAGTGCCCACTTGACACATGTGGCCACTGTAACAGAGGTAGATGGCTCTGATGCAGCTCTTGTCGCACATACGAGATCAGGTGTCTCTCCATCCTCGGCTGGAGGGACACCTGATCTCACACCTGAGGTGCTCTCTCAGCTGTCAAGGGCACTGTCCAAGTACCCAGGGGGCACAAGGGGGCGCTTCGACCGTGTGGCGGAGTTCATGGGGGGAGGCTTGGCAGCGTGTGACGTGGCTGCGATGGTGACTGCCCTCAGGCGGCGGTCTAGTACACAGGCGTCACCCCCCCCCTCCACCCCCCATGCTGCGTCCTCGCAAGGGGGGGACCCCAAACAGGGCCCTGAGTGGAGCCAAGCGGAGCAGCTGGCGTTGGAGACAGCACTGAAGGCATGGGTGAAACATGAACCCCCGCCCAAGGCTGGTGCTGAGGGGGGGGGTGCTGACCCCAAAGCCGTCCGCAAAGCCGCCGCTGCTGCCAAGTGGAAGTGGATTGCGTCCCAGGCAGGTCTGTCCAGTCGCAGTGCCTCCCAGTGTCTAGCCCGCTTCAAGTTCTGTGCGAGCACTGTAGGGTAGGCCTACCTGCCGCTTCCAGCTGGGGGCAGCACCGGGCCTGGGCTGACAGGGGGGGCATGTGGTGACAGTCCATTGTACAACACGGGAAGAACTTGTTGCACATTGAGCGGGGGCATGCATGTCGGCATGCTTCAACGCTGGGGGGGGGGTCATGTGTAAAATGGAGGGGCCACTTCGCTGGCTTTGGGGCACTTCCGTGCTTGAGTACTTTGGCTGGTTCCGTTCTTCAGCGGGAGCGATTGGCTATGTAGTGCTCTTGGTTGTGTGCCGTGGTGCTTAGGTATGTGAGCCCCCTGGCACTGCTGTGTACCCCCCCTGCAGCCAACTGCATGCAAAGGCTTTTGGCTTTCCACCAGGATTCAGTTTGCCTACCCCCAATAAAAACCAGATACGTACGCTGGTTCATTGCCGCTGTATATGCCTCTGTCCCGAGATTTCTCCGGGGAGAAGCGTTGACGCGTGCCTGAAGGCACACAGAGAAATTGCTTTGTGTACCTTTCGAGCGTGACGCTGTTGCACATATTGCAACTGAAACGCAGCAAGCATGGCACAAGCACAGCAAAACAAACCATTTGCTTCGGCTGCTACTTGTGATGCCGTGGGGGCGCAGCTTCTCCTGCAAGAGTGGGTTGCGTACCAGGTACGTTGTGCTTTGCACGGCGCCTATCGCTGTGCCTGTGCACGCTCTGACATCTGTGCAGCAAGATCGCTGCAAAGATTTCACAGGACAAGAAGACAGCGAAAAGCTATCAACTACCTTGGGACACACCGGGGAATGCACCGGTCGCAGACTTGCAAATAGGTTCGTGAGCCAGTAGCTGAACTGGCGTGGTGCCGACATATCTCGAAGGTCCATTCGGTACATGTTTGCTCATACAGACTAGCGGTGGACAAAGAGCACTTTGGTCCTACGACAAATATCATCAAGTTCTTATGCCGTGAAATCTGGAGTGCGGTCTTTGGCAGCAGCGTGGAGCGGCTCCAGACCAACAACAGCGGCATGTATGTGCTGCACCACTCAGCTCACTTTCCGCTGCTGACCATGTCACACCCTGAGGGGGACACCGACATTGCTGCACTGGCGCACTTGTTGTTCCCCTGCGGCCTCATCAAGGGCTTCCTGGGCGCCTTTGGCGTGGATGCGTGTGTGGATGCGCGGGTCACCGGCACCCACGTAGCGTACCACATCCAAATGCGGAAGTACGAGCAGGAGCCCAGCAGCGCCGCGGCCAGCAGCAGTATCGCCAGCGTGCCCCGGGGGGGCGCCACACTGGCTGTGGCCACTGAACCCAAGTAGTGCTGTGCATGCGCATACAGGCGGACCTGCCGTGCACAGCTGGCGGTACACCCCCCCCGACCCCCCGCAGACAGCTGCAATCCTGTATGTGCACTGCACGCGCTTTGTTTGCCTGATCTGTGTCTGTTCTCGGCAGGAGCATCGGGGAGTGCCCTTATTGCCCATCTGGTCAGGGTGAGGCTGCTACCAGCTGGTTTGGTGCTTTTCATGTGACTACAGGGGTTATGCCATGCAGTTATGTCATATGGCTGTATTGTCTTTGTGCTGTGCTGCCTCTCTGCGTTTGGCCGATCTCTGTCGCCGAGAGGAAGCGGCCCGCCGTTGGGGCGTTGAGCTGAGCTGTCGCCTGCAGACCATGCAGCTGCAGCATGTGAAGGTCAATTACATTCGGTTGGTGGTGTGTCAAAATGACCCAGTAGTTGATCTCATGGAGCCTGGCGCTACTTCGGGTGCTATAAATTAGTTCTTACAGCTATTCTTCGATTCTTCCTAAAAAATCAGTCTGCGTCAAACTCATCGTGCTGCAGTCACGAAGTACGAGTCAACCACACTGAGACACTGAATGAGCATGGCACATCACGAAAACTTCAAATTGCAAGACAGTCTGGGTGTTTTGACTGTCCTCAACTTCGGCTCTGGGACAGGAAGCGCTCACCCGTTTGAGCGTGCGGAATTTAGCATAACTCGCTCTGTGCCCACTGAGAATGTCGTGCTGCAGCTGAAAGTGTCAGCTGCATCGAAAACTGCACCAAGATTTGCAATAAAAGTGTTTAAAGATAACAGTCACGCTTCTCAGCATGTAGCTGAATGTGTTTCTCTTGGTGAATTCAGCAAGCGCCTCACTCAGCTGGCAAACCTGGCTGGCAGCACCAAAGCTGTCCAGTTGACAGCCCAGGAGGCATTTTCTATCCATAGCGATGGTAAGCTACAAAACATATGATATTTGGTGCTTAATTTCACTGCATTTGCTGCAGTCTTACGGACAGCAATCGCCCAGCACGACAGCATTCAGGCTGCGAAAGGTGCGTCACAAGTTTCAGCATGAAACTCTGCAGCATGGTGCAATGCTGGTAGTCCAGTCTCGTCCTGCTGCAAGCCCCATACATGGACTTGATGCACCTTGACATGCACTATCTTTGTCTGCATTGCAGGCATGGCATCGCCAGAAAGCGGCATCCAGGGTGTGGCAGCATACTCCCCATCCACGGCCAGCATGCCCGCCTCCCCACACCAGCAGTCCGTTCGAGCACACCTCCCTAGGGCACTGCATCTGTCCACATCAGAACACGCTAGTGAGCATTCGAACACATCCACGCCACCCAGGGCTCACACAGTGCCTGCTCCTGCCAGCGTGCCCCCCCCCTCCACCTCGCAGGGGGGCCCCTCCACTGCCCCCACCACACAAGCGGAGAACGGACCCTCACATGATAGCCTCACTTCCGATGGCGATCTGCACACCATGGCACAGCGCAGTGTGCAGGCGTCTCGAGCGCTGCAGGCCAGCATCGCGCAGGGCCGGCGCCTGCCAACTGCAGAGGAACAGACGCGGCTGTTCCGAGAACTGCAGCGCATCCAGAGCGCCGTGGGGCATGATGAAACACTGGTGTCCCTCCCCACGCAGTCTGCTGTCTTCAGTGGCAGCTCGGGCGGTGCTGGCGGACCCCCGCGGAAATCAGCCTCTGAGGCTGCACAGCTGCGGCGGGCACTGCTGTTGCACACAGGACGAGACAGCGTGGCCTCCGATGTCGAGCACATGCACACGCTGGAGCTTGACACACCATTGCATAGACCTGGTGCTGCAGTGGGGGGGGGTGCTTCCCAGTCGGGGGGGGGTGCTGACAACGGCACGTACAGGTCAGGGGGGGGGCACTCCTCCCAGTTTGAGGCATCATCTGGCAGCGCCACCCCCTCAAACAGGCCGAAAACACCCCCCAGCAGTTCCTTGAAGCAGCGCAGTTTGAACATCGCGGGGGGGGCAGTATATACACCTGAGGGCATTAGGGGGGGGGGCAACCCGCTGCAGCACCCCCCTTTAGGCAGCACGACGGCCCCACCCACCCCTGCCCCAGCCAGTGCGCCCCTCCCGGATTCTCCTGGGGGGGCATCGTCAGCACAGGGGGGGGTGGGCACTGCCGCGACCACCGTTGTCCTGGGGGGAGCGGGTAGCCTGCCCACGTCGCCAGCCGACACTGCGTCGGTGGCGTCCTCGCATTTCACCAGCGTATCACACACCTCTGGACTATCGAAGGCTGCCAAGCGTCGGCAGCGGCGGAAAAAGCTGCAGAGTGCGAAGTCTGGGGAGTCTAGCGCAGCAACGAGCCCTCTTCCCGGAACCCCCCCTGACCCCCTTTCCGGGGGGAACGGCAGCACCCGTCCCAGCAGCCCTGCCCGGCTGGCCGCTGAAGAAGCTGCCGCAACAGGGGCAGCGGGTGTGCCTCCCAGCAAGCGTGCTTCAGGTAGGGGGGCTAGCCTAGGTCGTGGAGGGGGGCATGAACTGACGTATGAGCGCCTGGGACAACTGGACAGGGAGGAACTACTGACGTCAGCGCGGCTGCTGCTGGCGGAACGGTGTTCCTGGCGTGTTCTTGATGAGTTGCACAACCACAGCTTGAACATGCTGGGGGCAGCAGTGCACAGTGGGTGCAGTCTGTTGCAGTCTTCTTTTCCTCAGGCCCTCCCTGGCGAGGACGGGGTGAGCCCGGTGGTGTCGCTGCGCGACCTGCAAGCTGCACATTCGACAAAGACACATGAGGGCGTGGGAGCTGAGGCCCTGGAACAGCTTCAGCAGAACCTAGGGGCGAACCAGCTGGGTGTGCAGCGTTCCGTGGCGGAACAAGTGTGGAAACTGCAAGCAGCAGTGGCGGCCGCGGTGGACAGTGCTGCAGATGCGGGCATGGCGGCGGCACAACTGTGCGGGGATATGTCGTCTGAGGCGCACGACTTGAAGTCGCACGTTGCTGAGCTAGAGGAATCCCTGGCTGACGCATTGCAGCAAAAGGACCAGCTACGGGGCGCGCTACAAGGGGCGGCATCAGACACACAGGGGGTGGCTGAGCAGGTCGCAGCAATGCAGGCAGAGCTGGTTGCTGCCCAAGATGACGCCCAGCACTGGCGACGAGAAGCAGACAAGGCCCAGTCCCGCATCGATATGCTGTCGGACCAATTGACCAAGGTTACAACGCGCCTGAATGCTGCCAACGCCAAAGCAGGCGATGCGCAGCTGCTGGAACAGCTCAAAACCGCCAAGGCGGCTGCTGCCTCGAACGCAGCTGCAGCCGAGCAGCTGCGAGGAGAGCTGCTGGAAGCCACTCGCAGCCACGCCAGTGACACGGCTCAGTGGGAAACCGCGTGTCAACAGCTGGCACACACGGTGTTATCGCCTCTTGTAGGCAACAGCTGCGTTGCCCCAGACGATCTGGCTGTGCATGAGGCCCCCAAGCGATCGCTGCAGGGGCTGCCTGAAGTGTTTGGCTCCGCACCAGGCAGCCCCCCTTCACACCCCATGAATGCGCTGGTGCGTGCAGCGCTGCAGACACGCATGCGATACGGCCTGCAGAAGCTGCATGCGGCTGCAGCGGCGCGCGTGCACACCAAAGTGTGTACAGGGGCCCTCCGTGGAGCCTTCATGCACTGGCAGGCTGCAGCAAGGGCAGCAGCGCGCGCCAAAGCCGCCAACGCCACAGCAGCTGAGCTGCGCAGCACGGTGGCGCAGTTGCGAAATGCTCTTGAGGCAGCCGGGGGAGAACTGTCTGACTTGGGCCCTGAAAATGATGCCCTGAGGGGCGAGGTGGCTGCATTGAAAGTGCAGTGCGAACAGCTTCGTTCCGAGTTGCAGCAACAACACGAGCTGCAGGGCGACATGGATGCTAGTGCCACAGAGCAGTTGGAGGCACTGAACAGCCAGCTGGGCAGTACCAGCCGGCGTGCTGACGCAGCGGCCTGGCAAGTAGCCGCTCACAAAGCAGACCTTGCGGACATGGGGAGATCGCAAGTGACACTCAAGTTGCAGGCAATGTTGACTGCTGCTGAGCAGGATTCGGCAACAGGTTTGTTGCAGCGACTGTGCTTTGAAAAATGGCGCGCCACAGCTGAATACGAAAAGGCCGTCGAGCGCACAACCAGCATTTCAGAGGAATTCCAAGACGAGATACGACAACTGCAACAAGAACAGGCTGAGGAGCTGTCGTCACTGCAAGCAACACTCCTGGAAACAACCGCTCGAATGGACGATTTGGCACAGAGGCTGGAGAAGCAGGCGGCAGCCTCCGAGCACACCATCGTAGCACTGCACAAACGCCTTGCCAACGCAAATGACGCGGCTGCATTGCAGTCAGCACAGTCCCGAACTCATGAACAGCAGTGTGCTGTTCAGGACCTTCAACAAACAATCGGCAACGCCGAAGCAACGAAAACAGCCCTGTCTGATCAGCTGTCGGCTGCCCGTGAGGAGGTGCAGGCAGAGCGTGCTGCACTGGCCACGAGCAAGGCGGTGATCGGCACACTGCAGGAGCAGGTGGCTGCTGCGCGTGCTGCAGCCGAGGCGGCCAGTGACGATGCGTCGGCGCGTGAGGGCGAGCTGTCTGATCAGCTGTCGGCTGCCCGTGAGGAGGTGCAGGCAGAGCGTGCTGCACTGGCCACAAGCAAGGCGGTGATCGGCACACTGCAGGAGCAGGTGGCTACTGCGCGTGCTGCAGCCGAGGCGGCCAGTGACGATGCGTCGGCGCGTGAGGGCGAGCTGTCTGATCAGCTGTCGGCTGCCCGTGAGGAGGTGCAGGCAGAGCGCGCTGCACTGGCCACAAGCAAGGCGGTGATCGGCACACTGCAGGAGCAGGTGGCTACTGCGCGTGCTGCAGCTGAGGCGACCAGCGACGATGCGTCGGCGCGTGAGGGCGAGCTGTCTGATCAGCTGTCGGCTGCCCGTGAGGAGGTGCAGGCAGAGCGTGCTGCACTGGCCACAAGCAAGGCGGTGATCGGCACACTGCAGGAGCAGGTGGCTACTGCGCGTGCTGCAGCCGAGGCGACCAGCGACGATGCGTCGGCGCGTGAGGGCGAGCTGTCTGATCAGCTGTCGGCTGCCCGTGAGGAGGTGCAGGCAGAGCGTGCTGCACTGGCCACGAGCAAGGCGGTGATTGGCACACTGCAGGAGCAGGTGGCTACTGCGCGTGCTGCAGCCGAGGCGACCAGCAACGATGCGTCGGCGCGTGAGGGCGAGCTGTCTGATCAGCTGTCGGCTGCCCGTGAGGAGGTGCAGGCAGAGCGTG
>Ga0307982_1005143_pt1 | contig 10251 bp, 8 predicted proteins | sample OrgLakmetagen989_FD_201847 | JGI IMG/M metagenome (GOLD analysis project Ga0307982, IMG submission 201847) | Saline water microbial communities from Organic Lake, Antarctica - #989 | ecosystem: Environmental > Aquatic > Non-marine Saline and Alkaline > Saline | place: Antarctica: Organic Lake... | reverse complement strand
AGAAGATGGGTTTGAGTTTGAGGTTTGGCTTGTTCATGATACATGATTGACCTCCCGGGCCGGGAATACAGGGAGGTTTTAGTTTAAACGTTTCGTTTGACACAATAAAAGAGCTGGTCCTTTTTTTCAGTTGAGGACGCTGGTTGGTTTAGTGGCGTTTGAGGCAATGCATTCGGGGCTCCTTTCGCGGAGAGGTTCTCGCCGCATCGGCTCAAAAGGTGGCGTGAATAGAGGTAGAGATCATGCCAGGATGCTTCGTGGTCCCCTGCCACGTTCGTTGTCATGAGATCACGCTCTGGGGGTTGTGGTATGGGCCTTCGTAATACTGTCCCAGATATCCACAAAGTACACGCTTTAGCCCGGTGTAGTGGGTTAGGACAGCTCGGCAGCTCCAAAATGTTAGTATATTGTATTATTCACGAGTCGGTATAATCAGAAAAGCCCAAAGAGGTCGCACGCCGTGCGGAACTCCTGAAGAAATACGTGGTATCCACATAAACTCAGACCCGGTCTCCCATCTATTTACCCTTTAGGCGCTACCAGAGGGCCCACGGCGCGAACTGCCGTGCATCCAAGTGCTTGGACAACTTAAAATGAAGCAAATTAACGATTTAGCTACTTGTTTTGATATTCGCATCGATCAAACCCGCTATAGCCGACGTCAACTGATAGCACGCTACGCGCTCTCAAACCCGAAATTCGTACGGGACCGACAACAAACCAGTAGACACCACCTAAATCTAACACCACAACGCCAGGTAGCCCCTCGCCAGATATTTTCCCAGTGCTTTGTTTGTCCAATTAAAAGTTGGACGGAGGTCCTACTATTGCGCTAGCGCCGACAAGTAACCACGGCATCGCAATTCCACGAGCCTTTGGTTCTAACATTTATTAGTTCTTTTCTATTCCTTTAGATGGCATCAAATGTCAGATGTCAGTTTAAAGTTGATTTCGCATTTTTGCCATTGGCGTTATTGAGGGGCCAATTCTTCTCTTTATTTTGCGCGCATGAAATTTTTAAGTGGTATTTAGCGAGGCCAGATTCAGAAGATAAGGAAACTCTCAAGATACTCATGCTGCTTGTTTCAGAACTGATTTTGATCAGTTCAATAAAAGGATATGTGATTGGCCCGGTAAAGCGAAGCAGATTACCCAATGCTGCGAGAAAATTTACAGCACATACGACAACTCCAGGAGTTCTTCGGACGAAATTAAATATCCGCCATCTCAATGAAGTGGTAGACCATCATGCACGATGCTTCGTGCGAAGCATGACCCTTTTGTGTCTCAAATTTATCTATTCACCTGTTCACATCACCAAGTTTTATGCATATTACTGCATTACAAAAAGGAGTTATGCACACTTTTGATTAAAGGTGCAGCACTCCTGTATTATAAGTATTTTTGTTTTGATCGAGGAAATGATTAATCTATTAGGGAGTTTGAATGAAATATAATTAGTGCGCTTGAATAGGTACACACACAGAAGCAATGGTCCCAAAACATCAATGAAGCAACGTCGCACGGGTCGACCTTTGAAGAAGCTGTTGCCGCCATTCTTCGTACTATCATCGCCCAGAGAAAAGAGGGGCTGGTCTGTTGAGCTTTCGTAAAACAGAGCTTAAATAGATAGCCAGAATATGAGCTCCGCTACTGAAGTTGCCGATAAGAAACGGGAAGAGCTCACGAAGGAGGTGAAGATCACGGTGCATATGGTCGATCCCCTCGTTGGAATCTGCGAGTTGGCCGACGAGTTCCATTTTCCAAGACCCAGTTCAATTGAGGAATTTCTCAATAATGGCCTCAGTACTGACACCGCTCTGGTAAGGATATCTGTGTCAATAAATTTTGAGTGATCCTTAAGCGCTCTTGACCACATATGAACAGGCTATTCAAGAGAGCTTCCACTTTAACGAGCTCACGCCGCCGCCTGCAACGCCGTGGTGGATTTTATTCTTACAACACCAGACAGGCTTCTTTTCATTACTGCTATGGGCGGCTGCGATTCTTGCCTTGATTTCATACGGTCTGCAACCAGAGGGCGTCGACAACCTTTACCTCGGGATTGTGCTCGCTGTTGTCGTATTTTTTACGGGATGCTTCTCATACTATCAAGAGGCCTCCTCAGCTGCAGTCATGGAAGGTTTCAAAAACATGATTCCGCCCATGGTGTCTGCAGTACGTGATGGTAGAACAGTTGTTATCCCAGCTCGCGAATTGGTGCCAGGCGATGTTGTGGTGAGTTTCAATATTCTGATCTAATTTGTGAAGGAAAACTAGATTCCGCATCTCTCTCATTCGATCTCTGAATTAGGTATGCAACACGGGCGAAAAGCTGCCTGCAGATATTCGGATCGTCAACTTCACTAATTTCAAATGCGATCAATCATCACTCACTGGTGAACCGGATGCTATCAAAAAAAATGCCGATGTCGGAGATGAAAAGCCGCTCGAAGCATCGAACATTGCATTCTTTGGAACAATGGTTGCGGAAGGTGATGCGAAAGGTTTCGTTGTGCTTACCGGCGACGATACTGTCATGGGACACATAGCTGCTCTTGCTTCTGGAGTCGTTACCGATGAAACGCCAATTGCTAAAGAGATTCATCACTTTATTTTGATAATATCTCTTCTTGCGATAGCACTAGGGATTATATTCTTCATCGTAGCAGTTTTGAGAACACCTGATGACGTTGTACTGGCTCTTGTTTTTTCCATCGGCATCATAGTTGCAAATGTGCCCGAAGGCCTTCTCGCAACTGTCACCGTTTCGCTTACTCTAACAGCAAAACGCTTGGCGCAAAAGCAAGTACTCGTTAAACAGCTTGAATCTGTGGAGACACTGGGCTCAACAACGATCATCTGCTCCGATAAAACAGGAACCTTGACTCAGAATAGGATGACCGTGCAACATGCATACGTAAACGACAAAATATTAACAGTGCCTTTCTCGGAGGATGCATGGACTGGCATCAATCCAAAAGGTGTTTACCCATCTATACAAGAACAAAGCTCAGGAATCACTGACTCTTCTCTCAATTTGGTTCAACTGATGGATGACAATACATTCGAGCGCATCGTAAAATTCAGTGTGCTCTGTAATAGTGGGGAATTTACCGCCGAGGATAAGGAGCGCCCGTGTCTTGAGCGTTTGTGTTGTAATGGAAACGCGTCAGATTACGCCTTCTTGAAGATGGCAGAAGCCATCCCCAAGATCGCATCACTACGTAGCACTTACGGAGTTCATTTTGGCATTGATGCAATTCGCGTAAAGGTAAACCGACCATGTAATTCAAGAACATGTATCATGATATAACTTTTGAATCTCGCTGTGCCTTTTCTCTTCTTGTTGCCTTCCTCAGCACCCGAAGGCCAACGGAAAAGTCTCCGACATACCTTTTAATTCCAAGTACAAGTTTATGTCAAGTATATGTGTCATGGAAGAAGGAGATACGCTTATTATGAAGGGCGCAGCAGAGCAAGTCTTTGCTAGATGCGGTTCTATCCTTATCGAGGGACGAGTGGTTCCTCTTGATGATGCAATACGACGACGTTTCGAAGACGTATACACTACGGTGGCTAAATTAGGGGAACGTTGCTTGGGTTTCGCATATCGAGAGCTTGGAGGGCGACCGGCTTCAAACTGGGAGGGTGGGAATCCTGAACAGGCAAACTTCCCACTTGGCAACGCGTGCAAAGAAACTAATGGAGCTGATACGTCGGATGCTTTGACGTACATCGGGCTTATGGCTCTAATCGATCCTCCACGTGAAGCTGTTCCCATGTCAGTACTCACTGCACAGCGCGCTGGCGTGAAAGTAGTGATGGTTACTGGAGATCATCCAGTGACTGCTGCTGCAATTGCGAAGACTTGCAATATCATGCCCGACAGGCCTGTGAAAGAGATCGCCCAGGAAGATGGTGTCTCGGTCTCAAAGGCGGCTATTGATGCAAAAGCAATCGTCATTGCAGGCACAGACCTCGATAACATGTCTCATGAGGAGATCCAGCAAGTTCTTCTCTACCCGCAAGTAGTGTTTGCGCGCACATCGCCAACTCAGAAGCTGCTCATTGTTGAGGCTGCCCAAAAGATGGGGCACATTGTGGCAGTAACTGGTGATGGTGTCAATGACTCACCAGCGCTTTCTCAGGCTGATATTGGCTGTGCCATGGGTATAGCTGGAACTGAGGTTACGAAGGAAGCAGCAGACATGATTTTGCTTTCGGACGACTTTTCAGCCATAGTGAATGGCATAGAAGAAGGCCGCCTAATTTTCGACAATCTAAAGAAATCAATCGCCTATACGCTGTCATCGAATATTCCAGAACTTATGCCATTTATAATGTACGGACTTTAGCTGTGCACCAATTTTTGTTCCATTATGCATTAGTTCACATGTCGTCGTTACCTTATTTTGCTTTCTTTTAGGTTCATAATCATTGAAATGCCTCTAGCGCTTACTACAGTGCTGATCTTATGCGTAGATCTTGGCACTGACATGATTCCCGCTATCTCTCTTGCGTACGAGCAACCTGAGTCGGATATCATGTTCCGTCCGCCCCGCGATGCCGAAGTCGACCGCCTTGTGACTACCAAGCTCTTGTGCTTCAGTTACCTTCAAATTGGGGTTTTCCAATCCCTTGCTGGCTTCTATACGTTTTTTGTGGTGTTGAACGACTATGGCTGGCGCATGGGGGACATACCAGGATCAGTATTTGATTTCGTTGCGTTCCCCACAGAACGAAATGGCAATGAAATAATCGACAGTTGCCCTTGCGGAGGAGGTCAAGATGACACAGGAAACACAAATGATGACGATGATTTTGTAAAAATAAAGGACGGCACGCTTGATGACGTTGACAATGAGCTTTCTGCCGAAGAGATAGCTGCTTGCCCAGATGAAGACCTGGGTATTCCCTGGGATGAGGTAATTTCGTTTCTTAATTACTGGTATATCACATCTACTTATGTTAACACCTATCGAAACGTTGAATCAATCCTATGAAATGTTCCAGAATTGGCCGTATGGTTATGGGTGTCCATTTGGCAGTATTGAGCCTAAAAAAGAGTGCAAATTTATTGGTTCTTACTGGGGAAATGCTTGTTATAAGCCTTCAATTGCTTTGAGGACAGCACAGACTGCAACATTCATTTCAATAGTTGTTGTGCAATGGGCTGATCTTCTCATATGTAAAACGCGGCTTCTTTCCATCAAAGACCAAGGTATGCAAAACAGCGTCATGCTATTCGGTTACGCAACGGAATTTTTGTTGTGTTTGGCGATTGCCTATCTTCCATTTATCAATGAGGCGTTTAGGACCGAGCCTGTCCATCCAGTTCACTGGTTTGCGCCCATGCCCTTTTCGATTCTTATATTTTTCTATGACGAAACGCGCAAGTACTTAATTCGACGCGAAAGGCGCCTTGCTGGCCCTGCAGGCCCAGTGGGATTTGTTGAACGGTACACATATTACTGAAAGCTGAAGTGCAGCAATGACTTTATTAATTTCCTACATTTTTTCTCATAAGTAGTTGCTTAAAGTGACTTCTTGATTAAATGTCGGTAATTCCCATTTTATTTTATAATAGCTCGATTATACATACTAATTAAAGCCAAGGTCCTTAATTGGCATTGATAGTAAAAAAAACTGAAATGTATGCGATTCAAAACGAGTAGAAACATGTAGGCCACTCAGAAAGAGATACATCGAATATTGGTTCTAATATATAAAGCCATCGTTTGTGTCGTTGAGTATTGCGAGTGCGTGAATTTACGAACAAAGCAACAAAAGTTACAAAACAAATACGTGCTTATGTTGGCTTGTGCGGGATCGAGGCCAGCACTATACTTATACTTAGACTTAAACAGCAGTAGCTCATACAGCAACATAGCAATGGCAGTGGTGGGGTCGTGTCGCCGCTTTGGGACGGCCTGTTGCCATCCTAGTCGCGCGCCTCATTTCGACCTCAAATTGGAAGATGGAAGTTGTCATAGCTGCGTCTCCTTCAGCCTTAAGCCTTCAGCTTCAGCTGTAAGCTAAAAATCCATTTGTTCACATATCTACAAGTACCCCTCATCTAACTTATCTAATATTGTATGGCGACATCGATAAGCGCGGACTATAATTTGGATTCTTATAATTCGTGCACTTGAACTTTGATGTCAGGTTTAGGTTCAGAATGTGCATTGCTTGTTGCGTTCAGCCTTGCCTATCTGCGAGCCCTTGGATTCAGCCATATGTATTTTTGCCAGAGCCAACTTTGGCGCGACATAAAAGACTAGTTCCAGATACATTTTGCTCAAGGTCTATACGCGAACTCAACGCGCGAGCGGTAACTTTCACCTTTCATTTCTTCCTTAGCTAATTAGCACCAGCTGCTTCTGTGCTCCTGCATGGTCGACTCTATGCTCTATACCATCGCTTAGCGATGATTAGTGCCTCGAAGCATATTTTTTGTCGACCTAGCGTGCCCAGGCTTGGCTCGTGTGAAAATGCCACCGATTGCTACCAAGTGAATATTTTCCTCTAGCACAATGGTATATGTCATGTCATTCTCATTAGTTGAGCTCAGTTCAATGCTTTCCACTTTGCCTCGACCACCAACAGTGTGAAGGCAGTCGCCCACTTTCAGTACGAACGCAGGCAGAAATTTTTGCTCGTGGCAAACAGGGAAAGTATGGTGCCTGGTCACAGTTAAGTGCTTTACAGTGGACAAGTCGGTGTAATCAGCGCGTACACGTTTTTTAGTGTAAGGATTCAGTACGTGGATTGAAAAGTGCACTGAGTCTAAGCGTACACGAATACTCAAGTATGGTTCCGCGGCTGGGCTGCTGTGCAGGTCCGTCACCATGGCGTATATTTTCTTGTTGTTGGAGTCGGCTGCTAGCACACGGGTTCCAACTTCAAGCATTGAGAGTGGCAGGCTTCTCGCGAACTCTGAGCCAGGCAAAAGGACGCTCACGGTGCTTTTCTGACTGAAGCACGTGCCAGCAGCTGGAGCAGGGATGGGCATAAAAGTAGGTCCGTACGTAAGTCGTAAGGTTGGTACAATGTTTGGTGCGAACGTCGGCGAAAACGTTGGTGCAATCGTGGGTGCAAACATTGGCGCAATCGTGGGTGCAAACGTTGGCGCAAATGTGGGTGAAACTGTTGGTGCGGGCGTGGGTGCGGGAGTAGGTGGCACATACTTCGTCGGAGAAGAGGTCGGCCTGATTACACTAAAACTGCCTGCCGTTGCCGCGCATAAATCGTCTGCGCTACCACTAAGACCTCCAATGGACCACGATACTTCGTTATCGTATATACCTCCACACACGTATGGTGAGTACGTGCCTGGCATTAAGCATACCGTTTCAGAGGCATAACTTCCACTAGATACGGTGAAAGTGTAGCCTCCCACGTTCAACACGTTTCCATTCCAGCCGTCACCGTATGAATCAGACATTACTATTGATAAGTCCATGCACCAAGGAGCGGTCGGGGATGGCGTAACAGTCGGCTGGGGTGTGAAAGTAGGAGAAGGAGTTGGGTTTAGACATTGAGTTCGATCGAGGCTTGAGACCCCGCTCGAACAAACAGAGCAAGACTCAGTTTTGCCGTAGGAAATGGATCCTGAGGAACATGGTGAGCACCCAAAATTAGTCGTATCGTAGTACTCGCCAGCAATGCACGAACACTTCGCAGCTCCTGTGTTAGTGGAGCCGTAAGAGTTGACAAACATTTGGGAAGTGAGAATGCCCGTCAAGTCCCAGCAGAGTACTTGATTGAATGCAAAGTTTAAAGTAAACATATACTCCGCTGAAGTTACGCTCGTGATTACCCAAGGACTGATATCTTGATTAAATGGCGTATCGTAGAACATTCCATGTATGCGTGTAACCGCTGAAGTATCCCACGCGACCAAGGGTTGGTTGAAAGCAGTAGATTCGAGGACGCCCCCTAAGTCGGTAACCCTCGAGATATCCCAAGAATTTAAGGATTGGTTAAATGAGGATGTGCCACGTATTGCTCTCAACATTACTGTCACACTTGACACTTCCCATGCCTCCAAGGGCAGGTTGAAAGATTCCTTAGTGCCACACTTAGTGTAGAATAGATCAAACAAGCTCGTCACGGTCGAGATATCCCATTATGAAATGTCTCCATAAGTAGAAGACGCGCTAACCGAGTCAGAGCACCACGCTGAGACGGCCACTTGAAGGTCGCTTGAGGCGGTAATGGAAGTCAGTAATGCTCTTGTTGTTGGAGCGGCTTTCACAAAAGGGATTCTATCTGTGTATGCCCCTAAAATACCGATGAGAGCCAGATAAGATGACACGATGCAGTTGGCACATTTCTTGCCTCTCGTGCTACTAGGACGAACGTCGCAAAGTCGTCGTTTGAAGTGGACCATTTTCGTGAAAAAAAAAGAAAAAGAATCCAGGCTGAAAAGGAAGAAGTGCAACACGAGATCAAAAACGGCGGTCAATTGCTAAACCTGAAACGAGTCGTGCGCGGCTGCGCGTACGGCAAAGGAGTAAATGAGAGCGACTACTGAAAGCTCACACCGTGTGCTGTTTCAGAGGCCGGTGTGAGCCAAAAATTAGAAAAGCAGCTGATGCAGAAAACTGAATACAGCAGTTGTACAGAAAATTGAACCAATAGCTGGTGCAGAATGCTGACGTGGCAGACAACAGCGCGGTATCTTATTTAAAAAAATGCACTTCTGTAGTATGGTATAAAAAGAAAAAAGAAAACACCAAACTCTGTAATTCCGAGAGAAAAACTGTGCTGCTAGCTAACTTTATTCCGGATTAATTGGGGGCAGCGGTGAATAACCGATCGCCGGTTTTGCTTTCGGTCGTAACTGTAGAAACGAGGGTAAGGCGACGCCTTGGCGGTATAGGGGCCACCTTGCTGTGCCACAGCGTCCCTCTGTAAAATACGGTTCACGAAAGCCGCGTTGGTAGCTGTAACTGTTGAAGAAATCCGTTGGCGCCAAGTGCCGAGAACAAGGTAGTGTTCCAGGTAGACTCGGCGTCTTAATGACTGTGGCGCATACTGAACATGCCAGCAGTTTTGACGAACTTGAAGACCATGGTAAGAAATTCTACTGCACCTGTAGTACAACGAAGAGTTCTAAGGAGAAGTGACCGAAAACCACTCGTCCGTGGGTGGGACCTCTTCTTTTCTGCATAATTCTCAGGGCATATGGGCTAGCCACTTTTGACACTTCCATGGTCACTCTGGCAAGTGTGCCTGATAAGTCTTTCCTTCTAGTATTGTTTGCCCTGAATTTTCTATTTGCCTTTTAGCCTTCTAATTCCGGCCCCTCAGGACCCGAGAAAAAGAGAACCGATTCTTACACTCGTGCACTTTTTTAAAGCCCGCTGCAGTGATATTGCTCTGCTAGGTGCCTGTAAGGAATGGTGCTACATCCGGCGATGGGCATGCTTCTCCGCGACTGCATGCTCGTTGTGAGCCACTTCCACTGCAGTCATGCTTTTGTCTTTAGAATTAAAGTGCCACCGATATGGTGTATCCTGATGTCACTACTGCAGTACTCTAGCTATTAAGCAACTATTTTTGTTTGTTTGTCTGTCTGTGTCTCTGTGTCTCTGTGTCTCTGTGTCTCTGTCACATCACAGTGGCAAAATACCCTTGCGTACTACTAGATTCCCCCCAAATACAAAGAAACACCCCTGTACAATACAGTAGCAGGAAAAGTGTAAACTTCAGAACAAGTCTGACTGGGCTGAGTGTCCATTTTGCATAAAGCAGTCGTAGGCGTTGTAGCCATATACCCTGAGGTTGTCCGTAGCGCCTCGAACGCTTCGTGATGGTGTACGCGTACTCTACGATACTCTATATTCCCAACACTACGTGTGAAGTCCATGCACGTCCATACGCAGCGAACTCTGTAAGCGTTTGTATGTTCGGAGAAATGCCTCGTGGACCTGGGACGTGACACACGAACGAGCACTCAGTCCCGCCGAATTGTTCGGAGGAAAGACGCTAGCTGGAGCCTGAATTGGCCTTCTGGAGCAAATTTGCTAGCGCGAAAGCAGCACATGCACTTTTTTTGGTGCCTCTGTGACTACTGTGTGCTTGTTTTTCTTTGATATTGGGAGAGTATTAACTAGACTAGACTTTGTATGTTGTACTTAGCCTCGCGCGAGGTCTGCCATGCTCTCAACAACAGTGCCATGTGTAGATCTTGCAAATATCACGTGCTTGTTCTGACACTCCCCTTGCGTGCTTGTTCTGATA
>Ga0307982_1005142_pt1 | contig 10251 bp, 2 predicted proteins | sample OrgLakmetagen989_FD_201847 | JGI IMG/M metagenome (GOLD analysis project Ga0307982, IMG submission 201847) | Saline water microbial communities from Organic Lake, Antarctica - #989 | ecosystem: Environmental > Aquatic > Non-marine Saline and Alkaline > Saline | place: Antarctica: Organic Lake... | reverse complement strand
CGAATGCTAGAATTGTAAAGTCCAAGTTCGAAACTCTTAAAGTCTCGAAATGCCCTGAAATGATGCCATTTTTATTAGACAAGGGCGGAGGTGATGCGGAACTCGATGATGAAAAGAAGAAAAAGGCACGTCGACTCGAGCAACAGCGATTGTATCAACAGCGACGTCGGTTGCAACGGCGGTTAGACGATACTGCACGTGCAGAGCACTTGGAAGGTGATAGGAGACGCAAACAACGTCACCGCGAGAAGCAGAAGGCTGACGATACTGCACGTGCAGAGCACTTGGAAGGTGATAGGAGTGCAAACAAAATCACCGCGACAAGCAGAAGGCTGACGATACTTCGCACGCTGAACATTTGGCAGGCGATAGGACGCGTAAGCGCGAATCGTATGGTGAAGGCGATAGGACGCGGAAGCGAGAATCGTATGGTGAGGCCGCGCGTGCCCGGAAAGATACTTCTCGCAAGAAGAAAAGGGCAGCGTGCGCTCATGAGGAAACAACGCACATGAACGCTAACTTCTCCGTCAAAAATGCCTTGCACGCATTTTACAACGACGCAACGACCTTCAAAGCACGTGACATGAATGCAGAGACTTGCTTGAATCACATCTCAGACCAAATTCCCACAGACGACGACCAGCTCCGCATTTACGATGCTTTGATGAAGCTGGTTGGCGGCGCTGAACCACGTCACGTTTGCGCTGTTTGCTGTCGCGCCGGACCTCAGTGCGACTTCAAAGCTATGAAGGTGTGTTGCAGAATAACTACAAAAACACTGTATCCTCACTACCATCAAATTTCCATATAATCTCCATAGAGATACCACTGAAAATTTCGGGGTTATTCTGCAACAGGTGACCTCTATGGACATGCTTCGAGCTGACAAAATAGATGAGCGCCTCGTACCGCGTTTCGCTGACCCAAGTTATGAGCCTTGTCGAACGCGTACCACGGTTGCTGGGGTAAAGTACGCGCTCGACCGGCAGTTTGTGCATATTCCCGAAGGCGCAGAAGAGGATGCTGAGGCATCCGTGTGTAGCACGTGCTCAACCATTATGTTGGCACAGGGTCACAAGGCCCCGCCGTATTCAATCTTCTATGGGTTCGATTTCAGTGATCTCGCGAAATTAGGTCTCGTTGCGCCAACCCTAGGCGAACAATTGTTGCTGGCAAGGACGCACTTGTTCGCGTCTGCGCTCAAATTCTCAATATCGGGGAAGTCCCAGGATTCGCTTACCGGGCATGTCATCAGTTTTGCTACGGACGCTCCATTCCATGCAGCGAAAAAAATATCAGATCGAGTGCAAATGATGCAAGATTTAGTCACGGTGCACTTTGTTGGGACGAAACAGCAATTCAACGAGCGCAAGTCTGACATTCAAGCAGATATTCGCATGCGGCTGAGTGTCCGTGTGCCTGTTCTTATGCGGTGGTTCACAGTGTTGAAGGCAGTGCATCCGCTCTATGGCGATTTAGACTTGAATGAAATCGACGCGAGCGAACTAGAGGCTGCAGTAGAAGGTGCCATTGAGCAAGTAATTGAAGGTGTAACCGTGCTTGAGTCGGAAAGAGTCATTGCTGTTAACGCAGCAGCCTGTGACGATGCGGCCACCGATACAATCCTTGAATCCCCAGAAGCCCACACTGCGAGTACAGAAGCTCACAGTGCGAGTGCCCCAACATCGGAAGATGGCGAGAACTGCGAGAAGTCACCGATCACGCATGCGGCTGACGTCTGTGTCTTAACTGATGCGCAGAAATCAAACATGGGATTGCGTAGAATGAGCGCTTCCCTCTTGAAGTCTATCGCGGGTGAACGAGATGGTGGCAGTGATGAAAATAGCGAAGCAGATACTGCGGAAGAAGGAGATTCAGGCGACGACGCACAAAAGCCCTTCGATATTCATGCTTTTTTAGAAACGAACCCGATGAACGAGTATGAGGACAATCACCGTCTCTTAGGTGGTGCGTTTCCGTGGCTGTTCGTGTTTGGCGTTCCACCGTCCATTTGTGGCCCTGTACCACGCACAATCACCCGTGGAATGCAACTGCACTACAGTCGACGCTTTGGTCGTTGTTCGACATTTTTGTTCTTGTTGTTTAATCAGCTTCAAAGGAGCCAAACTGCCCGAGCCACTGCCGCGCGCGTCAGGGCAGCACCCAGGAAATGGGAAGAGTTGGTTGCGACGTTGAAAGAAAGCGGTCTTGTTGAAGAATTGGGCAACGTAGTCAGGGGTGACGAGCCATCAGCCGAACTCAGGAGCATTCTCAAAGACTTGTTCAAAATTATCATGTCTGCAGCTACCGAAGTCACCTATTCACCTGTTCAGCGTAGGCTGGCTCGAACACACCTGCGAGCCCTCGCGTTGCGATTTGGACCAGCAGTTTCTTTCTTGACCGTCTCGCCGAATGCAATTGATTCACGGTTGCTTATGCGACTTCTAGATCCGGAGGACGTAGAAGATTCGTCACCTTCAACTGGCAATCCATTCCCAGAGTCACGCTCGGAACGATCGAACCTTGCAAGTGCTGATCCCAGTGCCCTCGCAATTTATTACGAAGGCATTCAAAAAGCACTCGCAGGCGTCGCATTGGGCTTGCCATGCAATTCAAACCGGAGAAATCGGCACGATCCCGTATGTACACGTTCGCGTGGCCTGATGGGGCAAACTTTAGCGATGTACGGGGTCACTGAGACGCAGGCACGCCTGATGCTTCATCTTCACCTCCAAAGCTTTGGCGGCGTCAACCGTACCGTGTTCGACCAATACCGTGACAACGAAGAAATTCGGGCTGAGTTCGAGAAATTCATTGGAGCATCCGTATGGGCACGAGTTGACCAAGAGTTGCATGCGCATGCGAAGGAGTTCACGTTGCCACTTCCTTTGTGTGAAGCTTGCTCGTTCGAGAACTGCGACGACATGGGTGACCCGAAGACGCGGCGCCTCTATGACATCCGGAGATACGGCCAGCAAGTTGTTTGCGTCACTGGGTTACATTGCCATTCGTTCACATGTCGGTATGGGAATCGAGGATGCTTCGGGTGCAGATGCGCTTATGGAAGAAACCAATCTATGCGATATCGGATGTCGCAAATTTTCGTTGACTTCGATCCAGAGTCTGAAGTGGAGGTTTCGCTCGATGAATTCAAAGCGCATTTGATAAACAAAACGTATTTGTGTGATCACCGCAACGAGGCTTCAAGTGATGGCACCTTGGTGGACGACTACTTTTGTGAGCCTTACCATTATCCCGACCAATATTTAGTCACCAACGTGGAGGCTGATTATGAGTTCCACGAATTAGTTCAAAATCCGAACCATCGACCTGTTCCAATTGCGATTGACTTGTTGAGGCCGTTGCCAGAAGATCGTCGCGTGGTGCCCTTCAATCCGATCTTCAGTGCAGCCGTTCAGTGCAACACCGCGTGGGAGTTTACCTACGACGACAGTGGTTGCGCAAATTACATGGCCCAAGCCGATTACATGTCCAAGGACGAGAATGACTTGACGGCCAGTGCAGCTCTATTTTATCACTGCCTATTGCACATTGAAAAATATCCATCCGTTGCTTCTGACACGGGCACCGACACCCGAACCGCAAAACATTTTGCACAGCGCCTGCTGAATTCCGCGCATGGCAAGATTGAAATTGGAGCTCAGATGGCTGCGCATGCGCTCTTGGGCCACGAGGGCTACATGTCTAGCGAAAAATTCTGGTATACACACATTTATCCAGCAATCAAGTTTGTTCGCGACAACGCTGACCGTAAAATGTGCAGCCATGCATCCGACGCCGACCGTGACACCCTCGACGACGAGACCTCTCTGAATGATGCTGATGGCAATACTGGTAGCGACACCAACAGTGATGGTGGAGCCAGTGAACATGACCGTGAACCACGTGACGACAAAGAAAATGAGACTGGCGACGAAGACAACTCTGGTGATTCTTGTGGCAGTGCTAGCGACGATGGCGACTACCCTGAAGAACACGGAATAGTACTCGAAAATTCAGAAAATGAAAGCTGCAATGGGGACGATGAAGACGGCAGTGTCCTCGGCGAAGATGACCATGTTCTCGAAAATTTAGAAAATGGGAGCTGCGATGGAAGCGATGAAGAAGGCAGTGCGCTGGGCGCTGATGACAATGCCAACGCAAGTGTGCTGGGTGAAGTACCCACTCAAGACAGTCATGGTGTCAGTGATGAGCCTTACGACGCCGACGACGACAACGAGTCGACGCTACGCAAAGCGGCACGACACGCTAAAGATCCGTATGCGCGCATTCGAGACAGTGGTCTATTCACCGATGAAATGGATCCTGAAGAAGTGGAACAAGCCGAGATGGGCTGTGCAACAATTCTGAGCGTTCCTTTGAAAGCACGCGAAGGGGACAACACGAGTGATATCGACGATGAAAACGTCGTTGGGGACAGGCGTTTGTTCCAACACCAGCAACACGTTGCCTACCTGTATCGTGGAGACGACCTGAAAGAGCTGAATTTGTACGAGTACTCGGCCTTGATTGTGATTCAACCTGAGCGGAGAAATAAAGCAAAAAGACCGCCATTTGTGGACGACAACACGCCAAGGAAAGGGCGAAAACCGTCCGCAAGTTTTCCCTTTTCAAGCAATGCACCTGCAAGCTTACGGGAGAACTTTGTACAAAAGTTGCGCGCGATGCCCCTTACACCTATCCTCGCAGGCAAAGCTCCGCCATCGAAGCACTTTTCAACCGCATTCATGGAATACTACCTTACGCTATTGGAGCCTTGGGAAGAAAGCATGAAAGGTCCACCGGTGCCACCAAGAGAGCCTGAATTCAGGCAGTGGTTGGCGAATTTGGTTACCCCGGAGACGCCTCTAGACTCGGTGCAGTGGCACCGTGCGCAAATATTTCTTCGCTCCGCAGCCAAAGCGACCCCGAAATTTATTGCCAGACTGAAGGACCGCCATCGCAGACGTGGTCACACAGAGTGGAACGGATATCCAGATGGCATTCCAGACCGGGCTGCAGATGGGTCGCAAGACAACGATTCCTCCAAGCGTCATAGCACACCATCGTCGCAAGAGGTAGCTGAGACTGCACGGACTGAATTGCAATTGTTGCGAGATATAGCAAAAGCCGAAGATCACCCTGGATCATCTTACGACGAAAGCCGCAGCGCTCTCATTTCAACCATGTGCAACACGCCGTCGCCCACGACAGCAAACGCTGTACTCGCAGGACTTGCACAAACCGCCAACGATGCTGACACCGAAGGCACCTCGAGCACTCCTGAAAGTGTTATTGTAGGCCAAGCACGGGATCAAGCACTCGCCGCCCGCTCCTCCCGCACTGTACCTGAACTCGTCCAAGATGTCATGCATGCTGCAGACGTTGCCAGGCAACGCGTCGCAGAGGCCGTGCAACGGCTAACAGGCGAAATCAGTGAGCGGAGGCACCAAATGATTGCGGGGTACAACGACGTCGACGAAAAGCATACAACGGGAGACGGAGGTCTACCGAAAGAATCGGCACTGTTGCCACACGATAATCCTGGTCCGCAAGCGCACAAAAGCTTGCAGTGCCCAGTTGACTTTGACGCCATTTGGAGTCGAACAGAGAACAGCACCCTGTCACCAGAACAGAAGAAAGTTCTAAAAATTGTCATCCAGTATGTTGCAGACAAAGACGCGTACGACGCAGATCCAATTCCTGCGAAGTGCCCTCCAACACCACCTGCATTGCTTGTGCATGGAAGAGGCGGCTTGGGAAAGACGAAAATCATCAAAACGCTCGTTCACGAACTTGGCCCGGCGTTGTTTAAGCTCATGACGCCAACGGGCGCATCAGCGAAGGCGCTCGGCGGAAGCACCTTGCACAGCGCACTCATGATACGCAACGAGACTGGCGGAAACATCAATGCACTTTCAGGCGATGACATTGCAAAGCTGAAGTCAAATTTTGATGGCTGTAAAGTAGTCGTGATTGATGAAGTCTCCATGGTCGGCACGCGGATGTTCCATGCAATATTGAGTCGGCTAAAGGATATTGGAGATCCAAACCACCCCTTCGGTGGATTTGCCGTCGTTGTTCTGGGCGACTTCTTTCAAATGAATCCCGTCAAAGATTCTTCGTTGCTGGAGCCGTTGATCAACAGTTGCCTGAATTCCTCGAGCACCAACACGTCTACAACGTCACGTACCAAGTCCACCACGACTGCAAGAGAGCAGAGACGGGCCAAGTCAGCCTCGAGACAAAACGAACAAGTAGCAGCGGCACTCCGTACCTTGATCCGCATCGAACTTCAGCCACACAACAACCAGCGCTCGAAAAATGACCCGGATATGAACTTTCTACAGACAGCTCTACGCAACACGTCCGTGGCCTTTCCAGTTGACGACAACGTGCTCAATCTTTTACGCACACGAAGTCTCACAATTAGTGCAGCTCAACAAGCATGCGATACACCTGGACAACCAAGCTGGCGTGACGGGATTATGGTGTTGAGAAATGAAACGCGACGCGCTTTAAACAGAGTCCTCGTGACTGCTTTTGCGAATGAGAATAGCCTTCCAGTCTTTCAATTCGAGAACAAGATTCTGGGTGACTTTAGTTCTGAAGTGGCACGCGCATTGCACCGAGCTCACCCGTGTCGCTTGACTACACGCTTAACAATTGGAACGACAGTGGTGATCACCAAGAACCAAGCACCTGCCGATCTCGGTGTCGCCAACGGAACCATTGGAAAGGTCGAAGGGTTTGTTTACAACAACCCTGACGATCAGACGGCATTTGACGCAGCAGTGCAGCGATATTTCCGAGACCGTAGTTGCACTGACGCAGACGATGCCGATGCGTCGATCATTTCGATTCCCTTTCCTGATCGCATTCTCGTGCACGTGGACAGCGAAGACTTAGCAGGCTTGGCCTTACTCGCAACCTCTACAGAAGACAGCGAACCCGGCGACGATGTGATCATTCCCATTCGAGCGCACAACCAAAAAGTCAATTTACACGGCGTGAAAATGACCGTCCAAGAACATGACCTCGAACCTGCGTTTGCCCTTACAAATTACAAAATACAGTCGCAAACACGAGCAAACATGGCGCTCGACTTGGTCAAAGCACCTGGGGAACGATCCAGGTTATGCCTCCGTGCTCTGTACGTCGGCCTCACTCGTCCAACCTCCTTCGAAGGCATTCACATCCTTCCAGACAACAGCGGCGCACCACCAAACCTTGATCACCTTAAAAATCTCGCCCATGATCCCTACCTTCGGGTATTCGACCAAGCTTACGACGACGACGGCAATATATCAAACGCGCGCGTGCAAGCTCTTGCTGCCACCGGTATTTTGCAAGCCCCCAAAAAGAATAAAAGCAGCCCTAGTAACCGTTCTCAGACACCGTTCCAAGGGGCTACAACCAGTTCGTTCAAAGCTGCACAAGAGAGGGCCATGGAGAAGAAAAGGAGAAAACAAGGTCTTCCCGAGGCAGAGCACAACAGCGTAGCCCTTGATAAAGCACCCATTCAAGTTGCCTCAACTAGCATGGCGCAACGCACCAAAGGTAACGGGCACAACAACGACCATCAGACTCAACGACCATTGCCCCATGCGCCTCCAGAACATCTCGTTGGCGCACAACGATGGGCAGGCGCCGAATCTCCAGGTGAAAAAGTCATTTTCTCAATTCGCGGAAACCAATATCGATGGCACTTCTCGTGCCCCATTGACGCTACGCTATTTGCCCTAGCTAACGCAGCTCACCGGTCTACCGCTTTCGGTGCTTTGCTCGATATCCACCAGCCAAAGGTAGCCGCGTACGTGAAAGCACTCTGGTCACCATTCGGAGGGGCACATTGTGTCATAGAATTACGCAGGTTACGCCACGACGCAGCACTCGAGATGATCACCCGTCAATTCAATGCCGACGCACACATTCCGCAATCATCCGACGAATATCGCGTGGTACACATCAGCGGAGAACGACCCAAGATCATCAGCACTTACGGTTCGATAGTTGATTGGATCGATTGTGCCCTCCAAGATCGCCCCTTTACATCCGCAAAGTTTCACGAACACTACACTTGCAACTCGACAATCCTCGACACTATTCGCCAGCGAGCCAACTTAGCATCTACCGCCTTACCTCACGACGCACGGCGCGTAAAGAAATACGACAGGCTCGTAGCCGAAGACGGGCACTTACAAAGCAGCAATGAACTCGCAAACTCGTGGCAAAATAAATTTCGAAATGTGCGATGCGGTCAGAAACTTGAAGTGGCCGCTAACCTTGACGAGCACGACACTACAATTTCAATCACGCAAGTCGTCGACGAGATGGTTACATCTGGTACACACGAAGCTGTCTTACTTGGTGAAGACAGATTGCTCACGAACCCAGCAGGGGTCGTGTACACCGAAGACGACATCCGCAAGATACTCTATTACACCTGCGGCGCGACATCCACTTGCCACAGCAAGCTCGAAAGCTTCCCACCTTTGCTTGTGCTGCACACCCAAGCTGCACAACACAGCCCTCGTTGGATTGAGCAGCCCTTGGAAGTCACCATCGACGCACCCATGGTCGACGACACTCATGAGTCATACGCAAGCTACGCTCTAGCTGCCATTATTCAGCACTTACCGGAACACTGGACCGTCTGTTACTTCGACCAACGCGACGAAAAGTGGTATTTTCATGACGGACTGCGAAACAATGGTTTCCCCAAGCAGTGCAATGACCACGCAAGCAGCATCCATAGAGATGCTAATTCTTTCTGCCTCGTGTACGTGAAGTTGTAGCACCTTCCTAAGATATAAAATTCGCTACAATTGCGATTACTATGACTCTAAAATTCTGACTTAATGTTTAATTCCCATAGTCAATTGACCCCAATTCGTGAGGCTAGATTGCATTAGATTAGATTACATTGCATTAGACTTAATTACGCTACATAAAGATACATATTGAATTATATATTCGCTACAATTGCGATTACTATGACTCTAAAATTCTGACTTAATGTTTAATTCCCATAGCCAATTGACCCCAATTCGTGAGACTAGATTGCATTAGATTAGATTACATTGCATTAGACTTAATTACGCTACATAAAGATACATATTGAATTATATCATACTCCTCTAGTAGTAAGAAAAGCACACAGGTATAAGTATAAGTAGCACGTAGCACACTCTCAACTACCAGAGATTCATCCTAATCACATGTGTAATATTATTAAACGGCAAAGCCCAAAGTCCGAAGGACTAACCTACTTAGAGGAGAACAACTTCCTTTATTGGTCTTCCTCCATCCGTCCATCTACAGTGTTCTGGTGTTCTGTACAGAACATTTTCACCGACGTACCAGAATATTTTTACCGATGTACAGAAAACAAAAAAATATGTACAAAACAAAAAACATATGTACAAAACCGGCGAAGCCGGTACACCTGATATAAATACCGGCGGAGCCGGCACACCGGCGAAGCCGGCAAGGGCACAAGACGTTTAACGCAACGGCGAAGCCGGTTAATGCACCGGCGAAGCCGGCATTCCGAAGGAACAACCTATAGTAGTACAACCCGCTTTATTAGCCATAGCTACCTATCGTGTCGACTACGTGTAGCGCCTCGAAGCCTTCGCTATGGTTTGCGTGTACTCCGCGAAGCTATACATTCTCAACACAGCGCTTCTGGGCACACATATTCTGTTCTGAGACGCTGACCTAGCTACCTAGTTAGTTAGCTAGTTAGCTATCGTGTCGACTACGTGTAGCGCCTCGAAGGTTTGTTTGCGCGTACTCTGCGAAGCTTTACGTTCACAACACAGCACTTCGTCGTAGCGCCTCGAGCGCGTCGTCATGGTCTATGCGTACTCTGCCGTGTGTCAATCTTGTTGGTGTCACGTGTTTGTTCTGACACTCCTCTTGCGGGCTTCTTCTTCCATTTGTTTTCACACCTTGCCTCTGATGCTCTCAACAAAGTGTGTGTCCATGCACGACTTTGATGAAGCTATACATTCTCAACAATACGGGTGAAGTCCATGCACGACCTTGCGCAGCGAGCTCTTCAAGCATGTAATGTTCCACTTAGTCTCCTGCGAAGTCTTCCATGCTCTCAACAGCACTGCCATATGTGAATCTTCTTCATGTCACGTGCTTCTTCTGACACTTCCTTTGCGGACTTCTTCTGTTATTTCTTGTCACACCTTAACTCGCTGACTTTGTCATCGCCTAACTCCCGTGTTACAATCG
>Ga0307982_1005140_pt1 | contig 10253 bp, 5 predicted proteins | sample OrgLakmetagen989_FD_201847 | JGI IMG/M metagenome (GOLD analysis project Ga0307982, IMG submission 201847) | Saline water microbial communities from Organic Lake, Antarctica - #989 | ecosystem: Environmental > Aquatic > Non-marine Saline and Alkaline > Saline | place: Antarctica: Organic Lake... | reverse complement strand
TATTGCGCCAGGCCTCCGACGAGCGTCAAGCGTTGGAGCGCCAGCTGAGCGAAGTGGAGTCGGAGCTAGTGGACGAAAAGCGCAACTTGAGTGTCAGCCGCGACGAGTTGAAAGAATTGCGCGCAGGTTTACGGTCAGCGCACGCGACGCTGGCAGGCAAGGAGGCTGAAGCCCGGGATTACGCGAAGCAGAAAAAGGAGCTCGAGGAGCTCCGAGAGAAGCAACGCGTCGCGGACGACGCCGTCGCAGCGCTGGAGTCGGAGCTGCGCGAAATGGCCACAGAACGAGACCAGCAACTCGAAGAGCACGAGGCTTTGAAGGTATAAAACTACTTCTTCGTCTCTATAGGTTATTCTTTTTTATTTGTGTCTACTTAATTGAGATTCACTTGATGTCGTATTTGCAGCCTTCTCTCCTGTTTTCATTTTGAATTTTATGCGTTTGTGTGCTCCATATATTTCCTACCAACGCCATCACATACTATTTTGGTGTGCATCTGCGTATGCATCTACACCGCAGGCAACCCACGCTGAGAGCCAGGCTCAGCTGTCCACTGCCCATTCCGAAGCCAGCGGGTACCGGGACGCCCTGCGGCGGAGCGAATCCCAACGGATCAATTTGGCGGACCAGATCGACGAAAGCAAGCAGGACTTGCGGATCCTCGAGCTCACCAACGCCGAATTGCTGAGCAGCCAGCGCGCTTTGAGTGCAGAGCTGGAGGCCTCGAAAGCCGCCACCCAACGGGCCAGAGCCGAAGCAGCCACTGCGGCGCAAGACAAAGCCAGTGCCGTAGCCACGCGCCAAGCCAACGCCGCGCAGCGCGAGGAGGTGGAGAACCTCAAGGCCCAGCTTGATGCCGCGCACGCGGCGCGGCGAGCCGACGCAGCCGAGGCCGCGAAGCAGTTGCATGCCCTCAAGTTAGACCTCGCGGAAGAGCAGCAGCGCCTCGTCAAAGCACGCGACGATGCCGCTGTAGCCTCGGAAGAAGCGCTACGATGCGTGCAGCAAGTGGAGAAGACCGCTGCTCGGGAGGCGGACACGATACGCGCGAACGCGCAGTACTACGAACAAGACGCGGCCAAGCACAAGGAAGCGGCCGCAGCCCTCAAGAGCCAAGTGGAGAGTCTGGAGCAAGACCTAGAAACCGCCGAGTACGCGCTCGCCACGGCTGAGAGCCGAGCTTTGGAGCAGCAACGGGACGCCGAGGCCCAGATGGAGAGCGCCGCCAACGCGCAAGAAGTGACGTCAGCAGCTCTGAGCCAGGCGCTCGGGGACCGGGACGACGCCCGCCGGGACGTGAACCGCCTCAACAACCGCATGTACACCCTCGAAGCGGAGATGGAAGAGTTGAGCCGTGACGCGGCGGCTGAGCTTGCGTCTCTGGAAGCTGCACACGATACGGAGCTTCGTGCGGCGGCGGCTGAAGTGGAACGGGCACAGTCTAACATGACCAATGCGACCAGCAAGCACGAGGACACCGCGCGCAGTTTGAAGAGCATGCTGCAGGGCGCGCATCGGCAAGTGTCGGACTTGCAAGAAACGCTCGAGGAAAAGACCGCGGCCGGAACCAAGCGAGCTGCTTTAGCGGTGCTGGCGAAGCACGCGCAACAGCGGAAGCTCGAACAGGTAAGAGGGTGCACTTCTGTGACAACTGCATAAAGGAGTCGACTGCAGCACAATTGGTACAACAAAAGCAGGAAAACGTGTATTTCTGCTTTGTTACTTGTGTACTTTCTTTTTCTCATGCGCGCACCTACCTTAGTTGTGCGCTCTTATACTTCAATAAATACATGTAGGCGGAAGAGCGCCAGCATGTGGCCAATCAAGCTCTGAGCCATTTGGAGTTCCGGCGCCGGAAAGAAGTCACAGCACTCGAGCTGCTGTTGGAAAACGCGCAGCGGGCGCGGCAGCAGGCGCTTCACGACGCCGAAGCGTCCGAGGAGCGGGTGCGCGCGCTCGAGCACGAGTGGGCGCAGGCGCGCGCGGAGCTGTCGGCGTCGGCGGCCGAAGTGACCGAGCTCCACCGGGCTTTAGAAGTGCAACGCGCGAAAACCTCCAAGGTGTGTTTTGATTCGGGCCCCGAGGGGCCGGAATTAGAAGGCTAACAGGCAGACAGGAAAACCAAAGCAACCAATACTAGAAGGAAAGACTAATTAGGCACACAGGCTTGAAACTTTGCAGCCATGTTTTTCTTTTTCGTCTTTTGCCCTTTCCAAGTTTCGTTGCTTGGATGTGCTCGAGCTGTGCCCTGTAATTCTTTGAGAATGAAGGAAACGAGATCTGAAAGGGAGACATAGCGGAAGGAGTCGCACGACACCCATCTGAAATTCCATTCCTCGTCGAATCCTTCTTATTTTCTTAGGTGACTCAGCGCTTGCAAGAGATGAACCAGCAGCTCGTGGCGCGTGCGGTGCGTGGCAGCGAGCTCCTCGAGGAGCTAGACGAAGACTTGCGGCAAAGTCATCTGGGCCGCACTTCCTTTGAACTGCCCGACGGACAACCACAGCCCTTGCTGCGCGATCCCGTGCCGGTGTACCGGTCGTCCGAGAGCTATCGTAGCAGCCGGAGCCGGGAGAAAGAACACAGTGGTCACCGGGCGTTGAGTGCGCCATCTAGAGTGAGCGCTGGTGGTGCAGCAGCAGCAGCGATGGTTCGCAGCGACCAAGTTCCGCCGCGTAACACTCCAAGCCCTTACAGCGGCAGTCTGCACAGTTACGGAAGGGAGGCGGCTTCTCCTGCCGACGCCACGAAGATGAGGAGCAGCCACAGCCACGCAGACGAGGAAGCGCCGTACAGTGGGGACTCGACCCGCCAACGAGGCGTCGATTCGTCGGCGAACAGTTTACAAGGCGGGCGCGAGTCCCGGTCCCCGTCGCCGTCCCCTGCCAAGTCCCTGCCCCCTTTCTACAGTTTGCAGCAGTTGGCGGGGCGCGCGAGTCTGCAGTCCAGCCGGGCGCCTTCGCCGGCGGGGAGCGTGAATGGGGGGCCGTCAGTCTCGTCCTCGTACGGGCCTACGGCAACGGCATACGGAAGCGGCCAATACGCAGACCACCACCATCATCTGAACCACCAGTCGAGCCCCAACAGTGGCACTGCATCTCGGCCCGGGTCGGCCAGCAACTACGCCAGTGATAGCTACGTGATTGACGTCGACGTAGACGACGACGGTGAAGACGACGACGATGACGACGATGACAGCCGGCTTCGCGTGCGGCACGGGATGCTGGGGCGGCAGCAGCGGCGCCTGCAGCCGCACAGTGCCCTGATGGCCGGCCGCGTCTCCGAAGAGTCCCTACGGGATTTGAGCTCCGTGCGACCCGCCGACTCGTCTTCCCTGGACCGCCGGGACTCCCGCGACGACGACCAACACTTCGACAACAACAACAACAACAACAACAAGACCGCACCCCGGCAGTTGGGTAGTGCTGCAGCAGCCGCCTCCTCGTCTTTGCCGCGTCCCTCGAGCCGCGACGACCACAACGATAACAACGATGAAGACGATTCGGCAGCAGCAGCGGCGGCGGCTACCGCGTTGGCGTCAGCGGAATGGGCGGCAGTAACGGCAGCGGCCCTCAAGGTTGCCGGGTCGGATGACGTCATGCGCCTGGCTGCGCACTTGAACCGCGGCTCCGCGGACGCCTCCCCTGCCGGCACCCCAACCGTCGATCGATCTCCCATGGTGTTCAAAGAAGTGGTCGTGGCAGCCGCCGCTGTGGAGGCCAGCCCACCTGAAGACTCTCAGGCCAGTGCCGCCCCTCCTGCTGTTAGTAGTGGTGCAGTTCCAACGAACACCGCTGTGTCTTTGGAAGGCAGCAGCCGCGGCAAGATGGTAGACCACCATGGCATCACGGGGCGCTACTTCCAGCTCGAGTTCGGGCGCGGCGCCATCGGCATGTACTTTGACTACTTGCCCCTTCTGCCACCACCTGCCACCTCCTCCTCGACCAACGCTTCTGAAAGTAACGCTTCTTTGACGAGCAGCAGCAACAGCAGCAGCAATCCGCGCCGAGGCCATGTAGTTACGCGTGCTGAGGGGCCAGCCCGCGAAAAAGGCCTCCAGAAGGGTGACGTCATCTTCGGAGTAGGCTCTTCGCCAGCGAGCACTTCGACTGCATCAACTACTGCAGCTGATGCTCCTCCTGGTACTGCGGCTGCGGCTGTAGTGCCTTACCACCCAAGCCCATTGCCCGATGGCTGCACGACCGACGACGTCTTTGCGTTGTTGCTCGACCTTCCTCGCCCTGTGACTATTGCCTTCGTACGGCCGATCAGCGATGATGACAAGAAGGAAGAAGTCGTCTCGACCGACCCGTCGCTTCCCGCGGTGTCTCCTGCACAAAAACAAGTGCGAAGGCCACCTGCAAGTCCCGCTCCTGAGCTTGGCGCTGGAGAAGAAGTAGGTCCAGCCGCCAAGCAACGCAAAGCACCAAAGTTGTCAATTGACATAGGCTCGAAGTTGAACTTAAACTTGCGCACGGTCTCGAAACAGAGCATGAGCGAGGAAGAGGCAGCGGCGCAGCGCGAGGCGGAGAGAAGTGCGCTGGAAGCTCAGGACGCCGCTGGCACCAAGTACAGCCTGAACTTGCGTACGGTCTCGAAGCAGAGCATGAGCGAGGAAGAGGCAGCGGCGCAGCGCGAGGCGGAGAGGAGTGCGCTGGAAGCTCAGGACGCCGCTGGCACCAAGTACAGCCTGAACTTGCGCACGGTCTCGAAGCAAAGTATGAGCGAGGAAGAGGCAGCGGCGCAGCGCGAGGCGGAGAGGAGTGCGCTGGAAGCTCAGGACGCCGCTGGCACCAGGTTCAATTTGAGTCTAGCTACAGCTCCCAAGATTCAGCCTTCGACTGAGGATATCGAGGCCGCTCGAGCAGCCATTCTGGAGGACGAGGCACTTTTTGGAGCAAGTACGGACAATCTGGATGAAGTGGTTCAACCTTCTGAAGAAACCGACACAGTGGCACCCGCAGCTGCGACCGTGGACGCACCCAAGGCGAAGCGCCGCACCAGCCACGGGGAATTGAGCTTGTTCATGGCCCCAGTCCCGACTTCGCCTCCGAAGTTCGGCGGAACCCGCGGCATCACCAACCTCGCCCAGGCGCCGATTGCGCAGGCTTACAGGCGGAATTCCTCGCCGTCGCTTGACCTCGGCGCAACTGCTGCAACTGCTGCTGCCAACAAGCAGTCCCCATCTTCTACGAAACCAAACACGAAATCACCCTCGACGTCACCTACCACCATGCTTGTTGGAAGCGGGAAGCCTCTGAGCAAAACCAGGGAAATGGCGCAGAAATACGAGCAACGAGCCCAAGGTGGCGCAGCAAAACGGGCCGAAGAAGACGCCATGGTCGAGGCAACTCGGCAGTCGGCCAGGAGAAATTCTGCGTCTCCGGGACTGCAGGTAGCTGCCGATGTTGCGGTTGGAGATGAAGCAGCAACAGCCGAGAAGGCAACAACTGAAAAGGCAGCAGCTGAGAAGAAGGCAGCGGAGGAAGTAGCAGCTACTATGGCGGTTGCTGAGAAGGCTGCAGCTGAAGAAGTAGCGGCAGAGATGACTGTTGCTCAGAAAAAAACTGATGAGGAAGAAACAAAAGCTGCTGAAGAGAAAGCAGCAGCTGAGGCTAAGGCTGCTGAAGAGAAGAAGGCTGCTGAAGAGAAAGCAGCAGCCGAAGCTAAGGCTGCTGAGGAGAAGGCAGCGGCTGAGAAGAAGACTGCTGAAGAGAAAGCAGCGGCTGAGATAAGAGCCGCTGAAGAGAAAGCAGCAGCTGAGGCTAAGGCTGCTGAGGAGAAGGCAGCAGCTGAGAAGAAGACTGCTGAAGAGAAAGCAGCGGCTGAGGCTAAGGCTGCTGAGAAGAAAAATGCTGCTGAAGAGAGAGCAGCGGCTGAGATAAGAGCCGCTGAAGAGAAAGCTGCAGCCGAGGCTAAGGCTGCTGAGGAGAAGGCAGCGGCTGAGGCTATGGCTGCCGAGGAGGCGAAGGCCGCGGGTGAGAAGGCCGCTGAGGAGAAGAAGGCTGCTGAAGAGAAAGCTGCTGCAGAGAAGGCCGCTGCAGAGAAAATTGCCGCTGAAGAGAAAGCAGCAGCTGAGGCTAAGGCTGCCGAGGAGAATGCAGCGGCTGAGAAGAAGGCTGCTGCTGAGAAGAAGGCCGCTGAAGAGAAGAAGGCAGCAGCTGAGGCTAAGGCTGCTGAAGAGAAGAAGGCAGCGGCTGTGGTTATGGCTGCTGAGGAGAAGAAGGCAGCAGCTGAGGCTATGGCTGCTGAGGAGAAGAAGGCAGCGGCTGAGGCTAAGGCTGCCGAGGAGAAGAAGGCAGCGGCTGAGGCTAAGGCTGCCGAGGAGAAGAAGGCAGCGGCTGAGGCTAAGGCTGCTGAGGAGAAGAAGGCAGCGACTGAGGCTAAGGCTGCTGAGGAGAAGAAGGCAGCGGCTGAGGAGAAGAAGGCTGCTGGCGAGAAAGCAGCAGCCGAAGCTAAGGCTGCTGAGGAGAAGGCAGCGGCTTTGAAGAAAAAGGCTGCTGAAGAGAGAGCAGCGGCTGAGATAAGAGCCGCTGAAGAGAAAGCAGCAGCTGAGGCTATGGCTGCTGAGGAGAAGAAGGCAGCGGCTGAGGCTAAGGCTGCAGACGAGGCGAAGGCCGCAGCCGACGAGAAGGCTGCGTCTCAAGCTCGCAAAGCGGCGCGTGCAAGTGCTGTGTCTGCAGCAGACCGGCGGGCTCTGTCCAGCGGGTCCAAAGCCAGCGCCGCAGCTGCCAATGCGAAATTGGCCGCCGCCAACCCAGTCCTCGCGGCCAAGCTCGCCGCGGCAGCAGCAGCCAGCCAATCAGAGCCCAGCGACGACGAGAAAACACCGTCGGGTCAGGAGGAATCCGAAGAGGGTGAGGAGGGAAGCAGCAGCAGCAGCAGCGGTGGTGATGGTGCTTGCAGTACCTACCAAATAGACATGCTAGCAGCTGCGTTTGGTCAGTGCAAGTGTGGATTTCCGAAAGCAAAGCACACTCTGTCAGCAGCGACAGCTCCCAGTCCCTCGGTGCGCAAGGTGGAGGCGAAGCAAACAACCGCAGCGAGCGATGCCAAGGACGACGATAACGAAATCGGAATCGGAATCAGTAGTAGTGGTGCTGTCGCTTGTGGCGATTACCAAGTGGATATGCTAGCGGCTGCGTTTGGACAGTGTAAATGTGGATATCCGAAAGCAAAGCACAATTTGGCACGAGCAACGGCGGCGAAGCCAGTGCTGTCTCTGAGGGAGCGCAAAGCAAAAGAGAAGGCAGCAGCATCAGCAGCTGCTGCAGCTGCAGGTGCTGCAGTGATTGAAGACGAGGAGGCAGAGTCGCCAATGACCGGCGAGTCGCCCATGACAGGAGAATCGCCGAGCGCTCAAGAGAGCAGCCTCGACACACAGGCTCCTTTCTCGATCGATGATTTGGCCGGGAGTTCACTGTCTCAAAACATCGAGGAGTCCGGCATCAGTGATGTTGACGAAGAGAACGAGGACGATGACGTTGAAGGAGAAGACGATGAGGACGATGCTAAGCAAGAAAACGCCGACGAAGTCGACGACGGCTCTGACGTGGAGGACTTGGCAGACACCTCAGCGACAGAAGATGCCGAAGTGGCGCTGGAGCTCATGATGGCCGCGATGGGGAGCAGCAGCAACGACCAAGATGAAGAGAAAGACAGCGATGAAGAGGAAGAGGATGAAAGTTTGGTGGCAGAGCAACACACCGATTCAACGCTGCTAGCGATGCTCGCTGCGACGGAATCGATGCAGGAGCCCAATCCTTCTGTAGATGAAACACTTGTGGCAGAGCCTGAGCCTGCGAGGGACAGCGCTGTCGCAGATCCTCCTTCAGCTGAAGCACCAGCAGAGGCAGCGACGGACGCCAATCAGAAAGCAGACGCCCCCAGTTTCGAGTGCACGTTCAACGTAAACCTCATGGAGCATTCGCTTGCGTCTTTTACGGACCCAATGCAAGCGCGCTTGTGCGCAGCCACGGCCACGGCGCTCAAGCTCCCCGACCCCTCCCGCGTGCGAATTGCGTCGTTGAAAGCGGGCAGCGTGCTGGCGACTCTAGGAGTCGGTGGCTTTCCCAGCTCCTCGGCAGCCAACGCGCTCGCCCTCGATGTGGCTACTGTCCTAGCGAAGCGCTTGTCGCAAACCGAGGGGCTCGGGAAATGCGCCGTGTCGCGGCCTCGAGTCACCCAAGAAGAAAAAGTCGCTGCTTCATCGTCTTCTGTAGGTCCTACGGAAAATGGCGAAGACTCGGGCGATGCCTCTTCCTCGTTGTCCAAGCCCCTCGTAGAAGCAGCCTTGCAAGCTTCGGCCACCCATCGCAGCCTGCACGAGCGGCAACTCTCCAACGACGAAGTGTCGTCCGCTGCTGCCTCCGATGCAGGCGCTTCGGATGCGGGTGAATCGTTGGACAGTGCCATTTTTGCTCCTGGCGACCTCGTCGAGGTAATTGGTGGATGATAACTGTATTCTCTACGCTGAGTTTCAGAGCAAGCACAAATCCTAGCCGCAGAACTGGATTAAAGATTAATTTTGTCAACTCGAAAGCATTTTTTTTGTGTGACTTATCGCACTTCGTACAATTGTTCATTTCATGCTTCTCTGTGTTTGGTTGGTTCATGCTCTTTAGTTCTCGTGCTCTTCAAATGTATTGTTATTGCTTTGAAATTTATCAAGGTGGCTTGTGACGTCGAGGACGGAGATTTGCTCTTTTGGCTCCCCGCAGTCGTGACACGTCACGCCGAAGCAGATGTGACAGGCGTCAATGAAAACCCTGACGCCGCTGGACAGGTACCCCATCGAAAACAGTGGAGACGCGTGTGCGTTTGAGCCATAAATGATAATACAAAAATCTCAAGAATTAATGAGATGACGATTTTCCTTATTCTTCGACTGAATCCTTACTTATTTTTGTATACTTGCCTTATTTCATTGGCACTATAACATACCAACAGGTGATCGGCTACGCAGTGCGGATGCTGGATTCCGAGGACACTTTCACCCAAGACGGCGACGCCGGGTCCACGGGCTCTGCGTCCCCGCGTGCCGGAGGAGGCGGGTCGCGTAAACCTACGAGAGACTCGGACTCGGACGACTCCGACTCCGACGTGGAGCGAGCGGCCACCGCTGCGGCCGCGGCCGCCGCCGCTGAAGCGGCCGTAGCCACGTCCCAAGCGCAGCTGTTGGCGGCGGCCGCCGACGCGAGCAGCGCCGTAGTGGTGTCCCTTGAGGACGTCCGGGCGGTGCAGCCTCCGCCGGCGAGCCCGGCTGCGTACGGGTTCGAGTACGGGTCCCCTTTCTCGCCCCAAGAGGTGGTGGCGGGCCTGGTGTGCACGGCGTGGATGCCCGCGCTGAACCGCCATGTGCGCTCACTGGTCACTGACGTGCACGTGAAGTCGGCCGCTGACAAGGTGGGCGGGTGTTTGGCTCTCTTTTCTCGTTGTACAGATTCAACCCTAACAGTAGCTTATTGTATATGTTTATAGCCCCTGCATTTATTTTACCGCAGTCATTTGGTGATATTTTACAATGGTAGCAACGGTTTCTAACATAATTTCAATCTTTATTTTGCCAATCAAGGTGGCTGCTGACGCTGCTGAGATCGCTCGGGCTAACGAATTGAGGCTTGCTCGGGAAGCAGGGCAACCTTTGACCCCAGCGCAAGAGGCAGGAGCGGCCACGGCGCGGCAACTGCGGCGGCAGCGGCGGCGCCTGCCCCAGCCTCTAGGCTCGGTGACGGTGTCTGTGGCTTGCAGCGAAAGGGGCGACGGGTGCGAGGGCGAAGAGTTGCAACAGGTACAGCAAAGGTTTAAAACAAGTATGGTGAGCACCAGAGGGAAAATGAAATCGCTGCGGATGATGACGCTGCATGTTCTTGCTCTTTACTCAATCGTACGCAACAATGAATTGTCAAGACTCATGTTGGATTTGAAAACTTTTTTGCCGGTCGTTGATTTCGAAGGTGCCACTCGCGTACTTACGTCGACGCGGCCTTCTCGAAGAGGATACTTTCCGGGGCGAGCTCGTGACCATCTCGGAATTCTCGTCGCTTGGGAGGGAAGACACCTACAGCGAAGCCCGCGAGTAAGTCTTTGGAGTTAAGTACAATAAAGACGGCCATCCAAGTGTGATGGAAGAGATTCTTTCTTTACTTAGTATTTTGTTTCAACGTAACACTTACCCCTAAAGCACCTTTCTTCACGTCTACCGAATTCTGCGTGCTTGGTTCTATAGGTGCGTGGACTCCGTCGCGGGGTCG
>Ga0307982_1005139_pt1 | contig 10253 bp, 6 predicted proteins | sample OrgLakmetagen989_FD_201847 | JGI IMG/M metagenome (GOLD analysis project Ga0307982, IMG submission 201847) | Saline water microbial communities from Organic Lake, Antarctica - #989 | ecosystem: Environmental > Aquatic > Non-marine Saline and Alkaline > Saline | place: Antarctica: Organic Lake... | reverse complement strand
ACAGACCGACCGACCGACCGACAGACACACACATTTCGTTGCAAGAGACTTTTGAGACGCCAGTAGAAACATCAACTCTTCGTTGATCTATTATTCTTTCTTGGCACATCATCATCATCATCATCATCATCATATCATCATCATCATCATCATCATCGACGTCAGTCGACGATCTCGACACATTCATCTTGCTCCAATGTGGTGCCAGAGGGAAAAAAAACGCCTCTGAGCTGTATACGTACTACGGTGACAGAGACCGCGGTGACATCAGTCTTCTCCGTTGACGGAGATGGCGACTTGTGTGTCGTGAGGAACGCTACCTTCGAACACCTTTGATAATTGCTTTGTAGTGTACTTCGCTCCACTTTTGGTAGACATTCTAAAGTCAACCGGATTCTTCGTTGGGAGCCGGCCACGTCACAAGTATATCCATGAGCCGGGCGCCATTGCAGTTGCTGCTCGGCTTGGGATTATTGATCTGGAGATCAGCTTCTCACATTTGAATAGGGCTACGGCGTAGGAGAAAACACTCAAAACTAAGGGTAATCTATAGAGTTCTGTAATTGGATCGCCCTTCGCGTTCATTCGCCACTACTTAGGGCAGGCAGAAGTGGAGACAGCTTACGTACACGAATTTCAAACCTCCTTATACCTGGTGGCTGTAGGGCACATCGTAAGTATATTTATTTCATTATAACCATAGTTTATTTATGCGAAGTGTTATAAACAGACGCCATAACACTCCACTCGTCTCCACATATTCGTTGGAATTGGCTTTATGTTTTATGTACACCCATTCCAGCTGCATTATTTAAAGCTTATATTCCCTTATTCAAGAAACTAATCAGTGCAATGATAGTGGATCAAGAAACGCGGTAAATTAAAATCCTAACAATGTCCGACATTGTGAATTCAAGAGTAATTGAAAACAGAAAACAACCGATACTCTAAATGTGACGTGCGATTCGGACGGTTTTATTCGAGAAATTTAAGGTTGCCCATATTGCATCGCGAGAAGCCAAAGAGATTTTTGGTAAAGAAAAGAAATCCCATTGAAAGCGCAAATGATCCAGATGTGACCAAAGCGATGCCCAGTATCGCATGGTTTCCACCAAACCACTTCATGTTCGTGAGCACCAAAAACTTTTTGGAATTGAAAATTTGAACATGATAGTTGTTCTCTATCATAAAGGTCAAGTTTGTCCCTTTTGGAATGTCTTGATTGATTTGACCATACAACACTTTGAATTTCGGAAATGCCGCAGTTTCCATCCAAACTTGGAATCGGGCAGATTCAGCTCCCCTCAGTGGGCTTATCACTTCTGGAAATGTTTCATATAAATATTGTGTTTCACTATCTCGAGGGTACCAAAACACGTGATAACTCGCTTCATCACAGTTGAACTTGTCAGGTTCGCTGCAGTAATAACCTTTGCATCCTTCGTGTCCTGTCCCAAACCAGTGATCACAAATCGCCGTTGTGCAAGTTTTGTTGATGCATGTTGCGACGCTAAATTCACTATTTGGGGCTACTACCTTGTTCTTAAATGCATCAGGTTGCAAATACTTGTCTGAGTACTCTGGACTGTCAGCAATTTCTATTTCAGTGAGAGGAAAGTATAAAAAGATATCAGTCGTAGGTACATGGTATACATTGGTAGAAACGTCTAAAGACTACCTTTTGTGTCAAGATGATAATCTTGACTTGTGATCGTGATCTGATCGTTGAACAAACTGTTGGCAATGAGTCCGCACGGGTTTAAAATCAAATTATCTAATGTTCTTAAGCGGCCACAAGTTGCCAATTCATCAACACTTCGCTTATTGTCTCCCAAGAGCTGATCACGATCGTAACTTAGCACGTAGTTGGCACTATTCTAAGAAAATGCAGCGATACATGTAACGGGCAAAGCAGTAAAATGACGACAAGAGATAAACAATTCTCAAAGATAGAGCATGGAATTATTGACATACCGCATAAAAGTTGTGCAATTCGTAATATAGGAAAGTCGGGCCTTTTAAGGGTTCAAGTACTTCAAAAGTAACGTTACACGGTCGACCATTATTAAAACTTTCGATCTGGCACTTTTCCTCCTGTCCGTGGGTGCCACGCCCACCGTACTGTATTCTATACGTGTCAATGCGTTGCGATTGTTCATAGAGCAGGATCCCAAGTGCAAGTTGCACAGCACCAACAATGAAGTATACTGCTATGACGGACTGTGGCGTCTGGACTGGCCGAAGCGCCCGCGTACGCTGCTGCCGAAACGCTGTATCTATGATGCAAAGAAATATACTTAAAAGATAAAATTAACGTACACAGGATATCGTGTCAAATTGGTCCAACCCTTTGGGCGCCTGCTCAAATAGTTCGCGTCGTCTCGCTCCGGTGATTTGTCCATGCTTCGCTGCGGAATTGGCCAACGAGCGTGCGTACTGGATTGTTGTGCACCAAACATCTTTTCCTCGGGTTGTGGCATCTCATGGTGTTCTGGTAGGACATCGCTAGATCCTTGAAAAGACATGAAGTCAAAGTAGAGTCCTGACCATTTCATGTGTCAGCGCCACTCAAAGATGTAATTGCAGGAGTACCACTCTGACAGGCCATGTCAGATATTTTGCGACCTGTTTACCTAATGCAGAACGAAGTATACGAAACATTCAAGTGATACAGCCCTTGAAATATTCTTTGCTAAAGGTGCGTATACTTCACGCTACAAGTAGTAGCACATGGTGCCGAATACAATGTACTCACGGCACTGCCTTCAATTTAGTTTTCTCAGGAATTTCATGCTTCTTACATGTACTAGTAGATTGCTGTCAGCTGGAACACCTTCAAAACTATTACCAATAGAAGAAGATTGTGCTGTAAATAAAATGTTTACTGATCTCCAATGCAATGAAGGGCACGAATTCTATCGGTACACGCAATTATCTCATGATTTTAATAGCGCATCAAGCTGTGCGACGTGCGATTGTGAAGGGTATACAGGGACAGAACCAAGAGACTCACCAGAAGAAGAATTCTACAATCTTGGTCCCAAGTGCTGCCAAGGATGGCAAGGTACACAATGTGACCTTTGCCAAACAGTCGACGTTTGCCCTCCTAAAGATGTTAATGGCAGTTCTCCGATCGCTGCAACAAGTTGTACAGCGCGTTCTATGGCGCCTTTGACGGTCGAAGAGGCAGTGGCTGGCAAGAAATTTTCCTGCAGCTGCGGTGGCGGTGGTGACTTCGAATCGAGATTTGCCTGCCCACAGCAGGGAACTTGTAAGTGATGTTCTGTATTCATATTTCCGAAGAACTTTTTTTTGAAAAGCGCATAATGTTTGTAAGTTGTGTGTCAATGTACTTATGTATATTAAGTGAATTCGTGCATCATGATACATCATTGCGTGTATGCTGCTTCGCTTACAGACAAAAAATTGCCCAGTGGCGCAGACGGTGCACCAGTTACACGCTTTGACTGGACATATTTCTCATCAGGATCAATAGAGCTGGCTATGAACGCTGGGATCCACTCCAGATCGTGGGAAGATTATCCTGGAGAATTTGACTATCTGTACCCGATCGTCTGGACCGCGGATCTTACTGGCTGTACCATTACCGAAGGTGAATGCATGGCTCTCGGAGGCTCTAATGACGATTTCGCCGAGCAAGTCTGCATAAACTATAAATGCGTAGACACAGAGGTAAGCTGCCCACCCAAGGACAAACCCGAGTGCCCAGGGGGAGTGAATTCATGCGACGTCCCAGAGGGCCAGAAAAAGCCGTATCAAATGCATCGTTGTTCGGTTCTTCCAGATTCTGGGGTCGCCTTCGAGACATCGTGCTTGAAAGAGCCCAATGAGGATGGTTCCTTTTTATGCTTCTTCAAGCAGCCAACTTTGACTGCTCCCATGTCCATGACATGCTACACTGGTACATGTCTCTACAATGCAACAAATGGTACAGATACTGTTGATTACGACGAGACATCTCGCTTAATTCCTAGAGGTCTTCTTTGGCAGCAACTTATGCTTGGGTGTTTTGTTGTTAGCATCATTATATTCGCCGTAGCAATACGGCTCATAGGCAAGCGAATGGAAGACCGCCGGGAAGCGGAGTACTTGAAAGGAGTTGTCAATATTGCTACTTGTAGTTTCGAAGCGTTACCTCGTGAAAGGCCCACCTTGTCCTGGAATAATGTTAGTCTCTGGGTTCAAGACGATCATGGTAATGAAAGGCCAATTCTTCAAGACGTCAAAGGAACAGCGTTTGGGCTGACTGCTTTGCTTGGCCCATCAGGCACGTTTGTTGTTGCACTCTTTAATTCATATGATTTAGTCCACGTCAGCTCAGATTTAAGATATTTCTGCCTCATGCCCCTTTCAATCTCTCTTGCTAAGCAGGGTCAGGAAAAACATCTCTTTTGGATTGTCTCGCATCTCGAAAGGCCATGCACCGAATCGATGGTACAATGCGTATAAATGGAAACCCTACTAACAGTGAGATCATCCGAAGAATATCGGGCTATGTCCCCCAAGAAGATATCTTCCCTGGTTACTTGACAGTTTATGAACACCTGCTCTTCCACGCTGCACTTCGCTGCCCAGCCTCACTTGAAGACAGTGATGTCCGTAGGAGAGTCCACACAGTGCTAAATGTCCTGGACTTAAACAAGTGTGCGCAAAGTCGAATCGGTGACGAGTTCAATCGTGGTTTATCTGGTGGTGAGAAGCGCCGTCTCAGTTTGGCTGAAGAGCTTTTAATTCAGCCGGCAATATTATTTTTGGACGAGCCTACAACCGGCTTAGATTCAAGTTCAGCTAAATCAATATTATTTGCTCTCAACGAATATTCACGCCATGGCACTACGGTGCTCATGTCTCTTCACCAGCCATCTGTTTCGTTATATCGTATCCTCGATAACGTGATAGTCTTAAGCAAGGGAAAAGTAATATTTGATGGACCTCCGAGTGCAGTACCTTTATACATCGATAGAGTCAACGATATGTTCGCTTCATTTGAGGAGAGAAGTACGCTCTTTGCCACGCATCCGACGAGTGATAATCCAGCAGATCTTCTTCTCGACGTTGCGAGCTGCATGGTAAGATCAAAATTGGCACATGCTATTGCGGAGGACCGTCTTAGTACAACGGACACGAATACCCCGAAGATTGGAATCGAAGTGGTTTATACCCATGGGATATTTCCTGAGCATCACGAGGCGACTATATGGAAGCAAATACGAATCCTTTTCAGCAGATTATGCACAGCAGCGCTGCGGCGGCCAGCGCTTTTGCTGCTGCAATACGCAGGTAGGTAACTTACTGTCAATGCTTTGAAATATTTCCTTATCTTGCCAAATGGCCCCTCCTTCTCTTCATTTCTCAGGTTGCACTTTTCTAGCTCTCACAACTGGATCTATATTTTTTGATTTAAAAGAGGTATGATCTAATGCTTGCACGACTCATTGAGTGTTTCTCGTAAAATTTCTGAACGTCCTTGTCTTCTTCCTAGGACCTTTACGGTGTACAAGACCGATTTGGCGTGCTTTTTTTCATTCCTTTTTGTCTCGTGCTATTGGGCCTGTCATCGCTACATTGTTGGAGGGATGAACGGGTCCTATTGATGCACGAGAAATCATACAAACAGATATATGGGTTTCCTGCATACTTCATTTCAGTCATTCTTTTTGATGTTGTGTTCGTGCGGATCCTTCCGCCCACCGCTTTTGCTCTGATATCATACCATATGATCGGATTGAATCGAGGTTGCAAGTACTGCCTTTTGACTTTTGCACTGATTCTAGTGCTTACGAACGTAATCTCATCATTGATGGCTATGGTTGTTGGAGCTTTCCACTTCAGCTTGCTCTCGGCACAGCTCATCGGAGTTGTGATTGCTCTTTATTCTGCCCTCTTTTCGGGCTACTTAGTGAATGAGAAATCCATCGGTCAAAGTGGTTTCCATTACGCGATTTCGACAGATCCAATGAGCTACACTTTCGAAGCTTTACTCATTAACCAATTCGGCTCTCAAACTGATGTAGATGGTAATGAAGTGTACTACTTTATTAACGGCTCCATGTGCGCTCCATCGTTGCCGACTACACTTTCATCGGGTGACATGATCCTGGGCACGTTTGGCTTCGAAGAAAATGAGAATGCTTTGAAAACCGACTTATTGGCGCTGGCTTTCGGTGCAATAATTTATCTTGTGCTAACCTTTGGGGTTTCGCTTAGTTCCATTTCATGTATTCCGATGAGGTGCACGAGATTTTGCGCTACTCGAGAAAATATGTCCACTGGAATGGATAAACCTATGGATTCAGGTGTTGACCAAATACGGAGCAATTTATTATCACATATCGATAATTGGCATGAAGAGGAAGAAGTTGCAACGAATTGTTCACTAGAAGAATTACTCGAGGATCAGCTCGGAAGGAATTCCATGGCTCCTCTAGTTCTCAGTTTTCATGATATCTCTCTCTGCATTCCATCAATGGGCGAGTTGCGAACTACACACACACAAGTTGGATCATCTTCAGAGCAGCAGATTACCTTTATCTGTGAGTCTAACGACACAAGTTTGGGAATGAGTTTTGAAAAGGACCCAGAATTAGGCCTAGAAAGGATTGTACAGATCTTTCCGGGCTCGTGGGCGCAACGACAGGGTCTACTTATCGGAGATATCGTGATTGCAGTAGGTGGCATAGCATTAAGTTCTAGTGACGATTTATTTGCGTTGCTTGAAGGGAGTTCCTCCCCTTTGCATATCAAAGTGCTGCGCAGCAGCAAACGCGAGCTTGATCCCCTGCCAAGTCCTCCATTGTACGAGGTCCCAATGGAATCTGATCATACGAATTCTTATTCTTACATTCCATTCTATGGCATCGAAGCAAATGAAGTCTCAACCACTTATTTTTCGAAGACCTGTGGCAGCCAAGCTCGGATTTTGAAAGGGGTTAGCGGTACCACACTGTCCTCAGAAGCCTACAGTAAGATGAGACAAGTGCCGCGCTCACAACAAATGCCGCATATGGTAACAGCACTACTGGGACCATCAGGCAAGTTAGCTATGAAACTATCTTATGCATGACTTTTTAGTTCTAATCATCTTCTTGATTTCATCCTTCGAATATTCGATCTCCGCTGAAGAATCTATGTTCTTTTATACCCATCTATATTCTTCCTCAGGATCAGGAAAGACATCATTACTTGACATTCTCTCTGGGCGAAAAACTGTGGGCACTTCCACCGGTAGCGTTCGAATCAACGGCAAAGTAATGACCTGGAGCGATATGCGTTCATTAAGCGGATATGTGACCCAAGAAGATACCTTGCCTGGACTTCTTTCTGTACGAGAGTGCCTTCAATTTCAAGCACAGCTTCGAGTATCGGGTTGTCCATCGTCAATAGCTCAAAGAGTAAATAATGTTTTGCAGTGTATGGAGCTCACATCTTGTGAAGAACAAATTATCGGAACATCGTTGTATCGTGGCCTTAGCGGTGGTGAAAAGAGGCGACTGTCGGTAGCGATTGAATTACTCTCCAGACCTGCTATTCTTTTTTGCGACGAGCCGACAACTGGCCTGGACAGCCATTCAGCTTTGTCGTTATGTCAAACCTTGGAAGTAATAGCTCGATCTGGTACAACTGTGATAATGTCTATCCACCAACCAGGTCCAGAAATATTCAAGCTCATTACGCAAGCAATATTTCTGACGCGCGATGGCCGAGTATGCTTCTGTGGCCCCAGAAAAGATCTTGAGAATTACCTGACCGAAGATTCAAGCTATACGCGTGTAGATGAAGGCAATCTTGCCGACGCCATGCTACATGAAATATCCAGTTGCGATCAAGACGCACTCGTGAAAGCATTTGAAGTTTCTCAAACCGGGTGCGCTGGACGAGAGGTGCTCGCATTTCTGTCAAATCTGCAGCAGCGCATAGGAATTTCAAAAAGCAATGAAGTTCTCATTCAATTACGTGGCAAGTATAAAGCTTCATGGACTACCCAGTTTCGACACCTCAGTTTTCGCACCATGCGGTATGGAATGCGAAATCCTTTTCCTATTCTTCTCCATGGTATTACGGCGGTAGCTGCGGCCCTTATTCTCGGGTTTGCTTTCTACAATGTACCAAAACTAAATGATGAAACTGCTGGTGTTCAAAATAGATTTGGAATAATGTTTTTCCTCGTGCTGTACTTGAGCCTGCTTGCGCTGACATCACTTTCAATTTGGCGCGAAGAACAACGTCTTTTTGTGGTAGAGCGAGGAAGCGGAATCTATTGCACAAGCTCGTACTTACTAGCTAGTTTTCTTTTCGACGTGCTTCCTTATCGTATGCTCCCACCGCTGGCATTTTCACTCATCGCTTACCCTATGGTCGGGCTCAACGATGTTAGTTCGGCTCATCGGTGGATCTTCTTTGCTGTGCTCTTTGCGAGCAACCTGACCTTCTCGAGCGTCTGCATGCTCATAGGAGTCCTTGCCAGATCCAACGCATCGGCAAATGCAGCTGGATCTTTGGCAATGCTGACTTCTATCCTCTTCTGTGGGTTTCTATTCAGCAAGCGAGATGATATGCCCTGGCTTCTCACCTGCATTCTACGATGGTCACCTGGTAGTTACGCATTTGAAGCTCTTGTTGTTAACGAAATGACGGGCCTGGAAAATCTGTACGTAACCACCACAATATCACACAGCGAAGCCAGGGCTGGACCTTTTTCGGGAGTGGAGCTTGCAAATTGTTTCGGTTTTACTGGAGGAGTTACATTTGATATCATCGCCCTTGTTATAATGGCAGGAGTCTATTTTTCTGCTGTCTTCTTCGCGATGAAAAATTACACGAAAGAAGTGCGCTGAGGAAGAGGTAGTAGTGAAGGATTCAAAATGCGCAGCTATCCAGGGCAAGAGCGCAACGAACAGCAGATGACCTCGTGCGATAACTTATAGCAGCCATAAAGTTCACATAATAAGTGTTCTTTGAACCTCCAAGTGTTCTTCTAGTAGAAATGGACCGTTATCTATAATCGTACTAGAAGTGAGTAGGAATGGTATTTCCGCCATTAAACCAGGGCTTGCAAATTAAATTGGTCTACGTATTCTGCCTCTGTTGACGCGGGGCTTGATATATATGTAGCCGCATGGAATCCTTTACCGCGCTAATCTAAATTTGACATGGCCTTCGATGGGTCGAAGGGTCGGAAATAGAAGGCTAACAGGCAGGAACAAAATCAAGCCGCGTGGCACTATAAAAGAAAGAATAATCAGGCGCACACGCCAGAGCGGCCGTGGAAGTTATGATTGTGGTCAAAAGTGGCCCGCTCTTTCACGCCTTGAGAATCATACATAGAAGTGGACTTACCACCCACGGAGGAGGTGGCATAAACTCGTTTAAATTACGAAAGTGGGCGATGTGCTCGACCGCCGGTGCTTGCTGTGCACCTTCAACACAACCCGCGACCGTTCCAGGCACAACAGCCCTTGCAACGAATACGGCGAAGGGCCTGCGTGTGATATTTATATATGTTCTACGCCCGGTTTCCGAGCTGGACTCCGGGGCCTACATGATTCCCTCCGAAACGGCGCCCTACCTTGAAAAGCCACTACCGTAAGCAACACTGGTCCTTCCCTCGGGGGAAGCGCGAGAAAAATAACCCGATTGCATCAGGGAGGGGATTATAAACAACTGCTGTATATTTGTGACAGAAGGATGCGCATGAAGTCAAGCCAAGTTACTCGGCTGGTTTGCGGGTGATAAGAAACACATACTTTCTTACTTTATTCAAGGGGTAAAGTTCAGTAACTTTTACTATAGAAACCGACGAGGCCTAATGCGAGATTCGAAGAAATGGCTTAAGAAACAAGGAAGTTGGCCGTTTCTCATCAAGTGAAATACCCCATCAAATTAAGATCGCATCCATCAGGAGCCATTCAAAACCTTCACCTGCGATTTAGGGAAATCAGTGGCGGAAATAGGCAAAGCCGGAAGAGTTGGAGAAAGAAAAAGCCAGGCTTCCAGTCCGGCCCGGGGGACTCTGTAGACGCCGATTAGATGGCATCATGTCTGCTAGTTACTAAATCCAGTCCCACCTCGGGGGGGGGGTCCAGAAAGAAAAGGTGACGAATGTGCATGTGAGGAACACAAAAAGCGTAGTGGCATGGTTTACGAGGGGGCTGGAATTAGGAGGCTAGCAGACAGACAGGGAATTCAAAGCCACTTACTAGAGAAAATCCTTATCAGGCACACAGGTAAGAGTG
>Ga0307982_1005135_pt1 | contig 10259 bp, 17 predicted proteins | sample OrgLakmetagen989_FD_201847 | JGI IMG/M metagenome (GOLD analysis project Ga0307982, IMG submission 201847) | Saline water microbial communities from Organic Lake, Antarctica - #989 | ecosystem: Environmental > Aquatic > Non-marine Saline and Alkaline > Saline | place: Antarctica: Organic Lake... | reverse complement strand
GGACCCGGAGCCAAAGACATCCGGAGCTACGCTCCGGATCTCTTTGGATCCTCCGGATCCGTTAATTTTTCCCAGTAGAGCGACGACTGAGAAAGCACACCCCCAACAGGGGGTACTGTCTCTCGCGCCTTTCACTTCTATCGATTTTTCAAAGCATGCAGTTTGTGGTTACTGGCCGCATTATTTGTCGAAGTCCGGGCGCTCGCAGTACGTTCGCCTTGACGCAGCCTTAAGCCGCGCCCAGTTTTTCAGATTTGATTTAACTTCAAACCCTCATGCACCGTCCCATTTTTCTTTTTCTCAAGGTGTGCCAAAAGGCTTTTGAAAATGGACTCCAGTGATGACGAAATGCCCTTGGCGCAAATCAACAAGAAAAGCAAACGCAAAGTAGAAGAAGACGACGACGATTTCGATGCGCCTTCGCGCAAGGCGAGGCCTAAGCCTACCAAGAGCTACGTGGAGGAAAGTGATTCCGACGCGGATTCTGACGAGGATGCTTTTGAGGAGCCGGACTCGAAAAAGGTACGACCGTCTCTATCTCGTCCTCCTCACTCACTCCCCGCTCCCGGATCACTGGCATGTTACCTTTGCGTTCGAATGGATTTTTGAGGCTCTCTCTTTCGTTCATTCACTTTGAATTATGGGGGCCAAGGCTATCGAAATTTTAGGCACTTAGAGGTGAAGTGGGTGATGTGTGAATGGGTGAAAGGCCTTGCTACTGAGTTGTTGATTTTGACTTCTCAGTGCGAAACTCGACTCGCTCACAAGCTTTCGACATGTGCGTACGTCTGTGATTGTGGGCGCCTTTTCACATGTAGCCTAAGAAGAAGAAGAAGAACATTGAAGTGAAGAAAGAGAAGTCTTCAAGTTCCAGCTCCAGCTCGAAGGGCCCTGAGGCACCGAAGTCATCCTCTTCAGCGGTGAAAGTGAAGAAAGAAGTCAAGCCCGAAATCAAAACCGAAGCGAAGAAGAAGGCAAAATCCAATGGGAGCAGCAGCAGTAGCAGCAGTAGCAGTGGAGGTGGTTCGAATGGCGAGGGCAAGTTGAAGGAGTTGTCGAAACAGGAGCGCCTAGACCAAGCCATGAAGGCCTACAAGTGGTGGGAGCACCCAGATCTGCCAGACGGACAGGTGACGATGGAGCCTCTCTCTTATGCACATATTATTAGGCAGTGGGACGCTCAGAAAGTCCACGGTCGAGTGCTATAACCTATTTTATTAGCGCCTAGATTGCCGGTTTTATCTTTCTTTTGTCTCGTCTCCCTGTTTTCTGCATTTTTGTGCTCTCATTCCGATACGGGGTGTCTTTGTTTCCCCACAACTAGTCGTGGAAAACCTTGGAGCACAACGCCCTGATGTTTCCCCCCAGCTATGAGCCGCACGGCATCCCTATGTTTTACAACGGCGCACCTGTCGAGCTCACGGCCGCTCAAGAGGAATACGCCACTTTGTAAGGAGTGTTTGCCTGTGCTGCTTAGAGAGCGTTTTCATTGCGAATTTGAGCCTCATTTCGGGGAAGCACTATAAATGGTGTAGAATACGTCGATAATTGTGTGTGCACATCAAATAAAGTCAAATTACCTACTCACGTCGTTTCTCCTTTTTCCACCACCACTACCTCTGCTCATCAAGGTACGCGGCGTGCCCCGAGGACATGCCTCAGCTCGCGGAGAAGGCCACGCGCGACATCTTTCAGAAGAACTTTTTCGACGACTTCAAGAAGGTGCTGGGCCCGGGCCACGCTGTGAGGAAGTTCCAGGACTGCGACTTCAGGTGATTTGAAAGAGATGATCGCAATACTCTGACATTCCAGGAGAAAGTGTTAGATAGTCGGCAAGTGGACTCCATTATACACTTTTGAGGTTCAGATGGTGCCATTTTAAATCTGTGCGCACATTAGCTGATTCGCATGACTCGTCTTTTTCTTCACTATCATTTTTCCAATTACAACCAACCCTCCCTCTCTCCTTGCCCACATATACACACCCACCATTGTAGTCGCATGCGCGAGCACTTGAACAAGGAGAGGCTCATCAAGAAGGCGGCTACAGTGGACGAAAAAGCCGCGGCCAAGGACGAGAAGCAAGTGGGCATCTTCAAGTTCGGCTACTCGATTGTGGACGGCCACCTCGAGAAAGTGGGCAATATCATGGCTGAACCTCCCGGTCTGTTCCGAGGCCGCGGCAAACACCCTCTAACGGGGAAAGCCAAACAGCGCATCATGCCCGAACAGGTGACTTGAGAAGTCTCCTGATGGGCGAATCGTGTGATTGGGTGGCGACTATGGGAGCAAAGCACACCACTTTAAAATATGAGCGAAAGCAGACTGACTGTCCGAGTTACTCTTTCTATTTTTTTCATTCTTTTTACGTGGTTATTCCCTATTTTACAAGGTCACGGTGAACATCGGCAAGTTAGCGAAAGTGCCGATCTGCCCTCAGCCGGGCCACGCCTGGGGGCGAGTCCAACATGACAACAGCGTCACTTGGCTCGCCTCCTGGCACGAGAACATCCTCAACTCGAACAAGTGAGCGGAACATGATTATTTATGGAAAGGGGGAAATTGACGTGATAATTGTCGCTCTCTCAGTTTAGAATGTTTTTCTTGTTGGTGGGTGGCATAATTATTCATACTCAACTGTCACATGTGCACCACTGCTACAGGTACGTGATGTTGGCAGCCTCTTCATCCTTCAAGGGCAAAAGTGACCGGGAGAAGTACAGCAAGGCCATGCGGTTAAAAGGGTGCATTGGGAAGATCCGCGCGGATTACAAGAAAAACTTGACCTCGAAAGACTCCTTCAACCGCCAACTCGCCACTGCCATGTGCGTCGAGTCGATGCTTGTAGAGATGCGATTACTAATAATTATTTGGAGAAAAGGAAGAAAGAAGCACTCCTCTCTCAGAGCACTCAATTTCACATCTAGATTGTAATCCAATTGGATTGTATGTGTGTAATTGCACTTTCGTTATCACATGTTTACCCCCCTCCTCTTGACCTAATTAGGTGGGTGATTGACATCTTGGCGCTGCGCGTGGGGGGCGAGAAGAACGACGACGAGGCCGATACAGTGGGGTGCTGCTCCCTGCGCGTGGAGCACATCAAGCTCAAGCAAGAAGGCCAGGGAGAGCTGGACATTGAGCTGGAGTTCTTGGGGAAAGACTCGATGCAATACAAGCAAACCACCGACTTTTCCGCTTATGGCGACATCGGACGACTGGTAAAAGCGTATTATAGTTCGTTTTTTCGCAGCGCTCTGAAGTGGGCATTGATAGATAAGCAGCGCCCTGAAAATGATATGCCTCTTTCTTTGCGTTCAACGAATGCTGCACCTTTTATACATGTGTTGACCCTTCCTCTTTTTTTCTTTAATAGGTGTACAACAATTTCGAGGGGTTCGTGAAGGGCAAGAAGCCGGACCAAGACGTGTTCGACAAGCTCGAGCCGACGGGCTTGAACAAGCACTTGAACTCGTTGATGCCGGGTCTATCGGCCAAAGTGTTCCGTACCTACAACGCTTCGGTGACCCTCGAGAACGAGCTGCCTACCCTGCAGGACATGACGCAGTGCGAAAACGTCGCGCAGAAGGTATGAGTGGCACATGCACTTATCATGAGAGCAAACAGGTATTGCCTGTGCGAGTGGTTCTCACGGAGTATAGGCAACTACCATAACACAAATAATCTCTGCTCTCCTCGTTTGCGCTCTTTTGCTTCCCTCTGGTTATGGTTGTTGCTCTGTTATGGTTGGAACTCTTCTTATTTACTTTCTGCCCTTTCTTGGTACCGAAAAAAAGGTGCTCATGTACAACGAAGCGAACAAAAAAGTGGCGATTTTGTGCAACCACCAGCGCACCGTATCAGCAGCTACCGAAGCGGGGTTAGGGCAGCTCAAAGAGAAGCTGGTGCTGCTCAAACGCCAAAAGAAAGAACTCGGCGACCTACTGAAAGCGGTGAGACGAATGCTTTTTTCATTGCCAGAAAGTGCCCTGATCTAACATTTAGACTTCATTGACCGCTGCCAGTGTCTCCATTATTCTTCCTCATTTTTCTTCCCTCATTTTACCCATGCATCCTTTACCCTACACTCCAATTACCTTCACAGTTGAAGAAAGGGTCTCCCCAGGGGCTGCAGTGGATGATGCAGTACGCTGGCGCGGCCTCGGACCTGGCCAAAGCGAAGCAAAGCATCGAGGACGCCAAAGCCTTGACCGAAAAGGCCAAATCCCCGGACGAAAAAGTAAGGAAATTGCACTGCCCATACAGCAATTGTGAAATCGATAATGATCAGGGCATTGAGCACGGTCTCAATCTTTTTGGCTACTACCGAAGTCTGTTGAATGATTTTTTTATTCGCTCGTCTGATCTTTGTGTGTTTGTGCATACATTCGTCTTACTTCGTTCTTTCTTTTCAATTTCTTCGACCTTTCTAGATCGCGGCCACCAAGGCGATGGAAGCGGCGAGAGACGTGCAGAAGAAAGCCCGCTTGGCCACGTCAGAAAAGAGTCACTTGTACAACTCGACGCCGTCGGCAGATTCGGTGGCTAAACGGATCGAATCTTGGGCCGAGAAGATTCGCAAGTTAGAGCTGGACATTCGCAACAAGGACGACAACAAGGAGGTGGCCCTGGGCACGTCCAAGATCAACTACTGCGATCCCCGCATTTCGGTGGCGTGGTGCAAGCGCTCCGAAGTCCCCATTGAGAGGGTGTTTCCCAAAACTTTGCGGGACAAGTTCGTCTGGGCCTTGAACGTGCCGCCTGACTGGAAGTTTGAAGCCATCAAATAGGTGATTGAATTGAGAGAGGGCATGGGCTATTCGAAGAGGTGAAAGAAAAGGAGAGACGGAGAGAGGAAAGAAGGCAAATAAAATTGAAACAAGGGCACAATCGTGGCTTAATGAGCTGTGCTGACCCGCTGACCCACCTCGACTGGCGGTGGTGTCCACCACGGCTGCACGTTCGCACTTTAGGCACCAAGAGACGCAGTGAACAGAGAAGGGTCTCGGAATTATAAGGCGGAGTGTGCTATGGAAACTCGCTTTAATTCTAGATGCTATAAACTAAGAGGCAACTATAGACTGTGTAGTGCTGCTGGCAGTATCCTTGTGCTCATCCATTTCGATCTTAGAGATATATTCAAATCCGTTTTCTGGTTCTGGACTATATTTGGAAAGCCGGCGTTCTACTTCCAGCATTATATATTGCCGCTGGCAATGAATTAATAACATAAAAGATCGACTCGGGACTTGAGACGTTGGGACCTAGGGCGAAATATTAAAAATCCTTATTATCCTGAGCAAGCCCACCCCAAATTGTACATCGCAGGCGCGAGGGGAAGGGGGGGGTATGAACGGTTATCGATTGATCGCTTGATAATTACACACATGAAGTGGAAGGAAATAAAAACGGCCTTGCCTAGCGCCAAGTACAAGAAAAAAACACACAGGAGTTTCAATATTTCTTGGCGCTTCTTGTGCGGCGACGGAGGTCTGGTTCCGGTAACTGCGGTGAAACTGAAGCGCCGCCACTTAATCTTTCATTGTGGCGACCGCTGAAGCGCTGAGGTCGCTGCTTAGGCACGCAAGGATCTCCGCCGGGGCTGAGGCTGATGCCACTTGAAGCATGGCCGCCCGCTGGTTGAAGAAGGGGCTGACTCCCACCACTTGACGACGAAGAACGGGAAAGTGACGTCTCATTGTCGGCGCACTTGTCCTCTCGCATTAGTCCAGTAGTTTCATTCTCTTTCGGCACTTTGAATCTTCTTTGAAGCATCAGAAGTAATTCGTTCTGTGCATCATTGCTGTGAGATTTGGCATGCTCTGTGTCCTCTTCTCTTCTCATTTCCAAGTGGCCTCTCAAGCGTTTCGTGTCACCGCTTCCAGATCCTAAACTTGATTCACTTCTTCCCGGCATCTCAGCTTCTTCACTTCTCAACGACTCTCCTTCGTGAAAGCACTGCCCAAACTCGTTCACGCGGGTTTTGTCCACCGGATAAATCCATTTCTGGTACAAGAACACCACGAAGATCAAGTCGTCTCGGAGGCATGCGATGCGGTGTAAAGTGGGCATTTTCACCACGAACGCAAACAAGTCGTCGATGAAGGTGTTGAGGGCCTTGAAGGACATGGCTCGCCACGGCAAATGGGCCACGGACTTGAGCTTGTAGTTGATGAACAACTAGTTGAGAGGGGTTGAGATGGTGTATTGCACGAGAAAGACAAAGAGGAATTGTGAGAGTTGAAAAAATACTTCAATGGCCCCTGTTTATTGGCCTAAACAATTCGACAAAAATCACAAACATTGAAAAGGCTACATAAAGAGGACATCCCAATTTGTCTCTTAAAAGAGCGTGTCTACCTGCGGCATCATCATCACGAATCCAAAGGCGTATACGAAGCCTACTAAGCTGCTGAGTCCCCACGAATAGAACGAGGTGTGTTTGGCATACACCAGAGCGTGCAAGGAATAGCCCACTGCTAGAGGATACACGACCAAAAAGACATGATCCATTGCCACCTTCGCACATGTGCATCGTCGTACGAAAGGATTGTGATGCAGAAAACATGTGATAAATCGTACGTAAACGGTGCAGAAGGAGCATTCACTCGTGCGCGCACAAATGTGTAACATGCTACTAGTAAATGACCTTATCGTAAGTTTTGGTTTCTGTTTGTGCAGCGTTATCTCTGTAGGTGTCTCTCAGGCGCCACAAGTCAGGCCGCAGCCAGCCAGAAGACATCACTACATTCAACCCGATTGCTTTTGCCAACTTCCAGTACTCTATCAACAGGCCCACCTGTACATGTATCAAAGTTTAGAAGGAATCACATGAGTGAAAGGTATGAATAAAGCGCGGCTGATTGAGAATACATTCACAAAGTAGCACTCTTGTAATAGCGCTCAGGGCAGCAAATAGACAAGCACACTAGTAGATTCACCCCTTTGCTTTTTTTAAATGATCATCCCATGTAGTACATGTACACATGTAGGTGTTGCAGTACCGAGCTGGAGGCGCGCAACACCCAGGCAGTGTCAGTGTCGAACAAGTACAGCAAAATCACCGATTGAAAGAAGCAGTTAAGGGCCTATAAGTAAACACATGGAAGCAGAAAACGAAGAATGAACAATGTTGCCATGAGCACCTTGTCGAAGCTGCGTAGGAAAAAATAATTATAAGATGACGACGAAGAATAATAATTTTCATGCATTTCAACAAATAACAAAAAAGTCGCACAGGGTTCTTGTGAAAAATAAGCCAAGTCAAGCTTCAACTCACCAGGCTTCGAACGGAAATGCCGGTGAAGTCAGTTTGACTGTTGTAGAAAGCTACGTCATTCTTGAAAGCAAAGAAATTGAGCACCGAATGCAGCAGGGACACCGCAACCGTGGCAGCCAGCAAGTATGGGTTGGTCTCTAATATAATTTTCCGAACCCCGTCGATATCCCCCGCCGCGACTACCCCCAACTCCTCCTGGTGCGCCCACTGCAGCTCAAGCTGGGTTTGGAGTTGCCACACCCATAGGCTGATGCTCCCATAGCTCAGGGACAGCGGCACCTGGGCAAAAGTAAAAACAATTCAAGTAAACACAAAAATGCAGACAGATCAAATACTATTCGCCCTGTATTGGTGATCCCGGATGTGCAAAAACAAGTCAAGATGCATGTATGTGTTGGCAGACCCACCTCATCAACAATGAAATCGTGGGTTGCATTGTTGATAACCACGTGATGCTGGGGAAGGAGCCAAAACTCCTCTCTGTATAGGATTGGGTAGTAAGCTCCGGTCGTGTAGTCGAAAGACATGTGCTCTGAGATCGAGTTTGGAATACCATGTAACGGGAAGGTAGCAAACTGTGCAGTAGTAGAGGAGAATATAGGCATCATGGACATGTGGGTTTATGAGAATCATGGGTTAGTGTGTATATAATGCAAGACACTGATATGCACCACAATTGGCATAGAAGATCTAAGACATTCAATCGAAATGGAACGCGAAAAACGAATGGAACACACACACACACATCTACGAGTGAGTGCCATTACTTTTTACAGTATACCTGCGACACCAGTCGAAGGTCTAGAGTGGGCTTCCAAAGGAACGCCTCATATAGCCCGCCTTGGTCTTCATTGCCGTTATTGTTTCCACCGATGGCGTCACCGTCCTCCTTAACAATGACGTCATCATCAACATCATTACCCTGTGAACGCCACCAGGGTCTTCTTTCGTCCCCAAGGAGGGAAACGGCCTCTTTGGGCGGGCGCACCCTAGCCCGTTTGGTCATGCAGAAGGAGCGGTGCGTCAACATTTGGTGGTCGTAGCTCGAGTCCCTGGGGTCAATCGAGTGGCCCTGGTGGCTCAAAACGACATGCGCCCAGATGGCACTGCCAGGCACCTGGGTCAAGGGGAGAGAAAGTCAGATGCGAAAGAGAAGTAATATTGAGCTATGTTGGGCAGAGAGCGACGAGTAGGGTAGGAAAGTAATCGAGGTACAGTTGAATAAGACGATTGTACAGTGGGATATACCTTGAGATCAGGTGGAAGCGTGTAATTCAATTCGATAGCTCGGTCGTTGTCTTCGCTCGGGCTCAGACCCAGGTTAGACAAACGCCATACAAGAGGGTCTCGACCAAGGTCTATAGCTAGGTCAAAACTGCTGTTGGTTGAGAGGTAGACACGCACTTCCATCTGAGTAGTGTTCATCCACAGGCACCTGAAAAAATATGGAAGAGCAGGCAGACTTGTGAAGCACTTACTTCAGAAAGTCTCAACTAAGAGAAAGGTGCTTAGGTTTGCTCGCACCAGTGGCGGTCAATGAGGCCAGCAGGCTTGAGCCTTCGGAGTGGCAGACCTGCGAGTGGATGGTGAGGTGCTTTCCCCCACTTCTTGTAGACATCAGGCCTTTGGAGGTCCGTGTAATCGGCCGGCCCTGTGGCAGTCATCGATGCTACAGAGGGAATTCTCGATGAGCCATGATTAGAAGGAGAATGAGAGTCGCCATGCCCACTTCCTCGCTCGAAATTTGGCTTCGTGGCCTCATCGATAGCGTCATCGTCGTGCTCCACGAAAGGCGAAGAAGACGGCTGAAATGTACCCGAAATAAGAGGTTAGAAGTCGTGGCGGAGTTATGAAAATGCATTGTAACACATGCGCTAATTCAATTCGGAATAAAACTTTTTCAACACTTACGTCGATGAAGGTAAAGTAGCACTTGATAGCGAAGTTGGCTAAAGAATAACTGGAGCAAAACGAAAAAGGATTTAGTAATGATGTTAAACTGCATTAATCTGACGAATGAAGGAAACGCGATAGAAACTAACCATACGAATATTTGAAGTAGTTTATCTAGCCACTGCATCAGCCAGCTATTCTACGCATCAGCGCTCACTGAGCTGGTTATTAGGGCGGCGTCGAAGCAAAGGCAGTTAGGTAGGCCATCTTCAGAATAGAAGAAATGTGTGCGACACGACGACACGACGACAACTCAACACTTTTCTCTTTTCTCGCTACAGATACACAGAGGAGATACCACACTAGCTAGGCCTTACAAAAATACGTCAAATATTTGACCCAAATACGTCAATCAATACGTCAATACCGTAAATTGCGTTATATTAGGGCATATTCCCACTATATGCATGGCAAACGCCGTATAGGAGCGTATATTTGATGGCGTGTTGGTGATGACGTCAGCAGAAAAGTCGATACGTCGCGACGTATTTGCCTTATATCCTGGAGAAAATACGTCAGATGTTTTATTGTAGGGACCAGTGCCGGTCTTTCGTTAGTGAATAGGAGTTGAACGGAACCGAAAGGAAAGTACGGGTTTGCTACACCAACGAACCGAACTGAAAGAAAAGTTCGTTTCTAGCCGAATTAACGAACCCGCAGCGAAAGAAAAGTCCGGTTCCATAGAATAAACGAACTAGAAACGAACCCAGAATGGAACCGAGCTGCTGTTTTGAAAACCGCGGGTTTCACTAATACGATTGCGGAAATCGATTTGGAGCCGATTTGTGCTTGTTATTTTTCTAATTACCGGGACTTTAACGAAGAAATTTTCAGTATTTTAAGTGAATTTGAACTTTAAAGCCGAATTTAACTCGGAGTAGGAGTTCCACCCTTAACGAACGGAACCGCTATAAACGCTTCGAGTGCAACCGGGATCTCAAACTTAGTGAGGTAAGGTGTTTAGAGTATCGCCGGTCGTTTACGACCCGTCGTGCAATTTTCACCTCTTCATCACGTTCGAGGCGTC
>Ga0307982_1005132_pt1 | contig 10262 bp, 7 predicted proteins | sample OrgLakmetagen989_FD_201847 | JGI IMG/M metagenome (GOLD analysis project Ga0307982, IMG submission 201847) | Saline water microbial communities from Organic Lake, Antarctica - #989 | ecosystem: Environmental > Aquatic > Non-marine Saline and Alkaline > Saline | place: Antarctica: Organic Lake... | reverse complement strand
GATTCACGTTATCCCCGTATTTGATATTTTTGACGCTCTTGACAATCTCGAGCGAATCACTTATTCCCTCGGTTCCAAACAACTTGGCAGTGCTTTTGAAGGCAAGAATGAAAGTACTCACGGAAATACTGAGAACTGCAATGCTTTCGTTGAGCCTGGCCCTTCGTTATTGATTCTGGACTCCGTTACGGCACTAGTCGCGCCTATTTTAGGTGGCGATGCGCGGCAGCTCGGCGGATTCGCGGGGCAGGCTATGCTAGGTCATTTGGTTGCATCCTTGCGTCGTTTGGCCACCGTTCATGCCGTTGGCGTGCTCGTAACAAATGAAGCGCGCGACAACCGAGGAAATGTGCACCACGGGATCGAAAATAATGCCAGCGTCACTCGCCCAGGTAGTGCCCATGGCGCTTCGACGACGACCACGTTGGGAAGTTCCGCAAATGCAGCGCTTGAAATTAAGCCCGCGCTTGGACAAAGCTGGACCTGCGTGGCGAGCGTTCGAGTTGTTTTGAATGAAGAAGTGGCTACTGTAACGAAGCATTCTCGCCTAGAGGCAGGAGCTTCCGCAAGGTTTTTAATAGGGCGCAAGGGCTTCATCTGAGGCGATATTAAGTGAGCCAAAGTGAGGAGAATCAGTTCTACGTACATGTCTTAATATGCATGTGCAAGGAAATCTTTTCATTTTATTGTGGGCTATGCCACCTATTTTGAAGGTTTATAGCGGCTAGTTGATCACGCGATGATGAAAACAAAAATATATGATGCATTACAGTGTGCACTAAGCAAACGAAGCCTACAGATTAAAAAAGTAAAAAAGGAAAATGTAAATCGTGATTAAAGAACTCCGCTCTACCAACTGCCAAATGGGCTTTCTATGTCAGTCAAGAACTATACTACTGCAGCTACAGCGGTGTCGGTGTAACCTCTAGTGAGCTACTGCGACTTTCTTACTTCTTAGTTCTTGCCGCTTGCCGCTATTTCTTCAGAAAATTGTCCCGGACCCAAATTTTAGTATTGTTTATTGTTTGGCTGGTTGTATTTGCTGTGTTTAATTTTCATGTTTACGTTGGAGTCTAAAGTTTCGAGTTAGCAATAAGATTGAGCAGGCCGCAGCCTTGTCGCAATTAAAGTGATGAAGCAAATACAAATAGCAAGTGGAAAGAGAGATGCTTGCCGGACTTCAATGGCAGCTTTTTAATTTTAACCATATGCCAACGTTTTGCGCAAGAAATTTGCGAAACGCAAAACATACTGTATAGCTATGACGTTACTTACGACCATGTGATCAATTTAGGAGATTATGCGCGCTTGGAATTCTTGTGGAAGTCGACTGTTCAGCGGTGGTAACCAGAGCGCCGCTTCTTCGATTGGTGAATTTCGGCCACAGAGTACTTGGAACGCGATTGGGATAATCCCTGTGAGCTCTGCGAGCATTGTGACAAGCTCACACCACCAAGATCGTCGAAGTCGTCGCGTAGCTCCGAGTCATTTAGGTTTTCGGGCAGACTCTCAGGTGCAGTGCGTTTGCTGTTCTTCTTTCTCGTAATTGGTAGCTGAGGCGGAGGCATATCACACTTTGGCGCAGCCTTATCCTTGAGCGGTGTGGCAGTTGAAGGAGCGCTTGATGGGGCATGTTTTTCTTTCAAGATTTCAGAGGATTTGAGGGGAGAGGATGTCACTTTTGACGTTTGCTTGTCTTTCGTTTTACTTTGTTTAGACAATGCAGTATCATGCGATGATGTCACTGACACTTGGCTATCTGAAATAATGGAATCTGCATCATCATTTCCACGCTTGCTACCTGAGTCTACGATACTCCAGCGGCCACCACCCTTTTTGGTCACTAAACCACGCTGAGCAAGCTGTTCAAGAAGAGCAGCAACTGCAAGTTCATCCATCTTGACCATAATACTGAGGACGCTTACACTTGCTGATTTCTTGCCGTGCAAGTAATTCAACACTGCTATTTCGCCTTGCCTTTGAGCGGGCAGCTGAGCAACTTGTGTAGGCGCTTCATCATCTTCACTAAATTCATCTTCATCGAGCCGCGTCTTGTCATCATCGCCATCTTCTTCCTCATGCATCGTCTTATCGTCATCAAACGTGTCCTCAATATCTTCAAGATCGCTGCACTCGGCCGAGACATTCACATGTTGTGGACGGCCAAGCGCTTCCCCACCTGCTTCGTTGCGCTCTTCGCCATGTACTTCAACAGGGCACTTGCAGTCACTGCCCGACGCATTAAGGCGACCAAAATGGGACTCAAGATCGTCAACATCACGGTTGTTCTTTTGTTGTTGTGGTCGTGGTGGCCTACGTGTACCTCGTTGCTGATAGTTCTTGCCAGACTGCTGGCTGTTAGCTGGTGGCCGCATACCGGCTCGCTTCCCCTTCTTTGTATCCTCATTACCGCTGTCATTCTCATCCATTACCTCTGGATGACATCCAAAGTCACCGCGCAAATTAACTTCTTTGTTTTCTTCATCAATGTTACTCCGTTCCGATGTTGTTGACGCTGTGTCTTGGCTGTTGGGACTCATACTAGTAGGGGTTTGAGAATTGCCATCATCGCTGGTCTTGACTTCTTCGGGGTTACTCTCGTACGTCTCCTCGTCAATGCCGTCCTCGAAGAGCCAGTCTGCACCCGTGAAGCTTAAGCTGAGGGCATGGTGTCCGCTACTGAGGCCGCCTAGTAGAACGCGTTTTGGCTTGCTATTGAACTTGCTGTACGCCTCAGAGGAAGCTGCACGAAAAAACCGTGGCTCATAGTCGGCGGGCGTATGGGGATAGTACTTGAGCTTCAGAACTACGGTGCGCTTTTGTGGTAGTTCTGGGAGCGATTCTCCAAACATCGCTAAATTGCGTAGCATTTGCGTGGCCATAGCAAGCACTGAACAAAAATGTATTTGTGTGTTGGTAAACGATTGGAAAATCATGAACATTCTCAAAGGGACTAAAATTGATATTGATGCGCGATCGTCAGGAGGTGTAGTTGTCATATAAAAGCATACGAAAGAATTTGAGATACTGGAAGTGGAATTACTTACTATTTTCTTTAGTGCATACAACAGCTTCGCCATCTTCGCTCGTTGCCATGAGTACATCACCATCTTCTGCATACTGGTACTTGATGGTGTAATTCTCGAGAACTTCGTCGCTGAGCTCGTCTTCCACCTTGTCCGATTTGGCAATAATCAATGATAACGTCTTGAGATACTGCTTATCAATGGCCTCGTAAACTCCTGTATCCATCCACTGCTGCAGCAAAAAGCCCTCTTTCAGATTTTCGTCTTCCTCGGCCCCCTTATTCGACCGCCGAGCTACAGCCGGTTGTTGGCTGCCTTTGGCCGGTTTCTCGACACAATCCAAAAAATCGTGATGAACTCCTCCTGCGAAGGGTTTCTTCTTAAAACAATCCGGGCCCAGTACAGCACGTGCTGAGAGGATGGAGCTGAAAGTGAGCTTCGTCATATTTTTGCACATCGCTTGGCTCTATAGATAGAATAATGAAGTGCGGCAAGAGTGTCGACGCGAGTTAGATAGAGGATTCACGATACTATGATTTTCATTCTTCACGCAATAGGGTGTACACTTCAGAAGCCAATTTTCGTTCACTTCAAATTGTTTACTGCAAATTTCAAATGGGCTCTTTTTGAGCTAAAGATTCATAAATGGAGTCTTCATCTACTTCGGAGAGGGAAGAGCGAAGAGAGGAATTCAGATAATTATTGCTGTGGTGTGCTTATTGCGCTCATTCGTATATGCCTCCTGCAACCTATGAGTCGAATCTTCCACAAATATTGTACAAATTACTTTCACCTGCTTATGCTCCATCATTTGAGGCTGGCGTGTCTTCTGCATCTTGCTTTGACAAGTCTTGATGCGCGGAGTCGCAGGATAGTCTGAGTAGCTTGCTCACTTTTTGAATTTTCTAACTTAAATGAACAACCAAGAAGAAAAAGATAAAAAAGAATTCTCAATTTTGAATATTTCGTTATTTTTACGAATCTAAAGTGGGAAATTTTGACGACGACAGACGACAGGACTGATGCTTCCTTCATCTTCGTTATTTTGTGATGTGCGTCTTTTACTAGACAACGGTTTGCCGTCTGCGAGTCGTATTACGAATGCCTGAGAAAGCATAGTCTTCACGTATAGGATGATTCATATATCGATTGTGAGCTGAGCATGTATTTACTGCATGCGTGAGGTCGCTACTCTGCACGTAACTAGGCTATGGTAGCGAGGTGTCGTACCCATGACTATCGAGATACATATTAGTAGCTGTGTTACAAAGAGGACAGTTCTATGTATATGAATACGACTAGTTTTAAGCTCGATAACTGCTTTGAATCATAAAGTATGACTAAGGTCAAAATAGAGCGAAAGACTAGAAGGAAGCGGAAGAAGGTTGCGCCCTTGGAGGACGATGCAGGGATCGTTGCAAAGGCGACTTACCAGCTACGGGCCCTCACACGAAAGACGGCTAAAAAGAAGAAGCGCGCGAAGAAAAGCACGCACCCTAATCCCGTGCAACTTGGTATGTCTATCGCTCCATTAGCTTATATGCAATGTGTCGTAGTACACGTGTTGGCCTACATGTGGACGTAGTCTTTATTAACCTATTTTCTCGTTTTTATTTTTTCTTTTGTACGTCTACGTACAGGTATGACACCGTCGCTCATTGATGGGCCCTTTGCGGGCCAAGAACACATGAGAATTTTGTGCACTTTTTTGGCTCCGTTTCTGCTGTCTTTTGTAATTGCATTGATGTGGCCGCCACCACATGCGGGCTTAACGGGGCCCCACACGCCGTGGGCCACTGGCGAGGAGCACCGCCACACGGCCACCTACAACCCCAAGTCCACGGGCATCGAGTACGAAAAATTCAACGCTTATGAATTGACCGTGCGCCGCAACCAAACGTATGGCCGGCAATTTGTGCGGTGGAATATGGGGGAATACAAGTACCGCAACTACCAAATGGTGCGCTAGTTTTCTCCTGTAGTAGTTCTGAAGTGCCCTCTTGTAGACTACTACACCTCTCTACTGTTCTTTGTGTCCTTGATAGGAGTTTTACCCTACGCCTCACCACCTTCTTAATTGCTCCATTATCACCTTTCAATGTACTTGTGTAATTAATTGCCGAACTTCAATGCTTGGCGGCTGCTTCAGATGTACGTGTATGCAGTTATTGGGCGAGTGGTCGATCCAGCATGGTTAATAGAGCCAGCGAACGGTACTTACACTTACCAGCAACATTTGAAAGCAACACTAGTAGCCAAGACCATAGACAATTTGGGGGCACTAGACTTGGTGCGCGACTACGAAATTGTGCGCAACGTGCACTGCGAAGGCGTTCAAAAATGGTGCCGCAAGGTGCCTGTGGCTGTGGTGTCAGAACTCAATTTCCCCATTTATGAAGCGACAGTCCGCTTTTCACGGCCCGTGCGGTCTGAATTATCCGAAGATGACGCCATACCGTACTGGAACGAAACAATCCCTATCCGAGGGTACCTGACCTTTGAATACATTCCACCATCGTGGCTTGCGTTTGAGTTCATTGTTCGGTACGCGCTCAACATCCTTTCCTTGGCTGTGCTTTTCCAGTCCGGTGGGCTTTGGGATAGTTTGAAAGTGCGACCGGTAGATGATTGGTCTGCGAGTCGAGCATGGTGCGTTTGGCTGTTTGTAGTGGTATTTTGGTTCAACGAGCCACTATGGGCGGCCATGGTGTGGTTACCGGACCAACAAGACGAGCTGCGTGCGTTCCACGCTTTGGTTACGCCAGGATGTGTTGCCGTTGTGTTAGCGCACGCTTTATGGGTGCTGTACGCAGCCAAAGACCCTTCTCCACCGCCTAGTGCATTGGTGATGTGGGTGGCCGACGATCAACGCAAAGCGAAATTAGTCGATGCCGACAAAGCGGAACGCGAAGCGAGGCATTACAAAGAAGCTTTAGAGCACGATTTACCACCACCTGTGAAAGGATTACAGCGACCACCGCCCGATCCAGTGCTACCTGGCTGGCAGCGCCCCCCTGCGTTCATGCTGGACACCCCACTCTTTTATATGAAGGCGCGCCGTGCGGGAGTAGCTCCTGAACCGCCACCTGAGATTGAAGCCGGGCCCATGGACCTGGCAGCGGTTGCGAATGAGAAACGATTAGCGAAAAAGCGTAAGCAGGCTAAGGCAAGTCCAGACGATGACGACAATGATAAATGGTTTCAGCGCCATCCTGGCTTAGGGCCTCAAGACAGCGTTACGGTAGTCACCGACGGAGTGTGGGCTTTCTTGTACGACTGCATCGCTTTACAAGTGAACAAAGATTGGTTAGGAGTCGACATGCCAGTACCGTGGCATTGGCGCCAAGGGTTAGGCCACATGTGCATTGGTGGGGTCACCTGTCTCCTGTGGCTCAGTGCGTCCGCCCTTTATGCCACTCAGCTCAACGATGGGCCCGTGCCTCGACCAAGGCTCACCACCGTGTTTGCGGTCGCTCGGCACCCAACTCTAGCGTGGCCCCTCATTGCCAGCGTGTGCTGCCACGTGGCCTTAACCTGGGGTTGCACCCTCAACGCAAGGCTGGAAATGTCCATGGTGACCTTGCCTTACTTGTACTATTTCATGATCACCCTTTTGGTTGTGCTATTGCTGCAGCTCGGCATGTTGAATTGCAGCTTCTATCAGGTTCGATATCTGCTATTTGAATCCTTGTTACATTATTTATTTCTTGTTAAGATAACGCCCAGTCGAGGTGTTAGAGAAATGCCTGGTTAGATTCATGTATGACTTTACTGGGAACATGATGTACGCCTGCTTACACACTTATTTTAACGCTTCCATCAAACTCTACAGGTGGGCACTCCATTGATGGAGACAATTTGCTTGCGCACCTGCGTGAACGCTTACGCCTGGATGGTGGTTTACATGGTGCAACCCTTAAACGACGAGGGTGGGCAGTATCCTAAGCGCGGCGGCATGGTGGCTGAACCAGCTGTAGAGTCCGACGAACCCACGGATGATGAGTCGAGCGACGAAGAGCGGCCCGTAAGCAGCAAGAAGAAAGCAATAGATCCCTTGAAAGTGCCCTCAATGGGTGGCGGCGACGATGAAGAGGAAGAAGAAGAAGATGATGATGATGATGATGATGACGCGGACGACGATGACGATGACAGTAAGGAGAAGACTGATAGCGACGACAGCGCCGCTGAAAGCAGTACAGCTTCCAGCGCGGAAGGGAGCAAAACCAGTAAGGCAAGCAAAGCCAAAAGCGCAAAGAGCAGTACTCCGAGAAGTTATGTTCCAAGCAGCAGAGGGAACTAATATCCTTATTAGGCACCTTGGTCTCTGAGTAGCTTATAGCTTTCAGTAGTGAGCATGCCGGTTTCGGATTCGAATTCGAGGCCATGATTCTTATTTTCCCTCGATCGGAATTTCCCTTTGGCAAGCGGGCTTCAGTTACTGTGCTATGATTGTTCAAGATTTATTTGGCTTTTAGGGCCCTTTTTTCTTTATCGACGGGCCTCGAGGTGGCAGTGCAGCAGCCCCCCCAAGCAAAAATAAACACCAACCCTAGCCTTAACCCAACCCTGTAAACCAAGCGTAAACCGAAATTAGTTCGACTGGGGTGTCGTATGCCCCCCCCCACCCGTGCAGAGTAGAGAGCCACCCCACGAAGGCCCTCTCTCCACTTTAATTTAATTTATCCATTTCTGCAGCTAGTCGATTTCAGTGACTATCAACCAAATGGTTTTCTGAGGACTGAATTTAGAAACTACCAGAGAGGGAAATAGGGGTAAAAACGACATAAATAGGCAAATTTCACGGACCACCCTGTGAACTGAACTTTTCTATTCGGGGAACCATCAGCCATCAGGTATAAGGTGGTTTGGAATCGGAGTGAGTTTCCTGCCTCTACCTGCCTCCACCTAGGCAAATACCAATATCACATCCCAGACGAACGTAAATCCATATAGCACTATTTTCCACTAAATTGAATTTAGAGAGCTCAAATTGGCACTCAATTCCCCCTGTTTTCGAGCCACTTAAGACCATTTAACAGTTGCTAAAATTAGCACTAAGGAATCTCGGACTAATTTGAACCCCATGAAGGATAAGGGATGTTGTTGCTTAAATTTAGCGTGAAATCAACAATAAAAATCAACAATGAATAAGCACTGCAATTAGGCCACTAAAATAGCACTAAATCCGCAAAAATCTTTTGGGGACTAAATTGGGACTAAGTTAGCACTAAGGGAATTCCAGACTAATTTAAACCCCCTGCAGGGGGAGGAGGAGGGCATAAAATTAAAAAGTTGCATAAGAGCTACATCAGAACTAAATAATTGCAGATAGCACTAAATAATTAGCACTAAATTTATTAGCACTAACTTTTTGTGCATAAAATTAGCACTCAAATGACGAAAAAATGAATGTTGATTAAGCGCTAAATTTAAGCCCCCAGGCCGCTTTATAGCGGCCTCGTTTACGTTGAATTTATTAGTTCTTACATGACATTAAATTTAAACTCCCGGGCCTCTCTGGAGCGGCCTCGTCTGGGCGGTGGAGTTGCGTGACCGTTACTTCTTAGCACGAAATGGATTTAAGCTCCACCTGATGTGCTCTCCTGGCCTTCGTATGCCAATGAGCCGGGCGCCACGGCAGTTGTTGACAAGTTGGGTAGCGCTTTCTCGGCTGGCCGGCCGGTTGCCAACAGGTGACGTAGGGTAGGGCGCTGGGGAGTACACTCGCCAGTAAAGACATTTCCAAGGAATTTAAGGAGTGGATTGCCATTGCGAAGGATAGGCCGAATTGGAGACAGCAAACTCACTCCAAACCCAAACCTCTTGATGCCTGATGGCTAATCGACTACTTGGGACTATGTGATCACAATTATTCAATGCAAAAAGGACAGAAAAAGGAACGCCAATGAGGTCGTTGCTGAGGCCTACTAAATGGCGCCCTTTCTGTTAGTTACTAAATCCAGTCCCCCCTCGGGGGGGCTCAGAAAAAGGAACGCCCCACGAGACCAAAGCCAACACCCCCGTGCTCGCAACGACTACGACGAAGTGGCCGCTTACGACAGCTATATGAACCCCGAGGCAGGCTTCCAGTTCGGCCCGGGAGACTTTGTAGACGCCGATTAGATGGCGCGTTGTGATGATTAGGATGCTCATGACGAGGGTGGCTTATTCTGGTGGAATGGCTCCTCTAGAACCGGTTCTTGGAATAACTTCATGCTTTAGCACACACAAGAAGTAAGAGAAAGCTTAGTGTGAAGGGTATCAAATTTTCGACTAGAGGGGCATTCTCTTGCTGTGTAAATTCAATCCTGTCTGACTCGCAACACCGGAGTCTGAACGCATTGTAGTATGTTTAGCAGAGTGAAATGCCTCGTTCAATTCGCCGAACTCCTTCCTTCTGAACCCTTGACAAGAAAGTGTCGTTGAGTTACGGACTCAGCTGAAACTGATGATGGTCTCTAACCCAAAGTTGGAAGGCCAAGGGTTTTTGGGTTATTTTCGGGTTATTTTCGGTTTAATTCGTGTTTCAGAAACGCCAAATGAAGTCGAATATTTTCCAGCAGGCGCCAAAACTCGGTAGAAGCCTTGGAGAAGACGGATAAATGAGGGGTTTAATTCAAATCGAGGGAATAGGCAGTTTTTTTTAAGGTAAATAACCCAGTTGTTTGTTTGTTTATTTCATTTGGGTTATTTTCCCCGCCCTACACTAGCTGAAACTGAGGTCTATCTATCGGGCTGATCTTTTCTGTACCGAAAATGTGAAATGTCAGCCTATCGTAGTGGGGGACTGGGTTGAAACTTCATCAAGGGTGGGCTGATCTTTTTTCTGGGCTAATCTGGGGGTGGGCTGGCAAACACTTTCCAAGGGCAGGCTGGCACTTCCAGGTCCTACTAGCTCTAGCTGGGGGTGGGCTGACGTTTTCAACGTGCTGCCCCTAATTGGTCATTGAGTGGTGCGTGGGAATGTGAAGTTATAGTTATAAAAAATACCGATTCGGGAAACATCGAGTTTTGCCTCCTGTTATCATCGCCCTTTTCATCATTTTCATCTCCCGTGTCATCATTACTAGAATAAACGGCAGAATAACGGCCGGGTCAAATTAGCGGTCGGGTGGTATCCTTGGGTACAGGGAGGTATTTTTAGTTACAGAAGGGGGGCTGGGTAGCTCTATGTAGACAATTCCGGGCTGAACGGCTTATTAATTTAGCTCATAAATTTGGCTGGCAATGGCAATG
>Ga0307982_1005131_pt1 | contig 10263 bp, 5 predicted proteins | sample OrgLakmetagen989_FD_201847 | JGI IMG/M metagenome (GOLD analysis project Ga0307982, IMG submission 201847) | Saline water microbial communities from Organic Lake, Antarctica - #989 | ecosystem: Environmental > Aquatic > Non-marine Saline and Alkaline > Saline | place: Antarctica: Organic Lake... | reverse complement strand
CCCCCCCCAAGACGCAGCATGTTTTCAGTGGGGGCATATACACCAGAAGGGTGCCCAAGGGATCGTTACGCCTGCAAGCTCGCAGCTCACGTGTGTTGCCTTCTCGTGCGCTCGGGGGGACACGACAGGACATCCAGGTGCAGGGGGGCTCCGTCAGCGAGCACGGCTTCATGTACGCTGGTGCCACTCCTGCTTCATTCCTGGCTGCTAAGCAGGTACAGGGGGGAGTCAAGTGCCCAGTGCCTGCCTTTGGGCGCGATGTCTCCACCGTGATGGAGAGCCCAACGGAGCGGGGGGGGGGCATCTCCAGCGGGCGCACAGACTCGATGGCTCCTGCAGCAGTGGTGGTGCTGATGGATGAACCACAGCAAGGGGGTGACGGGGGGGTCAACCCCATGACCACTCGCGGTTTGCGGGATGCTGACCGCTTGAATGACGCGCCCACTGGGTCGTTTGACCCGCTTGCACTGGATGTTGCGGCGGAGGATGCAGAGACAACGGAGTGCTTCTTGTTTGCACAAGTGCTGTCCAGCATTGCGAATGCCTTGCTGCAAGTGCCGGCTCAGGATGCGCTGCTGGTGTATCGGTACCTCAGCGACCCCATCACTGCGCGCTGCAAGGTGCACTTCATTCGACAGATGGAGGCGTTGTACTTGCAACGCTTCCTGTTGTCTGCAACCAAGAACACAGCGAGCATGCGCATCAGTAGCGACCATGCTTTGGGGCAGCCTGGTGTCGGTATTCCGCGTCACGCTGTTCTGCCTAAGCCCCAGCATGACAGCGACGATGACATCGACGAGGAGGACGCACATGTGGTGCAGGTGGTCGCTGGCGACATGCTATCCAGAGGGGGCACATCAGGTGCCACACAGCTGCGTGGCGTAGCCCTTCCATCAGCCCCCCTGGACAGCGATGAGGGGGGTGACACGGACAGCTTGGGCATTAGGAGTGACAGTGGTGACAGTGACTTCAATGCTGACGCACACTCAGGCAGCGAGTCAGGGTCAGAAACCGAAACAGACAGCGACTCAAGCAGCGACTCGTCGTTGAGTATGGGCGATACTGTAGGGGGGGGTGCCACGGCTGTAGGGGCGGGGGCTGGCGCATCTGACCTGGGCGTGGAATCTCTCGTTGATCACGTGCTCATGGGACGGGCAAGACACAAACCAGGTGCAGGGGGGTCGCCTGGACGACGCAGCATGCACGCCAGTATGCGCGTAGGCGGGCTTGTTGCTGTGGCGTCTGCCGGATCCGGTTTGAAGAATCGCCGTGCTAGTGCCACAGCTCGTCGCAAGAGTCGATTGTCCCTCCTGGCGTTCATGGGGGCCCGCCCGACCTCCGCAAAAACGCCCAGCCAGCCGGGCAGCGCCGCGTCCACTGGCTCAGCTCGTCACACACACCGACGTTCCCGCGCCGGCGAAGGCCACTCCAGCAGCTTTGCATCCCCCCCCTCTAGTTCCGCAGGGGGGGGCGGGCGTACACGCTCAGATGTTGAACGACAGCTGCAGGCAGCCTTTGAAAAGCAGCGAGCGGCCGCAATCGAAGCAGAACAGAAGCAGGCTCAGCCCGCGCCGGAACACTCTGCACTGCTGCCTGTGGCCAGCGGCAAGTGGCGAGTGAAAGGGGGCTCCAGCGAGGAGGAGGCAGGTGCAGCCCCCCATGACGAGATTTTAGGGGGGTCTCCGGGACGCAGGAACACAGCTCGCAACCCAGATCTACAAGAACAGGGCAGCATGGGCGACAGTAAGCAATCTGCAACCAAGCCAGCTGCCCCTCCGCGCCTTGAACCTGCGCCCGCGCCCCCTCCAAAGGCACTTGAGGGGGGGGTGTCCAGTCAAGACGATGACGAGCTGGATGCAATGCTGCAGGTGACCCCCAGACGCCAGTCTGCACTGGGCACCCTGTCTTCCCCCCCGCCCAATGCCAGTGGTTCCATTGCAGCTGCAGCCCGACGCAGCAGCCTGTTGAGGGGGGCTTCACACCATAGCATGCGCAGCACCCGCAGCGGACGCTCCAGGGGGGGGCGGCGCAGGCGACGCAAGGGCTGCTGCTATGCCACACGCAAGTACACACGGCGTTGTTGTCGCACAGCTGCCTACAGCTGGTGCGGCACGGGTTACGACTTCAAATGGGGCGTGTGTTACGTGTGTGGCTTGGACCGGTGGTCTGTTGCCCGTGTGGTGGACATGTCATTCGACAGCCCCATCATGGAGGCGGAACTGCGCATGCAGGAACACACACACCGTGTTCGGTCTTGGTCCACCGTCATCGGCTGGCTTGTGCTGGGTATGCTGACTGCACTGTTGCTGACGGTGCCTGCGGTTGCTACACTTGTTCCAAAAAATGGCAGAACACTTGAAGGGGGGCTGTTCTCCCCTGCTGGACTGGCGCTCATTGTGGTGCTTGTGTTACTGTCCACCATTGTGTTCTCGTTTGTGTTTGACACAATATCCGCATTTCGCATTCTTGAACGCGCTGCGGAGTTTGAGCCGGGCGAGTATGAAGCCGTGCCCAACACCGACGATGGCGACATTCCAGGCGGGAACAGCACCGGTGGGATGCCGCCCCCCCTCGGCTCAAATCTGCACAACATGGTCGCCGGTGCTCGTTTGCCCGTGGCGTCAAGTGCAGGCAGCGCCGGTGTGGCCAGACCGGGTCAGCGGGCTGGGCTGATGCGGCGCGGCTCCTCCGCCTTGTTCAACCTGCCGGCGGATCATGCACAGCACACCAAGAGCTTCTCCATGCGGAACGGCCCCGTGTGCACAGGCTCATTCCTGGAACACACAGTGACGCCTGGCATGGTAGGCCCTCCCTCACCCATCACTGCCCAGCGCGAAGCCAGCAACGCATCCAGCGGCGGCCGCAGTGCATCACCCCGCCGCAGACTACGCACCCACAGCAGCATCGGCAGCATCGCCACTGACGAGGCCCAGGAGGGGGCCCCTCCTCCGCTTCTATCCCCCCACCAGCTGCGCGAGCACGGCCCCCCCGGGGGGGTAATGGCCAGTCCCTCCGTTAATTTGCCCAATCAAGTGCACACGGCGCCCATGGTGCAAGTGGACGACGGGTCCATGTCGCCGCGACCACTTGCGACCGTGAGCGAGGCTGGGGGGGACGGCGCCTACGGGACAGCTGCGCCCCATGGGCGAGTGATCACTGTGATGGACACCCAAATCACAGTTCCATACCCCCCTTCTGAGCGCTGCCGCATGGCGTGTGTGGCGTGCTGTGCGACGCGGTGCCCTACGGTGCTTCGGGGCGGACAGTGGCTTCACGCCAGCCTATCTGCACGCTCTGCCGTGCTGGTGCTCGCCTCGCTGCTGCTGTTGCTGCTGGGCGATATAGCAGCGCTGAACACGCACTATCCAGACGGAACACCAGAGGATGTGTTGTTCCACAGCGCTCTGCTGCCGGCACTGTGGCTGGCTGTGAGCCACGTCTTCCGGCTGCGCACGGGCATGCAGGCTGCAACGTGTCTGTGCATCATTGTGCTGCATTGGGTGATGGCGGCGTCATGGGGCCTGCTGCGGCGCGTGCAGCCGCTAGCGGCACTGCAGGTGGCTGTCTTGCTATTCAGCATCGCGGCCCTCACAGTGTACAACACGTACAGGGTGGAGCTGAATGCCCGCCGCGTGCTTCTGCTGGTCATGGCATCTCGACGGGCCAAGCGGCAAGCGGATAACGTCATGGGGCAGCTGCTGCCCGTCAGTGTGAACTCCGCGCTGTCACGGAACGAGAGCATCCCCTTCCAGATCCTGCCGCACAGCGTGGTTATCCTGTGGGCTGACTTGGTTGGCTTCACTGCCCTGTCCTCCAAACTGGATTCTCTGGGGGTGCTACGCATGCTGCACAACATATTCGTGCAGTTTGATGCTCTGGTGGAGTCAGCCAACCTGTGGAAGCTGGACACCATCGGAGACGCGTATGTTGTGATTGGGGGGCTGCAGGAGGACATCGATGGGCCCAGTCTCGTGGAGAGGCAGTTTGCACTGGCGCTGTCTATGCAGCGCATTGTGGCGGATATAGCTGCGCAGACGGGCGGGGAGATCGGCATTCGTGTCGGCATCCACGCTGGCCCTGTGGCCACTGGCATCATCGGCACTCTGCGCCCGAGGTTTTACGTGTTCGGCCGCACCGTGCTTGAAGCAGAACACATGGAGGCCACGGGGGAGCCTGGTCGCGTGCAGGTCTCCCCAGAGGCTGCACAGCTGTATAGCCAGCGCACGTATGGCCTGCGCAGCCGATCCCAGCCGCCCCTTCCCATGTTCAACAAAAAGGCGGAACATAATGACGGAACACCGTCCCCAGTGCAGTCTGTGTGGCTGCATCCGCTTGGCTCACAGGCCGTGATGCAGGCTGCGGGGGGCAAGTGACGTGACTTGGCTGTAAATTCACCGTGTGCCTACTACACAAAGACAACGCACACACCAGCGCGCGCCTACCACCTGCCGTCACCTGACCCGTCCACTTCGAATGACATGTTGTCCTCAATGCCGCCCTCCTCCTCCTCCGCCAGCCGCATGTACTCCACGGAGGCAAAGCGGTCCCACTGGCTGATACCCTCGGAGTTCAACTGCTGCTTCACCAGCACGGCGTCTCGGGCCTCAAAGGCCTGGAACTTGGAGATGTTGAACAAACAGGAGAACAACACCCCCGTGAGCTTGATGCGTGTTGGATCCAGGAAGTCCTTCAGCTGGAAATGTGCTGGCTTGTCTGGCTTCAGCAAATCAGTCATCTGCGTCATGAGGTCTTCGAAGGAGACCGCCTCCATCCCCAGCTCTTGCATGCGCGCATGCTGTTCCGAGTAGAACACACGCATGTCTTGGGGGGACAGCACGCCGTCGCTGTCCAGGTCCACAACGCCAAACCAGTACCGAATAGCCTCAGGCGCGGTCTTGTCCTCCTCCGACATGAGAAACGCGATGAAGTCCTCATACGCCATGCGCTCAGCTTGGTCGCTGGTGAAGGGCCGGCCAGCCTGCTCGAACACCCTGTCCAGAGCCACCTGCGTGAGGTCTGTGAGCTTGGACAGGTCTTCCCGGGATAAGAAGAAATCGTGGTCGGCATCCAGCTCCCAAAACTTGCAGTACAGTACGTAGAAATGTTCGTAGGAGAAGTACTCATTCACCAGGTTGATGTCTTCCTCCATGTCCACGGTGTGAAACGCATGCAGCAAGTCCGACTGCCGCAGGGCGCGGGAGTTGATGCACTGCCGGGCAGTGGGGTCCAGCTTGAAGAATATGCGCCCAATCACAGTGCGGGCATACTTTTCTTGAAACTCCGGGGTGTTCTCCAGGAATGCCAGTCCAGGGTGAAACGCCAGAAGCTCCTCAAGCAGCGGCATGAAATCGGTGGGAACCAGTGCGCGGTAGCCCAGTTTTCGCTTAGTGGGCAGCAATGCTGCGCCACGCTGCGACACCAGGCGTAAGAAGCGGTCGTAGTGGTCATAGGGCTCTATTTCAGAGCGCCAGAAGCGCAGGAACTGATACAGCTGCACCTCCCCAGCCGTTTCACGGAGCCCCCCCTCACCCACTGCAGGGGCCACCTCGTCTGCTGTGGGGGACACAGGGCGACGGGCAGGCTGCCTAGGGAGGGGGTACGCTGCAGGTACAGGCCCCCCTGCCGTGCCAGCCTCTGAATCCGCGAACCGGCATCGCCCAAAGGCCACCGAGATGCGCCGAAACAGCGGCGCCGCAAAGAAGGAGGGGAAACCGCACAACGTCTTGGCCACAGCTGCAAACTGCTCTACTGGCAAGCCCAGTCGGGCATCACTGGCAGCCAGCTTCACGCCAGCCACAGTGATTTTGCTGTCTGTCGGGGGGGTCTGCCCCTCCTTTCCAGCCCCCCTTCGCCACACCTCAAGAATGGCGTCCTGCGATGAAACACCGAGCTATTGCACGTGCAGTGTACAGGCACAGGTGGAAGGCACTTACGAGTTTCTGGTCCAGGTGCTGTCCCTCCAGGGGCTTGCCTTTGCCGCGACCCCCCTCGCCAGGCTTGAAGAATCTTGGCACAGCAGTTGCAGCAAAGCCAGAGGGAGTCTGAGCAGTGCGTTTTGCGCTGTCTGCAGGGCTTGCATGCGGAAGAGAACTGCCCGAGGCGGAAGTGCGCACGGGTGTGCTGATCTCGTCACCAGTCTGCGAAAGCATTAAGTGGGGCTTTGCTGCTGCACTGCAGATGCTGTCATCTCACCTTTCCGCCGAATTGAGCTTCAGACCCAGCGGCAACGGGAACACGTTCTGATGGAATCTTACTGCCAGTTGCATGTCTAGGTCGTACGGGGGAACTGCCAGTGCCGATTCGGCCAGCACCAGCTCCTGTCTTGGCAGCAAGAGCGGAGGCTTCCGTTGGACGAGCCTCGGCAGAACCATGCTGTTTTGGTGATTGTAAAGCAGAGGAACCACCGTCATCTGTAATCATATCAAGTAGTGCATGCATATAAGCTTGCATATGTGCGTCGGCCTGCTCAAATCTACCGTTGATTCATGACGCTCCCCATTGTGCTCAACGCCAGCAACTCGCTCAGACATACCAAATGTGAAATGCTTCGGCGAGTCCGAGCCGTCAGGCGCTGTAGCTTTCTTTGATGGAGATAATGGGGGTCCGTTTTGTATTCGTCTTGGTGACTGCAAGAAGCCACCCGGGCGGGCTGAGGCGCTTAGGAGCGTAGTGGGAATGTGGATCGGCTTGCCGGCTTTGACATCCCGCACAATACCACGAATCAAGCCCTGCGTGTCCGACATTGACAGCCACTTGAAAAATATTTCATCTAGCTTGGATTTGGGGCTGTAGAACTCAGCCAGAGGCACCTCGGCAGCGCTGGAGCTTGCGTCGTCCATGACGAAGTTGGCTGGGAAACGGCAGTGCTAAGTTGTTACACAGCAGTGACAGATCTATGTGTGCGCTGCTTTGTACAATGCAGCAGGTATTTTTAGGTGGGTATTGTGGCAATAAGGCTGATCCAACTGCATTGACGAGAGAGTGCAGCGCCTTGTCAACACATGGGGGCTGGTTGTGACGGCTCGCTCAGCTTGCTTTAGAAGGCTTCGACAGCGGTTGGCACGTGCGGCTCTCACACGCTGACAAAAAGCACACATTCAAGAAGCATGCTATAAATTCACACAGGCCACCTGCACTGCAGGCGGCATCAGAAACGCATTGTGGAGGTGCGTCGCGGGCTGCCGCCGCCCCGCCGTGGGCTGCTGGGCACCGAGTCCACCCCCCCTCCCACCTCCATGCCCAGGGCACCGGCGCCCATGCCTTGGGCCTCCGACACAGCCTTGCTGACTGTCTCCAGGCACGTGCCCAGCTCCAGTGCACACAGCCGCAGGAGCTCGCGAGCCAAGTTGCGCCGGTAGTACAACTGGGCCTTGCGGGAATTGGGGTCCGCCATGCGGTCCGCCATGGCCGCCAGCTCGCTTTGCTTCAGCCACTTCTTCCAGGCCAGGCGGAGCTTCTTAGCGCGGTACAGGCCCAACAGACGATCCACAGCCATCTCTTGCCTGTTCTTCAACTTGGCGGCGTGTTCCTGGAACCCACGTGCAATGGTTGCAGCAGGGATGGTGAACAAACCGATACCGGCAATAGCAGCCACTGTGGAGACCATTTTGCCCTCCTGGGAGGTGGGGAACACGTCGCCATACCCCACAGTGGTCAGCGTCATCAGCATGCACCACAGCGCCTTTGGAATGCTGCTGAACTCCGCGTTGTCGTGCTGCTCGGCTGCGTGGGCTGCAGCAGACAGCAGCATGGCCACGATGAGGCCCGCAGAGGTGGACGTCAGCAGGTCTTGTTTCACGGTGCCTATGCCTTCAATCAGCTTCTTCATTGTGGGAATGTAACGAATGAACTTCACAACACGCATGACGCGGATGAAGCGGAACGCCGCGCCGATGTATGTTATGTCCTGTGTAAATGCGAACAGTTTTATCTGGTTGGGTGCCATGCCCTGCAGGAACAGCGGGATGATCTGCAGCAGGTCAAACAGGCTGGGGTAGCGCAGCGCGAACTGCAGGCGCTGCCAAAACGCCCCTGCGGCAGAGACGTGCTGTGTAGATGGTATGCACCCCAGGACATGCGGCAGCGGCTCGCTCCACGCTTCGTCGTACCCTTTGTCCTTGAACGCAATGCGGGCTTTCCGGGAACTGCCGCAGCACGACGAGAATCTGAAACGGGCCTCAGCAGAAGCATCGGCGTTACACAGCATCCCCACAGTGTGCAGGGGCCACATGGCGTTGTACAAGATGCCATATGCGCTTTGTTTCAGCTGCGTTGCACTGTGCTGTGCTTTGTGTTGATCCTCCGTCCCGTCAAATTCCTCAAATGCCAGGGGATGGCAGGACCACAGGCGAGCCATGTACTCCAGGGAGAAAATCACAACGTACACGACCTCAGCAAGGATGATAAGAGCCTGCGCCGGTCGGTCTTTGTCAGTTTCCAGCATGGCCACGCCGAATCCCAAGAAGATGCCACTCATGAGCACGTATCGCATGATTTGCTGGGTGGTGTTGAACACCGAACCAAAGATAGTCAGCGTGTACATATTTTGCTGCAAGTCAGAACACGGCTGTGCCCGCCACTTTTCGCGTTTCCGGCGTCGGTACTTGTACTTTGGCCGTTTCAGCAGCATCAGCCGGTGCTTCTCGGCAGCGGTGAGCGTCCGGCTGCTGGTGCCTCTACCGTCCCCGGGCTGCGAGCGTGATGCACTGCCTCCCGATGTTGTCCCACGCTGCATGGGATTTGAGCTTTTTGAGGATGGCGACACGGAGGAGCGCCCCACCCCCCTGCCAGGGCTTCGGCCGTTCCCGCTGCCAGACTGAAGAGGGGACGCGACACTGACGCTGAGGGGGGCCGCGCCGCTGGCAGCACCTTTGCGCTTGGCGTCTGCTGTGCTGGAGGCGCTGGGCTTCTCGACAGAGGCGGTGCCGGTTTGCCGGTTAGGAGCAGCGGGGGCCTCTGCTGCCTGGGCGCGCTTTGCCGTGCGGGCAGCACGGGCGTTGTTCATGGGGTTGGACACCTCCAGCTTGCTTCCGCTGCGTTCTCGCTGCTCTGCGTCCTCCTTTGGGGCCGAGCTTGAGCTGGTGGGTGCAGCAGAAGGGACAGAGGCAGTGTCGCTGCCGGTTGCCTGCTCAACCTCTGGCTCGGTCCACTGGCTTGCACCCGTGCGGCTGTTTGTCCAATAATCGCAATCATGGGCATCATCAAACACTCGCACCCAATCCCCTTTCATTCTGTGCACAAGAGACTGCTGCTTAGAGCTCTCTCGAAATGCTGGCGTTGCATGGGTTCGCATTGCGACCAGCATAGCACCGGGACAAGTCATGTCTAAACGTACAATTCGTCTGGGAAAGTCCATCTGGTGGTACCACCTGCAACAAAGAAGGCATATATCGTGCATGTATTGCCTTTGTCAAGCTCGCAGCTGTAGGAAAGATGACGTGAAGCAAGCAACAGTCACGCACTCTCTGCATTCGCATAATACACGGTATCTGTCTCTGGGTCGTGCATTTCATACCTGCAGGAAGAGCATTCATATACCTTTGCTTGTTTACATGTACATCAATGCAAAACTCACCAGTCTCCGCCAATGCGGACAGGTTCCCGCTGCTCGGTTGCCATGCTGGCCACTGCACTGCTTTTGGCAATGAGTTCGACTCAACCGTGTTGCGGTTGCTGCGGTGAACCTTTCACCCAGCAGCAGTGACTGTTGGCTGTGTTGCTCCAGTGCGCGGTGGGCGTCTGCTGCTGTCTCCAACGTGCCCCGCTGCGAACTTCGGCTAGAAAAAGTGTTGCGGCTCTCTCAGCTCTGGCCCCAATTGCAAGCACCGAAATTGCCACCTTGTGCAAGATCTGTTCTAAGATGCCTTCACACTGATGGAGCAAATGATGCTGTCGCAGTACCTAAATGCCGTGGCCTTGCCCAAGCTGTGAAAAGTCCGCAGTGACAAGGTCCCCCGGGGGTTTCTCCAGCCCCCCCCTGTGCATCGCAGACTCCCCCAACACGTGACTGCAGCAGGCAAAGCTCTGCCAAGACAAAGCTTGTACCAGCTGCACCGGCTTGCAGAAGCTTGCTGTAATGAGCGGCTGGCAGCTTGTCGCACTTCCTGGCCTAAGCGTGGCACATCTCCTGTCTCTGCTGCAGGCAGGAGGTGGCGGCAAGTGGCTCAGCTGAAAGCCAAGTACAGTGATAGCACGAACTCGTCAAAGCTCAGCGGGACCAAAGGATACCATGTTCATCGATGACTGTACCTGCTGCTCCTGGCA
>Ga0307982_1005129_pt1 | contig 10266 bp, 13 predicted proteins | sample OrgLakmetagen989_FD_201847 | JGI IMG/M metagenome (GOLD analysis project Ga0307982, IMG submission 201847) | Saline water microbial communities from Organic Lake, Antarctica - #989 | ecosystem: Environmental > Aquatic > Non-marine Saline and Alkaline > Saline | place: Antarctica: Organic Lake... | reverse complement strand
AGAATGTTACGGAACTATGTTACGGAAAATAAATGTTTCGGACCGTAAAGTTCCGGTTTCGGGAATTATTTGTTTCGGACCGTAACCGTATTTCGCACCCCAGCCCCACCCCCCATCTTCAACATTTCCCAAAAAAAAACTAAACGCCATTAGGTTTAGCACCAGCTAACAGCTAACGTACTAAAGCACAGCATAACGAGCGAAAGAGGCCCATAGTAAGTGCCTGTGTTTATCTAGGATCTAGGTCCATCTTAAATGGAATTAAAGTGCCCATAATAAGGCGGCTGAAGTGGAAGCTCTTCAAAGACAAGGAGAGAGAAATAGAGGACGAACATCTCTAAGAAGGGACACCGCAACTACAAGCGGCACACCAGAGGACATAAGAGATACATAAGGTGATTGAGCCAATGTCTAGCTAGGCTAGGCACAGGAAGAGCGCAGCAAAATGGTGACTCTGTAGACAGCGTGCTGGCTTTTAGCGGAGAAAACCACCAGCACCAGTGGGCACGCAACCAGTCAGTCAATGTAGAGTGCTAAGGCGAATATACACAAGGACAGAGGTGCGCTAAAAAAAGAGGAACAGAAGGAGGCATTGAAATCAGCACCGTGTCGGCATAGCATCGCATGTAGCCTACAAACAATGAGTACTGTGGATAGACTGCTGGCTTCTTCGCCGTAGTAATAGCGGGAACGCTGCGAGGGCATCAACCTTAACTCATCAAAAGGATGATGTGACCAGCTGAAGAGGGTGTCCTCGAGGCTATAGCCATTGACTTGGGCCTGGAAGTGTACACATTGAGGCCGTGAGGGCATGCACAATTTTGATGTTACGAGCCCTCATATAGCGCAAGTTAATAGACCCAGGCGCATCCCCCCCCCCCGCAACATTTTATTTTATCTTAACATTACATAACGCGCTATTGACGCTCAATCTGATGAAAGCTTAGACAAAGGCACGTTCAGGGCGTCCGTCAAAAGCACGCAAAATGGTGAAAATCGTGGTGTGGGTTCGGCACCTTCGCGAAATCCGTTAGAGATAAAAATGCCGTAGCGCTCACCGGAGTGGGATCATTAGTGAAGGGCCGAGTTTCTAGGCGCGCATACCCACTGTGGCTAACACGAGACGAAGTCTTGTCGCATGATAATTCTGGCTCTTTCAGCGTAAAAGTGTTTTGTCAGGAAAAGCGTGTCCTGACAAAAGTACTAAAAGCGTGTCTTGTCGCATGATAATTCTGGCTCTTTCAGCGTAAAAGTGTTTTTGCGCCTCCCCCGGGGGGAGGACTGGTATTAGTGACTATACAGGGAAGGATGGCATTTAGGCGGCATCATATGAGTCGCCGGGCCCGGCTCGGAAGTTTTTCAGGACACGCTTTTAGTGCAGAGATTTACCTTCATTCACGGGAGATCTCGCCTTTAATTCACGAACGATGGGGAGTGACGTATAAGAAATTTAATTAACAAAATTCAACACAAAAGCAACACGAAGGGAGGTTCGGCGAGAGCGATAACAACAAGTGTTCACCTCATCCGCTGACTTCACTGCGCTTCAAGGTGAGTCACCGACCGAGTTTTAATTGTGCGTTGGTTTAGAGAAAGCGAGATCCGTGTACTGTATTGTTTCATATGTGTGGCTTTGTGGCCAGCTCACGTAAAAAACACGCGAAGCACGGGCACCAAGAGCTTGAAGTGGAAACATGACATTGGTCTGCTGTCAAAGGCGATATTCCGGCAGTCTTTCTCCGCTTCGCCTCAAATATCCTTTGTTTTTGTATACTCAGCGTTTTTACCCCTTGATGTGCTTAGAGAGGATATTAAGTTGACTGCAGAACGAAAGGGGGTGTCTTCAGTACGATGCAGAAGACTCAGGCTACCGATCCCAAGGTACTCACTTGACTGGCACTCTCGTAAACACCAAATGTATATTGATATTGGATCTTGCATCAGTCTTAGATGGTTCTTTCCTTTTTGGGGTTGTTTTCACGTGTTTACATCCTCATGCGTGTTTGTGCGTGGGCATTGTGTGTGATAAATCAGCAAGGAAGCGAAAAGAAACCTTTAAACCTGGGGTCATTGTACCCAGCAGCCGAAGCTTTTTCAGATGCTGGCTTAGAGATGCCCTCAGCAACACTTGGTGGCACAAGCCTAAATCCAATGTACGATAGAGCACTTGGAGGCACAAATCCAAATCCTAGTCGCGATGGAGCAATATCTTCGAAAGTGTCGTTTAGGTCCGTTATGCATTGCTCTGATCATTTTACCTCATGTCGAATTCTGACGAGTGTTCAAATTTGTGCCCTGTCTCAAAGTGATGAGAAGAACATACCTTCTGTCGCGAAGTCTAGAGCTCCAGTTGACGACGCAGGCAACGATGTCTCCGAAATCGACGAAAAATCATCCCATGCGGGGGACGAAAGCTTGGGCACGGAAGATTTCCGTAAAGAATTAGAAAGATTGCAGATTGCCACAATCTATAGCCTTGTTGAGCGAGTGCCGGTGAAAGGTGGTGGCGAAATCAATCTTCTGTTCCTCACTAACGGCCAAGCATCTGAATTCAATTTCACGGATACAGACAAGGTTATTTTTGAAATACTTAAGCCGAAATCTCCTTGTCCAATTTACACCTTATTTTTTCTCTAGGTGATGAATGCTATGGACATTAAACCGCGTCCCAAACTGATTGTGACAATCATGAAGTCTATGGCTCATTGTGGGGCAACCTCATACACTGATTCGTCCGTTGATCCAAAAGACCTTTTTACGAATCATCTGTATGTCGCTGAGAAAAACGCCGATGATTACGCCGACACCGAAAGGCGCATGGCGATATTTCTCAAGGTCTGTTTGAATCAAAATGAAGTTTCTAGGGTACCAAATCCCGCATGATATTTCTTAACCGCAGTTTTGCATCACTCGATGATCTCAGGAACATTTGCTACCCGTGTGCATCAAGACGAACGCACTTGTTCTCTTGCACGACAACACATGCGCTATGTCTGAATACTTCGGCCATATTTGCAGCGCAGAGCGCAAAAAACGAAATGGCGTCCTTCCGTTCACTGTACTGGCTATCATTGGTGCTCATACCGTAGCCTGCCGAGCTGAGCGCGATGACGAATCGCGTGCACGTAGCATTCGGCGCGGGAGTAGGCGATGGCGAATGTAAGTTGAGAAGACGTGGAAAAGTTTCCATTAAATGCTATTTCAAGCTCACTCCTTTGCCAGTAAAATAATGTCCTCGTGCTTTCCGTTTTCACTTCAAACGCCTCATTTTTATTCATTCTTCTAAAATGCGCAATAATTGGCGAAAGGTATAATAATCAAATTATGGACGTCTTTGGGAAGAAAACTTCCAAGAACGAATACTGTGCGGATTTTCCGAACGGCATAACTCATGGAATTCTTATCAGTGCAGTCGACGAAGAGAGGATGAAAGAAAATATTCAGCCACACAAAATCTTCAAAACTACCCTTGTCGATCGACTATCGCGCGACTTGCCAAGCATTGCCCTGGTTTCCTTTTCGTTGGGAGGGGATCCAGTAAGCTTTTATGCAGACTACGTTGGAAGGAAGTTGCCGTTGATTCTTATCGACAGCCGTTCTCTTCCTAAAACCGAAGTGGTCGGAACGGACGTGGAAACGCTCATGCAGGCATACTTCGAGCGGGCCCAAGCTCATTTGTCGAAAATCGAATTTGAGCTGAACGAGAACAATACATGGAACTTTTACATGATGTCAACGTTGGCGTTTCTGCATCAGCAGGTTCTTGTGCTCGGCTTGATTTGTATTTGTTTTGCAATTTAATTGTAATAGTTAGCTGACTAAAGATTTATGCACCACACTCCCTGTGTAGATTCAGGAGTTCTCTGCTGCTCGGTTTGCTCTCGGAGCTTTGGATTCGGCTGCGCCAGGAGATACCAAAAAAGCACAATGGCTATACATGGCAATAAAAGAGAAGCAGAGAGCTACTGACGTGGAGGGGTCTGAAGGACTCGAGGAAACCCCTGAAGCCAAATTAGTTCGAAAAATTGTGGACCAATGGATCAACAATCGCATTCAAACAGATCAAATTCGTCGCTCTTTTGCTACGAGAACCTTGAACACTTTCCTTGAAGCTGCTGAGGGATGTGAAAACATTGAATCATTTGACATTCTTCTCAAAGAGACCACCACGGATTGGGCACAATCGAACTTCTTCGTTGGACCTGAAAACGATGATATGGGCGATCCCATAGGAGGTTACAATGTGCAAATGTTCTTTCGTGAGTATCCGCACCTGTTTGAAAAGATTCCTTTTTTTGAAGATGGCCGCGTGTTCAGCCATATGGCCGGCGTTAGACTCGATGACGAAGGAGTAACTTTAGAAGCAGTGCTTGAGGCAAGTAAATCGTTAGTTCTTGAAAAGCAAGCTCAAATTTTGAGCTACAAATTAGAGCAGCTGAATACGACCGAATACATTGCAATCAATGACCTGTTTTCAAGCCCGTATGTGTACAGCGGTAATCTTCAGGAGCCCTCCCGATTGGCTGGTGCCCTTGCTAAAATTGCTAAGATCGATCGCCTTCCTCCCGATAACACGCTGAGTGGCCTCAACGCTTTGCGCTATTCGTGGGATGCGGTGGATGTGTGCAATCAAGTAGCGGACAAAATGAAGCTTCTCACCAAGATATCGTACATTGTTCTCCTCTTACTCGGTATCGCTATTGGATCGCTTACTATTGTCCATCTCAACGAGCCAGCTACAGTTGATGAGATCTTACTCAAAAATGCAACAGTAGTTCTGTCTCTTCTCAGTGGCTTGGTAACCGGTGTGATTACGACCGTCAATCCCTCGCAAAAGTGGACGCGCCTTCGCGGTACGCAGCACATTCTTGTATTCGTCTTCAAACACTCTTTCTTGTGGTGCTTGGTGCTTAAACAATCACCTCACTGTGTTTACCCAGGTGCTGCTCTAACAATTGAAAGCGAGACCTGGAAATTTCGAACTCGCTCTGGGATTTACATCGAGAACGGAAGTGAAAGCAATGGCGTCGAAGAGCGCAACGTGGATGACACTCTGAAAGATCGCTCCGAATCTATAAAGCTCCAAGTTTTGAAGTCTGCTGGTGTGCTTAACACGTACTTTATGTAAGTTGTATTTGATTCTTTCCTCTTTCTTTTTTTCAAAAATTGCACCGGTTTCTCGAATCGTGCATTCTAAATGCCTTCTGAGACGAACGTGATCTACTTCAATTAGGTCACTGTTTGAAGTCTTCGATGACCCACGTCAAGTTGCTACGTTCAGGCACGGTCAATACAAGGACGCAGGAGTGCAAGGCACGTTTGGGAAAGATAACTACTGGGCGCTTTCAAACATTAAAGCATCTGCTGAAAGCGCCATGCGTAAGCTAAATAAGCCATCTGGAGATGACTTTCATTCGCCGTGCCGCCCAAACGAATATCTCAACCTTCGCGTCAAGAAGGCGTTAGCATTTTATCAAAACCGACTTCCCGTATATTATCAAATCAAATCAAACACGCAGATGTTTCTCTTGGTCGGAACATTTTCTGGCATCATTCTCGCCCTCCTTGAGATTACGAGTTGGGTGGCCATCTTCACGGCCGTTACTGGCGCCATAACTGCATGGAGCGAATTTCACGGAACTGAAGACAAAATCACTCGCTACTCGGACGTCGTCACGCAAATTGAGTCTGCCGTATTGTGGTGGAAAATGCTTTCTCCGGTCGACCAGTCGAACATCAACATGATTACAGAGTTGGTCGAACGCTGTGAATCGGTTTTTCGCGACGAACGCCAAGCATGGGTTAGCTTGAACATCGAACAAAAGACTGCAAAGAAGCAACCCAGTTCGGCAGAAGACGGTTTAAAAAACGAAAGCAGTGAAATGATGATCTAACTAAAGCAAGAGACTTCCAGGATAGATGCAAATCAAAATGGAGTTCTGTTCATATATGACACATTTTTTACGCATCACCGCAAAGAGATGATTCGATGCACTTGATGAAATGAGATACCGTACTTATTACGAAAGTATTTGATAGGAAAGAAGAAGGGATGGGCGCCTGAGTGCAACGGCATAACTGAAGGCATGGCGCCCATTTGTATAGGTCGGGGCATGGAGATTGCGAATAAAGTTGATGACTGCGCCTCATCTGACTAAAAGATAAAAAAATTATCATTCAAGAGGGCAGTCCAACCAACCAAGCTTGATCTCGGGCACTCATGCATACATAGCTTTTTGTATTTTCCTATATGTTCCTATGCAATTAGGAAATCACTAGATTTTCCTCTGTATCGTACCGAGACCAATTTACTAATATCCAATTATAGCTCGTTCAAGGTCCGAGGTGCTCAAGGTAGAGAGCATGGTGTAACGAAGGCGCGCCCATAGCCCATAGCCTAAATAAATTACCTCAATTTCACGAGAATACCCTATATGGATATGGGCTATGGGCTGTAGGACGAAGTTGCGCACTCCAAACCAAAACCTCCTGATGGCTGATGGCTGATGGGAAACTTGGGAGTATATATGGTCACAATTGCTTTATGCAACAAGGGCACTCAGCCCAGTCAGACATGTTCTAAAGGTTACGCTTCTTCTGCTACTGCATTGCACAGGGGCGTTTCTTTGTTTTTGGGGAGTATTAACTAGACTAGACTAGGCGAAGTTGCGCAGTCCCCTTCATTGCCTTATCTACGTATCGAATGCCCCATGTATCCAATACGGCTTGTGGGTCGCGTGCCGAAGTACCGAAACCGCCGATGTATGTGGGTGTGCGTGTTATTGAGGATCTCCCTCCTTTGGGGCTGTGGGAGTGGTTCGCCCCTTGCCGCATTAACGAGCTTAGGAGCTTAGGAGTCCAGACGACACGCCCTTGCCGCTTACCGGGCAATCGGCAGGGTGGGCCAATTTTTCTTAGAAATATGCAGCACTTCGTGCATGGACCATTATGGACGTGGTTTTCTTTTTAATCCCATTTCAGAATAAACATCTTTTGGAACTTCTGGTTCATGCCGTCTGCAATGCGATGCAGGTGCATCCGGCGTTCTAGTGATTTTTGCGGTCAGTAACGGCCAGCCATTGTTTGTCCCTACATCCCCATGTCACCCTGATTAAGGCTTCCAGTTGTCGAGCTGCAAAGTCATGCGAATGTTCATCCCCGCGAGCTCATTGGTCAAATACCGGAACACGTACGGCAGCGCCACGGGCTCGCAATGAAACGAGGGACTTGGCGCTTCGCCACCACTATTCCCACTGGGCTGGCTGCGGCTCCGGTTCTGGGCGCTGGCGTGGCACACTTTGCACACGAATCCGCCTGCCCGCGCGCTGCTGCTTCCCCCCTCGCCGCTCGCCACCGCTTTGCCACCGGGAACACCACCACCACCACCGCTGGTGCTGCTGCTGCTGTTCTCGCTAAGGGACTGCATCTGCGTGAGGCCGCTGCGCGTGGCTGCGTTGCCTACGCCTGATTTGAGGGCGTGCGTTGGCGCGAGGAGAGAGCCACAAGAAGGGTTGGTGCACACGTAGGCGATGTGCTTGTCGCTGGGGTTATCAAAGAAAAACGGAAGAATAAGCGCAACCACGGAGAAAATGAGTGAGACAAAGATATGTTAGAATAGCTAGGGGGTTTAGATGGAAGAAGTGAATATTATTACAACAAAAAAGAAAGAATAAATTAGGCATTAAAAAGAGATAAGTTGAGCGCGCTATCTCTTCATTCAAGAGTCTCCGTGACAGTCAAATGCATTCATTACCTGCAGTTGAAGAGGCGATCCATCAGCAAGAAAGACGACCCGTGCGCGAGCAGCGCGTCTCTCTCCATTTCTCCCAATCGAATGCCACCGTGCCTTTTCCGCCCTTTGATGGGCTGCCTGGTCAGAGAATTGATGGGCCCAATCGCGCGCACTTGGCTCTTATCGCTGACCTGCAATATTAGGGCAAACAACAAAGGAAAAGTATGAAGTGATGGGATTAGAGCAAATGGCTGCTTACGCGTGTAGAAAAGAAGAGAAAAAGTAACCAAGAACAAGATCGCCACGGATAAATGTATAGCGCTACAGCAATAATCCATCACAAGCAGGAACTTTACCAAGTCGGGAAAAAAGAAGAAGAGCAAAGTGTACAGAAAAAGGGTACAGTAACAGTCCATCGTCCTATACCATGTGGCGCAGGCGCTGGTAGTAGACCACACCGATGAAAATGTCGGCGTGCATCACGGTGCCGCTCACGCCGCTGTACAGAGGCTCCGAGCCGTAGTACGCGTAGCCTTGCTTCGCCAACTAGTGCATGATGGAGCATACAGGCATGGTCGTTCATGTTATCACAAGCAGACTGAATTGAAGGGCGTGATGGTGAAGGCAGGACGTCGTTCGAACATGAAAATTGAAGAGTTTCCACTCTACAATTGTGTCGTCTTCCGTTCTTTCATAATGCAACTTCATGTTCTATTCTAAGTACATACGCCCACCTGGGCGCCGAAGTAGTCCACGGCGGTGTGCTCTTCGCTGAACGAGAAAGGCGTCGCGTCCTGGTAATGCCCGCCAAGCGCCCCGCTTTTGCCTGCGAGCGACTCCAAAAGCATGCCCATGGTCATCCGAGACGGAAAGGCGTGCGGGTTGATGATCACGTCCGGGGAAATCCCCGACTCGCTGAACGGCATGTCCGCCTGTGAAAAGGAGACGGAGAAGAAAAAGCACACGCACACCGAGACAAAAGAAGAGTAAAAAAACAAAAAATCAACGACTACAAAAGGGAATCGCAAAACAAAACGAGAGAGATGGCGCACGTAACAAACAACGCTTGCTACTGCGGCACTGGTCGCGGGTGCGAGTTGTCATTTCATGTGCCTGCACTGCCATGGTATAACCAAGGCAATGCTGTCATCACCTGCGGCCAGAGGATGGACATGACGCCTTTTTGGCCGTGCCGGGACGAAAACTTGTCGCCGATGATGGGGTTGCGCGTAAACCGAAGGGTTATCGCCACCCGGCTCATGGGCTCCCGGCCTTTTTTGCCGTTGCCTGCTCAGGGCGAGAGTACCAGCGCAAAAAAAAAAGAGCTGATGTTACAGGCCCCCGTAACCGTTTATAGATTGTAAAACTCATGATTTAAAAAAGAAAAACAAAAGTCCGTAAATCTTGGCGGTAGATACAGGCAAGCAAGCAAAAGGTAACGAAGGGTATTGCTTCCCGCGTTCTCATGATAGCCTGACACACTACGCGTAGCCACTACGCGTAGCCACTACGCGTAGCCACTACGCGTAGTACCTGCACTGGTGTTGCTTCCGCTGCCCGCCGCCATGCCCGACCCGTCCACGGCCCCGAGGGCCCGCACGCTCTGCACGTACGCTGGCTCGTTTTCCTTGTGCTTCAGGGCGGCAAAAGCGTGGCCAGTGAGTTCGTCCACCACGCACACCTGGTTGCGTTAGGGAGTGGTGTTGGGTATCTATTAGGGTAACGAGAGGCGGCAGTGGCGTCCGAATTACGCGCACGCACACAAGCAACAACACAGAGGACGATCTTGTTACTCTCATTTTTTGCATTCCCCTTCCCTCTCCCTGTCTCCGAAGTATCTCTTCGTCTCACCAAAGGGTCGCCTTCCTTCACGAAGTCACCTACATGTGGCAACCCGTCGTCATCAAGCGCCTCGTACACTTTCACTTCCTCGCTGCCAGGAGGACCACCACTGCCCTCGCCACTGCCGCCTGGAGGGGGTCTCGTGAACCGGTTTCGGCTGTTGAACCGGCTGCGGGGCGCGTAGTTGCCGAATTTTAGGGCACCGCCCCCGGTACCGCTCCCCGGCTTTGCGCTGCGCTTCCTCTCCTCAGCCAAGTCCACGATCTTCGTCTTGTACACGCTCGCGTGCGCGAATCCTCGCTCGTAAGACGACTTGTTCAGAATCATCGCGTCCTCCATGTCGTAACCCTGATATAATACGCGAATAGACGAACAGACAGGCATGCGCACAGCGACGTAAAACACGTCAGAACACAGGAATGTAGACATAACAGAAGTAGTACATCGTAAAGGGAAATGGTCTCACGAATCCAAGAGGCGCGATACATGTAGAAAGGTTGGTTCTGTGAACATGGTTGGATTCCTCGGTGGCATGAAAAATGTCATCAAGGACGTGGCCCGTAAAGTTACGACGTAAAGTTACGAGAGAATCAACTTGCAGACTCTTCCTATCATAAATACAATCTCGTCATCGGAATCCAACCAAAAAAACTCTTTGACATGCGCTACAAATCAAGCTTCAACTAACATGT
>Ga0307982_1005127_pt1 | contig 10267 bp, 10 predicted proteins | sample OrgLakmetagen989_FD_201847 | JGI IMG/M metagenome (GOLD analysis project Ga0307982, IMG submission 201847) | Saline water microbial communities from Organic Lake, Antarctica - #989 | ecosystem: Environmental > Aquatic > Non-marine Saline and Alkaline > Saline | place: Antarctica: Organic Lake... | reverse complement strand
TGGTCCGGGTCCTGGTGGCGCAAGAGAAAGTTGCGGGTTTGACATAGTAGAGCACACGATTCAATGAATATATGTAGCGCTCAAGTTTGAAGGACTATGCAACCATAGGAAAGCGAAACAAGCTAGAATAACGAAGACACAGGTAGACAAACAAGGCACGAATGCTTCCATGTCCAATTAACGAAGGCAAACCACCTGCACGGCGCGCATGGCGTGCTTGAGGCTGGCTGCCACCGTCCACCGCACCAGCACCCCCTCTTCTTGGGTGGCCTCGTCCGTGGCGGCCGCTGCGGCGCGGCCTTCGTCGCAGAGCGCCACCAGGCGGGGCACCAGCACGTCGGGGCGCAAGCTCAAGAGCGCGCCCAAGCATTCGGCCACCTGTTAGCAGAGTGAAAGTAGTGGTGGTTTACTTTAAGAAGAAAGGGGTGAGTGTGTGCCAACTCATGCATACACCTAAACCTATAATGCTGCCTTGAAAAACGAATTCGCGATGCATTCCTTCCTCAAGCACACGTGTTCTTACCATGGTCCGGACGCCTTCTTCGGGGGAGCGGCAGTGCTGCAGGAGCGGCTCCAGCACTGGGTCCAGGTACGGAGCAAAGTCGCGCGGGTTGGTGGCAGCCGAACTTGGCTGGGCGTGGGCGCCAATCACTTCCTTCAGCGCCGCCAGCAGCAAGTAGTGGTGCTTGGGGGAGGTCCGCAACGCCTCGAGGATGGGGGGCAGCGAAGTGGCCATGGCGCCAACGGCCAGGCCTCCCAGGCAGAACGCCGCCGCAGACTTGGTGTCTTCGGCCGTGGCTTCGAACCCCCCGTGCACGAGCGCCTGCAGCCCCGCCACCGCGCTCAGGTCCTTGTGCTGCCCGAGTTCACCCAGAGTGAGTAAGGCCAAGGTGCGGTTGATCTCACTGTTGTTGCTTGCGGAGGAGGTAGAAGGTTGCAAGTCTTGGAGCAGCGCGTTCACGGTGGCCTGCCGCTCCATGTCGGGCGCGTAAATGCACAAGCACGCCAGGCCCCGGCCCAAGTTGGCCACTGCCTGCTTAGGGGGGGCGCTGCTCCCGCTGCTCCCAAAGCTCTCGGCTTGGCGCCGCAGGGACTGGTACAAGTCTTCGAAGCCTGCCCCGGCAGCGTTGAGGCGCACCAGGTCCCGGAGGAGCCGCAGCAGCGAAGCCAGCGCCCGCCCCTGTACCAGGCTCGACCCGCACAGCTGCAAGGCGGGGGGCAGCACCGAGGCTTGCAGGGCTTCGGCCACCCCTCCTCCGGGGGGAAGCAGGGGCACCACCAGGCAGGTGAGCTGGAGCGCGAGGTGCGACAAGAACAAGTCGCCCGAGTTCACCAAGGGCGCACACTCCGTGAGCACTTGCGCAAGGAGGGCTGGAGGCAAGGCGCTCTCGCTCGAATGCCGGCTCGCAGGCACCAGCGCCATGAGGGTTTCCAGCGTGGTTTGCTTGAGGGGGCGGGACTGCTGCCGCAAGAACAGGGCCAAGTCCCCAACCGCGGGGGCCAGCACAGTGCCCAAGTCGAGCTTCAGGGGAGACCGCGCGGCGGCGCCCAGGGCCTTGAGCGCAGGCATGCGGGTGATTTCGTTCTTGAGTTTCTCGGCGAGCAGCGCCAACACCGCCTGTTTGTCGGCGGGCGGCAGCACGTCCCCCAGGCTGGCCAGCACCTGCCCCGCCAAGCCAATGGCGCCTTCCTTGATTTCTTGGTCGATGTCGTGGGCTTCGAGCCGCGGCGTCAGGGCCGCGAGCAGTGGGGCCACCAGGGCCACCACTTGTGGGCTCACTTCCGACGCAGCAGCAGCAGCAGCACCCGCTTCGCCCATGGCCTCGTCACTGCTGTGGTCGCTGCTCTCGTGGTCCAGGCCGTCGGTGGAAGCGTCCCGGTACGGCAGCGGGCGAAGCGCCTGCACCAGGGCGCTCACCACGCGCAGGGCTTCGGCCACCAGCTTGTACCAGTCTTCCGAGGTAGTGGCCAGGGCCTGGGGCAACAGGGTCGGCAAGTGGGGCTGGAGGCTGGCCCGAAGCTCGGGGCTGTCGCACAGGAGCAGCTGCCGCAGGAAGCTTAAAGCATCGAGCTTGAGGGCCGCCGACGTGCCCTTCCCCGTTTCCTTGAGGGTGGCCCCCAGCACCACCACCAGCTTTTCCAGGTAGGGTTGCAAGCTGGTGCCCGGCAGCACCGTGACCAGTTGCTTCAACAGGTTCAGCACCGCGGACTTGGACTTTTCGTTGGCTTTCCCGCCCAGCAGCTTCAGAGACTGGGCCATGAGCTGCGGCAACAGCAAGCCTTCCCCCCCGAGGGCCGCCACGGCTTCCGGGGCTGCCGCTGCGGCCAGGCTGGTGGACCGGACCAGGGTGGCCGCGCACTCGATCACGTCCACCCGCACGTTTTCTTCGCGCTCCTTGAAGCGGTTCGCCACTTCCAGGGCCGCCGTCGCGTAAAACGACGCGAGGGAGTCGGGCCGGGCCTGGGAGGCAGCCGCCGCCAACACTTTCACGGCCGCGCGGCGCACCTTCCAGGAAGTGTCGTCGTCTTCGTCGTCGTCGCCGTCGTCGTCGTAGTCTTCGTCGAAGTCCTGTTACAGAAAGTAGAAGCGGGAGGAGAGGATGCGATGGGGATCATGAGATAAAATAGTTGCATGATTCCATGTACAAGGAAACAAGTGGAATTGTGGGCGCGGGGAAGTGTGAGTTCGACGAAAATCGTTCTTCAAGACAACAAAGAAAACTTCAAATATCCCCTTCGCCTTCACTATCAAATCCCAAACACACCTCATCGCTGCCATCTTGGTCTTCATCTTCGTCGTCGTCGCAGTAGTTGGGGTCATACTTCATGAACGCTACAGCAGCACCGCTCACTTGGCCCAAGTGAGGAGCCACCTCGCGTGGAGATCGCAGCACGCAAGACTCGAAGCCCTGGTATGTACAGAAGAAGGGAGAGCAAAGATAAAAGATCAACACGAGACTTCTCAGGAACTCTTTAGGCTCAGCCAGCACCATGTTCGTCAAGACCAGAAGAAAAAATGCATGAAAATGCGAACAAGAAATAGGGTATCAAAGATCCGAACGTTAAAAAAAAAAAAAAACCTGAAGGCAGGTTTCCCGGAGCTCGCTGGTGGCTTCGTTTTGGAGGGCCTCGTCCGCCGGCTCGCCGAGGAACTTGAGGAACAGCGGCACGATCGCGTCGAGGTGCCTGCCCATGCGGTAGCCCACTGAGCGGCTTACCTGGAGGACGCACAAAACACATCAATAGGTGCATACACATGGGATGCACGGGTCAGCGTATCATTTTACATCGACGCTCATCCGTCGAAATGCAGCATTAAGTACGGCAGGACAGAAGAAGAAACAAAGAGGATATAGCACCAAACGACATTTACGAACATGCAAGGGATTAACAAGCACATCGACTGAAACCTGTCCGATGGCGGTGATGATGACGCGGGAGTCGGTCTCACTGCTTTGCGCTGACGTCAGCAGGGACTCCACCAGCTGGTTGAGCAAGGGTTCCGAGAGCACCACCGCGGTGGCGCCCAAGCAGGTAATGGCCTTCTTTTGCACCGCTTTTTTGGACGCAGAAGACGCCAGCTGCTCCAGGAGCGCAGCCACCACCGCAGAATGCTCGCTGCCCACCTGAGAAAGAGAGAAAATAAAAAAGGGGGGAAGGGGGGGGGGATAGAGGAGGAAGAACATGCGAAAGAGGTTAGTGGAATGGTAGAAAAGCACCTCAGCTTTTCAAGAAAAAGGGGACGGCATGGATAGGCCAGGCTATTACGGCAGACGAGCAACGCGTAAACGAAAGCGCGAAATAGGACATCGTTATGCCCCCTACCTCGTGCCCGAAGCGCTTCATGAGGTCCGCCAAGCAGTCGAGGCACTCCAGCTTCACTTCCAGCTTGTCCCCATGTACCCCCGACAGCAGCCGAGCGATGAGCCGCTGGGCCACGCCGCGCCCCGACTCTTCCGGCACGTCCGTCACCAGCGTCTACGACATATACAAAAATACATGACGAAAAGAATTTGAACAATGAGTTCACGAAACTAGTCGTCATCGAATACAAGGCACGGAAAGTTGAATGAGCTAGAGAAACTAGGCGTGCCAGACCCTGGCAACACGTCAAGAAGGCTACCCTCGGGCAAAACAAGACAAGGCCGCCTGTAGGTTCAAAAATATAAAATAAAAGGGAGCAGTGAGCTTGCTACCTTTAGGCCAATGCTGTAGATGTCGCGCAATTCGTCGCTGCCCGTGAGCAAGAGCGAGCACAGCTTGTCACAAATCTCGAACACCTGAGCTGGCTGCACCTTCTTGAGCAAAATAGCCAGGCACTGAATGGCCTTGCTTTGCACGTCGTTGGAGGTGTCGTCGAGGCGCTGTCAATTGAAATGCCACCCAAATTGAGGAGATAGGTCATTGGGACATGCAAATGAAGTGCACCATGAATAGCAACAGTGAGAAAAATGCTAGGGTGTAGACCATTGAGAGGGTGTGTTTGCGCGGGGGGGAGGGAAAGAGGGCAAAAGATCGTGAATACTCATGAGGCGTGAGTCGGGTAATCAATAATAATTGATTAGAGGCGTTCGAACCTTGAGGATGGCCGTACAGACACGTAGCTCCATCATGGGGTCCATTTTGATGTCCTTCTGGAGCTCATTGCACAAATCGGATGTTCCCATGTAGCGCTCATCTTTGTCCCTGTCAAAATTTAAAAGGCGTGATTAGCCATCACGAGCTTAAGCGCAGTAATCCAGACTCCACGAATTCGTACGCTAGCATCTAAGTTTTTCTGTGTATGGCTAATGTAGAATCGTGCACTTAGGATGAGCATTTCAATTCTCATAGTGGGCGTGTCGATTCCCGCCTTTCGTAATGCCAAAAATGTGCCTATCTGTCGAACATTCAGATACATCAAGTTTAAGGCAAACGATCAGGTACCAATCCTCAAGCGATGCCAGATGCTTCTCAATGATATTGCGGGAGCTCATTTTATAAGTCCTCGAGTTGAGTGGTAGCGTGCTTGACGCCTGACGCCTAAAAAATAAGGCGCAAGAAGCGCTCAAGAATTGTCAGAACGCTTTTTAGATCTCCAAATACAGGGGAGGAAAGAGGAAATAATACTAGGCCCCTAACGGGATGGCTACGCCAAATTCTGAGAATTCCTTTCCGGATCAAATGCGTGCATAGTACGATCTGATCTATCAAGGGTATTGCATTGGTCTGCATATAGTCTGTCTGAATGAACGACTGCCACTGAAGTGAGTGTAAACCTATGAAAAACACAAGGAGTGGAAGTGCGTCCAAATGAGAGCTAGCAAGTACCGAGCCCCCGCACCTTGTTCCGTACGTACTGAATTCATACGCAGAAAGCTCATTCACACTGCGGCTGTCGCGACAAACCGAACTCATGCTACGGGAATAAGTTGAAGACGTGTTTGACAAACGCATTCTTGCTCATTGAACGCACTGGTGTCATATTTCGTGGTTGCCTCAAGAAGTGTCAAGATAGGAGTTGGCGCAGTTCAAAAAGACTATCTTGGTAATTTCCAAGTAGAGAATCGGCGATATATGGCATCAGAAGGAAATAAGATCCAAAGAGAGACCTTGAATCGCCTCTTTCCTTAAAAAATGTTGACAGTGTAGCATGGCATTCTTTTAGTGACCGAAGTATGTTCGAAGTTCCATAACGGTAGATATATGTATACACGCATACGCCAAGCTACGAAGATAGGTGACATTCAATTAGAGGATCTCTCTCTCTCTCGTGAGGTCTATGGTCCGTACAACCAAAGTACTGTATTTACTGCTTGCTAACCGCTAAATGGTGCCTGAAGATTCAAAAATTGTGGTACATTATAAGCGCATGTGATAGGACTGTGCAAAGGACTGCCCGCCACGTCCTCAATCGCATACTTCAGGGGTCTTTGTACTCCATGAAATCATATAGTATATCAACAAATCGTAGCTGTCGCGGCCATCGACGTGGTTTGTTTCTCTATCTTGAAATTGATCTAATAGCGACGATCGACTGCACGACTTGCACGACTTCTCATTTCTTTCGCCTCTCACTTCAATCATTCGTGAATGTAGCTCATCAGTCGTTGGAAGGCGACCTCTTTCAGCATATGTGTCATCGATGCAATCATGCACAGACTTCTCCATTTCAATTTCCGGATGAACTCGTTTCCATGTCGAAATTGCTACGCGAATCGACTTCAGAGCAATCAGATTGTGACCACTTTTAATCTGCACATCATTAACAAGAGGAAGCCACTCCTCAGCCGTCGGTTGGCGATGCTTTTCCGTATAAAAGCCCTCAATGAATCCATGTATTGTTTTTGATTGCGTGATCTCTGTATTGTATGGAGTCCATATTAACAGTGCACCACGCAGAGTCACAAGATCTATCAAAGGTTCATTTTGTAGGTCCCACATAGCGTTGACACGACTAAGAAACCTCGTGTGTTCCTCAGATGTTAAGCCACGATAATTCTCTGCATAAAAAAACATCAATTAAGTCTTCAATTTGAACGAAGTCCTCATTGAAGTGAAGCAACGTCTCATAATGAACTCCATCAAAGTAATACATGACAATATCATCAGCATTCGGAGAGAACTCAGACAACTGTATACACTTCGGCTGAGATGTTCCTGAGGACACCATAACAACAAGGTCGGAATCTGTTATAATGCATACCTTTTTCTTGATTTCCAAGCTCCAAGCTATGAGATCAATGTTTTCAACTCAAATGCGACAAATTCTTTGAACGTTGAATCACTCTTAAAGTCCCGATGCTCAACGCCGTGAGTATCAAAGCAATCTCAACCACCACCACCACGAATTTTTTTCGAGCATCCAAGCATCTATACGTCTGGAACATTTTCAATACCAGAAGAGCACATATACGTCTGATTCGCATGCCATGCATCACGGAAGACTTTGGTTGCTGTTTCGACAATTAACGACCCCCGTGAGATGACCCGCAAAAGTGCGACCGTGTGGCGCATGCACAACCTCGATTGTGATTTAAGAAATACAACGAACCAATCTGGGTGTTACCATGCAATCTAAAAAAATGTGCCTTTTTGAGCAGGCACCAATTTGTGTCAGCCTCATCTTGAGGCGCTCTGCAACTCCGGAGTCTAATCGTGCGCCCTCCCAGCAGTGTGCCTGCACTGAATGTAACGAAACGCAACATTGTACCGATGGTACGTACTCTCTACATTGAGGTATAGATCCAGCCGGTACACAGAGCTTTGGAGAATACCAATAGAATCCATGTGAACCAATAATGGACCACTTACACCGCAACTTTTCGTGAATAGCTTTAAGTCTGGACGTACGCAATTCTGTGGATTATCAACATTTGTCAATGCATACGCAATACGTGGTGGTGCGCAGTTCACAAGCAAAACGTATGCGATCAAATCACATATATTGCGACTGTTAAGCATGATCCATTCTTGTTTTTCTCAAGGCCTGCCACGTCTTTTTCTTGTCGTCACTGTCTCCGAAATCCAGCTTGTTTGTTTCAAAGCCCTCGTCAAATTGTTCATCACGTTCAACGGTGCAACCGCCAGATCGAATCAATATGACTTGAACGCGTTACTACATCTGACAGACGGACAGCATCCTTTACTGCATCTTTTCAATACATGTGTGCAATCTACAACAACACACAATAATTCGTAAGCTCGTCTTGATGACCGTTTTAATTTTGTTAATTTAGTCCCAAAATCTGCAGCATCCTGGGTAATACATTCTGAGAATTCTCAGAATTTACTTCTTGGGAACATTCTTCTTCACACCGTTGAAAATCTTGTACCGTTGTTCCCGGTTGTTCCTCTATTTCTTGTCAACAATGTCGCCCAGTCATAGCCCAACCGACCTTGACCGAGCTCGACCCATCTTCCGAATTATAGCAGAGTAACAAAGATTTAAATGGTATGCTTGCTAGCATCGGTATTAATCAATCTAGCCGTGCTTGCCCATGCTGTATTCGGCGAACCTTTTGCGTACGCCTCCGAGGCTAACGAGCGTAGTTTGCTAGAAACCATTTCCCAAGCGCCACTTTCTCCTAGAGCTGTGCTATATATCAAGACATACAAAACGGCAAGCTCAACTTTAGCAGCACTTCTCGTGCGCTACGCTGCAGAGCAAAACCTAACGGCGTGGGGTGGCGTGTTCGCTCATTGTCGTGTCGAAGCTATACCAACCTTTCAGGTTGAGACAAAACTATGATGAGAAGCTCGTGTGATTTGAGTGGTACTCTCTCCACTGAAGTCTCAAACGATGAAATTTTTTAGTTATTACCAAAGATATCATGTCATATTAATTGCCGATTGCGTGCTTATCTCGCAGGTGGTTTATGGGCACAATTATTGTGGCCCGAGAGGTTGCTCCAAAGTACAGAAAAGTGCAGGTACCTGCCGAGGCCTCGGCTATCAGCCATGGCTCGAAACCAAGATGCAGGCAGCCCTCGTTCCAGGGCAGAGCATTGTGCGTGTCATGCTGGTTGCTGAACCTGCGAGTCGTCTAGTTTCGTCGTATTTCTACCGACAAGCTCAAGCAATGCAGCAGCAGCACGCAACACAAAATGTTCAAAGCAGTAGTGCAAAACCAAAAAGAGTTAATGCAAGTATGGCAGCTCGACATGTATTCTCAAGAGTATCACCGTTTGATGAGGCAGACTTGGTCCGTTATGCAAATGAGACGTTTGCTGTCGACCGCGATGCCGCGCAGTGGCACTGGCTCGCCGATGGAGCTTTGCCGGGTGGCACGATAGACGATGTGTTAGCGCATGTGCTTCCACGCTTCGACGTCGTGGGCCTCACGCACCGCTTCGATGAGACGCTCGTACTCTTGCGACGTGCTCTAGCTTTGCCGCCTACTCCACGAGCGTTGTTGCACGTGCGACTCAAAGACAGCGCAGTGGCTCCTGCTGCAGCAACCACAGCTGGCTCGGGGAGAACCCATCCCAAGCTTGCAGACCTCCAGTCTAGTACGCAGGCCGCTGTGCAACTCACTGTAGATCGTAATGGTGACATTCGTTTCTTTGTGGCTGCTCAAAAGCGCTTTCAAGCCGCTCTTAATGCCGCTGATTCGAACACGGAGTCCATCCTCGGCCAGCCACTGCTCATCATGCAACAGCTATGCAACCAATGCGTTTGCCTTTTGCAGTTGAGTTGGCCAACTTCCAGGTCGCACAAGCGTCTTTAACGCAGCTGTGTGCTTCGGCGGGCGGTGAGCAGCAGAAACATTTCACAGCAAGTAGCAGCCAACCTCGGCGCACACTGCGCGATCCACGGCTGCGTTGCATGCTTTCAGCTTACGACGAGTCTCATCCGGATGAAAGTGTTCCAGTTACCCCACACGTTCTTCCCATTGCCGTTTCTCGACCAAAAAAATTGGCATATGCTAACGAAAAAAATACTGGGCAAATTTTATAGCAGGTAATAGTCCATTTCTTGGGACGATCGAAGTTATTTACCTGACTTCCTGACTTAAACATCTCAGTCCTCGCGAAGCGAATTAGACGCCTCTCTGTTATGGTGGTTTTTGCTACTGAACATCCAGTCAACTTGGGAAGCTGCGGACTTCATCGAGGCTTACGAACATTCAAATTTGAGCTGCAACCACAATCGCCTCGCGCTATAAGCTGTAAGCGCATTCGAAGAGACGCCGAAGCAAGTAGACTTTCTTGCCGGAGAATCGCGGATGCCCTATCAGTCGAAGGCCCCTCCTAATTCCTACTATTGCGAAAGGGGCTCAAAGACGACCAAGTCCATTCCCGCCGAGTGTTCGATTGCGCACGAGGAATTTGAACTTAACTCCCACCGCAGTTGTGATGAACATGCCAAATTCTCGGCAACCGGGCCCTCGTGCAGATCCCGATTGTGCCTCAAGATTCACCTCGAAAACCCCAAGCTGATAGCGGCTTCAGAAATTAGTCCGCTTACGATATTCACATGAACCCCGAGCTAGGCTTCGATAACGTGTTTAATTAGCGCTGCGCTTTCATGCTATGTCTGAATAACGCTTTATGGTAGCGAACTAGCCATTGGAATACAAATTCCTTTGATTAGGAGCTACAGGCAGATGCGAGCATTAAGAACTTTCATGTTTAGAAATTGTAGACTAAATTTTAGTGATTCGAAGAAGAAGCCGAGGGGGTTTATTCAAGTTTATTAGGGCCACTTAAGCACCTCCCCCTTCTTTCTTCTGAGTAAGACTTTACGCATTAGGAATCCGTGGGGGGGGGGGGGGCGCGCGCGGGAT
>Ga0307982_1005125_pt1 | contig 10270 bp, 12 predicted proteins | sample OrgLakmetagen989_FD_201847 | JGI IMG/M metagenome (GOLD analysis project Ga0307982, IMG submission 201847) | Saline water microbial communities from Organic Lake, Antarctica - #989 | ecosystem: Environmental > Aquatic > Non-marine Saline and Alkaline > Saline | place: Antarctica: Organic Lake... | reverse complement strand
GAGTTCCTACGGTGGCATATCCGACGCAGACATAGGTCGTTTCAGTAGCGAGTGGAGCAAGGGACGCACTTCTAGGATGGGCCGCCGTCGCTCATTCCATGGTGATAAAGAGAGCAAATTAGCAAAATGTAGTTTGCCAGTATCACAGGCCCCCTAAGTGGGGTGATTTATTTTCATTTTTTTACACCCTATTTTTCCTGCAGTTACCAGAAGTAGTGTAGCAGAGAAGCATTTTGAGCTACTTTTCAGCGCTGGTAACAGCGGTACGGTCTATATACGGCCGTCCAAAATTCCGTATTTTTGGCTTAATTTTTTTGAGACGCTTTATGGGAGCCGTCACGATACTGGAACCTGGAATGTAGAGTCACCAAGCAACACCAAGAGAGCAACTTCTCTTTTAACCTCCTAAGCGCAGCAGCAAGACAGCAACAAAAGACCGCGCTATGGATAGCACTCTAATGAACTGCGCAAAGAACGATGTATAGGGGGCTGTGTATATATACTACTACGCACAAAACACAAAAACTTCTCCTTCTTCTTACGCGGGACTTTCCCTCTTTTGTCTTCATCAGCAACAAAAAAAACGGGACTACGAAATTTTGTCTGCTTTCCCGCTTTACCGAGGGAAATGGGCTGCATTCAGTACTTGTTAGAGAAGGGTTTCATCCATCTAGGAGGCGTCTATACTCCCCTCCCCCTGACCGGACAGAAAACTTAGCTCGAGGTTTATGTATTTATCGTAAGCGGGCTTTTCGTTTTTGTTTGGGAGTCTGGAATTCGCAGATACTGATCGGGGACTTTAGGTATTTCATTTGGCCCCTTCCATTCACGGGCCTTTGTACAAAAGGACTTAAGGGGATGTTCGGGGAGCCCGTGGTTGAATTATTCGATTTATTTTGGCGACAGCTACAGGCTTTATCAACACTATCTTGCGGGGTGTATGCAGACGACTTGCTCTCAAGGTGGAGGGCCTTGCGTGGGTTTCGAAAAACGCTGAAAGAAAACCACGAGTTGCCACTCTAGCGTTCGATGGAAGATATATGAATTTGCTTTCATGATTAGGAGGGGCCGCGAGGTAACAATCGATACACCTTCATTAAGCTATTTGTGCATTGAGGGGGGCGGGGGGGCATTTCGAGGTGCAGCCAATCCGCGGACAAGGGAGGAGTTCCTATCCTGTCAAGACCTTGTATGGCTCAGGGGAAGAACAATAGGCGCCTTGCGCGCTGAAGTCATACTTTGACCTTTGCTAATGGTGCCTCTTGTTCCGCCTGTCGCGAACTTCTTTCCTCGCGCACCTCCCTCTTTAATGTTCTGCGGAGTGCGCAACACCCAAAAATACAAATACCTCGCTTTCGCAGATTTTACGAGGCATTTGTTTGTGCAACGCACGCACATTCATAATTCAGCCCATAGCGCTGGCCGCTGGCTTCTGCGTGATATGACTTTTTATTTGTTTAAGTGCGAGTGCGAGTGCGAGTGCGAGTTGCGAGTTCGAGTTCGAGTTGGTTGCTGATTGCCCTATATGCCTGATACTGATATCGCGTGCGGGCTGCCTTTGCCTTGGTTCGAGGCATCTTTCAGTCTGCCGCCATTATTCCTACGAGAATTATTCAGCACGTTTACATGCGGGTCTATCTTCAAAGAGGGGAGAGCGAAACGCAGGTGCTGAACTAGTGTTAATACTGGGATGTCACGGGAACGGGAAACCTGAACTTATCTTGGACCTTGGAACTAGGAAAACTCCTAAAAACTAGAATTAAGCCAGAAGTGCCAAATCCTGTTCTTGTGCATCAAAAATGACACCGATGTTGCAGAAACTCTTCTCCCAGTAAAATAAGTCGCAAAGTCCATTTTGCTGTTATCAGACGAACCGCTTCAATATGAACTGATACGCCACCACATGCCATAACTGTTGACATATCACCTTTTCTTGAAACCGTACTTTTTGCGCTCGTAAAATAAATCTGTTTTGGAGCTTCCTAAGTTGACGATTTTGGGGCATCCATCGCGGTCCTTTTCTTGCTGGCAGCATTCCCGACAGTAGTACGCATCAGAAATGCCCGGCCCACCGCAAATTACACAGCTGGATAGACACCACGTTAACGAATTTTGCATCCAACAACCAAGGAGAAGCACATGAGGTCACAGCTACAAAGGGCATCGGATAAGCCCACAAGTCATGCAAAGAACAACAAAGCATCTTCTTGCTCACCGTCCTTCGTAGGATCCATAGTTGCACTCATCGCAGACGTGCGACAGCACCGCAGGCCGCACATAGCTGTCGCAGATTACGCACTTGCCATCGCCTGGTGGGGTGTGTGAAGCATAATAGACATATGAACCAGGCACTTACTGCGCATAAAGATAAGCAACAGTGCGTTACTATGTGCACTAGTCATGGCTCAAAACGTAACATTCGCGCGCAGATCTAGAGAAAAGCGCATCTTGGATAAACTAGATAAATACAGTAGGCCCTTGCTTCTGTTCCGTGCAGTTGAGCATACTTACACTTTTCGCACAAGCGGCCGATGGCAATGCCGGGCTGCTTGCGGCACATCACTAAGTCAGGGTGATGCTTCGCCATGCCAAAAAATACAGTTCTGAATAGCTGTTAGGAAGCTGTGCGAGGCTTAGCTCACGCGTGGACTAGGAATTACTCCTCTACTCCTCTGCCATAAAAAGAAGCAGTGCGCGATGAAAGCATGAAAGCACGAGGACTTTGGTAGTACACTTCTATCAATCAACCATATTAGGGTTTTTCTCTAATGTGATATTTAGACATCTCTCTGCTTGTCTCTCCTCCTCTCTCTGCTTCATCATGCATCCATCTCTTCCTCTCCAACGTTGTCTTGTTGAAGCCTAACTTCACTTTAGGAGGAAGACTAATGGCTTCGGCAATGTGCAGAGTGTTAAGGGCCTTCGCAGCTTTAGGTAATACAATGCATTGCGAATGATTTCACAATAGCTAGGTCCCGTTTTATCACTCGTTTTCTACTTTCCAGTAGGGCTCTGGTCTAGTGACTGACTCCGTATGTGCAATAGGTGCTTTACACAGCAGCGGCGCGTTCGTGGCGCTCACACGGCCTGCAACGACGACGCACTGGCTGCGAACAGCTGCCTCGCCAACTGCTACTAGTACTGCTACTACTATTGGCCATCAGCCAAGGCCACGAGGATCGCTACTAAAAGGTTTTGCAGTGGATGCTGCATCTTCCGAATTGAATGAAGTGCAAACAGGTGCTGAAGAGGCCGTGAGAAACGAAAACAGCGTCGCTGAGACGTCTACTTTAGCTGACGAATCACCAGAAGTTCTGGCGGATACAAATGGAGGTGCTGAAGCGCTAGAAGAAGTTGAGGATGAAGAAATAGTAGAGTCCAACGCGAGAACTGTATGGTCGAAAGAAGAAATTGTTGGCAGCGAATGGAAAATCGGAATCATGTGGGAAGGAAATTCAAAGCCCCAGGAGACTTGGATACGCTTCAAAGAAGGCGTAAGTCTCACGCATTATCATTAATCTTCATTTGCCTAGGCGTTGAATGCGCGACAAAATGGCCTTCAATTGCCGATGAAGAGTTGTTTAACATTTTGAAACTCGATGCTTCGCTTGATCGTGTTCGCATTATTTCTTTCTTTTTCGCACGTGTCTTGTGTTTATGACAATGTTTTGCATGGTCGTTATATTCTGGCGTGGGTTGGTTTTTGGCTGTATGCACGTACGCACGCGTGCACGCTTACAGTTTGAGCTGGAGTGGGGTGTGAACGCGAGGGGCACCTGGGACCTCGACGGGCAGTTTCTCAGCTTCAGCCGCGACTTTGCGTTGGGGTGGGGCGGGAAACGGCTCTTTGCAGCGAAACTCACGCAGAAGCAGAACGAGGTCAGTTATTGTTTTTCTTTTGAAAAAATAGTTGTTTGTTCGCAACCCGTCGTTTGTTTCGTCTTTCGCCCGGCCTAGTTCAAGATTATTTGTGAAACAGAATAACACCTACACACTTTCCGTTTTGTGCGTGAATGCAAGTTCCTTCCCTGCCTGTCTAATGGTGCCTCTTTTACGAACAAGTTTCTAATACCAACTACCTCCTCCTGTGAATCTGATTCTCGTCTTTTTTAGGTCTACGTGGAGGGTGTGGTGCGAGGGTGGACTCCTCTGGTGCCCGCGTCAGTCATGGGCCAGTGGCAAGCAATTCGCCTCGGAGTGGACCGAACCCCTTACGGTAAATTGGCTCTCGCGCGGAGGTTTGCACTTTTTCTTATGCTGTGTGGTCTTCGCTCGGACGAGCCTTTTTTTTTTGCCACAGTGAGTGAGCTTTGAGTTGAGGTGCGATGATTTCATACGTCAACCAAATATCAGCCTTTCATTTCAATCAAGTCGTGCGCGCTCCTCTTGCCCGTGTCCTCACAATCATTTCGTTCGGTCTCCGTTCCAGGCATACCGTTTTGGAACACCCCAGAATATGCCGAGCGCGTGAAAGCGGAAAATGCGGCTTTGGAGGCCGAGCGCGCCGCGGTGATTGCTGGAGGCGCTCCTAGCCCTGCCGAAGAGGAACCGGAGCCGTTTTGGTCGGGCCTAGTGACTGGCGCAGCAGAAGTGAAGAACGCGCTTGCACCACCGGTGAGAAGATTTTATTTTATTTTGTTCTGAATTTACGAGGGGTTTGAATCTCGGGGTTTGATTTACAAGGTACAAGGAGTTGTGTCACTCGTGTCAAGGTTGGCCAGATGAAAACAAAAAGGTTCAGAGAAGGGCAGCATCAGCTTTTTTGACAACCTTCAGCAACTTGTTCTTCACCCCTTCTTTCTTCCCATTCCTTTTTTTTTAATTGGCAGGGTACCCCCACTGGTGACGCCATCGCAAAGGCCATGGCCAACGCGGGGGTGGAAACAAGTAGTACACCAGAAGCGAAGGCAGACACACCTTCTCCACCACCACCTGGAGAGGCAACAGCAGCAGCAGCAGTGGGCGAAGAACAGGAGCAGGAACAGGAGGCACCAACGGTTGCCGCGACTGGTGAAATTACAGGAGGCAACAGCGAGGATGCTGAAGATGAAGCCAAGGCAGCAACAGACGAAAGTTTGCAGCCAAGTGGAGCACAGTCCAACGGCGAAAAAAACGAATGAGAAGCACCCTTGGTCTTTTCCTTTATTTGGTAAAGACCAATTACCCAACTGGCACTGGTGTAGCGGTACTTGGCTTCAGCTGAACAATAAGGTCCAGATTTAGTCCCTAGACAGCAGGCTGTAAAGATATAAGATAAGGGCCAGAGACATTTACTAGGTAAGGCTGCCTATATCCAAGTTCGAATCTAATAAGAAAGTTTTATCTCTGATGGTAAATTAAAAAGATATCTCCCAATTCATTTATTCTAGTTCCAGTTTCAGGCTTATCCTGATATCCCGGCTTCCTTTACCTGAAATGCACATCCTTCATTTAATTGCATGCATGCCCGCCGCATTTAAAAATTTCAAACGCACCTTCATCCTTTATCCCCACCTGCCTCCCACAGCAGGCATCTGAGCAGGCACCTCAAAATCACCCATTCTAATTCATTTGCGTTTGTTTGTAGTTACCTGAGCTAGTTCATAGTTCGAGCCCGTTTCTAACAGGTCACGTGCACATGAGCCACACTAAGCATTAAACAACAATGAATCCAGAAGCAGTACAGTCCATGAGCTACAGATATTAAATGTTGACATTAAATGTCACATAAATAGAAGAAAGTAGAATGCATACGACTTTACGTCCATTAAAGTTTAAATTATATTTTTCTCTAATCCTCTTCTGTAAAAATCTAAGAGAGAATCGGGACTTAGGACTGAAGACATCTCTGCTTCATCCTTGCTTAATTGCAAGAAACTGACAGTATCAACGCCGGAATGAGTGATTTGGTGAAGGAGGTCAGGAGGGCCACGTTTTTTTGTCTCTATCTCCTACTCAGATCTGTCTATTCTCGGTTCTTAAGTCCTTTGAAGGCCTCATAGTTTTTAGTTCCCTTTAGCGCCCTGAAGCCGGGAATTCTCCCGCTACGATTCTGGAGGTAGCAAAAAAAAAAGGACATAGAAATTACCGTAAGGCACTCGCACCAAAATTAGGTACGGATTATAGCCAAATGGGAAGGGGTTCTTGCATAAGAGAACAACGAGGCCCCCTTTGCCTGCCTGAATGAGGTAGTTTTTTAAGGTATAAATGGATATCGCATATAACATATAAGCGCAGGGAGAGAATAAAGACCTGGAGGCGCATAACAATACATGCAAATACATATTGAATTGAATTACATCTGATTGCACTCCCCAATTGCACACAGAAACAACAACTAGCAGCATAAAGCTGCGTTTTGATGAATCCTCCAGAACAAGTCTGGCTGGGCTTGGGCTGAGTATTGGCATTATATATAAAGTAGATATTAAGCAGTGGCATTTGGCATAAGGTGGGTGGTGGGACATCCCAACATATACAAACATATGTTAGTCGTTGGATATTGGACCTGGGTCCTTTTCTTGTCACAAAGCAGGTGGGATGTGGCAAACGTTTTGTATTTTGATAATAACACACTCACATTCGGCTTTCTTTTAATGAGGCCAGTTTGGTAAAATCTCCCTTTCAGACACGCATTTCTCTTCGTAAATCACTCGGGTTGACCACGCAAGCACGATAGGACCTGCGCACACTCGGCTTCTTCATCTTCGGTGGTTCGAGAAGGCAGCTGTGATTTCTTGCAGTGCTTGTCACCATCGAATTGGCATTTGTCCACTACTGGTGGAGGTGCTGCACTGAGAGAGGCAGCCGCCACCGCCGCCGCCGCCGACGACGACGAATTCTTTGCCTTCTTGTGAGCGCGATTGGGAAGCATGCCGTCGTGATTTGGTGATGAAGACGCCCCGTTGTCCAACATTGCTGCACCAAACGAGTAACCCGAGGTAAGCGAATACGCTGCAGAGGCGTTTTGAACTGCCTGCAGCCGCTGGCGAATTTCTTCGCCGTCTGACGTGTAGTCGCTGCTTCCCGATCGAGAGAGAGCGTCTGACGAGATCGACGATGAAAACGAAGAGGGGGTCGAAGAATTGGGGGGATTCGAGGACATTGACGTTGAACACGAAGCAGCTGATGTTGACGACGACGGCGATGTTGACGAAGAACAAGAGGGTGCAGACGTTGATGGTGACGAGGAAACTGTTGAAGACGGAGCGTGGTTCCAGGGCAGCCCACTGTCGATGCCAGCCATCGCCGCCACTGCAGCAGTCATGGCCACCGCGGCGGCTGCTTCTTCATTGGACATCTCGTTGGGCATCTGCTTGGGTGCGAGAACGGACAGCGGCGAGGACGCGGCTGTAACGCTTGAGTGCTGGGTTTCACCCGTTGCTGCTGTTGGCGTTGGTGGTGGCTTGGCTAGTAGTTCAAAGGGAGAAAAATGTCTTCCTCCGCCAAGATCTGGGGGCCCACGATGAGATAGAGATGCTGACGGTGGTTGGCTCAAACTCGGAGAAGGCAAGTGCGGCGGCGGTGTCAGCTGTCGAGGCGGCGGAAGGTGGGGAAGCGGAAACGAAGCTTGGCGGTGAGAATGCTTTTGTTGTTGTTGTTGTTGTTGTTGTTGCTGGTGGTTCTCCTGGCGGGACCGTTTCGAAGCATGCGCCACGGTGGATACGGTGGAGCGAAGGAGGGCCTCGTGCGTGAGGCACCGAAAGTGGTGCAGCACTCTCAAGTGCACTGCGACGGCCGTTGGCACCTGAGGCGGCATGAAGCGGAAGAAGGCGAATGCAAGGGAAGTTGGAGGCGCACAAGAGAGTCATTGTCAGTCCTCACTCGTTTGAAGAAGAGGCAAGCCGAATTAATTCATCTCCGAAAAGGGAAAAAATAGAATAGAAAACAAGAAACAGATCAATGAACAGCCGTTCAATCTCACTCTTCCTTCTCCTGCGCAAGCTTGTTGGCTGAAGGGCAACTCGAGGGGAAACGAATTAAAAGTTGTTCTGGAAGGTTGAGCATGGCTGTTGGTGTAATCTTTGGGGTGAATAAACTGGACCAGATAATAGGGAATTTATCTCGAGGGCATCATCATCACGAGAGCATCAACCTCATCAATCGAGCACGGGCGATGGCAGTCTCTCTTACCGCTGCGTGGCTGGGGGCGCCGCGCATCTGGCACGCAAAAGGCGCACATGTAGTGCAGGGCTGCCAGACGGCGCCGCGCAAAGCTTCCATGCGCTGTTCATGCAGGGAAGCAGCCGAAAGAGAGGGAGGAGAAGGCGAAGGCGATGAAGAAGAAGGCGAATTAAGGCCTGCTGTTTCGCTGCTAGTGCTGCTACTGCCGCTGGTACTACCGGAAGAAGAAGACGAAGTTTCGGGAACTGCGTCGGGGACCAGAATTAAACTCCCTACCGAGAGGGTGTCGCGCACGCTCTGGAGTAGCTTCCATCCGGGGGCGCCGTGGATGTGGGCGCGCACTAATTCTTGGAGGTTGCGCTCGGCCTCGGACAAGCTCACTTTCAACTGTTGAACACACACACACACGAAGTCAGCGAAGAAAGCAAAACACACATGCCCATCGGAAGTAGAGTCTAAGCAAGCAAGGCAACCATTGGCATCGTCAAGAAAGGAATGTAGAAGAATGAAAAGAGCTATTTTTCTATCCAGGGCAGAGGCGCAGGGAGATCTGGGGAAGAAAGAAGGAAGCGGTTTATAATGCGGCAATCGAGATTATCAAATGCGAGCACCAACAAGCCCCAAGAAATGACAGAGACACAAGCACCTCGAACAGAAAATAGACTTAATCCAGGCCATAATGGCAACAGTGAGTGGCAAGTTTATCTCTCATCGCTTTTTTTCATTCGTGCGTTGCTACTTGCACTCAGGGTTGGAGAGAGGGACTTGGCAAAGAATTTCAGACGCACCGTGGGCGGCTGCGCAATCGACGAGGGCGGGCCAAATTCCAAGCTCGCACAAATACCGGTGCCCATGCGCAAAATCGTGTGCACGTAAAAGAGCGTCATGGCAAACCGCATCAGGTACGGCGGCGCCGCGGGTTCATCGGGCATGAGGTGGTGAGGCAGGTGCTGCTCCTGGGGAAGGGCGTCAAAGGGCCCCGTGAAATGCGATCCGTGTGGAACTCGGGCGCTGCTACTCCTGCTCTCCGCGTCGGACGACAAAGCGTTGCGCACGGAATCGTAGTGGGCAAGGAGCTCCGCTGCAAAGGAGGCAGTCGTTAGGCAGCGTACGCCCTGAGAAGGCCCAGATGCAACCTCTGAGATTGCCGATGTTCCCGGCGGTAACATCAGCCGCGATGGTAACGGGTGTAAATTGGAATGGGGCGGGTGCGAAGACGGAAGACGCTGCGCTTCGAGATTTCTCCGAGAATAGAGCAGCCTTTGCATCCCTGGCGGTGGCATCACCGCCGACTCCTTGGCTCCTGTGCTCTTCGGTGTGGTGTTGCCATGTTGCCGCTTGTTGCAGGTCGATCCTTTAGGCCGCCCGCGCCTTCCCCCAAGCCCACAGGTATGTGCGCGGTGACGGCCCATGCAGCACAAGCACGTTTCCCTAGCCGCTCTGGAAGGCAAGTCTGCTGGGGCGGCGGTAATGTTATTCTGCTGCGCCGTGGAAGGCTGCTCCTGAAAGAGGTTCCTTTCAGGTGCTGAGAAACGAACGCAGAGGTTTGGAGCAACGAAGAGCTCGCCACTCTTTTCAACATATGGAGTTTGGGGAAAAAAGTACGCCATGTTACTTAGGTAGAATAGTGAAATGCGAAAGCACGCGGTGCGCGCGTCCGGGGGGTCGTCCGTCGAAAACAATAATTTTTGCTGGTTTCAGATTTGTATGCGATGTGGGGGAGCTCGGATCGGATATCCTGCGAACAATACTGGGGCGCTGACAAGTTGCCCTAAAATTCTGACCGAGCGCGCGGCCTCTTGTGATTAGTGCATAAATATAGCCCTCGCTGACCTGGCGTTCCCTTCATTCGGTCCCAGTATTTTGATTGGTTGAGATGATGTACCCGCGTCGGTGTTCGCTTGTCGCAGAGTTCTTGTTGCGTATTTTGCCGTGTGGCGGTACAAATCTGCAAATCTGTAAAATACAGGAAGGTGGTAAGCTTAGTTAGTAGGAGTTTCCCAAAATGAAATTTTAACATTTAGACTTTCATCAGTTCGTCAGTCTAGTCTAGTCTAGTTAATACTCTCCCAAAAACAAAGAAAGGCAAGTACACAGCAGTCACAGAGGCACATAAAGAATGCACTTGAGCTGCAAATGCGCCAGCAAATTCGCTCCAGAAGGCCAA
>Ga0307982_1005124_pt1 | contig 10276 bp, 15 predicted proteins | sample OrgLakmetagen989_FD_201847 | JGI IMG/M metagenome (GOLD analysis project Ga0307982, IMG submission 201847) | Saline water microbial communities from Organic Lake, Antarctica - #989 | ecosystem: Environmental > Aquatic > Non-marine Saline and Alkaline > Saline | place: Antarctica: Organic Lake... | reverse complement strand
CTTCAGAAGTGAAGTTTCCGTGGTGGAGGAATCATTTTCATTTCCATCACACTCCCATTACAAGGCTCAATGAATTCCAATAAAGTATATAGTCCAAGTGATCACAAAAATACCATACCTGTAAGCTCTGATGTTGATATATTTCAGTCCGAGCACTAACAACTTCTTTTCGAAGAGCACATGAGAGGGCTATGACTTACCGAGTCTTTGGCGCTCTTGTCAGCACCGGTTTGAAGGAGGACCTCGACACTTGAGGTGCTACCGTGGCATGATGCAGAGGTTAATGCTGTGTGGCCATCCTACATACCATTATCACGAGAAAAAAGGCAAGGAAGGAGGCAAAGATCAACAGAGGTCGAGCGTTGAGGTGTGGTTCGTGGTCGAAAGATTGGAAGGATGCAAGGTATGGAAGAGATACTTCATATGCCCATAATCGAATCCCCTATTCAACGATGTGCCGCTCACTTTGTTCTTGGCTTCTTTGTTGGCACCCGCAATCAGAAGATGCTCAACAATAGTGTAGTGACTATTCGATGAGGCAAGAATAAGCGCAGTGTTGTTATCCTATCATGAAAGAAAAGGGACGCTGAGACAGGGATGTGAGGATACAAAGGAGCAAGGATGCGCATTAGCCAATGTATTATCAAAGCCTTCCTTCGAATTTATTCCTAAGTTTGCATCATATCTTCTATGCTTCTCAGCGAGAAAGTCAGCATATTGAATATGATTCAGAGGAAAATCTTCCTATATGAGCTAGTATTACAAAAAAGTCGCGTCATGTACATCAAAGGCGCCATCAAAATACAGCAAAATATTCATATTGAATACACTTGTTTCCAATCCAATTGAATACACTCACATTGTCCATGATCTCTGTATCAGCACCCGCCAAAAGGAGAAGCTTCACGATAATGGTATGTCCTCTGCTCGAAGCGTAAATGAGCGCTGAACACTTTATCTACACCGAAGGATAGGTGAAATAGCAATGTAGAAGATAAACAGTTCTACTCACGGGGGGTTGAGTAGAGAACGTCCTCATGGACGCAAGAAAGTTGAACGGATAAGATGGGGAATGTCTTTGACGAGGCAAATGGTAGCGGAGAGGTTACACATGGGTGCAAATAAGGCAGTAGTTGTGCATTCTCCCATTTCCACGGTGCAAACATTTATGTTTACATGCGTCCTAAAACCCACATTATCTTTGATGTTCGTGTCAGCGCCCGCTTCAAGGAGGAGCTTCACCATGGCAGGTTTGTCGTATTGTGCGGCGTTAATGAGTGCTGATGAACCCAACTTGTGACAGTGTTAGTAACAAAAGGGGTGCGTGAAGTTATGCGGGCACACGGCTCTTCTCATAGCCCTGACTCGTACGTAAGAAAAAGGTATCTCGTCCTTCCTTCTATCCTGCGTGTGTGTGTTTTTTCTTATATGTGAGTATGTGAATTGGACTCAAACTCACGTGATTGACAGCGTCCTTGTTCGCGCCCGCTTGAAGCAAGAGGTCCACTATTTCGTCTACATTCCTGTGCTCCAAGGCGTGGGCAAAGACGAGTGGTGTAGAACCAATAATCTGCCGCAACGAAAGAGGGCAACGAACCGGAGGAAGCGTGCAGGAGATATCGAGCAAGAGCGTGGCAGAAAAGGGGCATTACAAATTGAGTTATAGATGGAAGTGTGATCAGATTGGAATGGGAGTGATGTGCATAGCAATTCACTTATTGCGCGCGCAGGGGAGTGTGAAGGCGGCATCGTCCCGATGTGCAGATAGAGCACAATGATTCTTGTATCGAGAAGCGTGCAACACTCCACTCTCTGTTAAAGTCGTGATTGTCTAGAAATGGCACTCACATAATTTTCAGCCTCAGTGTCAGCGCCTGCGTCCAGGAGGAGCCTTATGATAGTAGTGTGGCCCTTTGCCATGGCCTTAATGAGAGCAGTGTCACCATTCTGTAACGCAAAGCACGGAACATGAAAGCAAGGACGAGTGATATCGGGTAGAGCACTGGGGTGGGCGTACACGGGAAAAGAACAGAAGATACAGTCATGCTTCAAACGAGGTAAAAATACGCGCGGGGAAGAATCGGAGAGAATGCATGTATTGAAATAAAGTGTTCATAAGCAACTTCTCTGAGTAGTCCTTTGGTACGTTTCCTTTTACATAGAAATGGTCAGAACGAAAATACTGAGGCCCAACTTTTATCATCAGATGTGCTGATAAAATGCACTTATAAGTTTTTTGTGTGCTAAATAAATGAAGTGTAACGAGCCTAAACCTGATCTTTAGCCTCCGTGTCTGCGCCTGCGCAGAGCAAAACCTCTGCGGCTGGGACATCATTCTCGATCGAGGCTCTAATCAGTGCTGTGCGGCCATCCTATACCACCAACGAAGTATGCGAATGGTCATATAAAAGTGGAAGAGAAGGAGGGGTATATGGAATGTATTTTGCGCAAAGCCGAGAGTAATGCAATTGTAATAATGAAAAGTAAAGCAAAAAGAAAGTCAAACAAATGCCACAAATTGTATCATAATTACAATTTTTGTTGTTGCTATCAATTTCGAAACCATATGAAAGTATACACGTACCGCACTCCGTACATCAACGTCGGCGCCTTTCGCAAGAAACTCTCGCATGGCTACCACATCACCACCGTCAAGCCCAAGTTTTAGCTCAGCTGTTGCACTTGTCTAAGCACAGGCGCAGAATGAGCACGCAACTCGGTTTCAAAAAATTACATGTGAACAAATGGACCTAGATGATCAGATGCCCGAACACATGCTCATACGGCAGACGATTTATGTATACACTCACCACGACAATATCATCGACCACAGCGCGCATCCATGCACATGCTTCTGGCGATGAACAGTTTGTAATAACCTCCAGCAGCACACTGCGTTCCAATGTCGTCGTCATAAGGAGCTCCAAGACATCACCAGCGCAATCGTCGGGTAGACCGGAGAAGGATTGGGTGTTCGCTGAGACCTGGGCCGTAAACACGTCTCGTGCGAAAGAAGAGAACGTTTTTCTAGCGACAGGCGGAACCCATTGGAAAAATGTATCATAATGGTATGTCTCTAGGGAAAGCATATCTGGCAATGTCGAGGCATATCCGGAGAGGGAAGCACCATGATTTATCGCAGCGGCGATGAGACTATCTGGGTCACCGTTGACAGTGAGAAGGACACCAGCGTGGTGCTCGAGAGTGTCACGGCATTCTTTGTCGGTGGCAAGGTCGAGGGGTTTCACACCATTCTGGCGTTTTTTTCATTTGAACCGCATGCAAAATATTCAGCCATGAAGGGTGTGAGAGAAAAGTGCGGCATTTGAAATAGAAATACAGCTTGACTCTCTTCAAGCGCGAATATAAACCTATCATACAAACAATTAGCTATTCACCACAAACCGTATCTTCCGAGGCGATATCTGCGCCGGCTGCAACCAGAAAGTCTACTGTCTTCGAATCCCCTTTCTTTACAGATGCATGAAGCGGGGTGTGACCATCCTGTGAGCAGTGCCACGGAGTTAGGGAAAGCATCAAAATTTTCAATCTATCGCTCTTATTCCAAGGATAAATGATTATACAAATGCCCAGAATACAACCAATAGAAAAATATCACAGAGAAATCACCAGCGTAAAGTGGGAAAATATTCATGGAAGAGAACAGTGGTGCGGAGAAGAGGTTTCATCAGGAGCTGTACTTACCTCTTTTTCGTAGCCACCAACAATTTCAAGGATCTCTGTGAGCTCGGGGTCAAGAGATGCCCTGTGCCTAGCGAGAACAGAGCGGGCAGCAGCTGGACTATGCACTGCAGCTGCACGACACGATGCTAAGACTGACGCTTCCGCAAACTCAGCATTAGCTAGCCCTTTTCGCTCAATCAAAGCTTGAGTAGCTCCTCCAGGAGTGGTACTAACAAGAGCTGCCACGGAACCATCGGTACTCGAGCCGCGTGTCGGTGAATCGAGAGGGTCATGCTCCTCGCTACGCTTGCGCTTTGATGCTGTGCTAGGCTGACGGGACATAGACCACTAATCTTGTAGATACTATCGACTATCGACTAAGGAGCTTACAGCAAGAACGAAGAAAGCTAGCTAGCTGGTGGGCTACAGAGTAATGAGGGCTTAAAGGCTTACTATCTTATTACTCTGCTGGTGGGTGGGCTCGTGGGCTCGTCACATTTTTGAACTGCAGCGGCGCGAGGAGCGCCGCGCCACGATCAACGAAGTGTTGTGTGGGGTCTACGACTCTACGACGAGACGACGAGACGAGGAGTAAACACCTACCCCGCCTGTACACGTCTACATGTACTACTGTACCGGTGAGTCCCAAGGGAATGCGGTGGGTGGGAAACAAAAAATAGCTGCGCGCTGAAAGTAGAGCAGGTACTGGAAACAAAACCAATGAATGCGCGAGCGCGAAGGAAGACCCAAACCAGGTGAAAGAAAGTGTTGTACTTGGAAAGTTCTCTCAATAGGTTGCCACTCTTAATACAACTCCTTTGGCACTCCTATTAGCTGGAGAAGAGCGAGCTGCCACCCTTAGTCGTTTGCTTTAGTATTGTACATCGCAGAGCTCTCCTTTCCTTTAGCTCCTCGTTCAGCTCGCCGCAGAAATTATCATATGACTTCCCCCCCCTTTTTCTGATCGCCCAGTCATATCCTCAATAGATCAACGAAGAGTCGATGTTTCTACTTGCATCTCAGACATCTCTTGTAACGAGATGTGTGTGTCTGTCGGTCGGTCTGTCGGCGTGTTTTTTATCTGGGTGTGCGGGGTGCAAATGTTCTCTTCTGGGACGCTGAGCTGGAGCTCTTTTTCGACCTACCCCGCCTGTATAAATCATGTACTACGTACTACTATTACTGAATTTGGTGTAGTATTTCCTCTTTTTTCTATGATACTATACTAGTGCATTTTTTTACTGTACTATACAGCTGTATATTAGTACATGTATACGTATACAGGCGGGGTAGGTGTTTACTCCTCGTCTCGTCGTAGACACCCCACACAACTCTTCGTTGATCGTGGCGCGGCGCTCCCCGCGCCGCTGTAGTTCTACTTAACTTACAAACTCAGTAGGGATTGAATTATCAAATATTCAAGTAGCGCAGAACAACCGGTAAGTACCGGTGAGTCCCATTTCCGCCACTGGAAGTATTTGGCAAGTTCGAATACCACGACATTGATCAATTTACGCAGTCCCTTGGTCGAGTGCCGTTTGAAGGGGAAGTGTCCGTAAATGTAATGAGTTCCGACATGAAATTGTCGTCGTCATACCCAGAAGCAGAGCTCATCGTCATTCAATCGATTTTCTCATTGCCCCCTCCTAGGAAGTGCTTCATCATCAGAACTCCGTTTCGGGTGGATAATATTTCGACGGTTTGCTCACATTTTTGCTTCCAGGTGGTCGACCTCTTCCTCTGTCGTCGTCGTCGTCGTCGTCATCGTTACTGTACGAGGAGGATTGTCCACCGGTGTAGTAGCGCTCTGCAGCGGCTTGTTCCTTTTGTGCTTCTAACCGCCCGTGCTCACGCGCAGCTACGGCGATTGAGCCCACCTAAAGAAATAGGAGCAAAGTGCAAAGAAACCGGAAGCTAGAAGATGGAGGAATTTTGAAAAGAAACAAATTAAAGAAGGGTTGGAAGGAACGAATGCCAGCAGTAAAGTAAAGGCCAAAGGAGGCCACCCAGAACAAGAAAAGAGAAATTGCGAAACGCAAGGGGTGTGTGTCAAGGAGGGCAATTCAAAGTCGCACCGCGACAGCTGCGGTGGCTGCTCGAGCAAAAGTGCCCAAGCCCGCCCCAAGGCGACCAGCAGAAGGTCCCAAGAGCTCCAAATGAGACGATAAATTGGCGACGGAATTTGCTACCATGAGGCCAGAAGCCACACGATTTGCCGTGCTGCCTTCGCCTGTAAATGGAAGTATTGGAAAAGGACGAGGAGTTCAGGATGCAGGGGAAATAACTACGGATATGCACGCGCACACACTTGTTATGCAGGTGGTAGTTATATGGTGACAAAACAGTGAAGTACAAGAGAATGATACACATTGCACGCAGAGACTGAGCCATTTCGAAAGAGAGTGCCCTCGCATATCCAGTCGCAAGTCCTTGAACGATCTCACAACTAGCGTGCGCCCTTACTCACACCATAGACCCCTCTCCTCCTCATCCTCATCTCTTTCTTCCCGTGTTACCTTTCAACAGTCCTTCCGCCATTTTCAGCGTAGCGCCAAACTCCGCCACGTCGCTTGCCATTTTCACGCCTTTGCCGAGGTTCCCACCCAACCCTCCCCCGAGCTGCCCCGCAGCCGCCTGTGCACATGTAGGAAGACAGGTGTTGGTGTGCAGGTGTAGGAAGAGTAAGCAAATGGCAGTGACCGAAGCTACGCGGACACATGCGCCAATCAGCGCTAACCAAAGAAGGCGCAATACATTCACCATGCAACACTATCGAATCATCCAGCAGCACTATTAAAAAAACACCCCCTTGGCGCATGCACAGCTCTCAGTCACCCCCCTATGCACCCCCTGAGTGTGCACGCTTACCTCCGCGGCAAAGGCTGCCGCAAAGAACGCCGCTGCTTCCTTGTACGACACCCCTTCACTGCTCTGGTACCACGGCTGCTGCTGTGGATTGCTGTTGCCGCCTCTTCTTCCTCCTCTTGCTTGACCACCACTGCCACCCCCATCCCCACTGCCACCATCGCTCGCCGATGAGGAGGGAGCACAACCTCGGTGGCCACCTCTCCCGAAAGTACCGCGCAACTCTGCCGCGTAGTTCCGGCGCGCCTCCTGAAATATACATATACACAAACAGGAAAAGAGGCCAATTCGATTAAAAACGCACCCACGCACCCGCATGCGATATGTGCACATGCCTTTTCTTCTATGCCTTTTTCCTCCTACTCTACGCTATACTCAATACTACAAGCACATTCCATTGTAAGCACCACATTCATACGCTAAGTACATACGTCATCCTTGAGGCCCGCATAAGCTTCTGAGACCCGTTGAAACGCCACAGTCGACTCTTGGGGAAACGACGGGTGTTTGTCTGGGTGAACCTGTTGAAGTAAGTGGGTGGATAGGAGGAGAAGAGAAGCATGAAGAAGAGCAGCAGGAAGATGAGGAGGAAGTTGAAGACGAGAAGCAACGTTGTGTACCTTTAAAGTGCATGTATTGCTAGATGCGCGCAACACGCACTCGTTGATGCGAGAAAAGGGACTTAGTAGATCTTGAGAAGAAAGTCTCAAGAACGCTCCCTGGCAAAACATCGCTCCCTTGAGATACTCCAAAGTGCTCTCCTTATCAGCTCCTAATCAGCTCCTCCACCTCCTCTGATGATCTCAAACTTGTCTCACAAGCCACCCAACCCCTCACCTTGACGCTAGTCTTCAGATACGCGCGCCGCACTTTTGCATCGTTTAAGCCAACCTTCTCTGAGGCGCTGATCCCCAGGGACTCGTAGTAGTTGTCGGCCGCCAGCGCCAAGGTTAGCGCTTCTGGTAGAGCTCCTTTGCTGTCTCCTCCTCCTGATGACGATGATGAGGACTCCTTGCTAGCCTGCGGCCTTCCTTCTCCGTTTTGTTCGGCGCCTCTTGAGCCTGCACCTGAGGCTGTACCAGCAGCGGCAGTAGCAGCAGCAGGAGCAGTGGAGTGAGCGATTTGACGCTCAACTTGAACGAAGAAGAAGAAGAAGTCTTACCACAAGAAGAAGCATTAGCAGGTGGCGGCGTAGCCTCTGAAGAGCTGCTTCCATTAACGCCGTAAGCGCTGCCACCTCCGCCTACACGACTCCAAAAGCTCTTTCTGCGAGGCGGCGACGACGCTTCTTCGTGAGATGTCCCTGTCGAAGAAGCAGGTGGCGGAGCTTCCCGCCACTCGAATTGCAGAGCTCGTGCGCTCGCTTTGGGCACGAGGGCTAGCTGGGCTCCTGGGCTGAGGTCCGCGGTTCCGACTGCTAAATCTCCTCCTTCACTGCAGCCAGCCTTGACGCACACAAGTCACGCATAGAATGCACGCACAGAATGCATTTGAAATGAAATCCACAGGAGGTGCGTAAGTCGATGAGCAAGCGTCAACAACTAGTTTTACTAACATTCACAACGACTGCAGGCACAACTAGTGCCGTATCAGGTGTTAAGATTCACTACAGCGCAAGGCTAACAAGCATGTGGACAGTAAACAGCTCTCTCATTTGCTCACCAATAGACGTCCTGATTCGTCCAAGTGAAACTGCTGGTTGGATGAAGCAGGAATCTGGCGCGAATTATTAAAGAAAAACAGCCGTAGGCGATGCTTGTCTCAGAATAATGGAAACATGACAGACGGCTGGAGTGGTATGAAGCTCCAATAAAAGGTAGGAAGGAATTATAAGGCCTGAGGAACTAGATTTCATAGACTTTGCGGGCTGGCTCACTTTGATAGGCCAGAAGATGAGCGGTGCCCCCCACACGATTTCGTCTCCTTTCACGTCTAAGATATTGTCCGGGCAGTGCTGCGGTATCAACCGTCCCATGTCATCGCGTAGGAATTGCTACGATGTGTAGGCACACAAGCATAATTATGAAACAATTGAGAAATTCATTAAGGGTAGAACGGAGTCTACAATCTACACTGGTCGAACCAGCTAGAAATAATTCAGCACTAGCCGCGACTTCTAGCTAGAAGAATTGTCTCATTAGAAGACCTGGTTGGTGGCGCCGTTGGCTGACCATAAGATGGCACGAGCTCCCTTGCTTCGACTTGCGCCCTTCACATCGACGACCAAATCGTGTCCGATTACCGCTAGGTTCATGGTGATTTCAGTAACCTCTTTCTAGCCTCGCGTAAACGATTCCTCGGCTCCCGAAGCCTTCTCTAAACTATTTTAGTTGACGGCCGGCCATTTTTGGTTTGCTTTCATCGGAATACGACCCACGAGCCCACAAGAGGGGGGAAATTTGTCTGATTTGGGCAACGAAAAATTTGAGGAGCTTTTTATCAGTTATTAACCACACGACCACTCACTCACTTCGTTCACCCGTGTCAAAGGTATGCCCGTCTGGTGCCCTTGGTCCGAAACCTCAGTGCAGGAATGGCTCCGTGCATTCATTGGAAGCATTGTCCATCTATGTCTTGACGGCCCTTCGATTTTCACCCCCCTCAAAAGCCAACAATTGCGCAGGACTTCTTACTAATTTTAATTTTGTTTTCTAATTATTTTGCAGATATATATACAAGATGCCAAATCCTACTGCGACTTTCAACACCACTGAGGGCTCCTTCGTGGTAAGTGAACTGCGCAATGCATTTATGTCTTTAACGCAAAAATGCATGCATGATAGATAGTGAATTGAGCCATTGAAGCTTTCTCCTTGGTGGCGTACTCCGTTCGCTTTTTATTTGTTGGTAAACATGGAGAAGCGTTTCTGACTTAACTTTTGGCACCCTTTGCGCGTTTGCAGGCCGAGCTTTACCTCGACCAGATGCCTGTCACCTGCTCCAACTTCATTGCGCTCGCCAACGAAGGCTACTACAACGGCCTCACCTTCCACCGCGTGATCCAAAAGTAAGGACCCTTCGCGCTCTCAAAAAGATACCAGGAGAAAAAGGCCTTCAAGAGCGCGCATCTTGGCTGTTTTTGTTTGCCTTCCGACCCCTATTTTTGCAGAGGAAAGTTCGAAAGCAACTATTCTTCCATCTTCATTCTCCCTTTTACTGCATAAGCCCTGGAGCTGAGTCCACCACCAAAATGCTTTGTATCCTCCATTGACTCTTTTTCATCCTCCCTCCCTCCTAACACCCACACCTCCTCCAAACCTCCGTTTTCCTTCGATATACCGTCTGTGCACCCCCCCCCTCCCCCCGCAGCTTCATGCTCCAGTTCGGGTGCCCCTACTCCAAGGACCCCAAATCGAGCCGCGCCGGCACCGGCGGCCCCAACGGCGGCACCTCCTTCACCACCCCGGACGGCAAGACCATCAAGCGCGACGGCGGCGGCAACATCCCCGACGAGTTCGCCGTGAAGCTCAGCAACGAGCCCGGCACCCTGTCCATGGCCAACACCGGCCAGCCCAACAGCGGCGGCTCCCAGTTCTTCGTGAACACGGTAAGAATCAGGGCATGGTCGCTCGTGGCTCCTTTTACAGTGCTAGTACCTTTCTTTGGACACGTTGTCAGCCTCGGCAGGCGTGCTGACACTCTCTAATCTTTTTACACCTGCACTTGAGAAAACAAAGGAAGCCCACCACCTCGCGTTCTGAACCTCTTTCTCCCATTCTACGCCTTG
>Ga0307982_1005123_pt1 | contig 10276 bp, 9 predicted proteins | sample OrgLakmetagen989_FD_201847 | JGI IMG/M metagenome (GOLD analysis project Ga0307982, IMG submission 201847) | Saline water microbial communities from Organic Lake, Antarctica - #989 | ecosystem: Environmental > Aquatic > Non-marine Saline and Alkaline > Saline | place: Antarctica: Organic Lake... | reverse complement strand
TGTTACGGAACTATGTTACGGAAAATAAATGTTTCGGACCGTAAAGTTCCGGTTTCGGAAATTATTTGTTTCGGACCGTAACCGTATTTCGCACCCCAGGCGTCGGCTAAGAAGGCAATTTTACTGCTATGAACCAAAGAGCCCTCCTCAGCCCTGCCTGGCTGCCATCCCGTTGGCTTGTAACTTGTCACGTCTAATTTCAGTCCAGAGTCCAGAGGGCTGGCGAAATTTTGAGATGAGTACCTTAAAAATATCATAATTTCAGATCAGAGATCATACACATATTCCCTGGTGCGTGTGACAAGAAACATAGCAACGTAAAATTACAATGAATGATCTCGTGGGCGCTTTTCGTTTTGGTCCCGAGGGGTAAAGGTGCACATGGAATAAACACTGCGGCAACAATAAGTTGCTCCCTTGGCCTGTTTTTCTTTCCCACAACACCGGTAAATATACAACCCAACATCACGAAGAAGAGGAACTTGGCCTCGCTCTCATTGGCAACAATATAACGCTATCTCTCGCTGCATCTGAGTGGGCGGCCGGCGAAACCTTCCCGGGTGCTGAGTGTCGGGTTGGAGGCCTAATTTGGTTGCTTCTGCCAGTATCGTTTCTGGCCGCACGTAGTCAGCGATTCGCATTCCTTCCACCTGAGGTTAAAGTTGAGTTGAGGCGAATCGATTAGAGAGAGGACGGAGAATGAGAGCATTTTCATAGGCAAAATAGTAAAGAAACATAAACTTCGAATCCGCCAGACACACCAAGTCAGGAAGCAATTGCCAAAAAGTTTGAGTCTTACCACGCCATTGAGGTCGTATTCGCGGAAGTGCAACTCCTTCAAGGCTGCGTCGAGATCTGCAGTGCAGGGCCCATTCGAATCAACTGAGGCTGCTTTCTTAACATTGGAACGCGACGTGTCGTTGGAGCTGTGGTGGCTCGGCTGCCACAGTTGCGACGACGACGACGGAGGAGAAGCAGAAGAAGGAGCGTGCTCGCGGTGTTGCGCCCACGAAGGCGACGCATGGCGGCTGCTCTCTTCGTCCTCTCGCGGGTGGTGCATCATCAGCTGCTCGAGCTCGCGCGCCGAGCCCGCTTGCCGCGTCATGGAGCGGCGGGCTTTCTTCCGTCGGGCAACGGCTTTGTGGTCGTCGGTTAAGAACACGCCGCTGAAGCCAATGTGGTTGCGCGCCCCCACGGGCTTCAAGGTGGTTGGGTCCAAGTGGTAGACCTGTCATATGATACGAGCCCCATTTAGCAAAATTAGCATGAAAAACGAAGAGGGCGTGGAAATCAGGTCATTAAAATTGAAAAAGGTCATAGAAGTCAAGTCCTGAAACATGATTGATTGTACGGCAGTTGCAGGGGAAAGGGGACCCGCTCATCTCCAACACAAAAGTTCACGGACACACAAACAAAGCATTAACTCACCAAGGGCGTGCCCGTGGGGATCTCCAATTGGGCCAAGTCATCATCGGCAATGCCGTCAAGGTGTTTGGCCATGCATCGAATCACGTTGTTGTGGGCCGCCACCAGCACTTGCTTCCCCGACTGAACCGACGGCATCACCGCCTCGTTCCAGTACTGCAAGACGCGCTCCATACACTGCTTCAGCGACTCGCCTTTCGGTAAGTCGGCGCCGAGGTGCCGGTACTGGCGCTTGTCGCCCATCCAGCACGGGTGGTTTTCCCCCATGGGCAGCGGCTGCACGTCAAACCTACACGGTCCAGTCAGGGGGCACCGACGACATTTTAGAAGATTCACTGATTATCAAAAAAATCGGAATGCACAGAAGCTCCCAGTAGGCAAAGTCAATTTCATAGATTAGGCTAGCTGAATGAGGCTATTCAGCACCACTCACCCGCGGCGGTACTGAAGCAGCATTTCTTCACCAAGCTGCTCGGCGGCATCTTTCTTGGACAGTCCTGTCAGCGCCCCGTAGTGCCGCTCGTTGAGCCGCCACGACGTATGCACGGGGATCCAGTGCTGGTTGCTGGAGTGCAGGGCGGTCCAGAGCGTCCGCACGGCGCGCTTCAGCACCGATGCATGCGCTTCGTCGAATTCGTATCCGTGCAACTTGAGCAGTTTGCCCGCGCGTGCCGCCTATGATGCCGTGATGGTCATGTCAAAGGGAAGCAACTCGATTTGAAAATGAAAAAGGGATGTGCCAACGTGTCGAGTAAATTTGTCTTGTGTACGAACGAAGTTGTTACATTACTGGTCGTGAACTTCGGTATCAAATCAAGCGAATAAGGATTCTCGATCGTCACGTGCGTATTTCATGATTTGATGATTCGATACACGATATTTGAATGATGCGACCAAAGTAGCGCACCTGCAGGCGACCTTTATCAGTAAGATTGATATCCATCCAGCCACTGAATCTTTTAGACGCGTTCCATTCACTTTCACCGTGCCGCAGCAGCACGACCTACCAGACAAATTGAACAGTTCGAGAACAATGGAGTAAGTTCCTGTGGGCACAGTATTTAAATCGCGAGAAAAAAAAAAGGAGCACAGGCGAAGGAGAATGGGTGTAACAAACCTTCAAAGTTTCTTGTTGTCCCATATTCCCACGATACGTGGAAAGAACGAAGCGTGTAGCTCGCATAGCCATAGCAGTTGTCACTCAGCTTATTTTAGATGTATGTGTCAATAATAATGTTCGGATCCGGTGTCAAAGCCGACGATATTACGTCACCCATTGAAGCGAAAAATACGTCCACGTCACCCCCACAGATTGCCGTTCGCACGAATTCTGTTCTTGAAGTTTGAAGCACCTGCTCCCTGCTTCCTAGCGAGCCACATTGGCCAAGTTTCACCCTGTTTGGGGGTTTCTAGAATGTGACAAAAATGCAAAGATGTATAGTGTAGCCGCACGCTGCCTAGCCTCTTCTTTTAAAAATTCATAGCATCGCTATCTAGATTTGCACAATTTTGCAGCGATGTATCCGTCACCATGCGACGACACAAATTCCCAGTGGCACGGTTTGTTCAACGAAGCTCGTGATTATTTAGAACTGTATCCCCCGCGTGCCGTCGATAGCAAACGTCACTACGCTGTCGGGCAGCCAGTCTGGGTGCTAAACGGTGGCAAACCATTCGCGAGAGCTTTTATCGCGTCTAGCCTAGATACCACCGATTCTAAATTTTCTGATCGCTACAGAGTTCGCTATTCTGATGGAACGCATTATCACTGCCGGGTGGGTGCCCTTCGACCTCTGTACGGAGCTACCAGTAAAGCCAAGACTACCATAATCGTTACTGCTTTAACGTCTCATTACCGACAGCTTGCACGCCTACAAATTACTCCTGGAGAATCTGCTTTAGAAATAGGATCAGATTTGGGTGCCTGCACAGCAGTTCTAGCCGAGTCTGCGGACGCCCCTCCTCCAAACCATAGTCAGTTGGGCGTCGAAGGAGAAGGTGATGACAGCAGTAGTCGGCCTCAGAAGGTATCAAGACAAGACGCAGCAGGGCGCGCAATTGGCATTGACAAGAGCTCAAAATCAGTGGAGGAAGCGCGCCGTCGTTATCCAGGCGTTCCATTTCACTGCGTTGACGTTCTTACCACTCCAGGAGTCCTCGCAAGATTAGCAACCTCATCCAGTCCTAGCAGCAGCGCTGACGCCGAGCCCAATGCTCCTGGAAGCGGTTCAGCGCGCGAAGAAAGCGCGGGGCCATCGAACATGTCCAAAGAGAAAAAGTCCTCGTTTGACGCCGTGTTCATTGACATCAACGGCAACCGTATGATCGAGGCCGTGGCTGAAGTGGCTAGGCTAGTATCGCGCGAACTCGCCCATTGCCCGCCACGGCTCATTGTAATAAAATCTTCGGAGATGGCGAAAGCGCTCCAGGCAGTTCTCGATAAGCAGAGCTAGCATATAGGTCGAATGATAGAGGAAGTGGCTGTTTCTGGTAGTACTTCAATCGAGTGGACTTCAGAGTTCGAAGTTCGCTGGCTCAAGGTCCCATGCGCCGATTTTTATTCTGCGGGCGATTGCAGGCACCTGAGTGCCAAGGGCCCATTGCATTCACCGAGAGGCCACCCCGATCTCTAGTCCAGTGCAGTTTGAACTTATCATAAATCGAATTCTTTTCAAAAAAAAACAGAAAGAAACAAAGTCCGCATTCGCATCAGACATCGGACTATAATGACTATATTATATCTTTAGATTTCGCGGGTTTTAGTACACACGTCAAAGATTATCCCCCGAAATCATGAAAAAAATAGGGACTAGTGCTGGAGTCAGCTCCATCGATTTTTGGAAACTAAAACGGAAAACGCCGCAACAGCCGCAACGGCGAACTGCCGATAAAATTCGTACAATATCCAGCTTACATCAACAGGGAGCACCTTCGAGGAAAAAAAGAAAAATGTCCGTCATGTATAAGTCGCTTTGTATTCTCTGTCTATCTGTAGGCCTTCTATCTTCGGCCCCTCGGGCCCTGTGTTAAAATTCCCGAAGAACTCCTACTTAGTTCTCCTGTTATGTTATTTTCCTCGAGACTTGCTCGAGACTCACCGTCTCCCCGTGATCGTGATTGGTCAGGCTGGGCAGGTTCCGCTCATCATGCTATTTGAGGAAGCAGCTCATCATCTCATCATAATAATTGCTTTTGTGCTTATACTTATACTATAGCTAGTACTCTTCTATCCAAGCTAGTTAGCTTCAGTGACCCTCCCATGAGCTTAGGCCAAGGACTTAGGCGATACAAATTGATGGCATCAGCAGAAAGGAGCCGCCCATCATTAAGCCGATCCAAAGCAACCTTGACGGAGGCGCCGAGCTTGATGAGCTTGTTTTGCAGTGAGTAAAATCGCTTCTTTGATTATCACATAAGATACGGCCTGTCATTGAGACCAAACATGGGAATATTAAACAAGATTGGCCGCATCAATCACATAGTTATGACCAGCAAAGACGTAAAGCGCACGCGTATAACGTAAATCATAATACGAACCAGCGTTGCACCACCAAAACTGCTAGTTTTCTCGATGAAGCTGGATGTGTTTTGGCCAATATTATTTACTTGATTTCTACGACATCCACGAATATGCGTACTTCCCATCTTAAAGGCTTTTCTTTTTGTGCACTCTATCTTCGTAATTCTTCCATTGCAGTGACCAATGCGGTGTCCGATACTTCATTCGTGGTACGGGGTTTGGAGCCAGCAGCAGTGTTTGAGCGGCTTCAATCATGCGCCCACTTGAACGACTATGCCCTCGGTGGTAGGCCGAGAGCTGCGAAGGGAGCTAGTGATGTTACCGATTTACCTCCTGTCAATCCTGGCGCGCTCCGGTGCTTCATGTGCGAAAACAAGGTGCCGCTATTTGGTGTCGTGAGAGGTTTATGGGAAACGACCACCGAACGGCATGGCAAATTCATGCGCACGAACGTTAGCCTCGTGTTTTTCGCGTGGTCTGGCGTCGACAAAGAATTCTGCACCATGTTCCCACACGTGCGCTATACGTCGGAGTTTACGCTTACACCGGATGCAGAGTCAGGGGGTACGCTGGTGCGGCATGAAGTCGTGAAATTCGAAAACTTAAGCTCATACCCGGTCATCTCAGAAGAATGGTGCAACGCGGAAGACGCTGCCATGGAAGCAAGATGGTCGGTTGGTCCGAAGCACAAGAAGCAAGCGGTTGAACATCGAACGCTTGAGGAACTCGCAATGCCGCCGCCACCGCCACCGCAGCAGCGGCTACCAAACTCCGCTGACATGTACGCACCAGAGGTGTCTGGCGCTATGAGCGCCATCAGTGCTGGTTTTCACACCTGTGCTCAATTCACGAGTTCGGTTACCACAGACATGAGCGCGAGCATGAATGAACAAGCCAGTACGCTGGGAAGTACAAGTGCAGAGGTGTTACAGAGGTCAATACAACTTTTACCTGGGTTTGATAGTAGCGAGGGGGCGGCCGAGAGAAATAGGTGATTTCAAGTTAAGTGGGTCACTTTTTACCTTCTAAAAGCGGCGTTCTCCTCATTGATCCCGCTGTACCTCGCACAACGCCGCTGCGCTATGTAGGTCATTATGCTCAATAGAGGTCCTTGTGGCTTCTCATTTGCGCGCTTAAAAAACGCAACTAAGAACTTTTTAGAGTTTGAAAGCTACAGAAAACGTTCTCTAACATATCACTCGATCACTTATCATATAGAAATATCACTACCTCGAGTCTTTTTCGTCGCTCGGGCCTCCTTGACATCAACAGCTGCTTCTACAATCGGTCTCTTCGTTGGGCTGGCCACCTCGCACGTATTCCCGTGAGCCGGGCGCCTCGGAAATTGCTGACAAGTTGGGTAGCGCATTCTCGACCGGTCGGTTGTCGGTTGTCCACAGCAGAGTGCTCTTACCCAAAAGACCAAGCACCAAAACACACAACCGGCGGGTTGTCACAAAAATTTGTTGAAGTCACACCTAACGGGCCGCCATGGCCAGCACTGTATTGCTAAACTTAGTACGACCCACCCATTCAAGTCTACCTTACCACAAGTTATGGGCCAGATATAAAGCCGGTTGTACTACTATAGGTACTTCTTACTCCTCAGCCGGCTTCGCCGGCTTTCGTCGGTTCTGACTCAGCCGGCTTCGGTACAGAACACCAGAACAAATGTCCACGTACGTACGGAGGACAAATAAAGCGGGTAGAGTACTACCAGTACTAACGTACCTATAGTAGATAAAGATATTTGATTTGGTTATCTGCACTACGCCGATAATTAAATTCTTCAGTCTTCTGAAGGTCAGAAGCAGAATTTGGCAATGGGCTAGTAGAGGCATAGAGGCGAGATGGCATTTAAATACGCCCAGAAACGACACCGACTTGATAGGTTCTTTTATTTCCGATTATTTGCGTCTTTGCTGTAAGCTTCCTTCTCCTGGTGCTAAGGGATTGGGTAGAGAAGGCCAATGGCTGATGCTCTATTTTACTTACCATCCACGGCTTCGAACTGGCCATCGGACACGGGTTTTCTAAGAGGGTGGCGCCGAGTGCCCGTGGTGACGAGGCGCCAAAGCGCCCCAAAGAGGGAATACTCGAGGCCCCAGCCCGTCGCTTTCCCGTCCGCTACCGTAGGCACTAGCCGTTGCCGCGGCGCGTTCAAGCGCCAAATGTCCCATGACAGCAGGCACGCCACCGATATCCACACGGCAGAGGGCGCGAGCAGGTAGCCTGCGCGGGGGGACGCAGTGTAGAACGACCACACGGCCAGCGCGACTGACGCAAGCAACCACACGCAGCTGCTCGTGCTGACGCCAATGCGGCGCTCGATGTTGGTGATGTGGTTCCAGGTGTCGCCCACGCTCAAGTGCGCCACCAGCACCAGGAGGGGGGCCGCGCACAGGCTCCCGCACGCGCCGTACACCAGCGCGCTGGACCACCCTCGCAGCGCCGTCATGGCGAGCCACACGAACGGCACGAGCCGAATGCGCTTCGAGTTGCGCTTCAGCCAAGGCGGCCACCGGAGTCGCTTCACGAGGGGCTGCTTGCCTACGGTAGCATTTATGGCCACAGGCTGCGCGGTGGGAACCGAAACAACGGCTGCTGCAGCAGGTGGGCGGCGGTGGTCAAAAAAAGAAAAGATGCGGGAATTGTTTGAGAGAAAAGCGAAGAGAAGACCGACAGCCCAAGGCGACCAGCGCTCTTTTAGCTTCAAGTATGGGATTGCGCTGTTCAGAGTCGCTGCAAAGTTGTCAGCTGCGAAGAGAAATGCAGCCATGAAACCAAACTGAAGCAACGTAGCTCCAGCATACTTCAGTAGCTGTAAAAGCACGTAGGCATTTGGTGCATTATGATACTTGATCGCATCAATAGCTAAGGAGCAAAACAAAGAATGTTTGACTTTAAAAACAATGATTGGGAACCCACCTCAGATTTATCCAGCGCTGACTTGTCTATCTTCTCCGTCGCTCTAGTTTCAGCGCCTGAATTAGATGAAAGAGATTCTGCCGCATCGTTCGCGATGGCCGAAATGTGTACAGATCGCGGCCTGTTCAAAGTTGTGGCAGGTGTCACAACATGATGTCCGCCGGTCAGCAGGGTAGTCAACGAACTCCTTCGGAAAGTCGCGCCAGTACCCCAGGCCCCAGCCTCGGAAAATGTTAATAGCATGAAGCATGCGGTTCTTCGTATAGTCGTTACCATAACTAGTCAGACGACTGCCTATTTCAAACTCGAGAGAACTGATGGCGCCATTTTTGTTGATGAGGCGAGGTGAACAAACAAAAATGTGAAATCACGCACTTATCACAGGGGGAATATCTGTATTATGTTTCACATTACAGTACAGTACCAGTACTGATATAATGTATAATGATAAAGCGAGTTGTACTACTATAGGTACTCCTCAGCCGGCTTCGCCGGCGTCGCCGGCTTCGGTACAGAACACCAGAACAAATGTCCACGGACGGGGGAAATATAAAGCGGGTAGAGTACTAATAAGTACTAACGTACCTATAGTAGATAAGGATAATGGCCAGTGCCGTGCATCTATACTCTGAATAGCTCACCTCCAGTCCTCCAGTTGATCTGGACGGACTGGGAGGTGACTTCAGGTATTTGTATAACAATTCATAACACTAGATTTATATGGAGTGCAAAGCGGGGATTCCGGGGGGAATTAAACAATTATTACTTGTTACTTCGGGCAGGACAAAGAAGACAAAAAAATGGCACAACAGCGAGTTGTTTGGGGCATAATTTTCCACGCATCCAAGTGAATGGCCGGGAACGCTGAATCCAAAGATCAAACAGCACGTTCCTCTGTAACGGGCGCTACTATCACACATGCCTCCCATATAAATCGTGCTGCGTTTTGCTCGGCTGAAGAAGCGAGCATGTAAGTGACATTTTCTTCCGCAAATTTAAATCGGCGTGTTCCGTGGCGCTGGTTCATTGGGGCGGCCGTTACTGTTGCCTGAGGAAGCAGGCGAGTTGTAGCCGCTGAAATCTTGGTCGCCGGCGTTGAACGAGAAAGGGTCTCCATCTTCCGGAGGGATTCCCAGGCCGCCAACCACCACCAGCGACGGCCGCTCTTGGTTGGCCACGAAGACGCGAGCAGAAGCGTAAATGAGGGCGTGCATGCAGACGAAGGTTAAGAGGGCGCCCACCATGCCGAAGCGAGTGTCGCGGCAGTAGCTGCGAGAATCGGCTTCATCAGGGTTGTAGAAAGGGAGGCCGCTGTGGAAAGCAATGCACTTGTGTGTTCGATGGAGGAGAAGGAGAGAAGCACGAAAGGCAACAAAAGCAACGACAAAGAAATTACAGGCGTAAATACATAACGCACGGAAGAAAACCCACAACTATGGCAGACAAGAACGAGTGAATAGCACGATCATCACACGCCTCAGTTCAAGATAGACTTTTAAAAAAAGGAGGTATATGCACATGTGTAGCTGCATTGTACCTTGTCTTCGCCGTCCCACCACCACAGCTCCGACCAGGCCATAGTTTCCATGTTGCCAATGATGGCCGGCCACTGAATGATGGCCGCTAGCAGGCTGGTCACGGCCCCGAGGCGAAAGGCACTGATGCTCTGCTTGAAGTGCCCGCGTAGGACCGACATGCTAGTAATGATGAGCAGCACCTAAACGGGTTTGTGAGTCGATGCGGAAATCGCACCATGACATGAATGGGGGGGGGGGGTATGGAGATGGGCGAACGCGTGCGCAGAGAAAGAGAGATCACGCGTCCGAAATGAATGGATACACGCTCAACTACGAAGATCTCACATCAATCCGGTGTTTTCGTTCAATTCGTACCCCTTACTCTTCCATTTAAGAAATAGAGAACTCTCATCTCTCACATCAAAATTTGGCAATACCGTTTGCATGTTCAATTGGTTCGTTTTGAAGGGAAGCCAAGATTCCAGATAGTAATTAATGTTGATGTCCAGCACTACTTCGATTGGAGCTGTAAAGGCTATTGCTGTGGTGATCACTTCCGTGTTGTCCTCGATCGCGTGGTAGGTTTTCACGTTTCGGAGCGCGACCAAGGACGCATCCAAATTGGCGAGGCTAGTGGTTACGTATCTAGCATCAAGAGCAACGAGACGGAGATGAGAGCAAGAACAAGGCAATAGATACATGGTTTTGTAGCAACCAAATTGCGAACGAAAATGCACCAACAGAAGCAACGTGTACGATAATCAGACTATCATTCGGACTACAACTAATTATTGGGAATCATTGCGAAATTTGATGGAAGTGTGATGTTAATAGGTATGGTACAACCATGTTAATAGGTATGGTACTACCGCTACGACAGAAAGCC
>Ga0307982_1005122_pt1 | contig 10276 bp, 4 predicted proteins | sample OrgLakmetagen989_FD_201847 | JGI IMG/M metagenome (GOLD analysis project Ga0307982, IMG submission 201847) | Saline water microbial communities from Organic Lake, Antarctica - #989 | ecosystem: Environmental > Aquatic > Non-marine Saline and Alkaline > Saline | place: Antarctica: Organic Lake... | reverse complement strand
CCCGTCCTCCGTTAGCCGACAACGATGATGATTGGCTGTTGTTTGTAGACATCCCTAAGCCACCGTGCATCGACTGTTGAGCGCTCCGAACCAGGTGCCGCTGGTATTGATGTGCCAATCATTAAGACATATATTGTACCAAACAAACGCGATAGCAATATTGATAAGAGAGTGGCCACTTAAAGGACTTGGAGGGTACGAAAAAAGTAGCAAAAAAACAAACAACATTTGCATCCTCATCGTAATACTAGTCACTGCACCTCGATACACACATAATAGGTACGGTACCTGATCTAAGAGGGCGCGCAATAGCGCAGGCCCGCGCCCAGCGCCTACAGCAGCTGCAGCGGCCTTTTCTTCTTCTTCGTCGTCGTCGTCGTCGTCTTCGGGTCGACTCCGAACCCGCTGCAGCACAGCCGCCACCGACGGCCAACGTGAGGTCGACGATGAAGGCCGCTGCGCACTTTGCCCGCGCAGAAGATCTCCTAGAGCACCGCCGCCGCCACCTTCTATGATGGGGTTGAGGCGTGCGCCCGTGCCAGAAGAAGAAGAAGAAGAAGATGATGATGATGAATTATCTGTTGAAGAAGTGTCAGCATCTCCAGCTTCTGCGCTATTGGCAGCACTAAGTTCTTCTGAAGATATACCCAGTGCTTCATCATCCTTCTTCTTACTGTCGTCATTGTCGTTGGTGCTGTTGCTTGCAGTGGCTTTGCTCAGAGGTAAAAGCTGAGGCAATGCAGCAACAAAAGCATGTGGTTGAGCGATGATACGCGCCGAATGCAGTTTCGAGTCTCCCATTTCCGCATTCGCAGAAGTAGCGTGCAACGGTCCAGCAACCGCAGCAAAACGCCTCAGAGGGACCAGATTAGTGCTGGCATCGCTGCTATCACTGCTGCTGTTGGCAGTGTTACTGCTACTGTTACTATCACCAACATCGACGAAAACGTCCTGGAGTCGGTTGTCGAGTGCGAGGCGAAGATACGGCAGTGAAGTAGACATTGGAGCCCTTTGCTTCTGGCGTCGTTGCGCTTGGCGGTGAAGCAATTGACTTGGCACAATTGAGCGACTCGAAGACTTGGTCGCATCGAGACGCCGCAACTTTTGATGCATGGGAACGAAAGGAGAATAGAACGAGGGAGAAATTCTATGAGAAATCATAAATGTACAATGAAAACAAGTTTATTAAAGTAGAGATGAAAATGAAAAGAAGCTGACAACTCTGAACGCAGAAAGCAATCATCATCCACATCTATAGCATGTTATCGCATTACGCACTTCGAAGACGAGGCCGTCGCGATGGTCGCTGGCATTCGATCCGTTATTGGCAGCACTACTCGTTGACGACTCCGAAGATGGCCAAACGCTCACGAAAGCCGGTGAATGGCGGCACCGTAAATTTAGGGCTACAATGACATCAGGCAGGCTGCGCGGCTTCACTTGAACAGCGGTCTCTTTGGCTTTGCTCAACGGATGAGGTGGAAGCGGAGAAGAAGGCTGCGGTAGTGGGTTCAGAAGCTCTTCTTTACGAGAATCGCTATCAAGGTGGTTGACTGCATCCTCGTGAATGTCGAAGTCGCCTCGTCCATCGGTGTTGTCCTGAGCACTAAGACCGTCAGATGAAGGCCTGTTCTGTGCACTGGGATCCATGTCTGAATTAACCAAAGAAGAGGACGATGCGCGAGGCGGCGCGACTACCCAAGCCAACAAGTCTAAAGGTAAAGCTGCCCACACCCCTACATCACTCTCTAAGTCCAAAGCACTGGCGTGCGCGTCGGCTGCTGCGCTAGCGTGCATAGCCCGGTGCAACATTCCCAAACCACCACTGCCACTGCCGCCACCGTGAGTGCTGCTCCGGGTACTGTTATTGTTGTTGAAGTCGCTGTTTTTGGCATGATTCGGCCTTGCACTGCAAAGGCTGTCGAGATAAGACGAAGGACCAAGCGCGGCAAAGTCAAGCGATACACTCACTCCTCGGCTTCGGAAATAGGATAGAGGGTCCCAGGCATGGTCGTTTGCAACGGCTTCAAAAGCAGCAGTAGCAGTAGCAGATGCAGCAGCCACAGCAGCAATGGTGTTGGTGTTTTTCATTGACGATGGCAAACCGCTACGAGAGCTCCCTGGCAGAGCATTTAGGTTGCTATTCTCGCTGTCACTCCCCTCAAGAAAAGAAGCTTCGCTGTGCGTTGAAAGCGGGGATAACATTTCCGGTGGAGACGCAGCATTCGAATTACTGGCGCTCTCACTGCTTTCTGGAACAGCACTAACTGCACTTGTAGTGGTGGTTGTGAGACGACGTGCAGCAATTGCTGCAGCAGCCGGCGTAAGCTGCGTGTGGTGCGCAAAAGGGGCGTCGCACTGCCAATCGAGCACAGCTGTCGCACTCAGGCGAGGCAGCAGAGCCAGGAGCTGGTGTCGCCGCCGCGGATCTGCCCTTTGCTTTCCACTGCTGCCACTAAAGCCGCTGCCGCTGTTGAAGGTTGAACTGCGGCCTCCTCCAGTGTCAAAACTACAAAAACCAGAAGGAGAAGTAGTCTTTACGTCATCGTCACCGCTGCTGGTACAATCACTCGAAGGCCACCAATCCGAAGGCGCAACAGCAGGCACGCTGAGGGTGACGGAGGTCAAAGACAAAGCATGCACGTCACGCCTCTTATCGCTGCTGATCTTACTGCTCTTACTGCTGCTGCTATTCGAAGAGGTGCCATCATTCCCGTGACTGAAATTACCACTGCCGTCGAAACTGCTCTTGCTGCTACTATCAGGTTCTAGACCATGATTATGGATGTAAGAGGCAGGGGCATCACGGAGGTTTCCTCCAGCACCGTCTGATAAGGTTGAAGGATCAAGAGGCGCCTCAAGGTACTCAAGACGGTTCACATGCCACATCACACAAGGCGCAGGAAGAGGAGGAGGACGAGGAGGAGGAGGAGAATGAGAAGAAGCTCCTTCGTGATCTCCTGGTGTGGCGCCAGAACCTGATAACACCTGGCTTGGGCCGCCTTGCTGTTGCTGCGGGCGCGGCGGCAGTGGTGGCGGCATCGCCAAGGAACCGCTTCGGGCCCGCCGGGATGATGTTGGCTTACTGGCGCCACTGCTATCTGCCGCCGCTGCTGCCGCCTCGCGCGCTTCTCGAGCAAGGAGGTGGGCTGGTTTCGGGGGTTCTGCCAGCACGAGCTTGAGGGTCGCGTCGTTGGCCACCAAGCGCATTGGCCCGTGCAACTGCAGCCGCCTCGTGTCCCACCACGGCAAGGGAGGCGGCGGTGGCGGTGCCAGCACTGGCGGTGGTGGTGGCTGCAATGACAGCGAATGATGATGTAGGTGGTCAAGGCGCTTATCATCGCTCGCCGGTATTTCTTGAGGGGGAGGACTGGGCGTGAAGCGCTTCACTGCTGCGGCCACAGCGTCGAGCTGAGGGGGATAGGAAGCGCCGTTCCAGGCCACGCGCAGGCCCTGAAAATGCAGGGATGGGTCGAGGTACAGCTTTTGAGGCATTTTGGCCGAGAGCAACATCACGGGATAACAATTCCCATCAGCGATAGAACCTCCAGAGATATCTCCACTACCTGTAGCAGCAGCAGCAGCAGCACTTGCAACACTGTCAGGGGAAGTTGCTGCCACTGCTGAATCACCCATCAACATGTTATTGAAGTCTGTGGCAGTGGCTTGTGCACCGTTGGAGCTATGAAAGAGGGGCACTGCTTTGGATTCGCTGAGATGAGGCAGCGCAGCCAGGCTAGCGGCAATAGCAGGGGCGCACACGATGCGAAGTGATTCCCAACCCACCAACTCGTCAGTTGCCACCTCGTCGGTGCTCTTGTCACTTCCGCTCATACTGCTGCTGCTGCTGCTACTGCTATCAAAACCATCGCTGTTGCTGCTACTGCTCTTGCTTGGCGTAGGTTTAGAGCAGAGGCCAAAGGAAGCGTGGTCAAGAGACAAATCGAGGCGGCTGCCCATGACCATGCCAAACGCATACACAGGGCTCTTAGCTCGCTTAACATCTTCTTGTCCACTCGCACTGTGATGATGAGTTTTGTTACCCGTTGAAGCAGCGGTAGGAAGTGTCATCGATTGCTTCCCATTGTCATCCCCGTCGTGAGCACAGACGGCAGGATCCAGGCGCTGCAATTCGCGTGCGAGCTCATACGGGTCTCGGACCACCTCTGATGCCACCGCCAAGTGAGACGCTCGGAACTTCGCCAAGCACCAGCATTGCGACATCTCCAGAGTTGGCTCTGCATTGATATCATTACTTGTAGGTGTACTGCTGCTGCTGCCGCTGTCGCATGCACCACCCCAAAGTTCAATGTCGACGCCATCTTCGGCGGTCCAGTTGAACGAAGCCCAACGCGCTGGCGCTGCTGCCACCGACACCGCCGCTAGGTAGCCGTCAGAAGAGGAGGAACTTGAAGAGTTGCTGGAGAGTGCAAGAGCAGGTACCAAGGCAGGATTACGGGTGGCAACATGGGTAGCTGCGGCAGCGGGTGTAGTACTAGCAGCTGAGGTAAGACCAGAAGAAGAAACAGTAGTTGAGGTCCCGAGGTCCAAACTGCCAATACCGCGGGTGCAGGCCACTGACGCAGACCGGCAAGCCGACTCTTGGGCCAGAAAAGCGTCCAAGAAATCGCCGAACTCCAAGCAAGGCGGCAAGCACAATTGCAAGCCCTTGGTGGTAACCTTGTAAGCTTCTGCAGGGGGCAGCGCACTAAGAGGCAAAGGCTTGCTAGCAGCATGAGGTGTCAATTCGGCTGTAGCTGCTGCTGAGGTAGCTGCTGGAGGAGCAGGATTTGAGTCGCAAGCAGAACAGAGCGGAGGTGGAGGTGGGGACGGTGGTGGCGTCAACGTGCGAACAGCTTCAAGGTGAAGGCAGCGCAGCAGCGGTGGAGAGTGCAGCACTGCTGCCGCTGCTGCTACAGGAGGACTCGCGGTGTCACCACCAACGGTACTCCTGCCACTGCTGCCACATGCGCCACTGCAGGCGCTTTCGGCACAAACGCTGAGGGCTTCAACCGTAGCAACGGTGATGTCTTCGCCACCGTTGCTGCTGCTGCTGCCATCGCCTGCAGATTCTGCATTGTCGCGGCTCGACTGCTGCTGCAGCTGCTGCTGCGACAGTGCTCCAGCTTGTGCAGTCACGATGAGCCGCGTGTGCGCGTCGGCGTGCAGAGTGGCTTTGAACCCTCCCTGCAGATGCACTTGTACGGCCACCGGTGCACGGCGCGTTGTCGCCGTCGTCGAAGCATTTGATTGGTTCAACAGCTTAGGCTTCGGTGGGAAGAGCGCTTTGAGCGCGCGAGATTGAGCTGCCATCGCCACGCTCAAGAGACGAATCAAACGCACTTGGGACGCGCCACTCCACGCACACTCCACAGCAGCAGCAACAGGAATCGCGCTGCTGCTGCTGCTGCTCACACCCTGGTGCTCTCCTACGCCTTGTGCAGCGGTATTTTTAGCGTTGAAGCTAATGTTCGGGCACTGGCGCAGGTCGGCCTCTGCCATCGCTGCTGTAACGCGCACGGACGGCGCGGACAGGATCGGCACGAGAAGGAAACCATTCGCTGCAGAACTACGAGGCGCTGCTGATGCAGATGCTGCATCAGATGCTCCTGACGCTGATTCTGTTGCTGCACGTACCGATCTGGAGTTGAGAGGGCCTGCTACTATTTCGTGCAGTGCCAAGTTGTGCACGTGAACTTTGTCGAGGCGTTCTTTCAAGCGGCCGTTCAGCACCCCAGAAACCGCCACAGCCCCGCTCGCCATTTTCAAGCCGAGCTGACCGCTGCCTGCCAAGCCAGTTGCACCGCTCAAGACCGCAGCGCGCCGCGCTATTTCTGCAGCGCCTACTACATTGAGGTCCCCAATGACCATGGCATCATAACCGCCGCTGCTGTTGTTCATGCTTTCCTCTCCACTACCGTCATGCTCCCTGGCTGTTACCGTGTTGACTTTCGCCCAAGCAGAAACCGTGCCTTGCGTGGAGGCTGCGGACGCAGCCAGGTCATACCAGGTGAAAAGGGGCGCTGGAGCCGCGTCCAGGTGCACTTTCACGGAGGATGCGGCAAACCAAGCACAGGACTGCTGCAGGCACGCCGCACCCGCAAACGACGACGATGACGTCGTCGACGACGACGAGAGGGTTTGACCACCCTTTGGTTTACGGTTGGAAAGGTTGCTTTCAGCAGCTGTTGCAGCAGGGCTGCTGTTTCCCGTGCTACTGTTGTCGGCGCGCGCGTGAACAGGAGGACGAAGGAGCTCAGTGGAAGTAGGAGGAGGGCCATGCAAATCAACCAAGGACAATTCAGCGCTCTTGCAGCCTAAGCGCACTTGGCGGGGCCACAGTGCAGGCAGCACAGATGGAGAAGAAAGTGGTGCTGAAGGGAGCGTGGAGGAAAGCGGGCCGAGAGCTTCTGAAGTCTTTCCTGAAGTTACTGTCGCTGCTGCTGCTGGTGATGATGATGTTACTGCTGCAATTGCTGTGGAAACTGCTCGGAAACGGCAAGCAGTATTAAGGGCGTCAGGCCCCAGAACGATGTCGAGCTTGTCCCAATCGAACGCCATGGGGGCGTCCCACATCGAAGCACCGTTGCGGCGCAGCAGAGGCGGCACTGCTGCGGAGCCCCGCAAGGATCCGCCCGCGCCCGACACGACCACTGTTTCGGTGTTAGCAGGGGTGGCTGCCGAAGAGTCACCTGTAGAAGGACGAGCAGTAGCAGAATCAGTCGAATTACCAACGGCAGACGAAGAAGAAGGAATCGCAACAGTGTTGCTCGTAATAGCACCTTGGCATGCATGCACTGAGGCCGAGGCAGTTCCGAGCTCCAGAGAGAATGAAAACCGTTCCAAAGCGCTGCTGCGAGTGGTACTGCTTGCGCTGCTCGCATCACTGCTGCTGCTGCTGTTGGAGGCTAGATTCATATTTTCTAGTGGTGCCGCAGCTTGGAACAGAAAATGGACTGCTTTTGTGCCCAAGACAAGTTCGCTGCACAATTTCGCCGTGCTTGCACTGTTCTCAGATGCGCCACTGCTATCAAGTGCACTGCAACCGCTGCCTGACCCATAGTCGTCGGCGCAGCGCAGCACAACAGCAGCTAGCTCGAGCGAACACCGCCGCGGCAAATCTCGGCGGTTCAAGGGCTTTGGTGGCGGAAGTGCTTGAGGCTCAGGAGGTGCATCCGTACCTGCGTCGGGGGATGCTTTTGCAACCTCGCTGACACCGTCACCAACAGCACCTCCAGCCGTGGCTGAAGTATCCGCGCCAGAAGAGGTAGCAGCGCGAGGAGTATTCCCAGGGGCTACAGGGCGGTTATTGGCGAGCTTTGAGGCAACGGCGAGCGCACACACCCCACCCGACACTTCTACGGGGCCACCGAATTTCACTCCAACGTCCAGAACAAGCCGGCGCGCCAGGTCCACTTCGACGCTGAAACTGCACGAGTCTGCGCACTTGATCTGCGGCATTGCTTCTGGCTTAGAGTTGGCAATGCTGCTTGCAGGAGCAGCTACAGGCACTTTGCTGGACGTTTGGAGTGCTGCCATGCCCTCGGACAGAGCCGCACCACCGGCGTGGGCCTCGAGCAGGCGCACTTCCGAAGTCACGCGCAAGGTGCCACCCGGCGCTGCGTCAGCCGTAGTCGCGCCGCCGCCTTCGCTGTTCGAGCCCCCGGTGCCAGCGCCCGAGGCGCCTGCTGCTGCTGCTGCGCCAGGTGATGCGGGCTCTGCCACCTTGATGGGCGGCGTGTACAGAGCTTGTAAAGCCACCCGGTTTGCTGTCACCGTGCGCACGAGGCCGCTGCCCTCCAGGGTTTCTTCGGCAGAGGGCTCCGAGACAACTAGCTTGAGGAGCCGTGCCAAGGCCACGAGCATCCGCAGGCGCCGTGGGTCACGCAGCGCAGTTTCCAGTATACTCTCCGATGTAAGGCCCGCTGTAGGCGTAGAAGTTGCCTTGTTGGTTGCGGCTGAGGTGACTTTGGGTGGGCGGCTTGCGGTGATGCACGGGCGTGTGACATGAAGGCAAAAAGGGCGCTCTTCGAACCAGGATAGCACCACGGCGAACAACTGCACTTCTAGCGCGATTGCATCACATCGAAAGGCTAACCCTGGCCGCGTCGATGAGGCTTTCACCTCTGCCACCACTCCTTCGGCACACAGCTTGAAAACGTTCACCCGCTTGAACGAAAGAGACTTCCCACTTTCGATGAGTGCAATGCTAGCAAGAAGCGTTAGAATGGCCGCTAACACAGCTGGGTGCAGCAAGCACGCAAAAATGGCTAACCGAACGATAAACACAAGCCAGGTCATCATTGCGATGTCCAGAATGTTGATCAGTTGAAAGAGAGCACAGTCCTGAATTGAATATATCACCTAGTTAGCCAGCTACTCGTAAGCACGGAGAGTAACGAATACTTAGGATCACAATCCTACTGTGAAATCGGGTCTCTAGCGACATGAGCTAGTTGGATGGATGAGTTGATTGCGCCATTCCCTCCCCATCTTCATATTTTTTTTCCCTTCCCTTCGCAGCTAGCTTCCTTGCTCCTTGTCTTGCTGCTGAATTCATGTACTGGATGCCGAATCTTCTTCTTCTGCTCCTGATCTCCTGATGTAATGTAACTACGATCCCCCTGTATTTCTTCCTTGACGCCAGGTCGATGTCGATGATTCGATGATCGATGATCGATGATACCTTTCGAAGTTTTTTGTTGAAGTCTCTAGCTAGAGTTCTCTACTATCCAGCACCGTGAAGCTGCGAAGCCTTAGATCTCAGATGTTTGCTTCGAAGTTATTTGTGCTGGCGAGCCTCGTGCTCCAGTGCTATGCTTTCAATCCTCAGCCTGCTTTCCCGCGCTATGGTAATCATGCGCGGCGAATCATCTCTGCAAACGCCGCACCGGCACCTCCTGCTACTAAGGTGAGCGTTTGACATGAAGTAGAAGTGCACCTATATAATGACAGTCCATGCATTGACCAGTACCATTTTACTAGTGCGCATCACTTTTTGTTGACGTGTTGCTTCCATTAATTGTTTTGTGTCTTCGTTCAAGACTGTGACGATAACGAAGCAAAAAGTGAAGGAAGTAGCCAAGACCCCTGAAGTAGCGCCACCTGAAACGAGGGAGCGCACCGACTCCGCAGAAGTGCCCATGTGGAAAGTAATCCTGCTCGGCGACGAAGAATACGACGAAAGCTACGTGAAGCAGTCCCTCAAGCAAGTGGTCGAAGGCATGACTACGCAAGCGGCGGAAAAGTGCTACAACGAAGCGTCTTTGCATGGGGCTTCCGAGCTCGTCATCGTACCACAGGTTCAGTAAGACAGTGACTTGTACACGAAGAATGCACGCATACAAGCATCACTGCAAGCATCACTGCAAGCACCGTTACTTTACGATTGCTTTACTACTATTTTCTGATTTTGTCTATTAGTACACCTGACATCGCATCGCTCTGCTGTAACAATACTTTGTGGCTCTTTTGTTTCATTTGAACAGGAACACGCGGAGCACTATGTCCAACAGTTTCATCGAATGGATCCCATGATTTTCTGTACGTGTGAGCCAGAGAAAGAGTGAGAATTGGTACACTTGGGCTTAACTGCTGGCGCCTTTGGCTTGAGGTTGCCTTGTGCCTTGGTGATTGGGTGATACGGAGCTGGAGCTCAGGCAATATGCAACTATTCCCACGAAAGCCATTGGCGCGTTCCAAACAAGCGACCATTCAATTGTAGTCCTATCCAGCAAAACAAATGACGAGGTTCCTTGTGCTTTATATAGCCGCAGGTATCTACGTATGAAACACGCTACCGCGCACGTCAAAAGAAAATGAAGAATGAAGAAAAAGAGGAAGTAAACACCAAATCTCAATCTTAATCTTAATAAAAAAACCCTGTACTGACCGTTTATTTCCAAAAATGGGCGAATGCCGGGAGGTGCTGGGCGGCGGACCAGCACCTCCTTCGAAGCTAGAAACGCTTCGAGCGCAACCGGGATCTCAAACTTAGTGAGGTAAGGTGTTTAGAGTATCGACGGTCGTTTACGACCCGACGCGGCACACCTTTCCGCTAACACGTTTAAATTAACCCCGTACATGAGTCTTTGTCTGTGAGTAGTTGTCCAGGATGATTTCGAGGACAGTATGGACTGCAAACTCCGACGGAACTCTGACACCGGAGCTCATGGCTGTGAATCCAGAATCGCATTGTAGGCATTGTAGGACTTCAAAAGTGGCGACAATATCCCACGGTCCGTCTGTGAGACACAGTCATGAACGGTGGGCATCC
>Ga0307982_1005121_pt1 | contig 10276 bp, 2 predicted proteins | sample OrgLakmetagen989_FD_201847 | JGI IMG/M metagenome (GOLD analysis project Ga0307982, IMG submission 201847) | Saline water microbial communities from Organic Lake, Antarctica - #989 | ecosystem: Environmental > Aquatic > Non-marine Saline and Alkaline > Saline | place: Antarctica: Organic Lake... | reverse complement strand
CGGGGGTGCACTCGACAGGGGGGGGGGGCAACGACAGGGGGCAGGGGGCATACGTGACATTGTTGGACACCCGTGCTACCCCTGCCCAGTGGGGCGAGGACGACTCCAGTGACTCAGGGTCAGGGGGGTGGTCCATGGTGGGGCCTACCGCCAGCCCAGGGGGGGAAGGGGGGGGTCACACTGCCAAAGCCCGCATGCGCAGTGATACAAGTGGTGCTGTATGCGAGATCCACAGCCCCACCAGCGACCACATGCATCGCAAAGCCTCCAGTCTCACGGTTGTTTCCCTTGGGTCAAGTCGCCGGGAGCCCGCAGCGCACTTCCACTCCCACCTCACGGGGGCTGCGGGCAGGGCGGCTGCAGATGCCACCATGCCTTCCAAGGGCATGCAGCGCAGCACTGCGTTGCGGTACGGGGGACTGGGCAAACCTGCCGCCTCCGGGGAGGGCGTGGCTGCAGGCCAGGGGGGGGGTGCTGGCGACACGGGGGTGGGTCCTCCAGCCCAAGCCGCACAGGAGCGATCCCTCCGCGAATCTCTACAGTCCGCCCGGGCCAAGCTGCCCTCTCCTGATTTCCCCTCGGGCGTCATTCACTCTATGCTGAGCAGCTTCGGGGGCGCCTCAGCCTCCGTTGTGGCCTCCGATGAGCTCTCCCGGGCCATGGAGCTGGCGGATGCGCTGCTGGTGAGCCCGCCTGTGCCCCGGGAAGCCCTGAACCAGCTGGTGCTGCAGGGCTTCAGTGCACAGACCGCACATGATCATGCAGTGGCGTGCTTTGGGCCGGGGCGGCTGGTGCGGGCGGCGGACTCGCTGCTTCCGCGGCTGTGTCTGCGTGCAGCACCCTCCGATTTGATGTTGGAGGGCCTGTTGAATCCCCCCTTTCCCCCTTTGAGCGGATCCGTGACCACCGCAACACGCAGCGACGTGAAGGGGTCGGGCCTGCCTGGCAGCACAAAGGTAGTCATTCGGTACGAGCTCAGTCTGCAGTTCGCACTGCCGCCCACCCGAGCTCAAATTCCATGTGGCGGGTACACCTCCTGGGGACAGGCGCAGTTCGCAGAGGCGCTCATGGGGTACATGCCGCCCCAGGCCAAGCAGTGGAGTGTGCGGCTGCGGTACTCGGAGCTGCTGGCACTGCATGAGCAGCTGCAAAAAGCGGCGCCTGCGTGGCGACCCACGGCAAGCTTCCCCGGGAAGCGCCCGAACCTCTTCGGGTCCAATCTGGACAAGGAATTCATCATGTCCCGTGCCACCGGTCTGCGCAAGTGGCTGCAGGGGGTGCTCAGCTGCCCCGCGCTCAGCACATGTTCTGAGGTGCGTGCAGTGCTGGTGCCCCCATTTGTGGAGGAGGCAGCAGCTCGAGCAGCGCAGTGGGTGGACCCCCTCATGGCTGGCGTCATGGGGGAGCCGGGTGCCCCTGACACCCCGGGGTCTGCGGACAGTGGGGCCTGGCCAGCGACCAGGGAGCGTGTGGCCCCGTCACCCCCCCCCTCACGCCGCGCCTCATCTGATGGAGAGGACGCGGCAGCAGGGGGGGCAGAGCAGAGGGTGCGCTTCGCCTCCTCTCCCGCCCTGCCGTCCAAGGGGGGGTTGGCTCCAGGCAGCAGCTTGGAGTCGGAGGGGGGGGGGGCTCCCCCCGGGCATGGGGAGCTGCAGGGTGCACAGCCCTCCCCCCTTCGCCTAGCGGCACCTGCACAGGGGAGCCATGTGCCATCTGCCAGTGCTGACTTTGTCCTGCTGCCCAGTGCCCTAGGGAATGGGGGCGAGGGGGGCACTGGGCCCTCCGAATTGCAGGCGGGGGGGGGGCTGGCTTCTACGCACACCCGCACCAAGCGGCGCCGACGAGGCACCATGAACCCCCTGGAGCTGCACGCCCTGGAGCTGCACGTGTTTGGCGTCATCGGGGCGCTGTTCGACCTGCGCAGTCAAAGCTGGCTGCGGCGCAACTTCGTCACTGTCACGCGCTCAGTGGGGAAGCTACTGTTCCATGGAACAGCAGCAGCCGCCATCAAGACCTGGTATGTGAGCAGCACTGGCCCTGACAGCATTGCTGACTGGTTGGGTGTGCTGAGTGCCAAGCTGTGGCCGCAGCAGACCTGGTTCTCGGATCTGCCGGGGTATGAAGCGCAGGCCGCCTCGGAGTGGCGAGCCCACAAGCAGTGGGTGGACAGGGAGGCCTTGCTGCGGGCCCTGCGCTCCAGCATGCTGCACTCCAAGCTGCCCTCCCTGTTGGGCTCCACGCCTGTGGGGGAGGGCGCCGCCCGCCTGCACGAGCTGCTGAACAGCCCCCTGCTGCTGCGCTCGGTCATGTACACGGTGCTGGATGCGCTGCTGGCGCGCATGTTCCCGGGGATGGCCACACATGGCTTGCGGCAAAGAGCGGCAGTGGAGGCGGCGTGGGCCAAGGTGGACGGGGGGGGGCGCGGAGGTGGCCGCCTGTCCATGGTGGCAGGGCTGGCATCTGGGCAGAAGGCAGGGGCCAGCAAGGCCCCCGGCAGCTTGATGTTGGGGGGACTTGGGAACAACCTGCAGCAGTGGTTTGGCAGCAACAAGTAATATATACTTTCTTTCTGTTGTTTTTTGTTTGCTCGTCAGCTTCAGAAAACTCTGCAGGCGGCCGGCGTTTCGTTTTCGCGTCAGATACCGTTCGATACCTGCAACTGAGAGACGCACTGTGCCCCTTGACAGGCACACAGTTTGAAGCAATTATGGACATTGTGTCCCAGAAAGCTCTGGTCACTAGGTGGCACTCCAGCTTTCTGACAGAGCACGGCCGAAAGCCGGGCGCCCAGGATTTGAAACAGAGGCCAGACATCATTCATGCTATGGGAGCTATAAAAAAAGCTGCAAATCTCAAACAAAGCAACGCTGCAGCTAACTCGACAACGTCTTCAAATGTTGCAAAAGCTGGATTCCTTGCTCCAGCAAAACCAATCGAGCTTCGGGCTCCTGGTCAGAGCACTGGCAAGGCGAAACCACAATCCGCACTTGCCGTTAAGCGGCGGCGAGCGCCCGCTTCCAGCAGAGACAGTGGAAGCGAGCAGCGAAAACAACGACGAGGTATGGTAACAGTACCCTCGATTCGTCCTGCTTTGCCGTCCCAGGGTAAACCACAAGCAAGCCTTCCACCTGCATCGGCGGCGCCTGCTGCACATGCTAGGGCAAACGGTGCAGCCGATCCCGTGCCACTGTGGCCAGCACCGGCAGCAGTACAAGCAAGTACGGCAGCTGTACGCGTGCAGGTGGCTCCTGCACCGGCCCCTGCGCCTGCACCGCTTCCTGCCCGACCCCCGGGAGCAGCGGCGCCCCCTGCAGCGCCATCGCAGCGCCACAGGCCTGCCTCGCCCGCAGCACAGCCTATGCCTGCAACAAAAGCACCCATGAGCAGTGCAGCAGTGCAGGCCAACACTAATGCCGGCTCGTCGTCCAGTTTCTTGGGGGCGGCTCATGTGGCCGGGGATGTGTTTTCGGGGCATGGCTTTGGGCTGAGTGCCACTGCATCAGCTGCCGCCGCCTCCAAGGGGAACTACGTCAAGATAGACATGCGCAGTAAGAAGTTCAAGTCCAGGAAGAAAGGCGGCAGCCGCTGGCCCCGCCGGCAGCGAGGGAGGGGCAAAGGCGACTACACCCGGCCCAGCGCGGAGTCCCTGCAGCAAGCCGCGGAGGCACGGGCTGCCAGCAGCAGCTCAGTGCTGGATTTGAGCGTTGTTTTTTCAGATGGATCTTCAGCCAGCACAGACAGCGATGACGATGTGGAGTTCACGGGGGGGCCTGATGCACTGCGTGGAGGGGGGGTCAGGGGGGGGCTAGATGCCATCGACGTGTGCCTGGATGTGGAGGCCAATGCCCATGCTGGCGGCAAGGGCTCATCGGCGTTGCTGCCGGGTGCAGCAGGGGCCGTCACTGTCACCAGCGCCGACCTGGATCGCAGCGGCACCCTGCTGGTGGCTGACAGTGAGGACGCTGCGGCGCTGGCAGCGGTGCAGGCGGACCTCAGCATGGCAGCTGCAGGAGACGCTGCAGGGGGGCGCAGTGTGAAGGCAGCCCCTCCCCCCAGCGACGCCATGGCCCTTGCCCGCAAGCCCACCTGCCCAGGGCACGGCCTGCCTGCCAAGGTGTGTCGGGTGAAGAAAAGTGGCAGCAATAAGGGGCGGGCATTCTATGTGTGTCCCCTGCCCCGCACAGAGCAGTGCAAGTACTTCATGTGGAAGGACCAGCACGTCGCCCACGCCGTGGCGGCGTTCCTGGGCACAGCCGCCAGCAGCGTGGACACGGCCCTGACGGCTGGCATCACGGACGGCAGTGATGAAGCAGCTCTGGCCGCCAGTGGCAGCTGGCAGCGCATGGAGCGGGACCGTGGCGTGGTGTGGCACGCGGAGGCGCTGTCCCAGCTCAAGAAGCAGGTGCGTGCACGGGGGCTGCTGCGTGACCCTGCCCTGCTGCAGGCAGTGCTGGGACGCCCCAAAGCCCTCATCAGCAAACTGGTGAAGATGCAGCTGGTGGCACTGCTGGCCAGGGACGATGTCCGAGAAGCGCAGAAGAAGATGGGCTTGCTGGCGGAGGGGGGTGCAGTGGGGGGTGCCGCCAAGAAGCGGCGGTCCAGCAGCAAGCCCGGCATGATCAACCTGGATAGCAGCAGCGAAAGCAGTGGCGACAGTGGCTCAGACAGTGATGTACCGGCTGCCACCTCTTCAAAGGATCGGGGCAAGCGCTCCGCAAAACCTGGCAGGGGGGGGACTGCCGCAGGAGAAGACACCCCCAGCGACCTGGATGAGGATGAGCTGCTGGTGCTGAATGCCGTGGTGGGGGGAGAGGACACCCCCGCTGTGGGCGATGCTGTGCTGACATCACTGTCCCCAGAGCAGCGCGCCCTAGACGCGCTGCAGACGCACTTCGGCTTCCCCAACTTCCGGGAGGGGCAGTCCTGGGTGGTGCAGCGGACGCTGGCGGGACTCAGCACGCTGTATGTGGCACCCACAGGCAGCGGCAAGTCCCTGACATACCAGCTGCCCAGTCTGCTGTTGCCAGGCATCACGGTGGTAGTGTCGCCCCTGGTAGCGCTGATGAAGGACCAGCTGCGGCAGCTGCCCCCCGCTCTGCGGGGGACAGCGCTGGTAGGTGCACAAACCGCAGCAGACATTGGAGCGGCGCTGAGGGCGCTGAAGATGGGTGTCACCAACGTGCTGTTTGTGTCCCCTGAGCGCCTGCTGTCTTCCTCCTTCGCCCGCCTGGCCAGCAGTGCAGGCAGCATGCCCCCCGTCTCCTTGGTGTGCGTAGACGAGGCACACTGCATGAGTGAGTGGAGCCATAACTTCCGGCCTGCGTACCTGCAGCTGGGAGACGCCATTCCACGGCTATTTGGGCAGACCACGCCGGTGCTGGCGCTGACTGCAACTGCCACGCCAGAGGCCGTGGCTGACGTGTGCCGCATGCTGCGCATTGACGGGGGGGGCGTGCGCAGCAGCAGCTGGCGGCGTCCCAATCTGCACCTGCGTCTGCTGCGTACCCACACAGACGAGAGCAAACAGGCGTTCCTGCGCAAGCTGTTGGGGGACCCGGCGCTGCTGGGGCAGCCCTGCCTGGTGTACGCGACCTACCAGGCCAGCGCCGAGGCCGTGGCCAGCTACCTGCACTCGCAGGGGGTGAAGGCTGCAGCGTACCACGCTGGTCTGCCTGACACACAGCGTAATCGCGTGCAGACACGCTTCATGCAGGGCACCCTGCAGGTGGTGGTGGCCACTGTGGCCTTCGGCATGGGCATCAACATGTCCAACATCCGCTGCGTGGTGCACTACGACCCCCCCAAGTCCCTGGAGGAGTACGTGCAACAAGTGGGGCGGGCGGGGCGTGACGGGCAGCCCTCGGCCGGTGTCCTGCTCATGGCGCCCCCAGACATGCAGCGCATCGGCAGCCTGGTGCACAGCTCCGCCGTCGCGCCGGCAGCCGCCTCCCTGGCATTGCTTGGCGTGTGGGCGCCGCTGCTGTGGGGGGCAGCGTCTGCGGCCCCCTTCCCCCAGACCAACGTGGCCGGCGTGCCCATACAGGCGCCGGTGCAGGCGTACAGCAGTGTGACCGAGGACTGGACGCGGGGGGTGTGTGGGCTGCCCAGCGAGGCCACGGAGACGCTGTTGTCGCTGGCTGGGGAGTTCAGCGGACATGCGGTGCGGTTCTGGCGGGCCAACACGTGGGCGGCTGTGACCTTCAACCGGCACAACACCCTGCAGCAGGCCAGCGAGGCGGGGGGGGCGCTGGTGAAGGGCATGCTGGCGCTGGCGGCGGTGGCGCAGACCGGCGGCATGAGTCTTATGATGGGGCAAGCGGCGTGCTTCGGGCCGGCGTGTCTGGCCCGCGCCGACACCAGTGGCGCCCACCGCTTCCTGGAGGAGGACGGCAAATGGGTGTGGAGGGGGGGTCAGGGGGCCCTCACTGTGAAAGTGCACTTGGCCTCCCTAGCGAATGCGCTGGGGTGGATGTCCCGGGATGTCATGACGGCGCTGCGGCAGGCAGAGCTGTGTCGGGAGATCTCCACGGCGTGGCTGGGACGTGGGTGGATGGTGCAGGCCCCCCTCACCCCCTCCATGCCCCAGGACTGGGCCCACCTCACCGCCCGCATCACGGCAGACGTCTCCATGATGCAGCATCGCGCCAGCGAGAAGCTCTCTGTGGCCAGTGCGGTGTTCACGGCAGCCGCAGTGCCCCTGCACCAGCACCCCCCCCCTGCAGACGGCACAGGGGGTGCTAACAGCGACAGCGACAGCGACAGTGACGCTGGCAGTGACAGTGATGGCGACGGCAAAGAGGCGGTGGTGGATGCAGCTGCGGCAACGGTGCCTGCGCTGATTGGCTCCAAGACGGTGGCGTGCCTGCCTGCCACCCGGCGCGACACCCTGGGCGCCTTCCACGCCGCGGTGGACAAGTACTTCGCTGAGGCAGCAGAGGGGGTTGCCACCCATGAAGCGCAGCACATCTCCAGCGAGGAGGAGGACACTCTGCGCCAGCAGCTGCAGCGCACTGGCAGCGAGCTGGCAGTGCGGGCAATGGAGTCGTGGAGCGCCGTGACCGCTGCTCTGCACGACGCCACAGTTCCCTGTGTCCTGCGGGTGGCCGCGCTGCTCCCCGTGGCAGAGCACTTGGCAGCGGCGCTGGCGACGGATGTTGCTGCAGCAGCTGCAGCGGCCACGCACGCTTCTGTGCGCTCTCGTGTCGCCCGCGCCACTGGGCACGACGGGGCGCAGGTGTGGGGACACCCCATGGCCAAGTACATTGCAGCCAGCTGTGGCAGCGGACACAATGCGGCACGATCCCTTTGCGGGGTTGCACGGGGTGCACCCCACGCCAGTGAAGGCCGTGCGTGTTCCTTGTTCGGCATCTGCGCCACCGCCGGCATGAGCAGGGTGCTGGGAAGCATGGCCGCACTGCCTGCCGAGGCGCCCGCCCAAGAAGCAGCCGCGGCAGATGAGTCAGCATAGTGCTCACAAGCTGCATGTTAGGATGGGTGTGCCAGTGCCTGGGTAGGTCGGCAGCGGCGGCAAGTGGGAAGCAAGCCCAATCAGACGAAGATTTTGGAACCCACACAGACCAGTGGCCATGCCAAAATTAACTGCCCCCGAACAGACTTCTCATGCTCCTTCCATCAGATGAGCGAGCTGCAGAGGTTTGAAATAAATTCACGCAGTTGATCTATTTAAGCAATCAAGAGCGCACGAATTCGGCGAAATTGCAAGCGGAATTAATCGAGGCGTGGCGGTGGACTTTTTGCAGCATCCAAGCTCATCCAGCGAATCATGGCTGCTGCAGACTCAACCCCAGAGCTAGACAAGACCCTTCTGCTAGAGAAAAGGCTAGAGGATGATTTTGAAGTAGGGGCTGTTCTGGGAAAGTGCGTTGAGTGCCGAGCATTGCGACATTCGCAAAGCATGCATTTGCGGAATTTCTTCGCAGAGGAGCGTACTCTGTTGTGCGCTTAGGCGTGAACAAGGTATCAGGTCAGCAAGTGGCTGTCAAATTTGTCAACACCAAAATGTTTGCCAAGTCTGGCGACTGTCTGCGGGAGACGATGAAAGAGATTAGCGCACTCAAGCAGGTGAGCTTTTTGACGGCACTTGCGCGGGCAGCAAATGTACCATGTGGCCAAATTGCGCAGATCGACTCAAAGACCAATGGGCATCCTTCACTTCTCAAGTTTTTGGGTGCCTACCATGACCACGCAGGGCCTAATGATAGCGAGCGCCTCATGATTGTCACCCAACTTTGCAAAGGAGGCGATTTATTTGACCAGATCCTCAAGAGTGCACAAAAGGGCACACTATACACTGAGGCCCAGGTTGCTAAAATTTTCGCTCAATTGTTCTTGGGTCTCAAGGCTATGCATGAAAGCGGCCAAATCCTGCACTGCGACCTGAAGAACGAGAACTTTCTGCTGGTCAGCGACGACGTCAGCGCGCCACTGGTGATTGCAGACTTTGGCATGGCCCAGGAGTTCAGTGGTAGTGCTGACGAAGTTTGTAGGGGACCGAAGCGTGGCACTTGGGGCTACATGGCGCCTGAGCTGCTGTCCCATCGCGAAATCAGCGTCAAGTCTGACTCCTGGGCCATGGGTGTCGCCCTGTACATTTCCCTCAAGGCTGCCCTGCCGTATGACCCTGCACGCATCCAACGCTATGGCGCGGGTGCCATCACGCAGTACCCCATCGACACCAGTGCTGCCGCACTTGGGCTGTCTGAAGCCGCTGCCAGCCTGCTGGGGCACCTGCTGGACATCGATTCCAGCACACGCTTCAGCCCTGCACAGGCGCTGGCGCACCCCTTCCTGGCCAACGAAGCCGCTGCGAGCACGGAGTCCCTGGATCTGCGCAAGCTCAAGGGCTTCCGTGCCCGCATGCGCCTCAAGGCCGCTGCTTCTGCCGTCACCGCGGGCTCGTACATGAACCACCTGGTGAAGCTGCGGCACTTGGTGGCGGGGGTGGATGTCGCCGACATGCGCCATGACGAGATGCGCTCGGCGTTTATGCGGGCCAGTCGGGAGGACGATGGCAGCACCGCGGGCATGGCAGTGGGCATGACTGCCTTCAAGCGGGTGCTGCAGGACTTGGGCATGGGGGCGCTGCCCGCGGAGCAGATGTTCGCTGTTCTGGACGACGACGGAAACGGTGAAGTGGACTTCAAGGAGTTCATGTGCGGGCTTGCGCTGCTACAGGGGCCCTCCGAGAAGGCCCTGAAGATGTGCTTCAAGATCTGCGACACTGATGGCAGCGGCTCGCTGTGCCCCGAAGAGATGGGCACAATCCTGCGCAACCTGGCCACGGGGGACATGGACCAAGACACCAAGCAGGCAGATGCGCTAGCGCACGTGTTCGAGACCCTGGATGTGGATGGGGATGGGGAGATTTCCTGGGAAGAGTTCCGCACCGGCGTGAACCGCGACCCATTCTTGGTGAATGCGCTGCTGCGCCCCATCCAACACAGCACCAGCCGGCGCAAAAGCTTCAAGCTGTTGCTAGCGCGGGCTGACACTGTCACTCCCACCTCCTCGCCACCCCCTGGGCAGGTGAGCGCTGGGGCTGCCGTCGCGCCGCCGCTGGTGCCGGGAGCAGGTCCTGACGTGGCAGTCATCATGGGAAGTGACAGCGACTTACCCTGCATGCGGGCGGGATTGGAGGTGCTGGAGCAGTTTGGAGTGCGGTGCGAAGTGACTGTGGTGAGTGCTCACCGCACCCCTGAACACATGATGACCTACGCCAAGGCGGCTGCGGGACGGGGCATCAAGACCATCATCGCAGCAGCTGGTGGGGCAGCACATCTGCCTGGCATGACAGCTGCCTTGACCACACTCCCAGTGATTGGCGTCCCTGTCCCTCTGAAACACTTGGATGGCGTTGACTCGCTGCACAGCATTGTACAGATGCCGCGGGGCGTGCCGGTGGCCACAGTTGGCATCGGCAACTCAACCAACGCAGCGCTGCTGGCTGTGCGCATACTTAGCATAACTCGCCCCAAACTAGCGCAGCAACTGCAGCAGTACGCCGCTGAATCTGAGGCTGCCGTACTCAAGAAAGCTGAGAAACTGGAGCAGAGTGGCTGGAAATCTTATTGAAAAGCGGTGTCAAATGTAGGTTAGGTTTAGGGGTTAGGCTTCCTCTTGCCTCTTGCCGGTTAGGGTTAGGGTTAGGGTTAGGGTTAGGGTTAGGGTTAGGGTATTGCATTCTGCCGACCGGGTTCCACAAACCGGATTTTCAAGGGTGCTATTTATACCCTGAGCTCTGACACCATTGACGACA
>Ga0307982_1005120_pt1 | contig 10277 bp, 12 predicted proteins | sample OrgLakmetagen989_FD_201847 | JGI IMG/M metagenome (GOLD analysis project Ga0307982, IMG submission 201847) | Saline water microbial communities from Organic Lake, Antarctica - #989 | ecosystem: Environmental > Aquatic > Non-marine Saline and Alkaline > Saline | place: Antarctica: Organic Lake... | reverse complement strand
CGAGGAAGGAGTTCCTGCCCTGCCAGGGCCTCTCATGGCCCGGGGGCAGAACAATAGGCGCCCTGCGCGCTGAAAGGCAAATTTGACCTCTGCCAATGGAACTTCGTGTTCTGCACGTCACGAGCTACGCTCGCGCGCCTTCCTCTTTATTGTTTCTGCGGAGTGCGCGCTACCCACAAATGCCTCGCTTTTTGAAATTTCTGCGAGAATTTTGGCCAATGCCCCTCCCCCTCATGATACACCCCACACTTGCTTTGTTTGCGCAACGCACGCGCATTCCCACTTCTGCCCGCAGCATTGGCTTCTGTGTCATTTGGGTTTGTATTAGTTCGAGTTCGAGTTCGAGTACATAGTTATAGGCCGTAGGCCGGCTGTGGCCGCCGTTTGCTCTTGCGTTATTTAAACAGTGGATGCGAGTATTTTATCGGCGAGGTCAATAGAATTTCCTTTGAACTACCATTGAGCATAATACATTTCCACGTCTACTTCCATTTGCTCCTCTTGATCTGAATTCCAAGTGGCGTCTTGCCGTTTGGAGCCCAGTTGCTATGACGCGCAAACCCGTGATAGCACTGGACCTAAGGCATCCAAACCTCGGATCTGTTCTGCACACAGGGACCGATACGCCGCACGCCGATACTGGCACACTTCCTGCAGCCTATAGTTTCTTTCCCAGTTTCCAATTTGCACTTCGCACTTCGCACTTCGGTTTGAAGGGATCGACCCTTCCCTGTAGCTGACACTTTTGATCTTTCGATCTTTCAATCTGATGTTGGCAAGTCAAACTCCCCTTGTTGACAATCGCAAGTACGTACAGGTACATGTACAGCATGGCGAAAGCTAACTGGGCAAGGAGCCATGTACTGCTCTGTGCCCTTAGTGCTAGCCTTTTCACTTATACAGTTTCATTATCTTCTCACTATAGACTAGGATCTGCGGTTCGCAGTTCTTCAGCAGTCGCTCGACATGCTACTGGTGATCGAGCAGCTATGGCACACGAGGCAGCAAGAGCATACAACGCTGCTACCTTGACAATCACGCCTGCTTATCAAGCCAAAGCAGCAGCCACCCAGGTGAAATTATTATCATCGAGATTTACACGTAGCTTTAAATAGCTTAGCATAAACAGTTGCACACGTCGAAATCAATATTAGGATGGTATAAGCTTGTGCTTTAAAATGTTGTTTGAAGTTTTGCCTGAACTTATTTCGTGCTCATCTGGTGGTCCTAGGAGTGGTTGGAGGATGTGTACGATGCTGTTGACTATATCGCAGCTCTCGATGCGGCAGAGGAGCTACCTAGCCCTTTCGATGATGGCGCTATTGACGACGAAAGTACAACGTACGGCGAGTTTCCGTTTAGTTTTTTAGCGGCGCTTCTCGATGACATCAACCCACCTTCCAACGCTTATTTCATGGACTTAGGCAGCGGCCGAGGCCAGATTTCTCTAGCAGTGTCTCGTATTCGCGCATGGCGCGGCTGCGGTGGAGTGGAGCTTTTACCTGAGTTGCACTGTATAGCTGTCGAAGCGCAACGCGTGGTTTCATCGCAACAGTTGGATCGGAATGTAGAACCCCCCGAAGCAAACACTCAGAGCCAGGAAGGAGTGAAGTCTGACGTTACAACGAATGTCATTTCGGAATGCGAGTTCTCCTTCAAGCTGGGTGATATGTATAGCACGGACATTAGCGCTATCGAAGCCCCATTCGAGAAGGACAGTAGTCCTCTCGTGGTCTTTGTCTATGCTACATGCCTCGAAGTCGATGCAAACGGCGACCTGCAAAAACTTACTGACGCCCTTGCAGACTTACCAAAGGGCACCACTGTTATTACCGTAAACCGTCCTCTGGCCACTCACCCCAGTGACAGTGACTCTGGAGCTGAATCACCCATGTTTGTTCTGCTGCGCGCATTTAAAGGCCCCAATCCAGAGGTCAACGGCTATGAGCAGCACTCCACTGCATTTATCTGGATTAAAGAGACCTAGATCGCTCAATTGCCATGGATCAACTGGGCTTACCTCATTTGTTAGGAGCAGGGTAGGCAATGAGATTTCCCTTTTTGCGCACCATCTCTATCTGAGTAGGATATGGATTATCTCAAAATTAGCTCAGAAGTTGCCATGGCTTCATAAAGGCGGAAATAAAAAAGCCTAAAGGGATGCAGCTAAAAGAAGGGAACCTTAGTCTGAGTGCCTAAAGCGCTGAGTTGTGAGTTGGAGTGTCGAACCTCGAAATGTGGCGAAGAAGAAGAAGAAGAAGCGGCTTCGGGTATTTTTACTCTACTACATTAGAAAAGCTACTCGCTGTTTTCGTCATCGTCGTCATCATCTCGTCGAAACCAGAAGCTGCTCCATCCAGAGCTCAAGAAGCGTACGACACGTGCTCACGTCAAGTGCGTCCCTCCGGCTACGTTAGAGTAGTCTTTAAAGCTTGATCATGGCGTCTTTGGAATCGGGCGTAGCGGCTATGAGCCTGAAAGAAAGCACAGGTTCTCTCTCAACTGGCTACCGCACGCACAACTGCAGCGAGCTTCGCATGGAGCACGTTGGTCAGACCGTCAAGCTGTGCGGGTGGGTTCACGACATAAGTTCCCTACTAAGGCATAGCATATTGCGACGCATATTTTCGTTGAATTCGTTGGTCGCTCAAAGAGTGAGTCGAAGATGATTCTAATTGATGTCAAGATCTATCGTTGCTGCTACATTTGCTGCAGATGGTTTGATGCTTCATAGTGCACAAGCCTACTGTAGTAGAACGCAGGCATCCCTTACCTTTCTCTCCCGCTTACCCTTGCACGCATCTTCAATCTGTTTGCATCTTCTTTTTGGGCGGTCACGCAGATGGGTGCAAGTAGCCCGCGACATGAACCATTTCGCGTTCGTCGATTTGCGGGACCGGTTCGGGATCACCCAGGTGATCTTCGACAACTCGGCGGGCAACGACGAAGCTTCGCAGCAGCGCTATTCGCAGGCGTCGGGCTTGGGCCGCGAGTACGTGATCGCCATTGAAGGCGTGGTGGTGGAGCGCAGCAACAAAAACGCGAGCCGTCCCACCGGCAGCATTGAGGTGGCAGCGACAAGCTTAACGGTGCTGAATGTGGCGAAGACGCCCCCGTTCAAAATCGAAGACAAAACGGACGGCGGCGAAGAGGTTTGCTTACAGTGTTGGATTGTGTGCTTACTAGGCACGCAAGTTCTGATATAGTTCGTAATGTGGTTATTGTCGGTTGCACTCACACATTACCTTTATTTCTTCTGTTCCTATTTTTTTTGAATAACAAAAAACAGGTGCGCATGACTCACCGATACTTGGACATTCGCCGCAACCCCATCAAGGAGGGTTTGCTCTTGCGCAACAAGGTGACGCGCCACGTTCGCAACTTTTTGAACGACCTGGATTTCTGCGAAATTGAAACGCCCCTCTTGATCAAGTCAACCCCGGAGGGCGCCCGCGATTTCGTGGTGCCGAGCCGCATGAACCCCGGCCAGTTTTACGCCCTCCCGCAGTCGCCGCAAACCTTCAAGCAGGTATACTGCTGCCCTAGAGAGAGGCACGCACTCACTGAAAAACATGTTCGTGCACCTAGCCTTATCTTTGGCTGTGTTCCAGAGAAATTTGTGTTGTTGATTTTGTTTCCATTCCTACACCTCGATTTTTCAAGTCCAATGATTATCTAAACGATTAGTCTTTTCTGAATGAATTCCTTTTTGGGATACTTGAAGAAAGTTTACATCTTTATTGAGGACTCTTTACTCCGTGTTCCGAGCTATTATCATTCCCTTGCCGTCCAGTGATTATCAAAACGATTAGTCTTTTCTGAATCAATTCCTTTTTGGGAAACTTGAAGAAAATTTATATCTTTATTGAGGACGACCTGTTGCATTGCCTTTCAAGCATTTCTCGTTTGAACCTATGTTTGCTTCTAGTATATTTGATCATTCTCTTGAGACTAGTCCTGACGTTTATTTTTCTCCATCTTTTCCCCGTGCTCTCTATCTGCTGTGCTTGAATCTACGAGGTGTTGATGGTGGCAGGGATGGACCGTTACTTCCAGCTGGTGAAATGCTTCCGCGACGAAGAACTGCGCGCCGACCGGCAGCCGGAGTTCACGCAAATCGACTGCGAAATGAGCTTCGTGACCCAGGAAGACATTTTAAACCTGTTTGAAGGGATGATTTGCGCGGTGTTCAAGGCCTCGATTGGGGTGGAGCTGCCGCGCCCGTTTCCTCGGATGGAGTACGCCGACGCCATGAAAGACTACGGTATAGATGCGTCTGTGCCCGCGCACGCACACATGACGTTCACCTTGATGCTTGTGCTCTTCTTTTATCTGCCTCGTCGTTTTTTTTTGGTAAACTGAATATCTTTTGCACTCCAGCCTTTATTCTTTTCCGTTATTTCCCTGATATTTTCACGTACTCCCTCCATCCCTGCACATCATCCTCATCCCCAAACCCGTCTCTTTTTCCTCCCAAAAATAGGCATTGATAAGCCCGACCTCCGGTTCGACATGAAGCTCAAGGACCTCACCGCCCTGGTCCAGGCCCAAGCGGGCACCGCGGAGTTTCCCATGTTCAAAGAGGCGGGCCTGGTGATTGGGATCTCGGTGCCGACCCTCGGGACCTGGGGCAACAAGAAAATCAAAGCCTTGGAAATGCGGGCCAAGACCGAAGCCGGCGCCAAGGCCATGATCTGGCTGAAATGCGAAGACTTGGCAGCGGGCAAGGTGAGAACAGCTGCTAGAATGGGTTTGGGTGGAAGCGAGGGCAGTTTGAGAACATGAAAAGTCACGTATACGCACATGACTATGTTTGCTCACGATGGACCCATGTGTTCGTAGTATTTTGTTTGATTTTTTTTTTCCCGTGCCTCAACTACTGCTGCCTCTTCTACATGTGCGGTCTATCAGGTGGACTCCTCGGCGAAAGCCAAGTACTCAAACGAAGAGCTCGTCGCGTGGGCGCAAGCTGCCGACGCCAAGGACGGCGATTTGGTGTGCATTTTCGCGGGAGCCGCGGGGAAAATGGCGGACAAAACCCGCGAAGTGTGCGGGAAGTGGCGCCACGTAATGGGGACCGAGCTGGGCTACCGCAGCGAGGGCTTTAACGCGCTGTGGGTGGTGAACTTCCCCCTCCTGGAGTGGGACCCCGATGAAGGACGGTGAGAACAAGAATTGATAGGGAAGGAAACCAATTTGATTAGTAATATACCTGTAGTGGATGTTTACTTTCGTGACAAAATACTCAATCAATGCTGAGTCCAATGAGCTCCTTCTCCTTCTCTCATCATCATTTGAAGTGTCGTTTGGTAATAAGCATCCTTCTTCTTATGCGTGCCCTCTCCGCAAAGGTACATGGCGATGCACCACCCCTTCACGTCGACCCACCCGGACGATTTGCACTTGCTTGACTCCAACCCGGGCGCGGCTCGGGCCAACGCGTACGACATGGTAAGAGAGCTGAAAACAGCAGCAGAAAAGGAGTCCATCTTCGCCACCTTACACTTCATTGCTATCGTTTCGTTTTGATATCGAGTTTACCCATTTCAGGCATCATTCCTGCTTCATACAATCGTCGTTTTTCCCCTGCTGACTCACGTTCTTTTGTCGTCTTCCTTGGATTTGCTTGCAATGTCCCTATGGCGACGGAACCAACTTGACCAGTGTGACAATTGGAACAAGAGTAACTTTCCAGTCAAGCGAAACCGTTTTTGCTTCCCACAATAGTCGCTTTTCTCTCCTCATCTCTCTTCCTTTTGATTGTCCTTTTCACTACTTTATTTGCTTGCTCGCTGTATGTCCCTATGATGGCGACGGAACATCCCTCACCTCTAGATCATCAACGGCGTGGAGTTGGGTGGGGGCAGCATCCGCATCCACGACCGCGCCGTGCAAATGCGCACCTTTGAGCTCCTGGGCTTCTCCCCCGAAGAAGCCGAGAAACAGTTCGGTTTTTTGCTGGGCGCCTTTGAGTATGGCGCACCCCCTCACGGGGGCCTGGCGTTTGGCCTCGACCGCCTCTGCACCGTGCTCGGGGGCCAAACGTCGATCCGCAACTACATTGCCTTCCCAAAAAACAACGTGGGACGCGACATGATGATCGACAGCCCGTCCGCGATTACCCCCGCTCAGCTCGCGGAACTGTCCATTGGCCTGGCCCTCTCGGAGAAGGACCTGGCGGCAGCGGCTGAGGCCGCCGCAGCGGCCGCGAAAGGTGAAGCGGGCAACACAGAAAAGCCCAAGAAGGAAAAGAAGGAAAAGAAACCCAAGGAAGCTGCTGCTCCAGCTGCCGCTGCGGCGGCTCCTGCAGCTGCAGAGTAATTCCCGGGTTTCTACCTGATTGATAGAATAAAGAATTACTAGATTCGTCGCCACGAGGCAGGTCTGATCCTTTCTCTCTAGCGAGGTAGAGGCACATGACCAAGTCCCAAGTGGCAGAAAATTGGCTAAATGCACTCAGAAAAGCTGGACATCCAGGATTATTCGTTATCGATACCAAATCCAAATGGCTATTAGTGAGTTATGTGTAATTCATATAATGTATAAACCCTTACTTACTTGCCAGTGTCCCAACGCCGAGTCAAGGTCATGGTGGTAGTAGTTGCGAGGCCAAGGCGGCTATTGGAAATACCTAAAAGCGCCGATAGTAGAATAAGAGCACAGCCAAGCACCGACCTCCAAGCGCACTTTAATTCCGAAATCTTAATCGGCACTCCCGAAAGAGGCATCGCTATGACTGGCGCTATCGAAGCCCCCTTCCTCAGCATCAGCCCAAACCTCTTGGTCCTCATCGCTGCTTTCGTCGTCATCGACCTCGCCATCCACATCAAGTTCGTTTTCGTCGTTCGACGAGGAGTACGAGCTCATCTCAGGGTCGGAACTTCCGTCATCGCCACCACTAGCATGCGCTCCTCCTCCCTCACCTGGCTCGCTTTCGTCCGTCAATTGGCCTCGTCGTAGGCCCCAGAAAGGCGTGCGCCCGTCCGCTGCAGGAGCACCAGTGGGAGAAGACGTAGAAGGCTCGCTCGTGCTAGTGGTAGATACCACGGGCGTAAAACGCCACCCTAAATGGCTGAAACAGGTCGCGCAGTAGGCAATGGTCCAGGCGTAGCCAGGAAACCAAGAGTCTTGCTCGACTGCCTGGAGATGAGGAAACGAATAAAGAACAACAAAGGATCAAATTCAATAGGAAAAGTAAACAGGCACGCCACGAATACCAAATTCCAAAAACGCCTGAAGTCCACAACACATACAAATACATACCTACAAATCTCGCAATGGTAGAAACATGCCTGCACGCTACAGCTAGCAATCATGTGCGCAGCTTACCGGTCCGTGAAGGAGCACGTTGAAGACCTCTCGTAGGGTTACGGTTTGGTGCACGATGCCGTGTGGATTCACGTAAGCTCCTACGGTGCCCTCGGCACCTGCCACTGCAAACACCGCAGACTTGGCCCCCACTGCAGTGCCGCAGTTCTGGCACACCAGGCGGCTGTTGGCGGACGCGTCGACAATGGCGAGGACTTGCTTCAAGCGGTGCACGACGGAGTTCGCGGCCAAAAGTTGCTGTCGCGTGTCGTCGTTGAGTGGCAAGTTGCGCGCCATCCAATACGAATAGCCCACGGGGTTGTTCATGTCAGCATCTCTTTTGGTGCTACTTCTTTCGCTCAGTATGGTGGCATTGTCATTGTCAACCTCGTTATTGTTCCTCGCCTCGTCGTCGTTGTCGTCGCCTACGCTACTGCGGCTATTCTCTCTGCTGCGATCATCATTCTGATTAGAGCGCTCGGCGCTGTCGTCTATTCCACGCCAGGCAGCGGTGGAATGCAGCATTGATTTCGCTCGCGCTTGGAGCACCCACGGGCACTGAGCACGCCACACCCACGACGGGTGGAAAGTCGTCTCGTACCGACGCAGTTTACCACGTCGTGTCATTCTTGCAGAAGAATCTCTCGAAGAAGGACCCTCAGAAGAAGGCCCTCCGAGAGCCGAGGATCGTCTCCGCAGTGTCTTTCCATTGTTGCGGCAAAATCGCGGGCCGCGCGGCAAGACTTGCTGGAAAGGCGGCAAGTTTGTATCAGCCACCAAGGCTACTGGTGCCCAGAGCACTCCACGGCGCCGACAGGGAGAACCTATGACTCTAAAGCGAGTCGTACCGCGACACACTACAACAACTTCACTGTCGTCACCCTCGCTCACGGCCAGGTGGCGTATGGAGATAACATCAACTAACGTTCCTACCGCCTGGACGCACCACTGGTCGCCATGACTGCGATGTTGCGGGCGCAGTACCACCCCGAGCTTGGGTGGCTGAGGTACAGCTGCTGATCCTGCTGCTGCCTGTGAATTTTCTGCTGGCGCCTCCGCTGTTGCTGCAGCCGATGCACCAGGAAATAAATCACCAATAAGGCGCTTCTTTGCATCGCCCCGTATCCGCAATGGCAACGTCTCTCCTGGAAATAAAACGACTCCGTCAAGAGGAATCAGCGGGATTTCATTTGGAGCTTTGTTGAGGTGTGTTAGTTCATGAACAACCGTAGATTCTCGCTCAACTGTTGGTGGCCTTTCAGGTGCCAATGGCAGGTAAGAATGCATCGCCACGCTAGGCAATGGTTCATCAGCTAATTCTCTACCATCACTGCTCAGAACATCGAGTAAATCGGCCATGGCAAGGGAAATGAAGCTGGAGCGCTGGATAGCTGGAAACTGGAAAAAAAATTAGTATTTTATTATTAATACATTAGGAGATCACGGATGAGAGTGTTTGTATGACGGGGGGTGATCTGACAGAGCTGGAGTATGGAGTACAGTGCTGTCTTTTTTGGAGTGTTGGAGTGTTGGAGTGTACATCGCGTAAAATGACTTCATGTAGCGCCCGTGCACAACATCAAACATTGACCATTATTGAGAAGTCTCACACAATATAAGTCTATAATTATGGCTTCTCTTATTTCCGAAATTACGGGAACGATAACAAATGTTACAACCAAAGGTTTCGCATTTGCCGATACGTCTCGCGGCAATGTGTTCATTCCTGCTCACGTGCACTTGGCGCTTGGAAAGCCCCAGAAACGAGAGACAGTATCGTTTCGAGTCAAACAAGGTGACAAAGGGTTGGTTGCGCTTGAGCCTCCTCCTCGATCGGACGTGGCCTGGAACGAATGGCAAATTGGAATAAACCAAGTGTACATCCCGGACACGAAACCATGGAGCGATCACACAGAGATTTCTTTCGCATGTTTTAAGTGCGGTAATAGTGTTATCGAAGGGAGTGACATCTACAGAATCAAGCAAGCTGCAGTTTGGACCAAGGATATTTCAGCAGTACAAAACGAGACCCTTAAATTGGGAAAGAAATTTCACAACCGTTACAAGAACACGACGTCGCAAGCTGTTCATTGCTCGGGTTGCGACAAAAGCGTCGGTGCTATTTACATGGAAGAATACCATCTCGCTGACGACGACACTCCGTTTCCTTGCCTGAAACTTTACGTGACGGGTGAGCGGGATGGCATGATCTACAACGACCTCGTTGTTGAATCTTCATCTCGTCAGAGTGCGGTGGAGGCTATTTCGAGCCTCGACGCGTTGCACTCGTATGCCGATGGTGACGGCCCAAACGTGCGTACGACGCAACGCACTTTCGACGCGAAAAAAAAAGCGGAAGAAGATCGAATTTCTGAGATGGCTGGACGTTTCGCTCAAACTGGCCTGTACTAGCGAAGAGAATAACGCACGCGTGTCAAGAATTTCGGAGATTCCCGCTTTCGAAGGATTTCCTTCTTTGCTCTTTGGAAGTTGAAGTGGATACGAAGCAAAATTAAAGCCAGCCGATATACGAAGCAAAACAGACTGAAATAATAACACTTGATAGTGATTGTATTGAGGAAAAAGTATCGCACTATTTGAGGTTTCGCTTTTCGCTTTTCGCTTAGTTATATCCAGAGAACAGCGAGCACATATAATGAGTTGGCTGTCTCTTCTTGAGTATCCCTGGTATAATTAAGCTCTGCGATTTGCCCTTTAGCTTCCTCTCGTTCTACTTCCCTCTCTTGCTATATTTGGGCCCGAGGGGGGGAATCCCTTCGGACGAACGGAACGTGGGAGCTGGCGTAACAGCTTTGTACCCTTGTTCCGAACAGTGTGGTGTATCCACTAAGTTTAGTCTTTCCACTAAACCCCCCCCCGGTTTGGGTGCCATTGAATTTTGGCGCCCTGTTTGGTCCATGATGGCCCAGCGCCTGATCAGCCGGGATGCCTTTGTGGCTGCGTTGTCG
>Ga0307982_1005119_pt1 | contig 10278 bp, 11 predicted proteins | sample OrgLakmetagen989_FD_201847 | JGI IMG/M metagenome (GOLD analysis project Ga0307982, IMG submission 201847) | Saline water microbial communities from Organic Lake, Antarctica - #989 | ecosystem: Environmental > Aquatic > Non-marine Saline and Alkaline > Saline | place: Antarctica: Organic Lake... | reverse complement strand
CTTTGGGTCATAATTGTAGAAACGAGGGTAAGCTGCCGAATGCATAAAGTAATACAGGGGGTTTAGTCAAATACTTATTAGTTCCAACATTGGGATCATGATTCATTCATGAGTTCCTTCTGAGTGCTCTCGTGCTCTGTGCTCTCGTATGTATGCATGCAGTACTACCGTGCTTAGGGATCGTTACTTAGTACGCACAGATAGTAAGTATTATGTATGAATACAGTACATCTGTACTTAGGGATCTGCACTTAGTAAGTTTTCTATAAGTAAATCTTCATTAGCGCCGAGCAAAATTTCCTTTTAAAAATTTAAGGGTATTCAGCCAATCAAACGTACGTAGACGATTAGCTAGTGCTCCCTTGATCACGGCACTACGCAGTTGAAATGAGGTGCGCTTTAGTTTCATCTCGCGGAGAATCATCCGTAGAGCCCTCTGGCCAGTGGGCGAACACGGTATTCGGCTCCATCGAACATCCCGCCGCCACGACGTTTCGCACCCTCGCCGCTGCCTCTCTTCTTGGGTTGCGTCGCTGTAGCCACGGCAGGTGCTGCAGCGGCTGACGGCGGTTGTGAAGCAGAAACAGCAGCAGCAGCCAATGTCTTCGAGCGCGAAGTACTTCCCTGGTTCTTCCGTCTCGGCTGGGTTACGGGCTGTGACGACGAGAGGCGCTCTTTCTCAACAAACAGGTACTGGCGCATGGCGGATTGCGGTGTCTTGGAGAGCTCCCTATCATGGTAGTGTCGGTGGTCTCTAGCCTGCTGAGCACCATAAGGAGGTGGGCGAGGATCTGGCCCAGGATAACCTGATGATGACGAAGAAGAAGAAGAAGAAGAAGGCAGGGGCTCTGCTGCGAGCGCACCGAGCGTTTCCTGCATCCCAGGTACCTTGAAACCTGCACGCGTGTGAGCTAGTTGAGGAGTCCTGGGCATGGGTCGTGACGATGACGATGAAGAAGGCGCCAGCCTGCTTGAAGCTCTCAGGTCGCGGCTTCCTGAGGTGTGCACGCCCTGAGCATTTGAGTTCCTCATGCGCTCAGTGGAAGAGGTCAACATAAAATTGTCACCACTGACTTTTCCTCTTCCTGTTCCACCTTCTCGAGTCTTGTCTTGCCAAGTCACCGGCCCCAGCGACAGCGGAGCCCAGGACTGCTGATCCCATGACGACATCGACGAGGCATCGAAAGACGCTGCCGAGGACGCAGGATGAGGCAGGCTGCGGCCAGTGCGCACATCATATCTTTGACTAGCATCTCCACCGCCTGGGAAAGGCTGGGGTGGGCGCATTGTAGCAACTGTTTCGCGCTCCAATGCCCCAGCGGTGGAGGCGGCGGCTCGTACCGCAACTGCTTGCTGGGCTCGCCGACCATCTCTCAGGGTTGGTGGCGCTGCCATCTCCATTCTTGCGGCGTGCCTTTCGTGCTGTTGCCGTTCCAACAGCAACGAATCCAGCAACGCCACGAACTGCAACGTCTTGGAAAGCACAGCGTCGGACTCCGCGCTGACCGTAAACGCCATAGCGCTGGCAGTAGCGCCACTTTTCCCTTTCCCTCTTTCTCTGCTTACACCAGCACTGCTCACACTTCCATGCCCTCCGTCCTGGCGTAACTTCGCCTCGCCTGCGAGGACAAAGATTTGAGCACCAGGCCTCGCCAAGTCCGCGACCGTTTTCACGCCCCCACTCGCTAATCGCTCGACCAACGGGCCAGCCAGAGCAACCGCTGAGGCCCAAATCGTCGCCAGCAACTTGTGCTTCTGCTGTACTTGTTCGGCAGCCCTTGTGTGTTCTGTTGCAGTATGATTCCTTTCTCCTGTGCCAGCTGTGGCTCCTCTCCCTGTCGCTGATGCTGCCTCTTTTGCTGCAGCTACTTTTGGCCCATGACCGATGCCATTCCTTCGCCAGGAGCCTACCGGCGATAGCACAGCCAAAGCCGCATGCAAAACCAACGCATGGAAAGGTTCGTCTAAATCTTTGGCGCTGCTCACCCCTCCGAACCCACTGCCATTGTGGTCCCTACTGTTAGCGCGCATACGCTCAGCGGTGGCGGAGGTGTCGCTCCTGTGGCGCACGGTAAAAGGGTGGCGGCAGTGCGGGCATTGCTTGGGGGGGTTGCGAGGGAGGCCTGCAGACCAGTCCACCACGCCATGGCCCTCCCCTGTAGGGTGCGTGGCCATCTGGTAGCAGGCTGGGCACAACTCCCATTCGTGCAACCATCGCCAGAAAGGGGCGCCTCCGGATGAAGAAGCGGCATCAGTAGCAGCACTCCTAGTACCTGCTTCTTCACCACCTAGGATGGGCAAGTCGTGCTTCGGGAGATGCGCTTGTCGGGTGCCTAGGACGCGATCTACGAAAGCACTCAAGAGCTGTCTCTCTTCGGCTTGGTTTTGTGTCGCCAGTCTGGCTGCCTGGGCAGCGGCACACGCGTCAAAGAAGGCCCCACACTCCCCCAGGAACTGCCACAGAGGCAAAGTCAAGCAGCGGTGCACCCGGCGGTCTTCGTCCCGAGCCGCTTTGTCTTTGGCTGCCAGCACCTCGGCAGGATCCTCGCCCCGCCCGTTGCCCACTTTGATCGTCGGCTTGCCCGTGTAGGGGCGCAGCACTTGCGGTGCCTTCGCTTCAGCCCCAGGTGACGGTGATGGTGGCTTTGATAGTGATGACTGAATCACTTCTTCTTCTTCGTTCAATGCGCTTGTCTCATGGGCATCGCTCGAGTGCTCAAGTTTTGTTGGGTCCATGGCAGTGCCGTTATTGTGCATCGTAGTAATCCTGGTTTCGCTTGCGTTGCTGACGCTCAGATCGCCACCTCCACCACCGACGCTGCTCATCACAGTGCTTGAATCATCATTCCTGCTAGGAGAAGTCGGTCTCGGGGAGGTTTCGCTCATGACTTTTTCCATGCTCTTTGGGCCCACCAGAACTCTTCCTTGTTCCTTGGTGCGCACACCAGTGACGGAGTTCGTCGCACTGCGGTTCCCGTCGTCATCTATAGGTGTCGGAGCAGGAGGCACTTGCACACGCGCATGCAGCTCCGACGACGCCAAGAGATGCACGAGCGCCGGGTGCAGCGTGGACCCTTCGACCCGCACGCCGGTGAGCCGCCACAGCCGCCGCTCGGCTTTCTTGAACGCATGTGCTGCCACTTCTTCTTTGTCTAATGCTGGGGCGGTGGCAGCTCGGTCGGTGTTTTTCGGCCAATCAGGACCGCCACTTTCGTCGGGGTTATTGGCATGGCCCATGAGCCGGAGAGCCACCGCCGCAGCCACCGTGATGGGGTCCTGGTGGCCTACATGGAGGGACCGGTGGACCTCGCACTGGGGGTCTGCAATGCACATTTCATGGTGCAGCGCCGCCAACAAATGCGCCCAGTCCCACCTTGATACTTTATACTTGGTCAGTACCGACGTCAATCGAGGCCCCGTGTCACGAAGCACCGACGCCCTCGTTTGTCGCTTCAGTTGCAAGCGGCGCCACAGCATGCCTTCAATGAACCCAATCCGCCGCTTCAAGACCGCAAATTCCACCGCTCGCCTCCTCGCGCCCATTTCCGCACTGAACGCGTGCCATGAGGTGAAGATCTTTTGCAGAGTGCGTCGAGCTGCGGCGACGGTGCGCTTCACGATGTCGGTGTACTGCTCCTTCTTGGAGGTGCGCAACTCGCTTAAAATGGCAGCGCCTTTCGTGCGCCAGTGCCGACGCACCACCTGTAGAAGTAGGAGTAAGCCGCAAGTGAAATATACATAAAAAAAGATGGTGACGATGTGATAGGTCTATGCACAAAGGGCGTGGCATGAATTACGTGAATTAAATGAATGTAAAGTATCAAAGGAAATATTCTACAAACTCGAACTCATTTGAAAAAAAAACAAAAGCATAAGGATGCGCTCACCATGCCTCCGACGAGGTCGTAAAACCATTTCTGCTCTTGTTTGGCCACTGCCCAATTGCGAAAGCGCCGCTGAAACATCACAATCCCCATCTCCGTCCTTTTCGCTTGCTTGACGCGCTTTTCCTTGTGCAATATTTCTGCTTTGGCCAGTGATCTGTGACACGAACAACAACAAAACATGAGAGAACGGGCCACAGAATGATGTACCGTAACAGAAGAAGTAGACATCACAAATGCGTGAAATGGGTGACACGAAATGAAAGAAGAAAATTCAATCAAAGGGCCCCATAAATAGCAGCATTCCTAGTATCAACTGAAATAGTCGAGTGGAGCAAGAATGACTCATTATCAGCATACCTGTTCCGGCGTAAGGCCTGAGCCATCATCGCGCGTCTTTGCAAGAAAGTCAAGGCGCCCCCACCCTGTTTCTGCTGTTTGGGCAGAGCTCCACGCCTCCTCAGTAGGGTGGCATGGGCCTGCCTCAAGAACCGCTGACAGATGCAGGCGGCATTGTAAGCAGTGGATGCATCGACGACAGCACGCTCCTTCGCGAGGACTCGGCCTTCTTCTAGCAGGGCACTCGACAGGCCGAAATCAGGGTCGTTCAGCATCATCAGGGCCTTCTCTTCGTCGTCGTCGTCACCATTACGGTAGCCGGGTAAAGATCGAGGACTGGCTTGGTTGTCCTCCGATGCGCCGCCTCCTTCTCCGATGCTGATGTCTTCCGAGTCCGTGTCCTCGTGTTGACCTCTCACGGGCCGGCTTCCAGGAAATGGAGGGCTCATCGGTCGATCCTTGATGCTTATACCATCATCTGCTGCTGCTAGGTTGCCTCCTCGGCTGTTCCCTCGACTGCGACTACGGCTGGTGCCTCGACTACGGCCTCGACTACGGCTACGGCCACGGCTGCGAGCTTCTTCCCGCGACTGGTTCACGCGCTCTCGCCAATCCTCCTCTAAAGGCTGCAACCTGCGTCCGGCGGCCTCGAAGTTCGCTTGCTTCGCTGCCAAGAGCCGGATCGCCCGGGCATTCCCGCCTAGCTGATGGTTGTCGAACGCTCGGTTCGCGGCATCCCCCCCTGCGGCATGGGCAGTGGCGTTGACCACTTCCATCGCTGCCATCGCGAACCCCCCCCCTTTTTTTGCGGTCATGGGATTCGCCATGCTGGCTCGCGCGTCGGCAGTGCGGTAGGCGTAGCCCTTCCACAGAGCTTGAAGGAAGACCGCAGCGCGACGCTCCAAATAGGCCGAGCGTGGACTCGAGCCCACGGTGCCCTCCACCGCCCTGTTGCATATGCGAAGAGGTAAATCGAGAGTGAATAAAGATGAGAGCAAAGTTGTTGAAGATGGCATGGAAGTCATGCAAGGCCCTAAACGCACACCCATTTCGCAAAGAAAGACAAAGCGGGCTCTACAACAGCGATTTGCAGCTAGTTCTAGACCACTACTTTTCTCCACACTCATCCGTAACCAAAGCTATACTCTCCCTCTTACCAGTCCCAGCCCTCCGCGGCATCATCACTATCCCCATGCTTTATCACACTGCACCTGCTTCCATCTTCTTCAAAGTGCGACCCATCGTCTTGACTATTACTAAGAGACCACGGCAAAGGAGGCAAGACGAGGCTGCTGCTATTATCCTCATTGTAGTGGTGGTGATGGTGAGGGTCAGGCGTGTCGGTGTGCCGGCTCTTCAGTTGAGCGCGGGCTTCTTCGAGGTTCGCAGCGAGTTGGTCCTTGTGGTCGGCTTTGTGTTTGAAAATGTCGATGCGACGAAGCATGTCGGCGCGTATCTTTTGGCCGTTGTTGACCTGAATAAACCACCAAAGTAAAAAACATTGAACTGAAGAAGCTTTGCGATTCCTTTGAAGCTGAAAGAATACGAAACAGAGGCAGTGGGAAACACCAACACAATATTGGATACAAAGCCAAAGCACTTCAGGTATGTTCGCTCGCTTGTGTTCTCACCTCCGAAGTAATGGGCCTGGCGAGCCGGACTGAGCCGCTGCCCATTTGGGCGTCTTGAATCAACTGCAGCGTTTCCTTGCCTAAGGCTGTGGTCACATCAGGAGCGGGGCCCAGCGCATTCGTGTCATCCGCAGCTCTGTGGCATTTGGGGAAATGGAAGTTGGAAATGGTGAACGCCAGTTAGCCCAAAAAGGCTTTACTACGACAGGCAAAACGACAATCACGGCATGCACGGCATATCAACTCCCTTTTCCAAAAAATTGAAAAGTGAAGCACTTACTGAATTTGAGCTTGCTTGAACGCTTCGTAGGACGCGAGCAGGCTGTCCTTGTTGAGGCGATCCGCGTGTAGGCGCCGCTTGTCCGCTACTACCTTGCGAGCACGAGCGATGCGTGCTAGCTCCTGGGTCTGCAAGGCCTTCTCCCGTCGGAAATTCTTCTCTCGATTCCGCATGTCCCGCATCATGAACCTGCACATTTTGAGTAACAAACAATTTACAATGAGCTACTCCGTGGCGTAAAAGTTGAGATAAACAAAATGAAAACAAAAAGCCTCGGATCAAGTAAAAGACCACTTCAAAGCTAATCATTGCCGCGCACCGATCGACTGCAGTGATTTGAATGTCGTCGCCATAAAGTTGATCAACAGGAGTGGCTAAAGCGCTAGCGCTTGTTGCAGAATCGGGGTCGTTATATATCGTGCTCTTCACTGCACCCCACATTGTTTCTGCAGCTGCCGCTGTCTCACGGTCCTGAGTGCTGGCCGAAGCTACTCGCGGTAGGGATGAGTCAGGAGGTGGCCATACAACGGAGCCCTGCCACAGCCGAGTTCGCGTAGGGTCTAACACCGAAATCGTGTTCTTCTGCATCACGGCAGGGAGTCCTTTGCTGGCCGACAAAGCAATGTTTCGTTAGGTATTAGTCTTCACTCTTGAGGCGCTTACACTGGATAGCCCTTAAATGATATTCAAGAGGCAGCTAGATACGCTTGGTTTCGCCACTGCAGCTGAATATTCGTCTATAAGCATCGAATGCTGCATTTATCAGCTACCTCTAGCCTAGCCTCTCCAGTCTATAACGAGAGAAAGTCGGCGCGCTACATTTTCTACAGCACAAGATTCTTTTAGCAGGATTTTTTTACATATAATCCCTGTAGTACTGCCTTTTCTGAACGCTGCTCATTTTCACGACGAGTGCGAAAGTCAAGCAACAACCAACAACAGCCCGAAGCCCGAAGGCCGAAGTATGATCTGAATAGCAAGTCCCCTTGACTGCTAGCCTCCTTGCTGCGTGGCTCTCTACTACCACCTTTACGACTGGCTCGGACAAAGAAGGCGACTCGTAGATTAAAACTTGAGATGGCTTCGTCATCATCTTCTTCACTCAGCGCAGCTGAAGGCACAACACCGGAGCCTGCCCCAACTATCTCTGCGCAAGACTCCCTTTATTCCGTGGATGAGACCAAGGTCAGTTTAAAGCAAGTTGTTGCGAATCTCAGCCACTCCGAGTGCCTTTGTATTGAGATGATATCGTTTCTTTTACCTAACTCTTCACGACTTTTTGTGTGTCTATCTAATTGCTGTCTATGCTAGCTCGAGACTCTCCGAGCACAGAAACCTTGGATGGGCGAGTAAGTACCTTTTCATACACATAGGCAATCTATTCGAACCCCCATCTTTCCTGAGTATGCGTGGTCAAAGTTTGGAAGAAGGTCAACGGATCCTCTAGAGATCCTTTCGCCATCTCCAGAGTTACATATTGTATGCTCTTATAATTTTCTTCTCCTCTCTACTTGTATGCACACAGCCCGAAGTTCATCAAGAAAGTGAAGATCGGCCCAAGCGCGGCCATGAAAATGGTGCGATGCGTATATATCAAGCTCGCATTTATATATTGTTGTTACTTGGATGTACGCTGTGCTTCAATTGTTATTGGCCTTCCTCGCGCTCCTTTTTGGACGACAGAAGTGTCTAGGGTGTGGAGTTGAATGATTCTCTTCTTTCCTGAAAATCTGCTGCCGTTAGCAAGAGTGCATATCTATGCGTGTGCCATGCAGTTGCAACACACGTACTCGGGCGTGGAGAAGGGCATCAAAGCAGGGAGCAAGCCCATTGAGGTGATGGGGCTCTTGCTAGGACGCCCCAACACCGAAGAAGGGGGGTGCCTGGTGGTCACGGATGCGTTTCCGCTGCCGATTGAGGGCTTCGAGACCAGGGTGATTGCCGACGATCAAGATGTAGTCAACTACATGATCTCGCTCGGAGAGGTATTATACGAATACACTAAGCTATAGGTGCGCTTTTGCCGTGGTGTCAGACTGATCACACAAGGGGACTACAGGTCACGTACCTATTTAGGGCTTTGTCTTTGTTGTGGCACAAGGCGATTGTAACGCTTCTTATACTTGCAAACATCTCTTCTACTCTATCTCTTTAATCCGTCTATAAACCTACAGACCATAGAGGAGTCGCGCAAGGAGCGCTTCATGGGGTGGTACCACAGCCACCCTTTCGACGTCGACGAGCAGCACTCCCACTGCTACCTCAGCAACACCGACTTGAGCACCCAATTGCAGTGGCAGCGCGCCGAGGACCCGCACGGTAGGCAATGGAAGGGCTATTTGAACTGAGCAGAGTGTTTTTAGGTGGATATTGGCAGAGAATGCAAGCTTGTTCGCACATACCCCTTCAGGCTAGCCTAGTTGGCGTCTCTCGCAGTGCATTCTGCATAACTTGTTGCACTCTCCTTCCCGTCATCCATCAGGCAACCCCTGGTTGGCCATCGTGGTGGACCCTTTGCGCTCGCTGGCCAAGAGCCACCCTGAGCTGGGGGCCTTCCGAGCCTACCCCCCCGAATTCACCGCGCCCCCCAACGAGTGCCCCGACGGGAAAGTGGTCACCGACGACACCACCCGGGTCGAGCACTGGGGCGCGTGCTGGAACCGCTACTACCAGCTGGAGGTGGAGTACTTCATGAGCTCCCAGGCCAAGGCGGTGATTGGCATCTTGTCCAAGAACTACCTCTGGATGCGCACCCTCGGCTCCACCCCCGGCAACGAACGCGAAAACCGCGAACGGTTCAGGTAAACATGTGTGTGAAGGTGGGAGTTCGCATCTGTTCATCTCAGAACGACAATATCATTCTTCCTCAGCTTCTTGCGCTCTCTTCCTTCCTTCGTGGTTCGATCTGTTGTTTTTCTTGTCTTTTCTTGTCAACTCTCTCTCTCTGCTTCCCAGCGAGCGCATCAAAGAGCAAGTGAGCTCCAAGCTCGAGACCGCAGACGCTGCCCTGGGCGCGAGTGCGCGAGGGGGTAGCTTCGGCATGATAGTGGGCGGCGGCGGCGGTACCAGTAAAGACGGTGCCAACGAGTCAGCGCTCATGAAGCCTGCGAACGCCGCGGTGGGCTTAGCCGTGGAAGGCTGCGAAGGACAAATGACCCAGATCGCGAAAATGGCCCTCTTTGGAGCCGAGCCCAAGGCGTAAAGACTTGAAGGCATTAGGAGTTCTGTTCGTAGATATAATATAGAGACGTTTCCCTTCTCTCTTCTTCTCGTGGGTTTTGCACCAATTTTCCCTCTAGTAAGAAATTAGGAGTAATGAAAACCGAAGAGTAGAGTGAAGAGGGCATGGGCATGGATTAAATTTACCCTGAGGCAGTGAGGCAAGAGCGGCACCAAGAGTATAGAGTTTATTATTCATAAAATATGAAATTTAGACGGTACCGTACAAATGCCAGTTATATTAGCAAACTATAGTATTAGCTAGTAGCTAGTAGTCTCGGCGCCATTACCTAAGGCGCAATAAGAACGGAATATTATTCGGGGATTTTTCGTTCAGCGTGTGCTGCTAAGAGCTCCGGCGTATTCAGTATGCTTTATTCGTGTTCATAACCTTAACAAACAACAACCATACACGTCTATCCGCCTATGTAGAGCAAACCTGCCGTAAAGTAAGTTATAGAGGCCTACAGCCCGGATGTACTTGGCCGTGATTTAACACAGCGCCCTCAGATCTCAACTCGCCCATAGGTGCAGCAGCGCACTTTAAGGGAGCGCGCGCTTCCCAAGTGCCATCGCCACGAACACCTCACCACCACGCACAACGCACGCGCACTCACCAAGCTGCCTACCGCATGCTGCTGTGCACGTCGTATTTGAGGCTGAAGTCCTCGGCTCCGGGCGCAGGCGGAGGCGATGCCGCCGCTCCATTGCCGCCCGCCTGGTTCACAGCGGCGGCTTGAAGGGCCTCAAGGTCGACGGGGGTGCCTTTGAGGGCCAAGCAACGCGCAGCCTCCGTGAGCACCTGGCGCGTGGAGACGGTGGGACAACAAGGAAGCCAACGCAGGAACGCAAGGAATGGGGTTGGAGGAAAGGGAGGAAGACATAAAAGCATAGGACGGAAACGTGTGGAGGGCGAGTAACAAGC
>Ga0307982_1005118_pt1 | contig 10280 bp, 7 predicted proteins | sample OrgLakmetagen989_FD_201847 | JGI IMG/M metagenome (GOLD analysis project Ga0307982, IMG submission 201847) | Saline water microbial communities from Organic Lake, Antarctica - #989 | ecosystem: Environmental > Aquatic > Non-marine Saline and Alkaline > Saline | place: Antarctica: Organic Lake... | reverse complement strand
ATTTAACGCTAAATTTATCGTTAAATTTAAGCACCCGGGGCTTCCTGGGCCGGCCGCGTCTTGGTGGTGGAATTTAGTGCTGGCTGTTTAGAGCACTAAATGGATTGAAGCTCCACTTGGGTGTGCTCTCAATGCTTCTATGGACATCTCTCCTCCAGTCAGATGCCCAGCAACAGCCTGCTTTGTGAACTGCAGTCACCTATTGATAACGATCTATACGAGCAACGCCTACTCCTGCTAGCGGAAGCGATCAGTCGCATACAACGCACTTGTTGGAATTTAATGAGGGCTTCTAGCGCAAGCACAATGGAGAAGAGCCCGATGAGAAGAAGTCACAAATTCTACTCCACTTGATGTGAATTCGCTATTTTCAATGACAGAAGGAGCCACAATTAGTTCTGAGACAAAGGCTTTTACACCAGCAGTCTTGTTTGCGTGTCGAGTAACTTTGGTAAGAAGTCCGTCTGCGTCCCGCGATGCTCTCAGGGAGTACACGTACCTATCAGCGAACAATATTGTCGATGCCTCAGGTATATAAGAAGAAAAGTTCGTGCATTTTTACATTAACTTTCTCACAATCCACTCTTAGAATGGTGGCACTCCGCTACACGAATGCATTACACCTCGAACATGTTGCTACCCTTAACTTTTTCTTTCTTCAAATCCAGCTGCTTTAGTCTCAGATGTGATCGACACCGAAATTTTTTTTTTTCATGTTATACTTATGATACCGTACAGCATATTGCATTCCATGTCGTTCATGGCCAAGTTTTTTCGAATCTTAATGATCACCTCTTTTTAGATTTTTGTCTTCGTATAAGTCATGCTCTGCCAACCTGTGCTACATACCACGATACAGGATTCCACTTAAGCGCTCATGAAAGCGTCGGAGTATGATGAACACAGCAACAGCCTGATAGCAAACCGCTCTAAGTATGCGTACAATTCAACGGTTCTCTTTGGAAAATATACCCTTCTCCACACTTCCTCGAGTGAACCACTTCATTTTCATTTGTTCATTCCGACAGCAGCAGTATGCAAGCAATGAGCTGCAGGGTGGCATCACAATGAACAATGCAGGCTTACAAGGAGCTATCTTTGATTCGCGCGAAGTTACTACTATCATGGCTTCAAGGGGGACAACTACCTGATACCTGGCGCCGATGATAGGCGAAAATTACGACTTATTTGGAGAGCCACTTCTATCTATTCCAGAAACTACGGGTCAAATCAGTCAGTAGTCAGTGAGATTCCAAAAGAGATAGATCAGGACCCGAGAGAACAAGAGAATAAGATTTCTGCTTAGGCATGACAACCTTAATCAGCATCTGGGAAAGCTATCGGTGTGCCTCTCCCTTTCCCCTACAAAACACAAAACTACCACACTTTTCTGTCTGAGGGCGATAAATGAAATGTTTGCATGCAAGCCCCTCCCCAAGTGCTGTCTGCCCATGTCCCAACAGCGGTTCTAATACAACAGTCGATACTATCGGGCATTTGTTCTGTGCACTCACACAATGACACTTCTACCATATGTACTGCACTAGTATCTCCTGCTTGTTCTTTAACGGCAATACATGTAAGTAGGGTGGCACTACAAATGGAGAAGGCACCATTTATAATATCAAAGTTGTCTCATGCAAACTGCTCAATCTATAAGGACTGTTATATGATCTACTTGTCTTCATACCAACAGCAGTAAAGACCATGGCTTCGAAGCAAGGACAGCGCCAGGTCCCAAACCTGAACCTGGCCATTCCTTTTCTAATCGTTGGTCAGGTCCAGGTCAGGTTAGGTCTCCGCCATTAATTTAGCTGCCCCAGGTTAGGTTAGGTTCAGGTTTGTGCCTTAATTTTCTTTAAAAAACCTGGAGGTCCAGGTTTTCAGGTCCATGGGACCTGGCTGATCCCTATAAATTTCATTAGGCCAAAAGCTACTTCGCAGGAAAATCGCTATTAAGAATCCAATGAGTGCGCCATGCATTAACGCAAAGAAGGCTAAAAGGGCTTGTTTTGCTGCTCTCTTTGGTGCATCCTGGCTCTCCTTTGTCCGAGCACCACTTTTACTGTAACCTCGGTCAAATCCCCAAGAGAAGGTAGGTCTATCAAGTTTTCTGCCTATATTTTTCTTCCAGGTTAGGTTAGGTCCAGGTCTGAGCTACCCATCTAAAGGCCCCAGGTTAGGTTAGGTTCAGGTTTATGCCTAAATTTGCTGAAAAAACCTGGAGGTTCAGGTTGGCAGGTCCGTGGAACCTGACCTGGCGCTGTCCTTGCTTCGAAGTTCAAGTTCGGAAACAAAACCGTAAAACAGACCTTGCGAACTGCTTCGGCGACTGAAACACTTTCACCATGTTTATTTGACAAAAGTGAAACAGATCCACGTAATGAAGATAATGAAGTTGACAACTTCCCTGTCATATTTGCATGCCGAACCGCTTCAGCGAAGGGACCAGCTGCTTCCCGCACAGCTCTTCAAAAATACAGGGCATCAATCAATTCCGAGCTCACAAGGACTCTTGAAATCGTTGGATGTTATGACTTGGAGGTTCTAATTTATGAATGTTTGGTGTATACAATTAATTTTACATGCTCACAACTACAGTATAAACTTGGCGTGATTTCATCAATTTCTTCTTGTCTCTCTTCATAATTTTTAATTGAAAATGGTATCACTGTTCGCAGGCTGGGTATACTCCGCTCCACGAATCCGTGAGGCAAGGGGATGTGGCAACTGTGCAATCTCTTCTCCTTGCCGGTGCCGACGCAGATGCAGATAACAATGCGAACGATGAAACTCCTATTGAGCTTGCCGTGGATGGTAGTTCGTGCCGCGATCTTCTTGAGCATCATGCTACAGTTCAGGCTGTTATCAGGGCAGATCCAATCGCTCTAGTCTCCGCTGCGCTTTCTTATTGTGCAACTCTAGCAGATTCTAAGGAAGCAGTTCCAGCATCACAATTATCGCTGCATGCGTACCAACTTGATCCATTCTTCCTCTGGGCCCCGTCAGCCGCCCGCACCGCAGTCTTGGCGTGGGCGCGAAATGCTTTCGTAATTCAGCTCGCAGCTATGACAGAACCGTTCGACGAGTTACCTGACGATTGTTCAATCGAAGTCATTGAATACTTAGAAACAAACTTGGCACGCTCAGAGTCATTGTGCCTTGCAAAGCACTGTTCATCACCCGAAGCGCATGCTTGGGTGCGCTCAATAGTCGCAGCAGCAGTGGTGGTGAGCTTATTTGTTTCATGTCCAAAAGAGCAAGTCAAACACTTAGTAGTTGTACTCGATTCTTTTTGCTTGATTGACAATAGTAAATCTTATGCCTTGTGCTGTATTTCGCTCAGACGAGTGCAACAGAGAAGTTGTTATCTGCGGCTGGAAATGGCAACTTGATTACTACTCGAAAGTGCCTTAAAAAAGGTGGCGATGTTGATGTGGAAGACAAATCGGTCCGTGGGCTTTTCAACAACTGTCTGTTTTAAAATTCACATCATACATGCGTTAGAAATACTTGTTATTCATATGGACAAGATCTTGTTCAACAAAACTGCGAGTTTATTAATATTTCAAGGAGTACACGTGAGTCGTTTTGAAATTATGCCGTAGCCAATAGATACGTCTAAACTAATCAAAATATCTACTCTTCAGTTGTCTTTCGTCTCCCCCTTCATTCTATCTTATTTCAACCGTAGGATGGGACCACAGCGCTCACTGTGGCCAGTATCCGCAGCCATATCAATGTCGTGAAACTCCTCCTTCAAGCTGGCGCTGACATTGAAGCTAAAAATTATGTGAGTTAGAAGTACTAGTAGTATTACATCCAAGTGCGCTCATGAAGAAAAATTGAGCTCTTTTTGTCTCCACCTTTTACCCCGACTGTACCACTTACCATTTTGGCAGAGGTCTGTCTAGAAGGGCTCATATGATTATCTCACTTTTGATATGCAATACTCTCTCATGGTCTAATTTTTGATCAACTCCTACTTCTGTTGTTAGGATGGTGACACAGCGCTCATGGGTGCTTCGTGTTATGGAGATTTCGACACTATTGACGTTCTTCTAAAAGCAGGCGCTGACACAGATGCCAGGAACAAAGTGAGTCACCATGCATGGTAGAATGAGTGTGAATGATTTTCATGGAATGGGTGAATACTCGTAATAATATTCTACTATCATTACACTCTCCATGATGTATTATTCTGACAGACCGAGTTTCGTTCCCAACCTGGGTTACTAGTACCTTACTCTGTTTTTCTCTCAGCTCCGCTCACTGATATTGCACTTTTTCCCTCGTTATGCCTCCTCAACCTATAGATGGGTTATACAGCGCTTATTTTCACTGCGAGGAAAGGTCGCTACGACATTGCAAACCTCCTCCTTCGAGCAGGCGCAAACAAAGACATCAGAGACGAGGTTCATCAATCATAACTAAGATCAGGGATTTATTTCTTGTGCTCATTGAGGACGTAAAGTTTCTCAGTTTCTCTGCATTATCCTAAAAAATGTGGGACCGTCAACCTTCTGTTTGCTTCATTCTTCATACTTCCAAATTATCTATGCAATCTTTACTTAAACATGCCTCGTACGTGCCACTCTTCTACAACACAGGATGGTCGCACGGCTCTTATGTTTGCTTCATACGCAGGCTACTACGATTGCATGAATCTACTTTTGGCTGAGGGTGCCGATAAGAAGGCGAGAGACGTGGTGAGAAAAATAAAATGGCGAAACAGCCATGCACGCATAATCCAATAAGCAAAATATATTTTTAAAATATACTTTTTTTTTTACTTTTTGGCCTCACGTGCATGTGTATCCTGCTGCTTCTTAAAATATACATTTTTTTTACTTTTTGGCCTCACGTGCATGTGTATCCTGCTGCTTCATCCACATAGCTTGGAAAAACTGCTTTTGATTATGCGCAGCAAAATGGCTTCCTTTGATGGGAAAGGATTGCCCTTTTTGCTCTGTCCATGGCAAGCACTTTGGCGCATGCATGGTAATGGTACATCCGCAACTTCGGCGAATTGCGTTTGCACAGAGTTTGTAACTTTATAAATCGTGCTCTCTGACTACCTGGAGGGTGGAGGTTGTCTGGCATTTGATGCGCCAATCATATCAGAAGAAGCAAACAAGGATCTTCGATTTATGGCATGCTGCATAGACCCCCTGCGGTTGTGAATATTCCTTCTTGTAATCATTTGGACTTGCGACACTCATTTGGTTCTGCCTTCTTCATCATCTGGGTTTATATTTAGATGTGGTATAAGTTCTTGATTCGTCTTTTATTTTTGGAATACCAAAACGGCAAGTCCCCCCTAAAAAAAAAAGAAGAGAATCTCAATTGTGATGGGTTCTCCAGCTGGAGCAGCTTGACTAAAATTACCCAGTAGAGCACGCACTCCCAGCGATATGGGATTGCCCCTAGTGCACAAACATTTACACAGAGGCCCCGTTTATAGCGCGCGTGTATTCTTTATTCCCCAGGTGATGCAGATTTCAAACGGTTTAAGTCAGATGTTGACTCCGAATATCCCACGCTATCGCAACCACGCCCGTAATCCTGGCTCCCTATAGCAGGAGTTTGCGATGTCGTACTGCGTAAATCAACGGCCACAAGTAGCCAAAGCCGATCATTCATAACCATTGAAATTACATGGATGGGCCTTCAAAGGCTACATAAGATCTACCTAACCACGAACTCCTCCAAACGATCGCAATTATTGCAAGAGGGCCATCACTTCCGCGCGGCCACTTCGCTTCGCCCAGCTCAAAGCCGTTGCGCCGAACTGTGATGGCAAATAGTAGCAACAGCAGTCGAAGGATACGCACGCATTGCCGCAGATCAGATGCAAGCATTAAAAAAACGAAGAACGAGCGTGTTGTGAGAATCAAGTGTAGATATCATGTTAAGGGAATGAAGGATTGATTTACAAATCAAGTGTTTATTGCATTTGGAATACACATACTGAAAGCAACATACCACCATAAATAATTAGTATGCAACCAACACACGTAATTTCATTGTCCTAACCAACTTACAATGTCTTCAGCCTCCTTTTTAGCGCCCGCTTGGAGAAGAAGGTTAATCATTTCGATGTGACCAAAGCGAGAAGCATTCATAAGTGGTGTGCGGCCATGCTAGCATAAGCGATAAAGAACGATACAGTAAAAGGAGGGAGAAGGTGCACAATAATCTACGTAAACGTTTGTTTCAAGGATGTAGAACTTAGAGGCTCTTTTACGCTTAAATTCAATTATTTTCGCTTTGTTAAATAGACGTGCAACAAAGTAAATATTCTCACCTTATCCTGAACCTCCGTGTTTGCGCCAGCTTCCAAGAGAACCTTCATGTTCGAGGCATGGCCGCTGAGTGTCGCGATGATAAGTGCTGTTTCACCATCCTTAAAAATTGGGGGATGAATACGTACAAAGGACAGAAGAGCAACAACAAGAGTCATGATAAAGCCTCAGGTAGATAAACATGACGAGGGTGCGAATGCACGGAAAGATTTCAAAGAAGAGTATCCTCCTCCTTTAGTTCCTCGTTTCCCTAGTCTTATTGCGGAATGAAGAACGCTTCGAGGTAGCAAAACACAGGATGAGGTAGGAACTTCTAACAGGGGGAATAAACTTAGAATCGTATGGCAATAATTTCCTTCTTTGTAGACTAAAGTGTGCATGGATTTTTGAAGACATTAAAAGGACATATTTTCGTACATCGTCTTCAATTTCCTTGTCGACGCCGGCTTCGAGGAGAAGTTTCATTATGATAGTGCAGCCCTTGTACGAAGCGTACATCAGAGCAGTGCGGCCAGCCTAGAGACAAAGGAGTCAATGTGAGGTCAAAATGAGGGCAGAAAAGGGAAAATGAGTGATGCACAAAAGGTGAGTGCATGTATGAGGTAGATTGGCAAGGATGAATACATCCATATGAAGCATCACTTCAAACAAACACACGACAAATTTACCTCATCCGTGGCGTCCTTGTTAGCGCCTGCTTCCAGGAGATGCTTCACAGTGGCGACTTCGCTGTTCTGCGATGCTTTCATGAGCGCTGTTAAACCGTCCTATGTTGCGAAGGTTGTAAAAGGTTGTAAGGTGATCGAGAGGTGAACGAGTAATGAAGTGGTAAAGTTTAACAGGAAGGCTAGTCCAAAAAAGCGAAAGCAAGGCATCATAAGTACATGACGCCTCGACGACTTATTTTTTTCCCAGAGATTTCTACATGCGGAATCTCTTCGTGGCCAGTCCGTGTTGTAAGCAAACGTGACGTCTTTCTTACCTCCTCTTCAGGATGATCCATTTTTGCGTCCGCTTGACGGAGAAGGCTCACAGTGACTGAGCAACCTCGGGACGAGGCAAAGACAAGCGCGGTATCGCCATTCTGTGCCAAGAAGGAATCTTCGGAAGTAATATGAGAACGACTACAAAAGAATGCCTTCATGGAATTCATGGGCAGTGAAAGTGAAACCAATAGGAAGTATACTGTAGTACGTTGAATCTATACACTTGTCTCCACACTTCTGATTTGCACATTTGCATTTGCGTGAACATATGCATTCATATACGCGCTTGCATACTGCAGTACACGCGTACTGACTCACGTCATCTTTCGTGTCAGCGTTGGCGCCTGCTTTCAGAAGAAGCTCGACGCAATCGATGCGACCGTATTGCGAAGCCCTCATAAGCGCGGTTTCACCATCCTACACCACAAGGAAGTGGAGTAAGGAAAAAGGCTCGATTTAGGAGGAGAAGGAACTAAAACAGCAATGATCAATACATGAAAAGCAAAAACAGATCAGTGGGTGATATTCACTCAGACTGAGAGTATCAGATTGGGCGATATATTACTTCAATTTGGGGCCTTGGGCACCTTTGTGTGAGCTTATAAATTTGTTGAAAGAGAGTGAATATATCGACGCACCCGGTTAGTTGCTTCAGTGCTTGCGCCCGCTTCCAAGAGAACATCTACGACGTCTACGTGATCATAGATACACGCAATCATTAGCGGTGTAAAAGTATCCTACACCATGATGAAAAAGAGAAGAAGGGAAAAAGAGTGGTATGCAAGGATCGCAATAGACAGAAATAAAGTCGTAACGCCGTTTGATGAATGGCGTAAATACCAAAGCCTTTCATATAAAGGCGAAGCAAAAGTACCAAACAATTCTACGGAGATGTACTATATAACACAATGTTCTAAGTACTACTTTATTTATAATTACCAATTTCGATGATGAGTTTCGTAAATAAATCTTGCTCTTTTCAAAAATTTGATACGAGAAGGCGATTCTATTACTTATAGGTACGTAGAACTTCTCAAGGAAGTGATCACGCACCTCGTGTTGCGCGTCAATATTGGCTCCTTTAGCGAGGCAATTCCGAACACCTGCTACGTCATCATTTTCAACTGCGGGTCTCAGGGCTGCTGTCGCGTTTGCCTGGGCGTTGACGAAAAGCTAAGTATAAGTGCATGAGATGTACTACAGTACGGAAGAACCAGAAAAGAGAAGACCTAGAAAAGAGTTGAAAAAGGTTCTCGAGGACATACACATCAATCCTTACCGCAATTGCTGCTGTCACTACTGCGCGCACCCAAAACTGTGCCTCTGGCGACATATAATGCCTAGCAATGCACAGCGGTTCTTCATATGTCATCGCCATCTCGAGGCACCCCAAGACATCACCAGCGCAATCATCAGGTAAGTCATTTAAAGGCTGGATGGTGGTTGCAAGTTGAGCAACAAAAGCGTTTCGCGCCCATTTGAATACTAAGAAGCGAGCTTCGCGTGGAGCCCAATGAAAGGATGGGTCAAGCTGATATTGATGCAAGGACAGCGCTGGCGCTCGAACTATATCCTTGTACCCAGAGAGGGCAGCGCAATGCGCAATTGCACTCAAGATCAGAGAGTTTGGATCGTCATTGACGGTAGCGAAAGCAGCAGAATGGTGCTGAAGGAGAAAATGGCAAGGGCTATCATCTCTAGCAAGGTCGATGGGCGATGCGCAATCGTCGTCATCAGCATTCACGTCAGCACCAGCACTGATGAGAGTTTGTGTGGTTGCTAAATCCCCTTGCCTCACAGATTCATGAAGCGGAGTGCGGCCATCCTGTGCATAATAGTAAAATAATTATGAATGAGAATACGTACAGTTGCTTCTATCATCTAAAATCAAAAATAAGAATACCTTCAAGGTGTAACTTCCAACGGTTTCGAGAGTCCTAGCAGTTGTCGAGTCGATTGATCCTCGATGCTTACTAAGAGCAGAACGAGACATAGCTGGACTCTTCACCATAGCTGTTCGACATGCCGACAAAATTGATAGGGGCATAGCCTCATTTCCAGTAGTAAGTGTTGATTTCGAAGCCACGTACGGCGCTGAAGGGGTTGGTGTTGCCCGAATTTCCTTTACGTTCGTGCTAGGCGTTTCCGAGTTCTGCTCTCCGGGCTCATGCCAGTCCTTGCGTTTGATGGGCATGCTAGGCTGAAGGTCTTGGAGAAATACTTAACAATATTACGGCGGCTAATAGCGGCTGCGGGCGAGGTGTCGCACTCTTGGGTGTCGAACCTCAGACCGCCCATATGAGTTACTGTAGTTGCCCACAACCCACGTCCTAACAACCAACAACATACAGCAGCCTGCCTGAGAAATAAAATAAATTCTGATAATCAGAATTATTATATCAACCCACTCTTCTTGAGCTCTCTTCTCGCTCGTGAACTCAATATAAAATTTAATGATGAACCCTTCCTTCCTGAACCTCCTGGCTTGAGGCTTGAGGGTTCACTAGCTAGCTAGCCACTACAGTAGTGCGTGGCTATGGCTAGCGACTATGCACACTGCAGATGAGAACTACAGACGAATGTAGCTTTAAACCTACTATAAATGACTCGAAGTGTTCTGGGCAAGATATTCGAAGCGCTCGGACCTACTTTCAATCACGAAGCGCTCGGACCTAATTTCAACCACGGATAATACTGAAACTACGTCTCTTACTGGGTTCACTAGTGACTGTGCTACCGCTGGAGGGGTTCCGAAATAGCAACATATTGGTTGGCAAATCATAATGCATGCTCTCAAAGCCTTGGGGCGTGTGCCACATGTATACCTATGCAATGGCCCACGCATGATTGCAGCGCATTTCAGTAGGGCTGATATTTCCCCGAGGGACTCTCGAACTTATCCTCGAAATAGAAATGACACGGTGCTTAAGGCACCGCCGTCGGGATATGCGCAGCTCAAAAAGGCAAAGTGGCTTAAGAGCAGCCGATC
>Ga0307982_1005117_pt1 | contig 10282 bp, 6 predicted proteins | sample OrgLakmetagen989_FD_201847 | JGI IMG/M metagenome (GOLD analysis project Ga0307982, IMG submission 201847) | Saline water microbial communities from Organic Lake, Antarctica - #989 | ecosystem: Environmental > Aquatic > Non-marine Saline and Alkaline > Saline | place: Antarctica: Organic Lake... | reverse complement strand
TGCTGCAGGCTAGCTTCTCATCCAAGGGCAAAGAGCGGGCGGTTATTGTGTCGTTTTGAAATCATCTGGTGGGATGATGGGTGTATAGGAGAGGAGTTGAGGGGTCGTGTTCTAACGTTCTGACGATCTGACGATTCCCCGATTCCCGTATTTACACACAAGTAAAGATATACTTACGGATTTTGCTATTCTTTATCCCTAATTTGATACAAGACACCTATTTTCCTCACATAAGAAGTCAACCACTGAAAAAATGTCCAACTTTGAGGACCTTCTTCCGTCACCATGGGACTGGGTTCCATCACGAGAGCTCGTGTTGACGCGAGCGTATGGTCTCAGAGTGGTGCTCTCGCCAGCGTCGGCTTCGATCCGCATGACGGCTACGAATTGGGAGGTTAGCAAGAATCCTAGCAAGGCAACATCTTAGCTATCAGGGCTGCTCAGACCATAAAATACAAGAAGAATGCATACACCGACAAGTGTATTATTGCACAACAGAGCAGCTTTTGCGATTTATCTTTATCTTTACCTTATGTGTTTATCGCTCATTGATGCACCCGCTTCGGCTGAAGTATACTAAAGCTTTCATGGATCTTGGCACCCATGTTGTAGTGCATACCTTCCAGAACCCTTGTCATCTTATCAACTTCGACTGCCATGCTTGTACGACAGTTGAAGAAAGTGCTGCGCACGCTTTGCCCACCGGGCCATCAGCCGCTGTTGCTCGAGAGTGCCGTGACTAGGCAGCAGGCCGAAGTAAAGCTCGTGTTCGCTGAGGCAGAGGCAGCGCAAGTCATGCAGAATGCGCTCCACCGCCAACTTGTATGCACCACAATCCCACTCTTATATTCCTACAGCTTACCTTTCTCCTAAAAAATGCAATCGAGTGTCAGAACTTCAATTTCTTCTAATGCGCAATCTGTGCTCTCTGCATCCACCTGTTGATAATTAGGTCACCGTGAGCAAATCCAAGTACTTTGCAGAGTGCGCACTCGATGCAAGCCGCGGCGACTCCGCTGCCGAGCAGGATGGGAAGTGGCAGAGCGCTTTCGCGACCGTTGATGCTCCGCCTGCTCCTGCAGGGTCGAATCTCGTCGCCGTCGTGCGGAAACTGTGGGCGGCCAAAGGCAATGGCAGCGGTGGTGGCAGTGGTGGCGGTGGCAGTGGCAGTGGTGGTGAAAGCCAGGGTCTGACAACCCGAGGGCCCGGCGAGCGGCCTGACACTCTACTGGTGCGAGGCTTGCCGGCAAAATGGTTTGAGGTGGACACCGCTCTGGTGGGCAGTACTGCCGACGAAGAGGAAGACGACGATGAAGACGGTGGTGACGAGGACAACCTCCTCTTTAATGACATCGGCAGCAGTGGTGGTGTCGGAGCAGAAGACAATGCTTCAGGAAGTGGCGCCCCTGTAGTGGATAACTTCAGCAGCGCCAAAGCACGAGCGGCGAGGAACAGCTTGAGAAAGGAGCAGCGCGCAGCCAACGTGAAAACACTCCAGTGGGCTTTTAGCAGGTTTGGAACCGTCGCCAACCTGGACGTGCAACCGGCAAAGTCGCCGGAAAAGAGCGGCGGAAATGGCGGCGGTAAGAATTTTGTAAAAATGCTACCGTTTTTTTGGGTTTGAACCAATGTGTTGTATGTTTCCTACTCCCTTGTTTTTTTTTACTTCTTTTCTCTGATCCTGATACGTCCACCCCGTACTCCTTCTCAGGCTCTTTACTCAGCGGTGCCTTGGGGCTCGGTGGCCTCAACATTGATGCTTATGTGCAGGTGAGAGTGTCTCAGAGCATTTTTTTTTCTATATTTCTACTCTGAATGCCTTTCTACCGCCCTTTACTTCTATCGTTTCAACCCTACATTCCCCCCCCCAAGTTCGCCGAGCCCGAAGGCTTCGCCGTGGCTCTGGCGGCCCTTCGCGGCACCGTGCTCAGTTGGGGCGGCGGCCTCGGGGCTGGGGGTGCGTCATCATCGTCGTCGTCGTTTTCGTCCTCTACGGGGGGATCTAGCAGCAACGGTGGGTTTCAGCCGGTGGTCGCTGCGAGCACAGGGCCGAATTTGGGGGCTTTGAACGCGGCGGCGGCGGCGAGAACTGCGGCGGCGGCTCAGGCGGCGGCTGCCGCGACGAGTAGCAGTGGCGGCGGGCCGATGATCGGCGCTGGCGTGCGGGTCCAGGTAGAAGTCGACACATCGGGGTACTTCTCGCCCAGGTATACCTGAAATGGGTGTGAGTTTTATAAAGATGTTACAATAGCTTGTTTGTAGGTTTTTGAATTACTCTTTTCTCACCGACACGTCATCAATCGACACCAAGCGTATCAAATCGTCTTTCAATTCTGACTCGTCCTTCTTTTAAAAATAAAGAATGTTACTTCGTCTCACTCTTTTCTGCTTTCTTTTTTTGCGGTTGTCTTATTCACAGAGAGGTGGGCGCTCGTGCAGTTGCTGCCTTGGAAAGGCGTCGAGAAGCCGCCAAGAAAAGAGCGCAGCGCAAGCGCGACCGGCAGGCTGCCTTGGCCGCCGCAGCCGCCGCTGCAGAAGAACTTGCTAGTCTCAAAGCAGGCCTTCGACAAGGTATTTTGCCCTATTTTTGCTTCCCGACTTCTTTTTCTTTGTTGACGGGAGTAATCAAAAAAGAAACTACCTTTCTCTTAACCCCCCTCTGTTTTTTTCTTCCTGGCGCACCTTGTTGGTTGTCTATGTCCGCAACTACCCATAACAACATGTAACCACCAATCAACCCAGGCGACGTGAGCAATGCAGTGGAAGTGTCTCCTGGAGTAGGCCGAGGCGACGCCCTGGCCTCTCTTCTTGCCAACGCTGACCGCACCGTTGCTGCAGCTACCTTTGCTGCTCAATCGACCACTTCGTCCTCGTCCTCCTCTAATAGTAGCAGCAGCGGCAGCATCGCTGGCAGTGGCGGCGGTGGAGAAGATGAGGATGGAGAAGGGGGGGGCGCGCTTGCGTTAGCCACCGCTGCCCAAAAGGCCGTGGCCGACGCGCGTTTGCATCTCGAGCGCGAGCGGGCGAGAGATCGCGCACAGCAACAGCGGCAGCAGGAGCAGGAGCGGCGGCAACAGCGCCTGGTAGGTTACCGGCGAGCCTTCACGGAGTGTGCAGAAATGAAAGAATCGGCTGAGAAGAGATGGAGAGACGCAGAGACAGCGCACTCCGATGCTCTTGGTGGTCCAAGCAATAGTCGCGACAGCAGCGGTGACGTGGCGTTAAAAGATATTTCTGCGAATAGTACGAGCGCGAGCAACGAGAGCAAAAGCAGTCGTTTCGGCAGCCGTTTTGACAACGAACACAACAGGAGCAGTAACAACAGTAGCAGTAGCAGTGGCAACAGGAGCAAATTGAAAGCAAGTGGTGTGGCCAAAGCGGCCAAAACCGCAGAAGAAGCCGCAGCTCTCGTGCCTGGTGGAGGTGCTGACGCTGAAGCTTCGCGGGGTTCTCACGCACGAGCAGCCGTACAGAAGCTCTGTTTGCCGTCGTGTGCTGCATGGTTAGAAGCGGCCAAGGAATGTGTGGACCTTGCTTCGAATGTGATGAACCAGATTGGCAACCAGCTAAACTCTCTGGAAGAGGCTGCTCGAGATCCCGACCGATCTTCCAGTGGGTTTGCTGCCGATGCAGTTGTCTCCAGTCATCCCATGGTAGTGGCCTCTCAGGAAGCCGCGCAGGACGCAGAACGCGATGACGCTTTGAGCCATCTGCGAGACACCCTCGTGAAGCTCGACGCATGGCAGCACTTGGTGCATCGGCACACCAAAGCGGCAATCAGCCTCGCGCAAGCCCGCGCTTTGAACGACGCACGCATGAGTTCCACTACTACTGCTAGTACTAATGGTGCTGCTACGTCTACTTCCACCACCGGTGATGGTAATGGTGCAACTGAAGAATTAGCTCTTGGACCCGCGGCTGCGCTCGCGCGTGCAGAGTCAGCGATGGTGGCTGCTCAATGCGCTGTTCCTGGCCAGGCGAAGAAAGGAGATGGCACGAACAGCAGCTACCAACACGACGACAGCTCAGGTGTGGCGAGTGCAGAGGTTGACCACGGCAACGACAACGATGCCAACTTGCTCCCGTTAGACCCAACTAAGCTTAGCCAAGCCTCCGACGCAGCGAAGCGAGCGGAGATTGCGGCAAGTTTGGCCACTCGATGGCTAGAAGCCGACACTCTATGGAGGTCGTCATCGTTTTCCCTCAAAGCTTTGCAAGAAGCTACGCCACCGCCGCCGCTCCCACCTCTCGATCTCCCGAAAGAAGACAAGACGTCGTTACACGGGTCGGAGATGTTGGCCCGAGAACAACAGCAGGAGAAGCAACAAAAGCAGGAGCAGCAGCGACAAGAGCAGAAGCAGCGCATGCAGCAGCAGGCCGAGGCGACGGCACGTGCCTGCGTGAAAGCTTCCATGGCACTGAAGCGCGCAGCACCGCCGCCACCGCCTTCCGAAGAGGACAGAGCCAAAGCAACAGCTGCTGCTGCGGCCGCGGTGGCATCGGCGACAATGGCCTCCTCTGAAGCATCAGCTGGTGCCGCTGCGACAGTTGATGACGCAGGTGGTAGTTACACTGTCGAAGATGGCAAGAAGAGTATCATCACTAGCGCTGATGTTAGTCTTACCAGTGGTGGAGGCAGTGGCGACGACAGCAGTGCCTGGATCTCAGCGTGTGCCGCATGGGAAGTCTTAGTGCTCGCCGCCAACGATGCTGTCGCTGTGGCGCAAGCTGCCTACGATGCCGAGCACGCAGCTGCGAGAGAAGCGCAAGCCGCACAGGCAGCTGCTCTGGAAGCCGCACAGAAGGCCAAAGAAGAAGCGGAACGAGCGGCAAGAGAAGCGGCAGCCGAAGCTCTGGCCAAAGCCAAGGCCATGAAGCTCAAGATCGCGGCTCTAGAGGCGCAAAAGGCCAAAGTTGCGCGAGTGCAGGCAGTGGAGGAAAACAGACAGAAATTGGTGGCATGGCGTGCGTATCATCCTTTGCCTCCAGAGGACCTGGTTCAGTGGCAGTTGGCGGCAGCGGCGTGCGCCGGTCGCGGAGACAGAGGCAAAGATGCGCCCATGGAGCACCCTTTCGCGAACAGTGATCTCGTGCACGCTGCACTTAGAAGTACACATACGGTAGGCAACGGTTGGGAAGGCTACTCCAGCGGTGGCAGAGGAGGAAGAGGTCGAGAAGGTGCTAGTGGCAGGCATGACCGCAGTCGCGGTGGGGATGGTGTCGATCGAGCCGAGCGCTTCCGCTGCGAGTATCCGGACCCCCGCCAACGGTGGAAAATGCGGGTGCCAAGCTTGGACGACGATGGAAACGATATTGACGGTGATCTTGCGAGCAGTACCCCTGCTTCTTTGGCTCCTCACAGTGAAATCGTGGTTGAGCTTAAGGGAAGCAACGAAGGTACCGCAGCTGCGCCTGCTGCTGCACCAGACGCTGACGGTAGCAGTGGCACTAGCAGTCGTAGTAATGGGATTGCAGCCGATGGCTCGAATACAAGTGCTGCACCGGCTGTTGAAAACAGTTCTACAGCTTCGTTATCAAAACGACGGCAACTGTTCCACCCTGCGGCTTGCCATCCTTGCACTCGGCTCAGCAGCACGGTGATTGCAGCAGCTGCGGCTGTAGTGCCCCCGGGGGTTGAATCAAGCTCCAGCGCCAACCATGGCTCCGCGCCATCGTCGTCATCTCGGGCTCCAGCAGGGGCTAGTGCAGCCGGGAGGAGCGCAGCACCACTAATGGCCCAAAAGGCACTCCTGAGAGCTGCCGGCGAACGGGGAGGAGGAAGTGGAGGAGCTCGAGATGAACGCAACAACCGTAACAACGGCAATGTTTCCGAACCTTCCAACGTCTTTTTCACTAAACGCCAGCGCCTCGGTGAGGCACTTCCAGCGAGTGCTCTGGCATCAGGTGGTGAAGATGTTGGTTCCACGCCAGATGCTGTTGAGACGTATCCGCGTAAATGTGCGGCATGCAAGTTGCTGCTGCAAAGTGCCAATGCATGGGCTCAGCATATTTCCGGTAAAAAGCACAAACTGAATGTGAAGAGTGCCGAAGAGATGCCTGCTGAGAGCAATGATTGTAATGACGACGAAGTGAGCGCTGGCGAAGATGAAGAGGATGGTTATGATGACGGCGACGATATCCTTTTTTGTGCACTCTGCCAGGTAATGCCTAAAGCAGCTTAATGAAGCCCACAAATCTCGAGTTTTTACTCTACTATCTTCTGCTATTGCGCTCATTGATTATGTTTCGCCCATTCGTTTCCCATACTATCCACCTGCGTATTCGTTCTCCTTTCGATACACGTCCTTCATGATCTCCTTTCGTCTGCCTTTATGTTCGTTCATTAACTCGTATGTTTCTGTCAGGTGCAGTCTTCGTCTACTGCAGAGCGCCAACAACATTTAGCTGGCAGACGCCACCGCGACGCCGTCTCAGTAGCTGCTGAGGGCATGGTGGGCACGAAAGGCAATGGCGGGCGAAGAGCGAGCAAGGGCAACGGCCGCCGCCACAGCTTCAAAGGAAAACGGGCCCGGCACAGCCTTGGTGGCAACTAGAGGGAAGTGCGCCATACGCCGAAGTTCGGCAGTCCAACAGGCAACCATGTGTGCGGGACTGGAATTTTGCGAGCTCTAGAGCCTAAGCGGCTTCACTTTCAACTCCCTCCACGGAAATGAAGGAAACGGGCTTTCCCGGCGAGCTTCAAGCTATTGTAAGTTATACTCAATTCAGAAGTGCAAATCTAAAGTCGACCATCGCCCCTATGCCCTAACAATGGTGCTGCTGCTTTGTGGGATGTGACCTATGACCTAGGGTCCTCACGCGCCAAGTCGTATTTGGCAATTGGTGATTTAAATTATTCCTTATTAAATATTCTCAGTAAGGAATTGTTGATATCGGTAGTATTTTTGGCAGGAGCAGGAGCAGGAGCACCGACCCATCTCCATCGGCTGGTACCGGTGAGAAGTTCGGCGGAATTCGGCTTCATAACTAATTAGTTCTAGGGTGGTGATTCCTGAGCCGGAACCGATTTCGTTCTTGCTTCTCGCTTCTCGTTCTCGTTCTCGAATGAATACAGTAGTGTACAGTGTACTGTTACATGTACTACAGATTTGCCTAATATATAGGCTTTTGAGTTTTGAGGAAATCAAACTTTCGGCTTTCGGAACATGAATTAAGTACTGGGTGGTTTCGGCTCTCAAAAGAAAGTTGGAAATAGCCATCGCAACGTTACTCTCGTGGCTATTTTAAAATCCGCGCGTTGATGCGTGCTAACCATCAAGAGTTAGAGGTCCCGAAAGTTTCTCTTCCTGAGCTTCAGATCGAAGATTTTTTTCTGGTGCACTTTGCCACCCAACTTTACGCTTTCTATTCGAAGGGTTCCTCGACGCCCCTGGCCCTGGCCTTTTTCATGCGCTTTTGAAACATTGTCTTTGACAACCGTGCAAACTTTCAGAGCAATCAGCTATCACTACGATCATCTATTTATTCCAAGTATGTTCGATAGGCAAATCTACAGTACTGTATACTGTATACTACTGTATACTGTATAGTATACTCGGTATCATGATATCATGATATATCTGATATATTGATTTTTGTCGGGGTAAAATTCTACCCGAGATGGACAACGACGTCAATTTGTCCGAACGTGTCAACATGTTCATTTTATGTTCATTAGCGCGTACGTACCCGCATCCGCAACTCTCACGCGCAATTATCCGAGCCATTCGTCTACTCGATGGCCGAAGCATGCTTGCTTATTGATTGATTCAGATCAAACAAACTATCCCATCTCGTCGAGTGATTTACGCTGGAGCTACGCACTTTGATCCAATTCTAGTTTTTAGATGCAGTAGAAGCATCGTACTTTAACTTATCGAATTTCTGCAATGCGGAATCGATTGTGGACACTAGTGCTGCTAGCGATCGCGTCGTTTGGTGTAACGGCGCTACCGAGTCACCACGTTTCAGATTACTACTATCTCCTTGCGCCGTCAGCGTTTATAGCCAAAGCTTGCGACGATGTGAAATGCAAGCCCTCCGCAACAACAACGACCGCCCCTCAAGCGTTGCCTGCACGATCATGGTTTAGGTCCTTGTCGGCCAAAAAGCGCAGATTTTGCAAGAAAGATGTATTGAGATCAAAAGCGAGTAGTTCAAAAGTTTTTCGGCGAGCTAAAGCAGCCGTGAAGCGTTACTTGACCCGGCGCTGGGCTTGGCCTTCATGGGCACATCGACCATCGTTCCGCCTGACAGGCGCAGGTGCAAAGACCAGGAACAAGCATGAAGTTCCCGGCTTGAGTGCCACTCAAGAAGCCCTCTTAAAGAAAGTCATGTCAGAGCTCGAGGAGGATGAGTCCACAACCAAGGTATTGTCAAGGGCGAAAGCATGTGGTGTGCTGGTGTCACCGGCTCAATTAGCCCGGTTCTTTGCCACTGCTGACTGGAAGGAAGCTTGGTCCGACGGCTGCACGGTAATAATCGAAGAAGTTATATTCAGCTAAAGTGTATAATTTGTTTTGGCGTTTTGTTGATTTTTAACCTCTTTTATTCATCGTGTACGGCTCTCAAAAATGGGATAAATTTTTCAACAGATCCGGCAAGCAGTGCACAACACGGTGGAGTGGCGCGAGAAACGCAACTTGTGGCCACTGGTGACCAATACCCGAGAGCGGCAGCGCCTGCTTCAAGTGCTCGGCCCCTATGGCATGTGCACTGCAGACTCTGCCGTTGCCGCAGAGGTTAAATTGTGATTACATCCTCTGGCTAGAGCACACCGTCATTGGAAATAATAGGAGATGCTTACGCGCTTCAACTCTCAATTTCGTGTATATCCCGAATTTGTTTTGTTTGTATTCATCACCAGGGCGTAGCACATGTAACGGTGCGGATGGCTGACGTGCAGCATGTACCGAACGCATTGCTTCATTTGGTGCCCGAACTCATGCTGCTCACTTTAGAGCGCGCAGAATTGGTACAAGTTTGAGCTAGCCTATGATTGAAGTGCTGCCACCTTTCATCTTTAAATTCCTTCGTGCAATTTCTGCCTCTCTTTCTTTCAGCTTCGAATTGAAACTCTTTCTTTTCACCCTTCACCGGAAGTGTCTCATATTAATGCACCTTTCTTTCCTTCGACTCCCTCTCTCTCTCTCTTCTCTCTCTCATCGTCCTAAAGGCCTCCTTGCAGGCGGGCTATGACCGGGGCCGGGTGCTGCTGGTAATCGACTGCGCAGGCTGCACCTTAGGCCTCCTGAAGAAGTACATCGCCAATGCCTCGCCTGTACGTATTTCAACATACTATATTGGTTTAGGTCGCGCGTGAGCCCTCGGCTGTGCATGTAGCAATTCAAACGATCTTTCCTCGCGTCATAGTAGACTTCCTTACTTCGCTCCCCCTTGTGCTTCCTGCACATGAATGTTCGATAACAACTACGCAAGGTCTTTGCAGAAATGGCAGCCCATTACCCAGATCGACTCGCCGGAGCGAAAGTGATCAATTCGTCACGAACGGTACGGTACTCGCTTGTGTTGATGGCCACCTTTAGTGCTTCTTGAGCGACTCATGAACTCTTTTTTTTTGTTCTTAGAGTTTGCTTTGAGTGTGCTGTTGCTGAATAATATGCGGATGTGCTTTTGTCCGTGAATGAGATCGTTTCTTATGGCTTGCACCATGGAAGGTGGCCTTTGTCTACAAGGCACTCGTGGCGCCTTTCCTCACAGCACAAACCAGGGCTAAAATCGAATTCGAAACTTCACCGCCGACTACCTGCGCCATCGCAAATGCTAGAAGCAATGCACCAAAAGTTATCGATTCACCAGAAGTCCACGGCGAAAGTGCTGAAAGCAGCAGTGATAGTAGTGAGCGATCGCCTGCATCGAGCAAATTTGATCCAGTGGAATACCTAGCTCGCGATTTTTGATACCGGATGTGAATTGAAGTTTTGAAGCTGCTCTCATTAGCTCCTTTCAGCTCGTAACGTGAAAGTATAGGAATAAGAAGGGGCTAATTTGCATTATTAGACTTCGCCTTCGCAATAGAACCTGGGTCCATCTCACATCTCATAGGAACGAGTGAAGAAAAAAACATGAGCCATCCGAAAGAATACTCGCTAACGGCGCGCAGCTTGGTGCCTTCTTGTTTCCTGCTTTTCATATTAACCAAACTACCGCCATCGAAGTAGACAAGTAGACCACAAGTAGCGAACGTAGTGTTTAATTATTTATAAAAATTATGCCGCTGGTAATTTACTGATTAACTCTGTGATGGGGGGGGGGGGGGTCG
>Ga0307982_1005112_pt1 | contig 10295 bp, 10 predicted proteins | sample OrgLakmetagen989_FD_201847 | JGI IMG/M metagenome (GOLD analysis project Ga0307982, IMG submission 201847) | Saline water microbial communities from Organic Lake, Antarctica - #989 | ecosystem: Environmental > Aquatic > Non-marine Saline and Alkaline > Saline | place: Antarctica: Organic Lake... | reverse complement strand
GTTTTTGGATCTGTTCGCGCAATGCATCAGCTTTCGCCCAATCCTTTGCCGAGCGCGCGACGTCACGTTGCTGTTGTAGCTTGTGAGCCAGTGCAAACACATCATGGCCGGCGACGGAAGATTTTTTCTCGCATACGGGAGCCGGAGGAGGGCGCTCGGTCGAAGTTGAATTCGCTGAAGGCGTCGATGAACCATTATTTTTTTTCTCCTTGCGCTTCTCGTGGACCACAATTTGGTTCGCCGGGCCGCTATTCTTCATAGCCGTAGGCCGCAACCCTGGAACAACGGATTTAGGCTTCTTGATTTTACCCATGGCTTAACTATGAGCGGTTCTTCTATCGAATAGTTCTCTTCTTGCAAGTCAAGATATTGGCAATGGATACACTCAATTGTTTGTAATAATTAGTGGAGAGGCAGGCTTAGGGGCAGCGAAACAGCGAAACAGCGAAACATCAGCGAGCTCGCTTTTTTTATTCGATGCTGAAAGTTTTTGGAATGTTGCTACGTTGCTACAGAACAGATCTATCTGTACGTACGTATTATGTACTAACAACACTGTACTAATTACTTATAACTGTACAGGTACTGGAAATCTCGTGAACACAGAACTCAAGTGAACTCGTGGATCTCATCTCGTCATCGGCTAGCTAGTAGCTCAGTCACAAGCTAGCTCACAACCTAGAAATAGCTTATAGACTTAACTATAGACTTAACTATGGACTAATCAGCAACCTCGAGCTCATCAGCTCGTCACCTCATCGCATTGCCAATTCTTAGCAACGTCGTGAGCTACACATCTCTCCATTACTGCCTATCGTTGGTCGAATCATACAGCTCGTAGGCTTGTTCACTTCCTAGCAGCTTTGAATCCAATGCCATACCTCAGGTTACCTCCGCTATTTCTACTACTTGGCATAATAGTCCACGTCACATATTCCTTGGGACCGTCAATTCCTAGTCAAAACCGCAGAGCGTTCGTGAAGGGAGCCGCTGCCACTCTAGTAGCTACTGGTCCAATATCACAGTGGGCTCAACCTAGTGAAGCAATATCAGGCACCGTGGCACGAGACTGCATTCCTGGGGAGCCGTTTGACACATGTCTCGGCACGGTTAGTCGTCAAGCGCCAGCCTAGTCTAGACACGTGCCTCGAATATTTACAACTTTGATCTTGCCTAGCAACAGCTCTCGATTAATTTTCTCGTTGAATTGATCTACTCTAATCAAAACGTCATCCTTCAGGTTGACGGGCTCTTTGCGCTCTGCGACTCCTCGGCGTGCGTCTCTTCGCAAGATGACATCACGAATAATGCGAAAAGCTTTTCCGAGCCGTGGGAATACGACGATGTGTCGATGGCAGAAGCATTCAAAGAGCTCAAGGCCGCAGTGGAGCTGCGTGTTGGGCTCGCGAAAGGCGAAGATGTCAATGTCGTGAGAGTGGTGGAAACCTCAGAGTATTGCTACCTGCGGGCTGTCTACGAAAACCCAAGCAAAGGCACCGTCGATGATGCAGAGTGGTTCTTACCAGGTTCTTTCTACATCCCCAGTAAAACTTTCTCATCTGTGTGCTTCAAAGCTATTTCTTGAGTAGTCATGAATAAACAGCTTTAGAAACGTGTATTATCGAGGCCTTCGTGTCCGTAGGTAATTTGCTTCTGTTCTGTACTATTCCATGCTCCGCTGCTCTTTTACTCAGCCAATGACGTCACGGTTCAGTTTCGCGCCGGTCGGCGAGGTGGCAAAACGTCAGACCCGAAAGCCAACTTTCAACGCATGGAAACGATTCGTAAATATTTACGATATCAGAAGGTAAACTCATTCTGATTTGCAATTCATGGTCGAAAAAATGCATTCCTGTCTCGTCTACTGCATTCGATGATTCGTACATAAAAATTGCCAACTGGCCTATGCTTCGCGTTTTTCCCGCCATTAGATTCCCGTGGTGCGCAACCGCAGGCGGGTCTTCGTCTTCGGCGAGTCCCCGTTCGACACCTTCGGGCCCAGCTTGTCGGCCCAAGACGAGTTCGAGGGCACCGCTGCTGCCGAAGCCAAGGAGGCCAAGGGGCGCGCCCTCCTGGAGTGGGACCCTTTGGCGCCCCCTGTAGAGCCGCCGAGCCCCGCCATGCGCGCCCTCCGCTACGAGCGGCCCCAGCTCGACGACCACCTCTTCGACCTCGTGGAAAAGTACAGCCCTATGAACACGGGGGGTATTGCCCGATAAAAAAGCTCGAGATAGAGAGAGATATTGTGCTTGCTGTGTGGTCACTATTTTTTTGCAAATGGCATTGACGTATAAAAATGCGACTATAAAGGCGCCGGAGATAGAAATTTGCGGTTGGTTTGGTACCTAGGGTTAAATAACTCGTTATTATTTCATCTCCAGTGGAATGCCTAAATAAATTTCTGTATCTCTAATACCTTCGAACCTATTCAGGGCAAGAAGCTTCCCTAGTGGGTATGCTACTGGAGATATGGCTGTTAGCTTTTAGGGAGTTCAAGCGAAGCCAATTTGAAATTCAAAATTCAAAGGGAATCTAGTGGCCTTTGGCCTCGAATTCGATTTCGAATTACCGAATTTTGTGTTAGCACCTGGCACCTAATACACTAATCCGCCAACAATGGCAGTTTTGCCTCTAATGATGGTGGCTGAGCTGGTGGAATGGGAGTCGCCGTCACACCAGTGGTGAGGTTGTTCTCATTGTTGTTTGCTGCTGCCAAAGTTGGTTCAGGAATTGCAGCTGCTGATGTTGCCTCCTTCAGCCCTTCTGCCACGAGCAGTTTCTCAAAGGCTTCGCTTTGGCCTTTGGCCATGCGGTATGGGGAGTGCTGAGCGCCTGGAAAAGATCCGTTGGCCACTTCTTCGCAATACAGCGACAAGCCTGCGTGCACCACTGAGCCCACGTCAGCAAACTTCTTGCAAAACTTGGGCGCAGCACCGTACACGTTGCTGCTGCTGCTGCCCACATTGTGGTGGTGGTCGTCGCCAGCCCCACGCAAACTGGCATGGTCCCGGAGGCCGAGCATGTCGTGGAACACCAGCACTTGCCCGGAAGTGGCGCCACCGGCGCCAATGCCAATGGTCGGGATCTTCACTGCTGACGTCACCGCTTCCCCTACCTCGGGGGGCACGCATTCAACTACAATGGCGAAGCAGCCGGCGGCCTCCAGGGCTTGCGCGGCCCTGACCACTTTCAGGGCGGCGTCGGCGGTGCGCCCTTGAGCACGGAAACCCCCGGTAGCAGCGGCGTGCTGGGGGGTGAGGCCAACGTGCCCGACCACGGGAATGCCGCACTGCACGAGCTTGGCGACCGAAGCGCAGCACGCGGGCGAGCCGCCTTCAAGCTTGACCGCGCCTGCGCCTGCTTCCTGTAACAACACAAGAAGAACAAAAAATGACAGGGAAGTACAGCAGTGAATAACGAATGAACAAAAAGTGTTTGAAAAGTGTAGGGACTGGCTTAAACGTTTCCACTTGGTCTTCGGGTCTCTTCCTCCTTTCACGTGCCCAAACTTGGCTCATTCGTACGCAAACTCACGCACGCAGACCTTCACGAGCCGGTGTGCAGACGCAAGCGCTTGTTCAGGCGAGAGCTCGTAGCTCCCAAAGGGCAAGTCAGCCACGAGCAAAGCTCGCGACACGCCTCGACTGGCAGCGGCACAATGGTGCACCATCTAAGAACAGTTTTGGCAGAATGAGGGCAATCGTGTACAATACACAAACGCACGACGGTAGTCTCCCTCACTTCCTCCAAATCCAAGGTATAGAGGAGGTTGAATTCCACACCACAACACCGCTACTCTTCGCACCTGGTCCAAAGTCACAGGCTGGGTGGTGGTCATGCCCAGCTCCACCATCCCCAAGGAGTCGCCCACCAGCGCCATCTCCGCGCCGCTCGCGTCCACTGCGGCCGCCATGGGGGCGCTGTACGCAGTGACCATACGAAGTTTGGCGCCATTTTTGTGCAGCCGGTTGATGTCCATCGCTGTGAGAGGCTTCCTGCGAACTGGCTTTGGCGTCAACGCAACGCTTTTAGGGCTACTGCCAGACGTGGAACTGCCACTGCCATTGTCGATTGTACGCGAGCTACTGCTACTACTGCTGCTGTTGTCCTCGCTAGTGGTGCCCCACGGTAAAAGTGTCACGTTGTCAATGAGGCGAGCGCCCGCAGCGGTAACCACTGCCAAACTTAACACTGCGCCTTGCTTCGGGTCGATGTCACCATCGTCAGCAACTTCAATCATGCCATCGCGTGAAGCTACTGATACGTATTCGACTTTGGCAATTAGGGGCTCTTCGGCTAAGACAGCGCGCACGGCGGCTTCAACTTCTCTTCGCGGCACGCCTTGCGGAGACGATTGATCCAGCTTTCCTCGAGGATCAAAAGTTGTTGAGTGGACGTTATCGTTGTTGTCGTAAATTGCTTCCAAGGAAGCAGTTTTAGTTACTGCAGGGGCGTCGTCATCGGCTGCTGACGTAGCAAGAGGGTCGGAGGCCGTCGCGAGCCGGTCGTTTCGGGCTAAGGCAAGCGCGGCACGGCGGTATACTTCTGATCCATGGCAAAGGGCTGCATAGAGCACTGGTGCTGCGCTTCGTTCTTCAGGGGATAGGTAAGCGTTGCGGCTAGACAAAGCAACGCCGTCGGATGCACGTGATGTCGGGACCTGAGGTTATTGAGAGAAAAGCAATCACATGACAGGGGAAGAAATGCATAAACTCATAGCGCCAAAAGTCGAAGTATTCAACACCACGATGTTATTATGCTATAATATGTTTTTAAAAAGTTCGTTGATGAATTAAGCCCCGTGTGCCTGTCCAAGTAATGCATGGCGATCGGTGTAATCTCTACCTCAACCAGCTCGATAGGCATGCATAGGTCACGGATTAAAGCACGGATTGCTGCCACTTGTTGCGCGTCCTTCGCACCAAAGTACACTTTGTTTGGTTGAACCTATAGAAAAACAATTTGAGTGACAAGCATGAGGGCAATCCACTTGAGATTCAGTGTTTCATTTTGAAAAGGAAGAACTTCTCATAGCTCTAGTACATAATCATGAGGCTAAAAATCAAGATGAGGAAGAACCCGTTTGCTACGTATAAATTGAATGCCACAACGAGCGCAATATCATACCACGTTGAACAGCTTAGCACAAATTGTAGCCACGCCTCTGAAAAAATGAGGCCGAGCGCGGGCTTCGCCTCCGCCGCCGCTACCAAATGAGTCACCTAAGTCTACCACTGTGTTGCTGCCAGGCGGGTAAAGTTCAGCAGGATCGGAAGGTGCATAGACGACATCAGCCAGTCCTCGCAACATACTTAAGTCTGCCTTGAGCGTCCGTGGGTACTTCGCTAGGTCCTCGTGCGCAGCGAATTGAGTAGGGTTTACGAATATGGAAACAACTACGTGTTTGTTCTCAGCGCGTGCTCGCTTCACTAGAGAGATGTGCCCGGCGTGCAAGGAGCCCATGGTCGGAATGAAGCCTATCGAGCGATGAAGTTGAGTGCGAATATTTCTGAAGTCCGCGGTGGTTGTGACGACCTCGGGTAGCGGAGGTAACTGAGCAGACGACAGTGCCCTGTGAGAATAAAGAAGAACCCTTGTTCGTCTCACAGGAATTGAAAGCATGGCCGTGAATGGCCCGCCTAGAAATAATTTCAAATTTGACAGAGTAAGATTTCAAGAGATGGTTGCTCGATAGAGATATCGACTGGAATGCGTTTGTAAGTGTTTGTGCTGTGCAGCTGCCAAGAAGTTGCTACTCCTACGAAACTTTCTATTCTTACGCGAATGTTGCTTGCGTCAAATCGAATCTTCTATTCTGCCACAGAGAAAAAAGTGCACGCTTTTTTCTGTCTCATGTGCTCATGTCTCATGTGTATGTCATCTCAGTCAGTATCATCAGTACAATACACAACCTGAAGTAAGTTAATAGCTAGCCACAGTAGCTTCTGTACGTAGTTACGTTACTTTAGTAGCACAAAAGACTATACTTACAAGAAGCAACGAAGCAAACAGATACTAAAGAGAGTTCAACCACACATCTGTTCTACGCGCTAGCCTTTACAGCGCATAAATTGGGGTCGAATGTGCTCCTTCCGAGGAGTCTTTGGAGCATTTCTGTTTCTCTCAATATCTAGAGCTTCAGGATTAGCACCATGGTTTAATCCAAGTCAATTACGCGCAAGCGCTGGCTTTACGGCTGCAGTCGACGAAGTTTGGAAAGCACGCGACGAGGCATATGCCGAATCTAGCCTTCGGACCTGGCACAGCGCTGAACAAGCTAAAGTGGCAGATGAGTTGGAAAGTAGATTGGCCGGGTCAGAGGTGCCCACGCATGGCAACTCATTCGCCACGGCTCACTATCCGAGCAAGCCGCCATCGGGGTTTGGAGATGATCAACTTGCCTTTACCACAGCGCAGCCACTTTTCACTGCCGCGGAGTGCGCTGCTGTGATTAACGAGGCCGAAGCTTGCGCAGCAGCTGAAGCTGATTCAGCCGCAGTCTCGGCACCTTCGGCGGCACATCCTACTAAAGCTTCAGGCTGGGCTGCTCAGCGCCAGTTTTATTACGCACGCGACGTGACACAACAAGTGTCAAATCTCCCCAACACCAAAGTTTGGTTTGAAGACGCTTGCCGCTTGAAGCTCTTTCCACTGCTGCAGCAGTGCTTTCCCGAGATGGTGCCTCCGGGCCGTGCGGGGCGAGACCGGCTCCGCGTGTTTGACGCCAAGGTAGCCCTGATGTTGACCACAGTCGTTAGAGCATTGGAATTATTTACGAACGCTTCGGGCTCCAGCTAAATTGATTCTTTATTCAACGGGCGATCTTCGATTCTATCTTTGATTCTTGTGAAACTTTCAACGTTCGATGGCTTGGTTAGGTGCTGAAGTACAATGCGTCCGCAGGGCAGGCGTTCCTTGGGTCACACCGCGACGGGTGCCAGCTCACTGTAACGGTCGCACTCAATACCTGGGACGACTACCAAGGCGGAGGCACTTTCTTTGAGCCACTCAATCACGCTTTGCGTTACGATCAGGTTCTATATCTTTGCTATCACGTTTTATCCTGAGTGGAGTGGTGATATTTTCTTCCCGCAAACATCGAACGCATCTTCGCCCATATCTGGGACATTTAAGCCTGAGGCAACCCCTGTGTTTCTCATTTGTGCGACCATTTCTTTCCTTACAGGGCCACGCGTGCTGCCACCCAGGCTTAGTGCGGCACGGCGGCCAACGGCTCGAATCGGGAGTGCGGTGCGTGTCCATGTGCTCCTGACTGTGGAGTTCGTTGATGAAATAGTCTTAGATTGCTCGAATGCTTCGTGATGTTTACTGTCGAACTCAGTGAATCTAGACTCATGAGTATCCTCAAGCCAGTCCAACGTTAGCCTTGCGTCTATACATTTGGTCTGATTATATACTGTTTCGTTGAGTGACCTTGAAACATTAACGTGCACAGGTACGTCATGGTTGCTTTCGTGGACGTGTACGGTCGCGTAGAGCTTGACCGCGCGTTTGCCAACCATGCAGACCTTTTGCGCCTCGCGGGCAACCTCGACGACTCATTGAAGTGGTATGCTTACTCCCTCTGCGCTGGCGGCGGCTGGGTTGAGCGTGATGACAGCAGTAGCGGCAGGAGCAGTAGCAGCAGCAGGAGCAGTGGCAGGAATAAGACTGATGTAAATAACGACCTCAGCAATCTTGCGACTACACAAAACTCAGCAAAAGGAAGTGAGGAAGCGATAGCTGATGGAAGCGACGATGAATTACCGGTGCCAAGCTCAGAAGCAACCTGGGTAGGGGTAGGCCAGTTGAGACTGGAGCAACGGAATTGGGAGGAAGCTGCGTCAGCTTTCAATGCCGCCCTTGACATCTGCCCTCGCAACGTGAAAGCTTGGACCAACCTCGGCCTAGCTTTATCACAACAGCGGAAAGACGTGCAACAGAAATTACAGCAAACAGTGGAGCACGAGCAATCGTCAAAGCAGGAACTATCCAAGTCCGTTGACGATTTGTTCGAAAGTGCGGTGCGTGCGTTTCGCACTGCGGCCTCTCTTTCCGACTTCGACACGGAGCCCTTTTGCAATTTGGCGCTTTTGCTCGGAGAAGCCGGGCAGCACGCCGCCGCGGTGGCCGCTCTCCAAGACGCGGCGGCGCGCGCGGCGACCGACCGGGACTTGGGCAGCGGCGGCTGTTCTCGCGCGGTCGAGGCCGACGTGCAGTGCCGTTTGGGCGTGGCACTTTATGACAGCGGCGATCTGCCGGGCGCCATGGTGGCGTTTGAGGCGGCACTAGACCTGGATCCTAGCAACACAAACGCCCGTGCGAATGCAGCAGCGCTTCGCGCGGCGTCAGTAGCAGCGCAGGGGCAGTAGAGTGTATAGTCCACTGCTTTGGCTCACTCTTCTCTCATTCCTGCTGCGGGCTTTCACGCTGGATGCGTTTATTTATCCTTCTATGCCTGTATATTTCTATATCGATAACTACCCCCTATTCCGCATAATTCTCATCAACTTTGAGTGCGGCCCTTGTGCTGATTTCTATTCGGCGTCTTAATTCCTCAATAGCAAAGAAGCCCGGTTTTGGTGGCTAGTGGCGGTGCCCTAAGGCTATTGAAATAGGAAGGCGCAGCGGCGCAGCAAATAGCAAAAGATACCTAAAAAGAAAAGGGCCGCTATCACCACTTCCATGGCCACTCTGGCCTGTGTGCCTAATTAGTCTTTCCTTCTGGTCTGGTATTGGTTGCCTTGAATTTTCTGTCTGCTTGTTAGCCTTCTAATTCCGGCCCCTCGGGGCCCGAACCAAAAAGAAAAGGACAAGGGGCGTCTTCTCCAGAAAAGGTTTTCAGTCGGACTATACGGCAAATAAGGCCTTGCCTTCTTTTGTCTCTGTTGCCCACTTGAAATTCGTATTCGTAATCCGGTTTCCTATTACCACAGAGATATATTTAAGTAGTCCCGGGCCAGTCTCGGGCGGTGATACGGGATCGGATTGAAACCGCGATCTACATCTAGGAGTCAATTAAGTAAAGGCAGCATATCCTTGAAGGTGGAGGTGGGCTAGTTTTTAATTATTCTGCAACTCCAGCTATCAGCTAAATAAAACTCACTCAGCCATGCTTTGTTTCGAGTCGGCCTTCGAGCCTTCGCCTAAAGCCACGAAAAAGGTTATGCTGCCTTCGCTTTGCCTTCATCGCTTGATGCCCTCGAAGGCGTGCTCACCCCGCGCACAAAGAAAACTTTGCCGAGGCCGTGAAAGAGGAGCCATAAGCCAGCGTTGAAAGAGAAGTAAAAGAAATTGTGGGCCACCCACGTGATCATCGCCGGCGTCCCTTTGGCGTAATCGAAGTAATGCAAAATGTCGACGCTCTCAAAGCCCCACCTGTTGGTTAACATGTGGAAAGATCAACTCGGTTATAGATCAATGTTGTGAGCATAAGAACAACGATACCCAGGTCATATATACAAGGGGGGGAAATGGAAGAAGGATGCAAAACATGACGAAGAACCATAGAGCTGGAACCAGGTGTATACGACAAAAAGTAAGGGTAAGATGCAGAATTCAAATACATTTTCGTAGGGAAAGAGGCCCACGTTTTTTTCTTAACTTTCTCTAGAGAAGCATTAGTTTTGAACTGCGAATTCAAGACGTGAAGCACTAAAATCGCCCTCACCAGAATTGATTCATGTTCACGTTGTTTTTGAAGCACCGCGCTCCGCCGTTGATGGTCACTGGCACACAAGGCCGCGGGATCAAGAGCACGGTCACCATCGAGACAAACGCCACCCACAAGCTGCCATATGCAACTTCCCGCAAACGAAAGGGCGTGCCTGTCATCCACAAGAGGAGCCGGCTCGTTGGAATGAACCTGTCAACATGCATGAATGCAGTCGCCACAGTGGACTTGTCATGTCAGGTGCAATCGATCACGTAATCATGTGTACAGATGCAGCCACAAACAAACGCGGTTTCCATGCAAAAACATATCCGACGAAATCGTCAACTACAAATTAGGTTAACAAAAATGTAAAATGATTAAAAGAGAAGCCCACCACAAATGATGCGTTTCCGCCCAAATGCTTAAAATCGTCAGGTCTCCTGCTGCGTTAACATAGTCCGCAATGCCCAAGGTGTTCGCAGTGCGCGTCAAGTCCCCATGGTTCAACATGAGGACCGTGTCCGCAGCCCAGATCACGTGACCGGCCAAGATGGAGGCGAGCGCGGCAGCCATCAAGTGGTAGCGCTCGAGGAACAAGCCTACAGCGGCAAGTGGCAAAGCCATGCTGCAAACCCACAAA
>Ga0307982_1005111_pt1 | contig 10296 bp, 5 predicted proteins | sample OrgLakmetagen989_FD_201847 | JGI IMG/M metagenome (GOLD analysis project Ga0307982, IMG submission 201847) | Saline water microbial communities from Organic Lake, Antarctica - #989 | ecosystem: Environmental > Aquatic > Non-marine Saline and Alkaline > Saline | place: Antarctica: Organic Lake... | reverse complement strand
ACGTACGTTATTTCATTCAAGTAATTTTCTCTGGTCGATGATTATATCTAACCAAAAACATGCCGTTTACCCGACTTACGTGACTAAGTCACCATGGTGATCGATGGTAAATGAGACCATTTCTGTTTGATTGTGTCCGTGCAATAATTTCCGTTGATGATTAGCTTATTACCAATGGAATTACCGTCCGATTGTCTGTGACGAGAAACCGCGGAGTCTGAGGAAAATATTGCATCGTGTGTTTGTGTGTGTGTTTGTGAGTGAGGGATACTTTTCGGGATGATTATTCACGTGTCTGGACTTCTCGAGGCGGATGGCTGTCAGCGCAAGCTGGCAACATTATAATGTGCTGATATACCGTGGCCACCTATGACCGACGAAGTATCCCCCTTTTGTGTATGCTGCTGGAAGTGGAATGACGAGTAACGATTCCCCTACCGAACCTTTGTGTAGATATTATTCGTTTTGTCCAAACTTTCCGACCACACCACAGCACTTGTATGTTTCAATGCAGGTCTCTGTCGTTTCAAATGGAAAAACCAGGAGGATATGGTTACTGGGACGCTGTGCTTGAATGGTGAGTCATTCTATCTGTTCGATTTTTTTTGATTTCGTTGTTGTCACCCTCCAATGACTGCATACAACACGGGTAATTTACAACCGAATGTCAGTGACGTCAAAACGGTTGATGAGGAGTGTATATTTCGTGCATTGTGTAACGTGGGCAAGAGCAGCATCATGGTGATGATTTAGCTACTTTATTCATGCGTGTCAAATGATCGTTGCGCTGTGCATTCTGCATGGTCGGGACATTGATTTTTGTGCTAATTCTCTGAGTGATGCCCTTGCCCCCTGTGTGTGTGTGTACCTTCGAACGTGAGTGCCCCGCTGTCCGACGGTCGGTACCTGGCTTCACCCCACTGCTAGAGCCCAACATTTTGTGGCAGCAATATCACTTTACGTTCGAATGACTTTTGCACGTGTTCTCGGCGTTGCTTAACAACTTGCGCTGGGTTCGGTTGTGTACACTGTTACCGCGGACGCCACATTTCACGAAGCAATTCGTACGCAGTCAAATTATCGTGGTTCAAACTACGCCTCAATATAATTCGTCGCTTTCTGTAGAACTTCAATATATGTCTTGCATTTCGCGCACATAAGTATAAAACAAGAGCGTATAGTGAATTATTGAGAGCTAGACACAACAGCGTGTGTCATCTGCCTTCGCTGTGAGGGGAGGTCGGACTCGGATCCCGGTGCTTTGTAGTATCCTGTGAGGCAGGCTTGAAGCCGAATACAGAGCTGGTGTTGCGTCTTCTGCGCTTGGGGGCCTCAGGGTCGTCTGCCTGCCCGTCCCGCGATGCACTTGCAGCCACTGGTAGCAGCCACTCGCTGCCGGGGGCCTCGTCGGGGGGGCTCAGCCACGCCATGACGATTTCAAACAGGGAGAACTGTATGGCTGCGTAGGGGAAGGCGGCGGCCATGCGGGGCAGCGTCCCCCGCCACAGGGCGGCGCTGCCCTCCTGCCGGGCTGCCTGCAGTGCACTCACAATGCCCCGCCCGTACGCCTGGCCCTCGCCCTGAGCCATGAGACGCGTCGTGATGAGGTCCAGGGGGTTGGTGAGGCCTGCTGCCGCGGCGCCTGCAGTGCCGCCAACCGTGAAGAGCGTGCCCATAGATGGCCGTTCGCCGTCGGGGCCAGTCACCATGTGTCGGAGCTGCGAAGCAAAAGGGGGTGTAGGGGGGGGGAGGGGGTGGTGAGTAACTACGCATCATGGAACTTACGTGTTCGTAGAACAAGAAAAGCAGGGCGGAGGCGGCTGCGTCCTGCAATAGGCATGCGTCCCATCCAGCCCACAGCCCTGCCGCCCCCTGGCGTCTGTAGATGTTGCGCACAGCATCGAAGAAGCCGTTAAAGTTCACAGTGTCTTTCACCAGCCCAGCTGTGGCGCGGTTGGGATTCGCTCCCAGTTGCAGGCGAGCTCGCGCCACTTCAGCGGGGAGGAACAAAATCGAAGCAGCCACCTCGGCGGCGGCGCCTGCAGCCACAATGATGGCACTGGCACCCTGCCCGTCTGTGGCACCCATGCCTGCTTGCTTCAGCAGGTGGTACACGCCAAAGTACGCTGCTGTGCTGGGTGCGCTGACAATCAGCGGCACGGACATGCCAGCCAGCACTCCGCTCCAGCCCTCTGTGAAAAGGATCCAGCCTTGCCTAGGTGTCCTGCTTCTTCACTCAAAAGCGAGCAGACCAAACGACATGGCAGTGAAACTCACCCTGTGCAATTATTAATCTCGCATTTCCAAAAACTCCGCCGTACGCTGATGAGGGGTGCATCTGCATTTCACAACGGAAATTACTTCATGAGCTTACAAAGTTCGCAACACTCATCCGCACCTTTGCACGGTGGCTGATTGTGTCAAATGGATGTGAAACAACTTCAGAAACGAATCCGGCTACTGCTCCTGCCACAAGGGTCTCTGCAAACAGCGCAGCCACTTCATCGTTACGTTCGCGTTTCGCACGTCATCGCTTGTGAGCAGACCTGCAGCTGACATACCATAGCCAAAGTCATCGTCAAACTCTTCCGCGAGCCGATCAAGTGCCCCATGTTGGGGCTGAACCATTTATGCCTGTCACTAGGCTATGAATTCCTGTAGGCTTGGCTTGCGTATCGCAACACAGAACTCTTGTGAGAAGAAATATTGTGACTTGCCTAGTAGCACCCCGTAGACAATTGTGCATGCCCATCAGGCAAAGCATGTGCTGTGGACAAGTTCTTTTATAATTGAACAACATTCGCAACAATGCAGGGACTCTCTGAGGACTGACTGTCTCTGGGGGGGCACTTGAGTACTGTTTGCTGAGCAAGGCTGCCCCCCTGAAACAGCACAGTAGGCAACGGAAGCCGATGAATTTTGCGAACGGGCTACACCATGCAGCTACTTCAGCAGCTACACCAGTGTGTGGGCATCCCAGCACAGCTGAACAGCGGGGCGCCCCCCCGTTTGAGGGGGTGAAGTGGGGTGGCTCACAGGGCGGCTGCAGCCACGGCGGTCGACAGCTCCTTCACGAACTTCTGCTCGAACTGAGCATCCCCACCATTGCGGATCATCTGCACAATGGTTCTGTTCCGGGTCAAGTACACCCGGTCCAGGCTGTTCCGGATGGATCCCTCCATCTCCTCCAGCATGGGGCCAAGCACGGCCATGACACTGGCGGCATCAGCGGGGTCCATCGCTGCTGTCTTGGTGCCTTGGCGTGTCAAGCTGCCCCCCAGGCGCGAGTCGCCCATCTCCGCGGACTGCACATCCATGGCGACACTGACTGTCGTGGTGAGCTGCACCTCGTACTTGCCCCCGGGCTGCTTGGAGGCCCCCACAACATGGGTAGCTTCCCAGCTCCCGCTGTTCACGTGTGTGCGCTGACCAGCCTCTGCGGCAGAACATTGCGTGTGGAGTTGCTGGCAAGCTGCACGCTCAGGCAGCTACTCACTGTGCTGCAACAGAAATGCCGCGGCGAAGCCGTCATCTGTGCCCCACACAATAGCCGAAGAGACGCTATTTGCCCGGTCATAATACCTGCAATTGATGACAATTGTGTTTGGTGAATGCTTGATGCGGCCAGTGCTGCTTGGTCAGGGCTGCTGAGGCTTGCTGGACTTGCTCAAACTCACTGGTGCCTGTACACGTCAAACACCTCGTTGGCATACTCCTCAAGCTTGCGCAGCTTTCCTTGAAGTGGCTCAGCATCAGCTGATGCATCCTCTGTGGGGTAGAACTTGTTGCTCCAAGGCGACCTGCAGCAGGTTGAATGAGCGCTTGCACAAATGGTGCTAGCTGTTGGCGTGGTGGCAGTATCGCACCTGTATGCGTCTCCATCTGCATTGAACTCGGAAGCGAGGAAAGCTTTACCAGCAGCAGAATCTTGCACGACCTGAAGGGGCAAGTCAACTCGCTGCATAAACTCATCAGCGATGTCTTCGTCCAGCAGGGCAGACAGGGCCTCTGCATTGTCCTCCAAAGCCTCAGGGTCTGTGCGCCGCATGAGCATTAGCGCTGTTTTCATGATATCAGCATCACCTTGAGCAGCCATCTTTGCCTGATTAAGTGAGAGCTGTGTACAATATAGCTGTGCATATTCTTGCTTCGGGAGTGGAGTTTGCGATCCTAGCAACATTGTGAGACAAAATGCCAAAATAATTCGCGAAGCCCCCATTACTCCGTTCGCTCGCCCATGCCGGCATAATTCGATTGAGCAGCACCACTGAGGTAGTATCACAACTAAAATGCACCAAGAATAAGTCTTCGCGTATCTTTTTTTGGCTTTATCCACTCTGCAGGTGGAGTTTGTTGCCTGCGAGAGTTCCAACTTCCGCAAAATGTTGCGTTGCTCATCTAGCATTGCGTCGAAGACGCGTAAGCTTGCATTTCGAGGCAGCCACCTGCCAGCACTAAATACTCTAAATATTGCTGGCATGGGACAGCCAGTGCGTGGAATGGCCAAGAAGAGCAAAAAAGTTGCCGTTGACCCATCGGCAGGTGAGAAGTTATCTGGAGTGCTCGTCCCTGCAGTCACGCCTGTCCTGCTGCTGGCAATATGTTGTTTGTTCTACAGGGAAGACCGCTGCTCTGTCAATGGCACTAAAACAAATCGAATCTTCGTTTGGGAAGGGTTCCATCATGAAGCTTGGCGACAAAGTCAACGCAGATGGCGTCGATGTGATCTCTACAGGATCTCTAAGCATCGACCTGGCCTTGGGTATCGGCGGCTTGCCTAAAGGTCGAGTTGTCGAAATTTATGGCCCAGAAAGCTCAGGCAAAACAACGCTAGCACTGCATGTCGTGGCTCAGGCGCAGAAAGCAGGCCTTTCTGCATGTTTCATCGACGTTGAGCACGCGCTTGACCCGCTATATGCAAACGCTGTTGGGGTGAATCTGGACGACTTATTCCTGTCTCAGCCCGATGCTGGAGAGCAAGCTCTTGAAATAGCCGACACTTTAGTTCGCTCTCAAGCCATGGACGTCGTGGTGATTGATTCTGTGGCTGCCCTGGTGCCGCGTGCGGAAGTTGAGGGCGACATGGGTGACCACCACATGGCTCTGCAGGCTCGCCTCATGTCCCAAGCACTGCGCAAGCTGAATGCCAGCCTCAGCAAGTCCAGTACTTTGCTGATTTTCATCAACCAGATTCGCTCCAAAGTTGGCGTCATGTTCGGCTCGCCCGAGGTGACGGCCGGAGGAAACGCATTGAAGTTCTACGCCTCAATCCGCATGGACATTCGCCGCACTGGGCAAATCAAAAATGGTACAGAGATCGTAGGGAATACCACACGTGTTAAAATTGTGAAGAACAAACTTGCCCCGCCATTCCGACAGGCGGAGTTTGACATGACTTACGGCTACGGCATTTCCCGCACAGGCGAAATCGTGGACCTGGGCGCTGCCTACGGGGTGCTCAAGAAAGGCGGTGCATGGTACTCGCTGCCCTCTGCTCTACTGGAGTTTGCTGCTGCCCACGTCGGGGAGAGTGATGACGAGAGCGAGGACGAGGCTGACGCCACCACCGCTGCCCCAGGAGACAGCGCCGAGGAGAAGACCCCAGAAGCGCCCAAGGCGCCCGCAGATGCACCCCCTGATGTCTTCGACTGGTCACTCGTTGGCGACGACGCCGAGTGGGAGCCGTTTGCCCAGGGGAAGGAGAAAGCCAAGGCGTGGCTGGAGATGCACCCCCAGGCTGCCAACACCATCGACGCTCGTGTGCGCGCCCTCATTAAGAAGGAGCGGGCAGCAGGACTGGCCAAGGGCAGTGTGGGCGCGTCGGTGGCAGGTGTTGGCTCTGCAGCGGCTGCTGCTGCTGCTGCTGCTGCCCCCGCAGAGGAGGACATCTCCGCTGTGTCCCAGGGCATTTCTGAGGAGGAGGACTTTTGAACAGCAAGGAGCCACCTCGAATACATTATGTAGTGTTAGCACTGTGCACCATGCACACTACCGTGCTGTCTGTGGCCGACGGGGGGAGAGCCTCCCGCCAGCGCGCTGAGCTGCAGTGGCCTGCGCCGCCCCCCTTGACCCTGGACGGGACGCCCGAAGGCTACCGATGCGCACCGTTGTATGCGACTGCTGCGCAGCATGGTTGCCCAGCGATACACTGCCGCCCTGGCCGCCGGCGGTGTGTGGTCGCTGGCCCATGGCGCTACTGGCGCGCGTGTACAGCTGGCGGGATTTGGGCACGACATACTCCGCATCTCTGTTAAGGGGGGTTCGAGCCCGCAGGTGTGCAGCCGTCAAAGCCTCCTTCATGGACAGCCCAAAGCCGTCCCATACGTGTCGCTTCCCCCTCTCGGCGGCTTTGTGGGCCAGCTCGCGTGCGACCAGCTGCTTGGCATACCCCCCCCACTCCATGCGCTGAGCAGGGGTGACGACCCGGCGGGAGGAGGGAAGCTTACGCAGCATCTCTCGAATACGCTGCCGTGTCGGGAAGGACAGGGTGTCAAAGATGTCACCACGAGTCAGGATGATGACTTCCGCGGCCGTGTCACATATCACTGTCGCAGGCGAGCGACGAGCAGCGTCGTACGCGGCGACACGCTCAGCTTCAGGCAAGGCGCGAACAGTGTCGGCATCTTGCCCCCCTTCACCCCCTTGCATAGCCCCCCCCATGCCGTGCACACTGCCAGTCATCACCAGCCCCTCGCCAAACCAGTCCCCTGGAAGAATGGACCCGAGCTCCAGCTCTGCACCGCCCCCCCCTGCACTTCCCTCACCCTCTCCAGGGTCTCGCCTATTTCCAGAGAAAGACCGCATGCTGCCATGGCTTGTTGCGCTGCCGGGACGCATAGTGCGAGCAGGGGCGGTACCTGGCCTGGAGCCCGCCCCTGCAGTAGGGCCCCCCTTCCCCCTCGAAGCCTTCTGCTCAACCTCTCCCCGAGCAGACATGCTAGCCAGCAACTCAGCACCCTGTTCTGCTCTCAGGTGCAAGCGCCGCATTCTCTGTTCCGTGTCGGCAGTGATGACGGCACGCACTTCAGCTGGGGTCTTGGCTTCGTCCAACGCTCTTTGCACTTCATGCGATGAAAGGTCAGGAGCTGCAGGCGCTGCATCTTTGGTATGGGAGGCATGTCGCTGTGGGCCGCTTGTTGCAGAGGAAGGTCGCATGCGACCTGCTGCAGTTCGAGGGGTGGCCGCATCCACAGTACTGCGAAACGCCGAGACAACGCTGGACACGGGGGAGGGGGGGGCAGTCCCAGAGCCCCGTCGTCCCCCCCTGGATGAAGATCGAGGGGGGGGTGCTTGCTGCCGCTGTTTGACGCTGCACTTGCCGCGCACGATGATGTACAGCCCCTCCAAGCGAGCGCCCTGCGCCACGAGCGTTTCTCCGCAGGCCAAGCGGCGGAACAGAACCCGCTTGGCGAGATTGGAGCGCTCGCGCTGGGTTGCAGCATGGAACAGCCTCACACTGGCCAGGAACGCCTCAATTCCAGCGACGACAGCGGAGGCGGTCCCCCGCACAACCCGCTCATAATCCCGCCGTCGGAGCGCCAGCAGCAAGGTGGGCTCACGAGCCACGATGCTAGCCTCTCGGAAGCAGGGGGGGTCACCGGGTTGCCCCCCCCCAGCTGCCACGGCAGCCTGTTGGCGCTCTGCTCGATCCAGCACATGCCGAACAGATGTGTTCTGCGCCACGGCGGCCTGGCCCCACCCCTCCCCCGCCAACAGTGTTCCAAGTAGGGAGCCCAACTTCGAGTGCTCATATCCCGGCACTCCCACGCCGCGCTTGAGCCCCCCTTCACCCCCCTCTGTGTACTCCGGCACCTGCGTCAAGTCTTGAATGGCATCCAAGTGTTCGGTGTCTGTGTCAGCAGGCACGGCACCAGTGCTGGCCGCGGCTGGGGGCAGCCGAATGCCCCTTGTCACGTTCACTGTGTCCTTCGCTGCCGTGCCTGCCAGTCGTGCTGCAGCAGCTCTACTGCGCCCTCTGGCAGCCCAAGCCTTGCCCAGCTTAAGCGCAGCCTGGGCCCTCGATACGCGGCGAATCATGGTGGCTCCTTTGTGCTGGTAAGCGTCCACTGACCCATCCAGAATAAAGAACATGCTGTCGGCGTGTGCACCTTGGTGAGTGACCACTTGTCCCGTGCGACACGTCTGCACGTACAGTCGCTGCACAATGGCCCGGTGCACCGCCCCTGGTAGCCCAGCGAACAGCCGGTGCCTGGCGGTGACGTGGCATATGAGGTCGATGGATGCCCCTCCTAGGCGCTTGTGGGGGTCAGGTGGTGCAGAGGGCTCTACCATTGGGGCTTGGACTGCGACCCCCCCCATGCCCCCCCTCAACCCCCCCAGCCCCAGGCTGTCCTGGCTGTCATGCCCCCCTCCCCCAGTCTTAGCCGCTGCCATGGCCTCTTGTTTGGCAGCCTGGTACGCAGCCATAGCAGTGCCGAATGACTCCTCGGCTGACAGCTGCGCAGGCAAAGACGGCAGCAGCGACGTCAGCTGCTTTTTTAGGTCCCCCCCCGCCAGCGTACTACCCCCCGGCCGCACCTCAGCCGGCTCATATAGGGCCCCGTCAGCATAGCACATGGGCAGGGATAGCAGCGGAATGCCGCTGTTCACGAAAAACGGCAATTGGTCCCCCAGGTCAGCCCGGGCGCGTGCAGCAAGTGTGCTGGCTGACGTCCACGGCTTCTCCTGCAGGAGCTCTGCTGTGGCTTGTGCGTGAGTCACCAAGTTCCGCACTGACCCCGTGGGCACGTGGCCTCCTGGCCCACCGAATGCAGGCGGCAGCTGCAGCGCAGTAGTCGAGGACGCCCCAGACTGGGTGAGGTGGACCCTGGCTCGATTGGAGGCGGCAGTGTGGCCCCCTCCACCCCCGTTGAACTCAGCGAGAACATCTCCACTTGGAACACCCAGCCCCCATTTCCCTGAAGAGTTCAACTCCCTGTCCAGCATGGTGTTCTTAAATGCCCCCACCGCTGTTGTTCCGTCATCCCGCCGTTGCACCGCGGAGTGCAGCGCCCGGGGGGAGTACTGCAGAGCCGCACGGGACACGACAGTGCGCAGAGCAGCCATGGTGTCATTACCGCCGTCATCACCCTGGTCATGGCCCTGCTCCAGTCGCCTGCCGTTACCCCCCCCCTGACCCCCCTCCCCCTCCTGGGGAATGACCAGCTCGTCAGCCAGCGTAGCCCCTGCACGGGTGCGGCGGGGAATGTGCTCCACCCCGCCGTTCTTGCGCAGTGGCACACCTGCCAGGGTCGTGCTTGTGCTGGGAATGCGGCGCGCCCGCTCCCGGAGCCCCGTCAAGTGCACTGCAGCAAGGTGGTTCAGCTTCTTTGCTTTGGAGATGGCCTTCGCAGAGGGGGGGTGCATGGAGCCGTGGCTGGCATTTCCAGCAATGGGCACTTCTGTGCTGCTGGAGTGGATGGATGTCATGCTGCCAGAGTCAACCCCCCTGCTGCGGCTGTGGGAGCCCCCCCCCTGGTACTCATCTGCCTCCAGCTGCAGGGAGGCCTCTGCAGCCCACACCGGCAACACTGCTGCCACGGCATACTTGGAGGACAGTGTCACCATGCCGTCATCCCCTGGGCCACCACCTTCCCCATTTGCAATGCGCTCCTCGACTTCGGCGTCAATGCGTGCCCTGCGGTGGGCACTGCGTTTGCTGGGCGTCATGGCGTCCCACTGCTCGGGGGTGAAGCTGGAGGCTGCACGGGCAGTGTCAATGGCATGCTGGGATGCCTGATGCACCCGCCGTTGTTCCTTTGTGGCGCTGGCGAGGCCTGCCAGTACACTCTTGCGGGCAGCGTGCCCCCCCCTCTTGATCCCTGAGGACCCCCACCGGGCAGCTGCACGGGCAATGTCCAACTGCGCTTCCGCATCTGAGGTGATGTTTACTCCGCTGCCTTGTGCATCTTCGTCGCTGGAGCCCCCCTCCTCCCCCTTAGACTCCGGCCACTGCCCCCCAGACGACAACACGCGCTGCAGGTCAGTGGCCTGGGCGTACAGGTCACAGGCACCAGAGTAGTCGCCACTAGCCCGCAGTGCATAGCCGCCAGCCCGCAGGAACTTTACCAGTAGCGCCACATAGTTCCCCGCCGCGACAGACAGCGGGACCGCAGGGCGCCCGGGGGCTGGAGCCGACCGACGGCGCAGAACAGCAATGTGTTCTTGAAGCTGCGCCGTCGAGCGCTGCAGCACAGCTGATGCCGCACCAGCATCATGCAGCGCCATGTGGCAGCAGCTCCGGTTGAAGGCGGTGTACACGTGCCCAGGGGCGATGGAGTCGGCCTCCTCATAAGC
>Ga0307982_1005106_pt1 | contig 10304 bp, 12 predicted proteins | sample OrgLakmetagen989_FD_201847 | JGI IMG/M metagenome (GOLD analysis project Ga0307982, IMG submission 201847) | Saline water microbial communities from Organic Lake, Antarctica - #989 | ecosystem: Environmental > Aquatic > Non-marine Saline and Alkaline > Saline | place: Antarctica: Organic Lake... | reverse complement strand
AAATTGCTGGGAACATGCGCCTCGATCTTGACGAAGATATGAAGATACGTCCACAACTTTAAAGAAATAGAGCAATCATAAGGCTTAGCTCACAAAGTCTCAATGGACTCATTGAAAGTTGTTGTTGTTGGCGATGGAGCAGTGGGTAAAACCTGCTTGCTCCTGACCTATACGACTGGGCACTGTCCAGGCGAGTACGTGCCCACGATTTTCGACAATTTTTCATCCAACGTTGTCGTTGACGAAAAGTTCAATAACTTGACCTTGTGGGACACAGCCGGCCAGGAGGACTACGATCGACTACGCCCATTGAGCTATCCCGGGACAGACGTTTTCGTTGCGTGTTATTCAACAACGAGCCAATCGTCATTGAGCAACTTGGAGCATAAATGGCTCCCCGAAATCCGAGAGTTTGCTGGTGCCAAGGCGGCTGTCGTTATCGTTGGCACCAAAGTCGATGCCCGATCCGACCCCAAGGCACTTGAGATGTTGAGGAATCGGGGACAAGCACCCGTTACCACTGAACAAGGAGAAGCACTCGCCAAATCGGTAGGTGCCTCAGCCTTCGTGGAGTGCAGCTCCTTTACCACGGAGGGCCTCAAAGAAACGATTGAAGCTGCGGTGCGGGCCGCTCGTGCGCACCGGAAAAAGCTGCAACAACCAAAGCGCAAGAATGGGCTATCTCAAATAATTGATTTATTTAGGCGCAAGGTGCTCGGCGATGTCCCCGCCTAATTCGTGGAGCGCCAATTCCAGCGGAGGAAGAAAAGTCTCATGTCCCATTTTCATTTTCCTTATTACTGTTTCCTTACAAGGCCGATTAACTTTTTCTACTTCCCAAGGCGCTCTATTACTAGCCCTTCTCAATTTACTACTTAATTCTGTATAATGAAGAGATAGCCCATATAAGACTAGTTATCTAGGCATTTCTGTGTTTTATTGCGTGTTTTCACTCACACGCGACCAGAAAAAATGATGAAATAGCACGGTGCCTAAATATACACGTACTTCGCCAAGTAATACCTATGTCTCGTATGCCCATGGGCAGCGCATTCTCGGTCGGTCGGTTGTCCATAGATGACTTGGGGCAAGACGCTGGATAACGCGCTCAAATGTAAGGGAATTTCCAAGGAGTTCGGTGAGTGGTTCGCCATTGCGAAGGACAGAGGACAGGCAAAAGTGGAGACAGCAGACTCACTCCAATCCCAAACCTCCTGATGCCTGATGGCCGAAGAACATCACGAGAGTAAAGTATTGCAATCGCTTCATGCAAAAGGGCTTGTCTAGTCTAGTTAACACTCTCCCAATAACAAAGAAAAACAAGTACACAGAGGCACACAAAGAATGTACTTGTGCTGCTTATGCGCCAGCAAATTTGCAAAAGGGCACTCAGCCTAATCCCAATCAGACTTGATTTCTGAAGGTCTCACTTTTCTGTTACTATATGTCACAGGGGTGTTTCTTTGTGTTTGGGGAGTATTAACTAGACTAGACTTTTGAGATTAAGGTGTTACGCGCGAGCGCGACGAGGTTGAGGCCGAACTCGGAGGCGCTGGCCTGGCTTTACTCCCAGAAGCTGGTATTGCGTGCCTCCCTCGGGCCCCCCTTGAGGCACTATACCCGTTCGAGCGGCGACGCGCGCTCGTGCCGCAGCAGCTGCTGATGCCCCCAACGCTGACGCATCGGCACCGGGCAAGGAAGCGCCAGCATTCTGATTTCGAGGAGGCCTACCTGAAGGCGCCAGGAGCGCGCGAGGAGCCGCCACTTGTCCTTCAGGGCGGGTCCTCATAGCACCGGGCGCAAACATGCCTTGGTGCCCACCGCCACGCCTATCATCGCTGAACGAGAGTTGCGGCGAATGCTGCCGAAGTTCCCTGTTTTCTTGGAGTGAATCGTGGTTGCTGTAATTAGGAGCTGCCATGACAGCGGCGAGTGCTGCTTCCATAGCGGCTGCTTCTTCGTCATCGTCTTCTGATAGCACCCCAAAGAAGTCGTCTCCACCGCCGCTGCTGTTGAGCCCACCATACATGCCTGAGCTGCTGTGAACACCACTTGGGGCAATAACACGGTTACCACCACCGTAAGGCGCACCTACTGGAGCTCCGTCGCCGTCGTCCGACCAATCGTCATCGTCGTCGGTAGCACTAGCGTTGTTGTGACGAGAGTCTGCGCGCACGGTGCTACTGCTCGGCGCGTGCGGGGCCCAAATGTTAGGTGCTGCCGCTGCGCGCCGAGGCGAGGTCGGCAAAAGTGAGGAAACTATCGACCTATGCTGCGGCTGCAGCTCCTGCGACGAAGCTCCTCGCGACGCAGCACTTCGTGGTGGCGGTGGCGCCCGTTGCGGATCTAACTGCTGCGCGGCCCCATTTTCCCTCGAACCATTTAGTACTACTCGTGCATCCATGCGCCCTCTGTGCTCCGTGCGAGTACCACCGAGGGGCATAAGAGCATCGCCTCGTTCGTCTTCTTCATCTGAAGGCTGCAGTCGACCGTAGTCTTCGTCTTGGCGGTAATCGTTGAAAGCGCTGCTTCCTGAACCTTGGTGAGGGCTGCCCCCCTGCGCAGGTTCTTTACGAAGCCAGCGCATTTCGGAATAATACGCTGCGTCCTCTTCGTCGCTGCAACTGTCGTCCACATCTTTGTGAGCAGCATCTGCGGCATCCTTAACCTGAGACTTCGACCGTACGAACAACGGGACAGTGGGTCATTCAAGCATCGAAGCATCCAAAAAAGCACACGGCGTGCAAAAAAACTAAAAAGCTTAGCAAATATCTGTGCACTTACAAACGCGAGGCCAGGACGACTTCCCCTCATCCACAGCGGCAGCGGCTTTGCAGACATTTCCGAGCTTCCAGGATCTCCACTGACACGACTACCGCTTCCAGTTGCGCTGCAGCTAGCATTACTGCTCTTCGTCGGCTGCCGATTCGATGAACAGTGAGTGCACTTGCAGCCTGGGCTGTGCATTGGCTCAACTGCGGGTGTTGTGGCCTACCATAATGCATGAGTGTGCAAGCAAAATGAAAAGAGTTTGGAAGCTGAGATTATAAGAAACCTGCGTCCGCGGGGTCCAATTATCAAAATAGAACTACAGACCGAAAATAAAATTCATTTTGATAAAGAACTACAGACCGAAAATAAAATTCATTTTGATAAAGGGCACACCTTGAGTCCTCCAATGTGGTCTCGGTAAAACAGGAGCTCGTCTGCAGAGTACTTCACGCCACCAGCAGAAGTGCCCGCCAAATTTGAGTAATCTGCAGACGTCTCGGCAACCAATGCATTGAACACGGCCAAAGCTTTCACCGGGTTAGCTGCTAGGTTAATGGGCGAAAATCGAGCGTGCTCTTCTGACGTAGCACGTGATGGTGTTTTCAAGGTGCTTGCTGCAAGTGTGTGACCAGCAGCGGTTGGCGGAGTAGCAGCAACACCTGTATCACCGTGGTCCCGATTATCGGCGTCATCGTCATTCCCCCAGTCGTTATCACCAGTAGTTCCACCTGGCAGAACCGACGAGCTCTTCTTTTTGCGCAGCGCACGGATAACTGCAGCTGCGTGCAGCGAACCTTCAACGTTCATGAAATGATATGAGTTTTTCGTTCGATTTTTAATTTGCTTGAACTTAAGAAGACTCTGCTCACTAAACTGCTGCTCGCACTGTCATCTTAGACTTCAAGCCATCCATGGTTCATATTCTTATAATGGACTGTGCTCTAAGATTACGAGCTCCTAAATCACCGACTGCTGATGGAATAGTTAAGCATATGCTTAGCCTACAGAAAATTTCCAAATACAAGCACAAGCAGTGCCAAAGAGATAATGCGCTCAATGCTCTAATCAAGGGGCCCCTTGCTGAATGCTAAATGCTTTAATAACAGCTAACAGCTAACAGCCTCTAGAACAGGAAGGACACAGCGACACAGCAGTCGTCGACGGTTGGCTGGCCAACGACTACAGGGATCTGCTGTCTTAAAGTAGTACTTTGCTGTTGACATAATACTGTTATTCGCTTCTTGCTATTTCAATTGCATGCAATATACTACTCAAATACGACACTCAGCCATCTCAAAAAAAAATCGGATATAGTTTCGAGTAGGAAAGCCGATGAGAAATCACGATTCATAAACCATAGGGGTTATCTGGGTTGCCATCTGCGGCCTCCACCGGGCCTGAGGATTGAGCTCCATGCTGGGCTGGCGACAGCAGCATGCTGATAGGAAGCGGTGGCAAACCTGGGGGCGTTGATCCCGAACTGCCACTTCTGATGTTGAAGCTGCTGTAGCCGCTAGTCCTGCTGCTGTCACCGTTCACAACAGGGCTGGTGTTGATGTTGTACGATACAGTACCACTTCTCGTGGCACTCGCATTGTGGCTTTTGCTGTGACTGCTGTGATGGACCCCTGAGGAAGTAGCCGCCTGCTGCGCAAGGGCCGCTTCTAAGCCTGCGGCTGCTGCAGCTGCATCTTCAAGCCCGTTATCAATCGCTAGCGCTGCTCGGTAAGCCGTAAGCGCCCCCGATAAGTCCCCAGCGTCCTAAGCAAGTGTGGGCACACAAAACATCTATGCGTAAAATTTGGAGCAGAATGCACTGACTGCCAAGGTGAGCTTCGTCCGGTAACAGAGAACCCACGCAAAAGCGAACCAAACAGGGGAAAGTAATTACCTGAAGAACCACGCCTAAGTTGAAGTGGGCATCTACGTTGCCTGCCTCAAGTTCAAGGACTGCTCGGTAGTTTTTCGCTGCTTCATCCAGCTGTGCAACACAGAGGCGCACGAACGTTAGAGGGGGATGGGGTTGATCATTTCGAAGCATGATAAGAAACACCTCTTTGCCATGATAAGAATTGAACAATCAACATGCCCCACCTGCCCGAGGTCGTGATATGCGTTGGCAACGTTGTACAGGGTTGTTGTGCATGTCGGGTCAAGCTTCTTCGCCGCAGTGTAGTGTTCCACTGCCTCGTTGAGGTCAGCGAGCGATTCGAGCGCGTACGCCATGAGCAAGTGAGATTCCTATGACTCGACAACCAACACAACAGGAATGAGATTAGTGCTCCTTAATTAAACGGCGAACATGCTCATGTCAACTACTGCTCTATACACAGTGCGCGTATGTACGTGTGTTCTTGATCGACAACACTGCCCGGGAAAGCACTTAGAGAACCTTGTCATCTGGACGCACGCGGAGGGCTTCTCGCAGGCATCGCACAGCACTGGATGAGTTGCCCTGCTCTTCCTTGATGTGTCCCAAATTGTACCTAACATACCCATATTATCGAACCACACCAAGCGACGCATTACAATAAGTTTTATTAAATTACATGCTAGTTGGGAGTTCCCCACAACTGTCGTCTCACCAAGCATCGTGAAAGTTTCGATCCTGAGCCACGACCTGCCGGAAGAAATGAAGAGATAGAAAGATGAAAGCCAAATACAAGTCGGATGTAAGTAACTTCTCAAAGCATTTCGCGTCTCGTTGTAATCATCTAGCGAGAGGTGCTCGCCAACGCGCAGCAACGGTTCGTGGTGCAGATTATGGTGGGTCTACTATGTGCACCTTACTCGAACACTTTACCTGTTCGTACAATGAGCAAGCATCTCCAAGCTTTCCCTCAGCCTGCATGGCAAGTGCTAGGTTGAACAGCGTCTTTGTGCCCTTGGCAGCACCCTAGGGGGCAAGAAATGAATAAAATGAGTGACTTGAGAAGGCTCCACCTGTTCCTCAACTAACCCATGCCAGAAAGCTCTGGGGTCTAGAATGCAGCTCATAACCAAGGTTTCGTGACAATATTTCTTGTTCAAAATAAAATGCTATTTTTACATGCACCTAGGTTCAAGGCTCAATAATTAGAAGAATACTAGTCCTATTCCATTGAAAACGAAAATGAGATACTGTTCCCGATACATCTGAGAACAAACCTCAGATGCAGACGCTGGAACAGCATTAAAGCGCGCTGGTGGAGGTGGAAGTGAGTCCTTTGGAAGGCAAAGTGAGCTGCAACACTTGAAGCCCTCCATATCACGGGTCAAGCTGCTTCCCGTTTGCTCGAAGGCCCGAGACGCGTGACTTCTGATAACGAATCAAAAGTGAGAAGGTGTGAGGTGGTCAAAATGGTCAAAGCAGTTAACATTGTATGCCCATACGGGGTTAAACTTTCACATGCCCCTAGGTCCCTACTACAGGGGGTACGTTCAGTTGCCGAGCTAGTTGCGGAATGGATCGTAGCTCTAGAGCGTGACACCCGAATTGTCTCAAACTTTCACATCTTCGATAAGATGCCATTATCATGCATGTGTAAAAAGCATAGCTCCAGGAAGTTCCATCGTCATTCTCTATGGTAAGTCTAGCTTCTAGCCATACTAGTTATATTGGGTCCGATCTCAACGTGTTCTACATCGTCGTCACCACGTTTATCGTCATTGCGCGCGCCCCTCGAAGAGCTATGAGGTGCACAGTGTCGCGTTCGAAAGTTCTTGAATCAATTGAAAACTTCCGGCTATTATTCTTTTCATGCGCATCGTTCTACTCTCACTAGCTTAATGGTTGTGACTCGAAAGACACACGATTTCAACTCACAATTGTGTCGCTTCGCACATCGGCGCTATCTCAACAAGTTGACACCCGAATTGTCTCAGACTTTCACACCTTCGATAACATACCATTATTATGAATGTGTAAAAAACATAGCTCCAGGAAGTTAGTTTATTGTACGCCACTCTAGTACCAAAAATGGTTGTACTAGCCCTATAATTTTTGGTGTTCGTCAACTGAACATACCCCCTGTACAGTCGTCTACAGTACGGGTTTACATTCGAAATGATTTCATACGGGGTTTTGTGCTGAAGTCAAATACAGCCAAAGCCATGTTCAAGCAGAAATTCGCTCGTAAATGGGGCCATGCGACCGCGCGAGAGTGGGCGACTCTACTTTTAGACCGCTTAAGGAATTTCGTTGTGGCCCCCTCCTCTGTGGGACTGTGGGTGGGAACTCTTCTTCTCTGCAAGGTTCTCAGGGTGTGGACGAGCGAGCCACTTTGGACCATTACTACCACCACTCGCGTTCGTGTTAGGGTGGTAATGCGCTCGACTCCCGGAGTCAAGCACGGGGAACAGGTAGCACAAGACAAACAAGTTGCGAGTGGAGGAGGAGGGGCGGCGACGCTAAACACGCCAAACACACCAAGGGCAGTATACAGGGGGATACTGCCTTGGTCAACTCTGACTCTATAACAATTGGGATTTAGTTTACCCTTCTTTCTGTTTGATCACCATTCAGTTGCAGGGTTTCATCCCTCAAAGACCCCAGTCATATTCCGCAGATCGCAGACCTGGCGTTACCGCTTTAGCACTTGTCGTTTCTGCTATTTCTATTTCAAGAAAGGAAATTGAATTCCACTTGAGCTTGATTCCCGATGCACCTCTTTACGTAAAAGATTTCCTTCGCACTAGCGAGGTGGCACTGCGGCTTCCTCGTTTCCCGCAGCTCTAGGCGCACGACTATACGTAGCCGCGAAAGCCTGCTCTTCGATGCGGTAGATTTCGCTTCCCGACTGCAAAATAATATCGAAGACATTTTACAATCAGGTGCCTCTAAAGTAAACACTGCACCTTTATGGTAAGTTACGTCCTATAAATGTGACAGTTCGCCACGAGAACTCTCTTACCGGGTGCGTTACGGCGAGCCAGTCGCGAGCTTGCACCGCCATGCGTTCGCCCCAAGATGCTTCGAAGCAGCCAGCGGGGAAGCGTTCGGCGACGGTTGCTGCGTCCATTTGCCACGCCCACACGCGCGCCGCTCCAGCTCTTGGCTGAAAGCGCTGGAACCCTTCGGCGCGCAAAGCATCCAATGATGCCGCTGGAGGAGCAGAGGCAGGGACTTCGCTTGCGTCGTCGTCGTCGCTCAGCTCGTACTTCGCTTCAAACGACTTGGCAGGGACGGAGTATCTAAGTAATGGTACGTCGCAAAGCATGGAAATCAAGGCGAAGAGGGAATCAATGTTCAAGCAGCAATGCAGCCTGTCACAGAGTACGAAAGCAAAACATTTGATTCAAATGGAGAGTTTCACGGTAAATGTACGTAGTAGCAGCATTCTGCGTGGGAGGATTCAACACACCTTTCTCCGCCAGGATTAACAGCAATGTATTCGCCCTCGGAGATTTTCCGCGTCGTTTCTTCAGCACCGTCTGAAAGCACAGTGGTTAGAGAATTTCCCGTTTCTGCAGCTTCCACTCGCTTGGCAAAGACCTTTGAACGCGCAGAGGTTGAAGATAGGAGCGTGTATGTGTGCGGGAGTGAGAAAATGGAAGGGAACAGCGATTGGAGTGGTGGTGACGATTTGTACAAAGGTCAACGATATGAGTAGGCAGCAAGCAAGCAAACAAGGCAGACTACAACGAATTGTTACAGTATGAGCAATCCTGCAGCGCTATCACGCCATCACCGGTGCAACTTTGTCGAAGGTTAAACCCACGCTCATCATTTTGTCACGAAAAGCCGCCAGAACTTCAACCTGCGTTGGCACCTTAAATTCTAATTGAACGGTATCTGCCGCATTATTTTCAGGCAGTAAAGCTTTGGTTCCGAAGCGAGCTGCTCGCGCTGCTCGTTTGGCGCTTTCTGCTGCTGACACTGCAGCTTCCACCGCTGGCCTATCATTGGATGCGGTATGAGATTCATGGCTTCTCTTCGCTGCTGTCTCTGCCTCTGCCCCTCCTTCTTCTAGTTCAGTGGTCTTGAGTGCACCCAAGCGGTGCGCCAACCGCGGCTTTGCACTCCCTTCAGTGCTCTTTGCTACCGACTTTTCCTCTCCTTCTACTGAGCCAGTAGTCTTGGGTGCGCCCAAGCGATGTGCCAGTCGAGATGATACTGAGGGATCTGCTTGTTGCTTCTTTTTCATTTCCCGCCAGAGGTCGGTAACTTGGGTACCTAGCCTTTCCGTGATCCTCGTGCTGCGACCCTCAGTATTGCGCCGCCGCATTTCTGCCAGCTCTTCGCGCCATTTTTCGTCGCGGCCACTGTCGTGAAAGTCATCAGCGGGCTTGGCGGTGGCAGCAGCATCCTGGTTCAAGGCGCTCGAAGTCCTTGAAGATGAAGTCTTCGCAGCCAACACTTGGTCGGTGTGCTTGCTAGGCTTCAATCCAACGCTAAAACCGCAACCAATTTAAATCTCGAGTAAAGCCAGCGAATTAGATACTCACTCGTAGCATTTATTTGTAGGATGGCCCATTACGCAAGAACAAAATACCACTAACTAGGGTTTCACCTCAGCCGATAACGATCGTAGCCAGAAAGCTGTCGTTTCTTATTTGCAACTCCTGCCGCACGAACTTCAGCGTTGGTGCGAGGGCGGCTCGTGTCGCTCGTTGTTTTGCTGCTGATGCCTTCTTGGGGAGAATCACCGCCTTTCCGTGCACGCTTCTCATCACGGGCCTTAGCCTTTTTCAGCTTCTCTTTCCTGCGCTTCTTTATCTGTTGCTCGTCTTCTGATGACGAAGAAGACGAGGAGGAAGAAGATGACGAAGAAGACGAAGACGAAGACGAAGTAGACGGTGATCGCTTTCGACGGCCCATTTTAGGAAGCAGGAAGAAATGGAAATGGGATGACTATCTGTAGAAATATTCCATTAGGGTAAACTTAAGCGGCGCCCGCCGCGCCACGATCAACGAAGAGTTTGATGCCAACGCTTCTTTGCCGTCGGCTTTGCCGATGCCGTTTTCTGACCGTCGCCGATGTCCACCCGGGGTGACAGAGACACAAACAGATAGACATCGTTGGTAGTGAGTTTTGAGCTGGGAGCGCAAGACATCAAACTCTTCGTTGATCAATTCTTCATTCGCATTATCAATTTCAACTATTAACTCCCAACTCCCAAGAGCCAAGAGCCAAGGTCATTTCAATGCCTCGCGTCATGCCCTCTAAATTCTGCCAAGTGCAGCCACGATGAAGTTCATTGATTTAACCCGAGTTACCCAAGAGAGCCACCTTTTATTCAGTGGCTATCTTACATCTTAACGCTAGCGCTAACCCGAAACCATTTCACATAAAAAACTCGAACTCGAACTAATACAAACCCAAATGACACAGAAGCCAATGCTGCGGGCAGAAGTGGGAATGCGCGTGCGTTGCGCAAACAAAGCAAGTGCGGGATGTATCATGAGGGGGAGGGGCATTGGCCAAAATTCTCGCCGAAATTGTAAAAAGCGAGGCATTTGTGGGTAGCGCGCACTCCGCAGAAACAATAAAGAGGAAGGCGCGCGAGCGTAGCTCGTGACGTGCGGAACACGAATTTCCATTGGCAGAGGT
>Ga0307982_1005103_pt1 | contig 10305 bp, 12 predicted proteins | sample OrgLakmetagen989_FD_201847 | JGI IMG/M metagenome (GOLD analysis project Ga0307982, IMG submission 201847) | Saline water microbial communities from Organic Lake, Antarctica - #989 | ecosystem: Environmental > Aquatic > Non-marine Saline and Alkaline > Saline | place: Antarctica: Organic Lake... | reverse complement strand
GGAGCTCCAATTAGTGTCATTAGACAATATATTGAACAACAGAAAACACCACACTAAAATATTGCTATCGCAATGTGCCTTATATCACCCACCTGAAGGAAGGTGTTTTACGGCACTAACTGATAAACTTAAAAATTCTTATAATTCTTAATTTCTCGCTCTTTGTATCATAGGTATTAAATCGCTATATTCATGAATTTTTAGCATATGCATATCTTTAACGCACTTAACAAACCATGGGTATTCTTTAGCTAAATCGAATGCAACCGCAGCAACCTCAACTGAACTACAAATATTTTCACTAAAATACATTGACCCTTGTTTCCAAGTAAAGCCTTTATTTTCAAGAAATTTTGCTATCTTTGCATATGCTCCTTGATGCGTTTCTTGAATACACTTCTCTCTAAGACATTTAGCATCTATATCAAAAGTGATTGCATACATATTATTACCTCTATTTTCTTAGCTATGTTTCGATTGTTTTTTTAAGTCTTCTGCTATTTTATCTAACATTTTAGATACTTTTGTTTGATATCCTGTACCCATAGTTTGCAAAGCTTTAATTGTCGATTTTTTAAGTCTTATTGTGAAAGCTTTTTTAGGCTCTACAAGGTTATCATCTTGCATTATTGCCAATAATTCTGGGCTAGAAGTTATGCTTTGAGACCTTGCCAAAACATCATCAGTTAATTCTACATCATCATCGCCCAAGACTAAGTCATTTTCTTTTATTTTTCTAGCTAATTCTAGTAATTTTTCTTTACTCATTTTGACCACCTATTTCCAACATTTTATTTAATTCTTTTTGCCTTGCACGCCTAAAAGAAATTAAGCGTATAGCATTGTTTCTTATCGTATATGACACACTAAAAAGAACATCTTCTACAACTCCAAAACCAATGTATCTATCTTCGTTATAATTTTTTTTATTATCTACAAATCTAACAAATTCACTATCCTCAAAAACATACTTTGCAAAATCGAACGGTAATCCGTGTTTTTCAATATTGATTTTATTTTTCTTTTCGTCCCATTCAAACTCAAACATTTTTATTTATGTATTTACACTTGTATTTACTTATTTTAGCATTTTTTTCAATTTTGTGAAATGCTCAATACGCATTGACCTGTTGGTAATGCTATTTCTAATATTTTTTGCATTTGCAAAAACACGCTCGATTCGTCATATTTTGTAAAAAATGTGCGAATTGGGGAAGCGTGCCTTTCTAACAAATTTTAATTTGCTAAAAAGGTTTGCCAAAAACTTTTTAATCTCATTCTTAAAATGCGTTTTAAAGCGTTTTAAGCGTTGTTTTTAATTTTTGCGTGAATCTTTGCAATCTAATCTAATTTTTTCGCCTACCAGCTTTTAAATGCCTTTGATTTGTCTTTTTTGCGTGAATCTATGTATTTATTTGATATTTTATTTTTGATTAGCTCATTTTGATTTTAATTTTTTTGAGTGGTAAAAGTCGCCTAGCTCCTTTTAGCGATTTTTCAATCAGTACAAAGGCACGCTTCCCCAATTGTCCATTTTGATAAATCAAAAGTTACAATCGAGCGTGTAGTAGTTCAAAAACTTAACAAAAAAAAGTCTATTTTTTTCCTTTATAGTCTTTTTCTATTTCTTTTAATACTTTTAGAGAAATCGTATAACCATATAAACAAAGGGCTAGCGAGATTTAAAAACACTTTTTTGTAAGTGAAAAACACTTTTTTGTAAGTGAAAATGGATTTAAAAACACTTTTTTGTAAGTGAAAAACACTTTTTTGTAAGTGAAAAACACTTTTTTATTTACTGTGGTGTTGTAATTAGCATTGTGTTATGTACTATTAAAAACACTAATGTTATTGGGTAAGGTGTTATGAATAATAAAAATGTTGTGATGAGTAATAAGATTATTAAAGGACGATATTCTTTTACAAAAGAAGAGCAGAATTTTATTTATTCTGTGATAAGCAAAATTAGTGCTAATGATGTTGACTTTCAAACATATAGAATTGATTTCAATGAGCAATCAGAATTGTATAAAACAACAAAAAATTATAAGAGATTTACTAGTTTTGCAGAAAGTTTAATTTGTAAGCCTATAAAAATAATTGATGGCGATAAAACTATCGTTTGTTCTTGGTTATCATACATAAGCCACCAGGGCAATAATTCATATATAGATTGTAGTTTTGATCCACATCTAAAACCTTACTTATTAGAGCTTAAAAAAGAGTTTGTGCAAGCTAAATTACCAACACTTTTAAGTTTTAAAAGTAAGTATTCTAGTAGGCTTTATTTGTTGCTTAAAAGTGATTATGACAGGCAGAAGAAGCATAAAATAAATTTAGTTGTTGTGTATGATGTAATTGATTTAATAAAACAATTTGAAATGCCTAAAAGTTGTATGCAAAGATACTCGAAGTTTAAGGAATTTATACTAGAAGTAGCACTTGATGAAATCAACACAATTACTAGTTTAGGTATCAGTTACAAGGAGTTAAAAACAGGTCGCAAAATAACATCTATAGAGTTTTGTATTAGCCATAAAGAAAAGACTGAAAGCCAACTACGCAAAGAGATAGAAGAGACTAAAACGCTTAGTGATTACTTGCCTTATGGGCTAAATAACAAAGCTGTAGAAGTTCTTTTAAATGAAGAAATAAACTTTAAAAAGCACGATTTAAAACATTTTTTTGAGCATTATAAAACTGAAGATATTGAGCAGATTTGTTATGAGCTTTTTAACTGTTGGGATAGTCCCAAGCTAATGAGTAGAGAGGGATTTTTTAGGGGTAAATTAAAGCTTTTAAACAAGAAGAAAACAGAAAATCTTAGCCTTAACATAGACCCATCAAACTTTTTTGATGTTGCACCTCGTAGCGATATTATGGCAGAAGCCAAAGCTGTTTGTATATATGACGATGAAGACGATTATTTTGAATTTTTAGATGATAAATTAAGTGCTAAAGAGATAACAAAAAAAGAGTTTGTTGACATTCTCCCCCACCTAAAGGAAGGGGATTCATAGTTAGACTATGGTAATACTATCTCACGATTTCTTACTGATTCCTGCTTCATAGTGGCTACTAATGTACCCACTCCACAGGCTAACATCGTTTGCCCAACGACTAATATGTTTTTAGCTGCATTTATATCAGCATTTTCATTATGACCACATGTTTTACACTCAAACTTAGATTGAGAGAGTCTATTCTCTCTATCTTTATAGCCACAATTAGAACAAGTTTGGCTAGTATATCTAGGATTCACTCTGATTACTTCGCCACCATTCCAAGCACTCTTGTATTCAAGCTGTCTAGCAAACTCAAACCAACCTTGATCAAGTATAGCTTTGTTAAGACCAGACTTAGCCTTTACATTCTTGCCTTTGTTTTCTATTGTGCCTTTAGCTGATTTACTCATATTGGCTATTTTTAGGTCTTCAATGAATATTCTTGTGTGGTTCTTACAGATTTCATTGCTAACATTATGTATATAGTCTTTACGAATATTTGTTATTTTTGAGTGTAGCTGCGTGATTTTTCTTTTTTGTTTTTGCCAATTGCTAGAAAATTTAACCTTTTTAGATAGTTTTCTTTGTTCTTTGCCTAATCTATTTTGATTGTTTTTAAAACTATTTATAGGTAGCTTTTGCTCTCCATTACTCAATGAAACAAACTTAGATATACCTAAGTCTATACCTATATCTTTAGGCTCTCTATATTTGTCTACAGTTATTTCTTTTTCTATTTGAATAGATATGTACCAATGTCCGCCACGATATGAAACAGTAGCATTCTTGATTTCGCCATCTATTTTACGACTACAGTAAAAGCCTACCCAACCCAACTTAGGCAAGAATATTCTACGGTTTTCTAACTTTAACTGATTAGGTGCTGGATATCTAAAAGAGCTATGAATATTTCTTTTTCTATTAGTCGGCATACGCTTATTTTGTTGCTTCTTATCAAAAGCATCTTTGTAAGCCTTGTCTAAATCTTTCAATTTTTGTTGTATCAGATGTGCAGGAGCTTCTGCTAAGAAACTATACTCATCAGACTTCTTCAAAAGCTTAGAAAAATAATCCATTTCAGAGTATCTCATTATACGATAACCATTAGATAACCTATGTTTATTAACTCTCCAAAAATAATTCCACACAAAACGACAATGACCAGCAAAAGACCAAAGCTTATGCTCCATCTCCTGATTGGTCTTTAATCTATATTTGTATGCTTTACGAACTATCATTTAACATATATACTATTGGTCTAATAATTACATTATATATTATTTAATATGGCAAGACCACCAGAAAGTACAGAAATTAGAGCAGGTAGGCATTGCAGGTTTTTAATGCATGTACATTTAGTTTTTGTTTCTAAATATCGCAGATGTGTATTTACAAAAATTCATTTAGAAGCAATGAAATTGATATTCACAAAAATATGCAATGATTATGAAGCTGAACTAGTTGAATTTGATGGTGAAGAAGACCATGTGCATTTACTAGTTAATTATCCACCCAAGGTATCTATATCTAAGCTAGTTAATAGCCTTAAAGGCGTATCTAGTAGAAAGCTAAGACAATCACACAGAGATATACATCAGTATTATTGGAAAGGTGTATTGTGGTCGCCTAGTTATTTTGCAGGTAGTTGTGGTGGAGCTCCAATTAGTGTCATTAGACAATATATTGAACAACAGAAAACACCACACTAAAATATTGCTATCGCAATGTGCCTTATATCACCCACCTGAAGGAAGGTGTTTTACGGCACTAACTGATAAAATAAGGCTTTAAAAGGTTTTGTAGCTATCAATGCGTCACTGTGATTGGTACAGTGACGCATTTTAATAAGGCTAAAATGTTAAATTTTTTAAAACTATTTTATGGTACAATCAGCAAAGTAAATAGAGGAGCTAGAATATGTACGCAATAACTTTTGATATAGATACAAATTGTTTGAATGAGCAATACACACAAGAAAAATATAACAATGCTTACGGCGAAGTTAGAAGATTTTTAGAATCAAATAGCTTTACTTGGCAACAGGGTAGCACATACTTTGGCGACAGCAATATAACAGCTGTAGACTGTGTTACTATCGTGCAAGATATGGCTATAAAATTTTCTTGGTTTGCTAACTGTGTCAAAGACATTAGAATGCTAAGGATTGAAGAAAATAACAATTTAATGCCTGCTATTCAAAAAATAATCAGCCTAACCAAATAAATTTATAATATTTCTAACATCAATAGCTTAAAACTCTATAAGAGTTGCACCCTATTTAATCACACGCATTTAATCAAGTATTTAAGTGTTTCCAAAGTTAAAGCTTATCAAGTGGCTAATAGATCAATAGAAAATAATTACATTTGTATTGCAATTTCAATAACCATACATTGTTTTGCTTACATTTGTATGACAATGCTTGCAATTGTATTACAAAACAATGGTATTATATAGCGAAAGCCTTTATTTATAAGGCGAGTACCGCAAGAGGTACTAAATTTCACAGTACAAACACTATTAAAATTTCAATATCTTATTTTTTACCACTCCTAAAAACCTACTCAAAGCCTTTAATTACAAGCATTTAAAGCAACAAAAAGAAAAGGCAAGTTTCTTGCGTACTGTGTATAGACCCTTGAGAAGAAAGAGTAGTGCAAAATCTAATCAACTAACTAAAGGCATTCATTAAACCAATTTCTTAAAATCCTAAAGGCAATTATTCGCCGATTGAGATATGGATTATTTGGTTGTGCTTTTTGAAGGTTTTAATGCTTTTGTATTACCTGGTGTATTTTTATTATCTCTTCGTCTCTGATCTACTTTACCCGTAGATTTAGCAACTGGCTTAGGACCTGGTTTTAATCCCATAAAACTTACCCCTCAAGCTCTGCATAAACATTAGTCCTTTTATTCCCAACCTTTTCAATAGCTTCAATAACTTTATCATTAGTTATGCTAAATTTTCTTGCCACATGACTTACTTCATTAGAATCATTTCTATCTATTGTTCTTCTATCGTCATGTTTTTTTCTTTATCGTCTGACATTTTAATTTCCTTTTTTATTTTTATTTGCAATAAAAACGCTTCATTGCTTCTATATTAAATATGGTTCTAATTTGCCTTTTTTCAAGTCAAAGCACTTTCTCAAGCACCTTTGATTTTTCACTTGTGAAACTTCAATGGATAATGAGCCTTTTCTCATCCCTTGAAATTTGCTTTTTATTTTTTGGTTAAAGGCTCATTACACATTGAATAAAATTCAAAGCTAATTCACTGCTTTTGAAAAGTCAAAACACGCTCAATTTAACTATTGCAGAATGTGAAATAGGTAAATTGGGGAAGCGTGCCTTTGTACCGATTGAAAAATCGCTAAAAGGAGCTAGGCGACTTTTACCACTCAAAAAAATTAAAATCAAAATGAGCTAATCAAAAATAAAATATCAAATAAATACATAGATTCACGCAAAAAAGACAAATCAAAGGCATTTAAAAGCTGGTAGGCGAAAAAATTAGATTAGATTGCAAAGATTCACGCAAAAATTAAAAACAACGCTTAAAACGCTTTAAAACGCATTTTAAGAATGAGATTAAAAAGTTTTTGGCAAACCTTTTTAGCAAATTAAAATTTGTTAGAAAGGCACGCTTCCCCAATTCGCACATTTTGATAAATCAATGTGTCGAATCGAGCGTGTTTGCATCCGCAATAATCAAAAAATAATACTATCGTTCAGTAAATCTATTTTGAGGATTTCAACAAACCTAAAAACTTAAATTTTGGAGTTTGCATAAGCGTGCCTTTTTAGATTTCTAAAAATGGATTGGTTAGCTCAATTCATTGTTTTGAAATTTGCTTATTTGAATTTAGTTTCAAATGCTCAATACGCATTGAAGTTTTTCTAGCGAACAATCCAAAGTAAATGACCTCTTTTTTATCAAAAAAAATCTATTTTCTTCTTTATAGTCTTTTATCTATTTCTTTTAATACTTTTAGGGAAACGCTAGAAGCTTATAAACAAAGGGCTAGAAGAAACTAAAAAAACCTTTTTGTCAGAATAAAAAACCTTTTTGTCAGTGAAATGGCTTTTAAAAAAACCTTTTTGTCAGAATAAAAAACCTTTTTGTCAGAATAAAAAACCTTTACTTATCTGAAAGTTTCTTTAAAATAAACCTTATCAAAGAGAAAGGTTTAGTATAGTGATAGATAGTAATAAAAATTTAGTTTTAGCAAATCAGCTTGTAACAGGTCGCTATCAACTAACGAAAGAAGAGCAAAATTTTATATATTTGATGGTTTCACAAATAAACAAAGATGATACAAAATTTACGGAATATCAGATACATATCAAAGAGTTAGAAAATGCTGAACTTACTCAAAAACAATATGGTAGATATAGAGAGTTTGCTAAAAGCTTGTTAAGTAAAGTAATTACTATTGAAGATGAAAAAGAAATACTTACAGCTAATTGGTTTAGTAGCTTAAAATACATCAAAGGTACGGGCATTATAAAAGCTAAAATTTCTGATGACTTAAAACCCTATCTTTTACAGCTCAAAAAAGAGTTTGTACAAGCTAAGTTACCAACACTTTTACAATTTAATTCAAAATACTCAAGTAGATTATATTTGCTCCTTAAAAGTGATTTTGATAGACAGAGAAAGCATAAGCAAAATCTTTTTGTTGTCTATGATATGGAAGATTTAAATAAAAAATTTGAACTGCCAATTAGCTACTCAAAGGTATATTCAAAATTCAAAAATTCTTTTTTATTAAAATCATTAGAAGAAATTAATGAAAAAACAGATTTACAGATAGATTATTTTGAGCGTAAAACAGGGCGTAAAATAACATCTATAGAGTTTTGTATTGGATATAAAGAAAAGGCTGAGAGCCAATTACGCAAAGAGATTGAGCAGACTGTAACGCTTAGTGATTACCTGCCTAATGGTTTAAGCAATAACGCGGTAGAAGTTCTTTTGAATGAAGAAATAAACTTTAAAAAGCACGACTTCAAACATTTTTTTGAGCATTATAAAATTGAAGATATTGAGCAGATTTGCTATGAGCTTTTTAACTGTTGGGATAGCCCTAAGCTAATGAGTAGAGAGGGGTTTTTTAGGGGTAAATTAAAGCTATTAGATAAAAAGAAAACTCAAAACTTCGACTTAGGATTTAACAAGTTTTTTGATGAAAAAAATTAGAATAAGTTAGTTTGTTTAGTTTTGGAATAACTAAAATTATTTAATGCTGTGTAAATTGTTATAAGTTTTTTTATACATAGAGTTTTCTACTGATTGGTTTATGCTCTTACAAAAATTTTCTGCTATCTCTGTATTGGGTTGTTTTACCTTTTGATTACTATCTGTAAGGTTTTTGTAATACATTCGTAGCGATGTACAGTATAATTGACTTAATTGATTTTTCTTAAACCAACCTACCAAACCTTTTACAGGCTCGTTTTGTTCATATTTAGAAAAAAGCTCATTATTATCTATTATCTCAAAATCCATTTCAATTATTGGATTATCGACGGCTTTAATTTTAAATTTGAAAGTACCATAGGTGTCGCCTTTCACATAAAAAAATGAATACTCGTAATTTGTCTTATACTCATACTTAAAGCTTTCAATTTCAAAAGGTTGTTTATACTCTTGCTCAAGCAATTTAATTACTTGCTCTTTTACTTGTTGTTGCTCTACTTCCGACCTTTTAGGAGCTAGCTTTGTACAACTAGACAAGATAACTAAAAACACTATCACAAAGGAGTATTTAATAAGCTTTTTCATCTTCATTCACTAAACTTGTTGGTGTTTTAAATAGTAGTTTTTAGCTTTTTCAACAAAAAAATCATCTCCAATTCTAGTACACACATTCTCAGCCTGGGATACATAGGGTTCTTCCGCAACCCCTCTTGTTTTAGTTTTTTGATCAAAATAATCAGCTAAAGCACCGCAATATATAACTCCCAATCTATTTTTTTTAAAAGAAATTAAAACTTTTTCAAAAGAATTGTTGACATCATTCAAATCTAACTCAAACCTTATTACAGGGTTATCGACGGCTTTAATTTTAAATTTGAAAGTACCATAGGTGTCGCCTTTCACATAAAAAAATGAATACTCGTAATTTGTCTTATACTCATACTTAAAGCTTTCAATTTCAAAAGGTTGTTTATACTCTTGCTCAAGCAATTTAATTACTTGCTCTTTTACTTGTTGTTGCTCTACTTCCGACCTTTTAGGAGCTAGCTTTGTACAACTAGACAAGATAACTAAAAACACTATCACAAAGGAGAATTTAATAAGCTTTTTCATCTTCAAAGCTCCTCAAAACCTTTCATTGCATTAAACACTAAATTGTATCTAGTTTTCTCTGATTGATTAGTGCCTTTTGCAAGTATTCCCGCATTAGTTTCATTAACTTCTTTATCAAGTAAACTACCGTTTTTGTCATTATATCCTTGGAACTTATAATTCATCATCGTATGAATTATATAAAACTTATCTTTGCCGACTTCAAAAGCACCATATTGTATTTCTCCGATGGCTTGACTTTGTCTGTCAGCAGGGTCTTCAAAAAAGCTATGTTCTCTTTCATTATATTTGGTTTGAGTGTTGCAGGTAGTCAAAAGCATATCGCTAATGATGCTATCTACTGATGCTTCGCCATACATTTTATTGTAGTAATATTCGCCTAGATAGCTGATTATGCTCTTGCCAACTATCCTAAATTGCACACGGTTTTGTTTATTGTCAAAGCTTGTACCTATCTCCCTTACAAACCCACGGATTGTGGCACTATCAATATTTTGACCGCCATAATTAAACTCAAATCTAGCACCTGTGAAACCTTTAAGGCTTGTGCTTTTATCTGCAAAAGCTATCATCTCAATTTGATAACCACGGTTAATCCCTCCAGAGTATCTGAAACTATCAACCTCTAGGTTTATGCTTTCTTCTTCTGAATTTAATACTAGCGTTCTTTCAATACTCACTACAAAGCCCTATTTGTTTTTCAAAACTACAGATTTTAATTTACTCTTTAAAATTTGAATTGTAAAACTAACTAGCTAAAATCTGCATCTTTTTAGTGATATGAAAATCTTGTTTCTTCATTTTTTAAAAAGGTACTTCTGAAATATGGTGTATTATCATACTTCTAAAAACCCCATTTGACATTCTCCCCCACCTAAAGGAAGGGGATTCATAGTTAGACTATGGTAATACTATCTCACGATTTCTTACTGATTCCTGCTTCATAGTGGCTACTAATGTACCCACTCCACAGGCTAACATCGT
>Ga0307982_1005101_pt1 | contig 10307 bp, 7 predicted proteins | sample OrgLakmetagen989_FD_201847 | JGI IMG/M metagenome (GOLD analysis project Ga0307982, IMG submission 201847) | Saline water microbial communities from Organic Lake, Antarctica - #989 | ecosystem: Environmental > Aquatic > Non-marine Saline and Alkaline > Saline | place: Antarctica: Organic Lake... | reverse complement strand
CCTTGTGTAGTTGTTCATTGCACGGGCGTTTGAGACACTCTCTTTTATGTGATTCCAGTGGTTTTCTTCGCTCGGTGAATCTTTTTTTCTTTTTTGCATTTAGGTGTCTCGTCGGCTGTCGGATCAGGGCATGCTGGGCGACAAAGAGTTGGCCGATTTAACGGTGTGGGAGCGGAACATTCGGATGAGTGAGAGCCTCCACGGCAGCCGGGAAAGTTCGGACGGGAAGGTCTACGAAGAAGTGCTCACGATGATCGAATGGGTCCGGAGGCGCATTCACCCCCCAAACGACGACCAGGATGAAGACAGCAACGGCGACGACGACGCTGCCAGCGACGAAGTAGCCGACAGGGAGAGGCTTGGAGACGAGGACGACCGAGACCGAGACTCCTGGGCGCTGTCCACCTTGCCTCCTGGGTCCGAAGTGGAGATGCAAACGACCTCTTCAGCCGGCAGTGAGGCAGCTTGGGGTCGCCTCGAAGTGGGTGCTCTGGCACAGAAGAGCTCAAGCGAGGAGTTGACGCAGAGCAGTAGCAGTAGCAGCAGCAAGAGACGTAGCAGAGGTAGGGATAGCAGCACCCAAGGCATGGGCAATAAGTTGCTCGGAAACAGTGGATTTCCGCAAGGAGCTGTTGGCGGCGAGGCATCGGACGGCGCGCTTGCGGGTGCTTCGCGGGCCCTCACCGTGCTGTGCCGCGCGGCCACCGTGTACCAAGTGTGGCAGACCTCCGAAGTGCAAGCGATGCGGCAACGCCCCCCCGAGAGCCACCGAGAGCCGCGAGGGGACTCGACGAGGCTGGAAGCCAGAGGCCGCAGCGGTGCGCGGAGCCGCCATAGCAACCGCAACGGCAGTGGGAAAGGGCGCAGCAGCGACGGGAAAGACGAGGGCGAGTACGACCCAGAAGCAGAAATTGGGAGGGCGATCAAGCGGGTGTGCTACAAAGAAGCGTGCCACTTGCTCTCGCCGCCGGAAGTCTCGCTGCTGCTGTGCTGGCTTGGGGATGACGACAACCGAGAGCAGAAGGCGAAGATTGCCGAGCTTGAGCCAGCGCTGCAGCAAGTGGAGGCGTGGGCTCCGCTCATTTTGAAGCTCATTCAATCGCCCTCGTTCAGCGAGCACCGTAGCCTCGTCATGTCCGTGGTGAAAACGGCCCACTGGCACTTGGTGAAGATGTGGGAATTTGAAGGAGACTACTCTAAAGCACTGGCGGCTCAGGTGACTCTGAAAGCGAGCACGTTAGTGGAGTGCCAGCCGGAAGAGCTGCGAATCGTGGAGGCCGCGGCCCGGCAATACCGTTGGACCGAACTCAAAGAACGCGGCGAGGTGTTTCCCGTGTTCGCTATCGTGTTGATTCCAGCCATTTCATTTTGTACTTCTTATCTTGCTCCTGCTTTAAAAAACAACCAAACAACCAACAACCAGTACACGAGTACTTAATATTCTTTGGAACAATGCATTGTTAACGCTTCTCAAACGCTAGCGTCGTTTTGCTCGTTTCTCGCAGGAGTTGTTTGCGGAAGGCCAGTACACCGCCTGTCGAGCTCTGCACGAGCAAGCGTTGGCGTCCCCCGACTTGTTCTTGGCCAACACCAACCACAAAGCCGTCTCGGAGCAGGCGATTCGCAACTGCCAGCACCAGGCCAAGCACGACTTGCGGCGTTCGAAAGCCCCCTCGCACCAAACCGCCGCTACGCAGACGCAGCAGCAGCAGAGCGGCGTGGCCAAACTCGCACAGCACTTAAAAGACCGAGCCGCTGCTTCCAGCGAGCATGCGTTAGACGATTCTGCGTCCTCAACCGCCGCCGCTGGAGCGGCAGCATTAGCAGCTCAGGAAGTGGCCGCAGCGGCCTCCAGAGCAAGGTGCGCTGCTACGATAGCGTTCGCGTGTACGCTCAGCCACCAGGACCTCCGACGAGAGCTGCGCTTGGGCAGCGACCTGCACTACCAGAACGCTCCAGCTTCGTCTACAGCTTTGACGAATGGTTCAGGTAGTGGTTCTGAAATGACCGTTGCTGGAGGTAGCGGCTCTGGCGATAGTAGTGGTGGTGGTGTAGATAGTGGGAGTAGCAGTAGTAAGGGCGCAGGGAGCAAGAAAGCTTCAAAGCACAGCCCGAAGGGCTCCTCTGGTGGAGGCAAAAATGGGTGGGCGCTGCACAACAGCAGCAGCAGCAGTCAGCGCGGCCACAATAGTAAATCCTCGTTCAACAATGATGCTGCCTTGGTCGCATCCGCTGTCGTGAACCTAGAAGCAAAAGGAGCCTCACTGGCGGCGAATTTGGAAGCCCTCCACGACTGCTTGTCGCCTGAAATGCGCACCGCCGCGGTCCTGCGGCCAAGCTTAACGCAGCACTCGTTTGCGGACCGTTTGCGCGAATCGTGGCCTTGCCAACAAACGGTGGGATTTCATGTTTTATTGGAATATTTCTTATTACTTGTTCCTTTGTGAGGGATGTTTGCTCTCTGCGACGTCTCACTGCACTATTTTTGCTCCTTTCTCCTTGAACCAGATTTCGGAGCTGGTGCATGGCCAGCCGACGCGCGTGCAGGTGTTTGAGTGCTTAACTTGCCGGGGCGTCGGCGGCGCGGGCGGGCGGTTGCACTTGGTGTGCGACACATGCCGCCGCGTGAACCATGCTGCGCGAGGCCACCGGGTCCGGCCGCTGGGCACGGCGTTCGAGTGCGACGATTCGGCCTGTGTTAGCCCGTGGTGCCCGGAATTCCGAGTGCGTACGCTCTTGCCGGCGTCGAAGGATGCCGCCAATGCGAGCAGTGGTCTGACAAACAGTAGTATCAATAGCAGTAGTAGTGGTAGCGTTGACAAACCGAGCGACGGGGACCAAAGTAGAGCCAACGGCAGCAATAGCAGCGGCGGCGTGCAAACGTCGCGCCTGTTTTCGGCAGCGCGTGGTGAGGGCTTCGACGCAGCAATTACTCCACCGAGCACTGCGGCATCTGCAGCTGGCACTAGCGGCGCGATTCCTTCGCCTCATGACGAAGCATCGGCGATGTTGCGAATGATAGCGCCTCTCCTAGACGGCTCCAAAATTGAGGTATTTGCATTATTGCTTTTATCACGGGGAATAAGAAGAACCTAACGGATGCTTCTTGTAGAGTGGTCTGTGCGGATAGCTGGAATGAGGGAGGGCGCTTTGTATCATTGCTTTGATTCTCTTACATCACCACGCTGTCTCTCTGACTGGTCCTCTTTTACAAATTCAAAACAGTTGAGTTTAGAAATGCCTGAAGGGCCAGCAGCTACTAGCAAGTATTTGACGGAGCTCCTGCAGAAAGCGGAATACACGGAGGCGTTGGACGAATGCATTTTGGCGAACCAGGCCAACAAGCACGAGAAGCTGGAGAATTGGAGTGTGGATTGGCTTGAGCGGTGGAACGCCAAGAGAGCGGAGCTCAAGAGGGCCGAAACGGCAGCCGCCGCGCACGCCGCAATCTATGAGACCGCCGCGCGCTCCCACCACCAGAGCGACCGGTCGAATTTGCGGCGACGCAAGCCCGCTAAAGACGGGTCCACTGATGAGGACGAGGTGGAGGATAGTGCTCCCGAGGGCTACTTGCCTCTTTCGGGTGGCAGCGACCATGTGCGAAGAGGCAACGAAGGAGGTGACGAAGATGATGACGTCACCACGAAGAAGGCGCTGTCTGCCTCGCAGCAGGTGTTGGCGGCGCATCGGTGGGCGACCGGTGCCACCGACGAGGACTCGTCGCAGAGCTTGGAAGCAATGGGTAGTTCCGTAGCGTCAAGCAGGAATGGCGGTCACGACGACGGCGACGAAGGCGATGCGCTGGAGAGCGGGCGGTTGCCGGGCCACGGCCGCGGAGTGTCGGAAGTGGAGAGGGACGTGGTGCGGCTGCGCGAATTGCTGCGGGAAATGGAGCAGTCCCTGGTGAACGACTTGAGCTTAATGCACGTGGACATGGTGCTCCTCCAAGCGCTCTATCGCCAAGCGGCCCTCGCCAAACTCGCCAAAGCGATTCGGCGAAAGCTGGAAGCGTCGCGGGGGCGTTCCGAAGACCAGCTGGCGCGTGCAGCCACGTTAGCCGCCGAGCAGGAGGCGGAAGACGCGATGCGGGCGCTGGAAATGGAGGAAGTGAACCTTTCGTCGTCGTCGTCGTCGTCGAGTAAAGCCAACAGCAAAGGCGGGGCTTCAAAAGGAGGCCACAAAGGGCATCAGAAGTCAGGAGGAGCGAAGGGAAGCAGCAGCAGCAGCAGCAGTGGAGATGGCAACGAAGCAGGCTCAAATGCGAACCCAGTCGTAAGCAGTGCTGCACCCAAGAAGCTCACCAAGAAGCAGAAAGAAAAGGAGAAAGCGCGTCAGAAGCGCGAAGAAGACGAGGCAAAAGCTGCTGCTATCGAAGCACAGCGCGCCGCAAAGCTCTCTGAAGCCCAAGCCCGACGAGAGGCCGAGCGGCGAGAGGCCTTGCGCGCTGCTCAGGCGGCTCGCGAAAAAGAAGAGCAGGCGGTGTTGAGCGCCCAGCGAGAGGCGCGGTTGGCGGCGGAGAAAGCCTTAGCGGCCGAAGAAGAGCGAATGGTGGCGGAGGCCCTCGCTGCTTCCGAAGAGCTCGCTCGGGTGGCCGCAGAGCGGGAGAAACAAGACGCTGCCGCAAGTGCTGCCGCAGCAGCAGCAGCAGCGCAGGCAAAAGCAAAGGAAGAAGAGGTTAAAGCTCAGAGAGCGGCTGCCGAGGAGAAGGACAGGGAGAGGAAGATCGTGGAAGCGGACAAAGCGAATGCGCTTTTGGCCATCGAGAAAGCAAGAGCTGCTGAGAGAGCGACCAAAACTAAATCGGCTAAGACGGGTGCTTCTGCCAAGAGTGCTGACGAAATGACGGCGTTAAAAAATGCATCAGCTGAGAAGGCAGTCGCTGATAGCAGCGGCGGTAACGAGGAGGAGGAGGACGACGACGACGAAGAAGTGGGGTTCACAGTGTCGTTCGGGAACGACGGGGCTGAGGGCGACGAGGGAGCATCCCCACAGCCTTCAGCGAGCCCGAAGGTGAAACTTAGCAACGGTAAAAGTAGTGGGAAAGCTGCCAGCGATGACGACGACGAGGGCGAAACCGAGTCCGAAGCGAGCATTGCCGAAGCGAGCGTCTCCGACAGCGGCGAGCCGAGCCGCAACGGCGCTGCCTTGAGGAGAATGCGGCCTGACGCGCCCACCTTCCAACCAACCATGGCAGCGGCGGCTGCGCCCGCTCCGTCGTACCCCTCTCACCACCACCCCTACCCCTATAACCCTTACATGTATGCCCCAGCGGCAGGAGGTGGTGTAAGTGGGTCCAACGGCATGTATCCGCTCGGGCCGACCACTCACGGTGGATCGGATCAGTTCGCTGCGCAAGGCATGATGCCGCCCATGTATTTCGTGCCTCCACCAAGCATGGACCCAACCAGCGGCGCGTATTCAACGGCTCCTTCGCCAGGTGGAGGGCCCGCGACCAACCCGCAATACCTCGCGGCGCAGTTTCAGCAGCTGGTACACGCTTATGGGCCGCAACAGGCGCAGCAAATGATGCACCAGATGCAACAGCAGCTGCAGCTCCAACAGCAACAACAGCAGCAGGAGCAAGAAGTCGAGTATGAGGACGACGAGGAAGAAGAGGATGGCTATGACAATGAAGAAGTAGAAGGGGAGGTAGATGAGTCTGGGAGTGAGATTGAAGCTGACTCGAGAGGTGAGGCCACGACCACTCGGGGAACAACAACCCCGTCTACCTCGGCAGCGGAAGCGCAACTCCGGCAAATGCTGGCCCTGCCTCCCAATAGCAACAAAAACAACCCTAGCACCTCGCCACCTCCACAGCCTGATAGTAAGACAAAAGCAGCAGCAGCGGACAATCGAGAAGGTAGCTCTACTGTCACCTCGGAGCAGCAACAAAAGCCGCAACCGCCACAGCAGTCACAGCCACAGCGAACAGCAGATGCAGCTGCACTAGAAGGAGCTGCTTCGTCTCTTCTTTCGCCTGCAGACCAAGCCCGCGCCACACAGTTACAGGCCGCAGTGAAGCAATTGTGCGGTGGCAAGCGCCTGTCCGATTCCGTAGCCCTAGCCCTCTTCCGCCTCTTCGGGTTCAACGCGAAGTTCACCGCTGCGGTTGCAGGAACTCAGACTTCGGGTGCCTCGGGTGCCACAGCTAATAATAGCAAGCGGGGCGCGGCAAGCGCAGCAGCACCAGTCGGAGCAGGCGGCAACTGCGCCCAGAATCCTTTAGTATCAGCCCTCTTAGCGGCTTTCACTGAAATGGGCAAAGTAGATGCGCTCGCGTCTGAAGCAAAAGGAGGAGCTCCAGGCAAAGGCAGTGGCGGGAAAAGTAAAGGCAACAACAGTAGTTCAGCGGTTGCTTCGCCTCCTGTGGCTCCGCTGCCGCCCAGTGCTGCTTTTGTAAGTTCATTGAATGCGCTGGCCGCCGCAGCGGAAGTGTCTGGTTGGCGTGAGAGTAGCAACAAGAGTTCCACTGCGGAGTCAGATGCCCCATCGTCGTGTGCGTCGCTCTTGGCTCTTCTTGACCGAGCCCCGAGCAGCCGTGGATGCGTGCGGGAAGCGTTTGGGGTGAATCTGGTGAGCGCTTTCCCGGTCCTCGGTGCAGCTGCAGCTACACCACCTTCCTCCTCACCTTTCGTGGCCACTGCTGCCTTGTCAGCGCTCAATGCGGCGGCCGCAGCTGCTGCGAAAGCACCAGCAACAACAGCAGCAGGAACCGGTACATGGAAGGGAGGAGGGAAGCCTTCGAATGGAGCAGCAGCACCCTCGTTTGAGGCGTGCTGGCGTGCGGCTTACGCTCCTTGGAAAGACGCGACGGGCGTTGCTCGCAAGCCAGAAGTAGTTGCCCTGGGCCTGCAGTGGGACACCTCAGCTGCTGCGGCTGCTGCTAGTGGTGGTGCAGGCGGCGACACGAGGGTGGCTGGCGTGTGGGCGAAGTGGGTGCCGCCTCTCTTGAACTTGAGCCGGCTCTTGGACCCACCACCTCCGGGGCAAGTGGTCTCGCCGCCTGCCGGTGGAGGAGGTGGAGGTGTGCTGGGGCAGGCCAACCTTCGGGCTGTGATTTGCTCCGCTGCTGATGTTGAAAGTGAAGGCAGTGCTGGTGGTGGCTACGTGGTGATGGCGCAGCGCCACCCCACGCACCGCGGCTTCAGCAATTCGACTTGGGTGGCCTGCGCTGGCGTGCTTGAAAGAGGAAGCAGCGGAGGTGAGGGCAAAGGGGCAGCAGCAGCAGCTACCATTACAGGGAGGGACAATGCGTGCCCCGCGGCAGTGGAGGTGGGGCCCCTGGCTGCAGTGAAGGAATTGGCAACTGTGCTCCGGCTGAAACCGCTTGTCTTGTTCTATGAAGCGGCGCCTCAGCCACCAGCGGCTACTGCTGCGACATCTGCTTCAACCAGTGGCAGTGGGAACTCGTCCTCCAAGCACGGGAAAGGTGGGGGTAAAGGCAGCGCACGCCATCATGGGTCATCTCGAGGAAGCGGTGGTTCAGGCCGAGGCGGCTCATAAGAATTCTTGAATGCGCCGCTTTTCCCTGGTCTCTTCTTTATTATCCCGATTCCAACATTTTCGTCCTTTTCGTTGAGGGACCTAACCGAGCGCGCCTCACGTGGGATTTGAGGACACAATTTTGTATGATTAAACCCTTTTTTGGTGCTGTCTATTTCTGTTTCCCCGTGCATGCGGCGTTTATAGGTAATACTTTATAAATTAAATAAACGAATTACAGAAAGTACCGGTGTGCTCGCTCAATGTGCCGCGTGAACCTTCATCATACCTTTTGCCACCATATCACTACCTTGAGTCTTTTTCGTCGTTTGAATCTTCTTGACATCGGCAGGTACTATCGCAACCGGCTTCTTCGTTCGGCTGGCCACGTGGCCCGTATGCCCGTATGCCCATGAGCCGGGCACCACGGCAGTTGTTGACAAGTTGGGTAGCACATTCTCGGCCGGTCGGTTGCCCACAGATGACGTGGGGTAGGGCGCTGGTGAATGCGCTCGCCAGTAAAGGCATTTCCAAGGAATTTAAGGAGTGGATTGCCATTGCTAAGTATAGGCCGAAGTGGAGACAGCAGACTCACTCCAAACCAAAACCTCCTGATGCCTGATGGTTGATGGACAACTTGAGAGTATACGGTCACAATTGTATTATGCAACAAGGACAGTCAGCCCAGTCAGGCTTGTTCTGAAGGCCACACTTTTTCTGCTGCTGCATTGTACAGGGGTGTTTCTTTGTTTTCTGAGCCCCCCCCGAGGAGGGAATAGATTTAGTAACTAACAGAAAGGGTGCCATCTAATTGGCGTTTGTAGAGTCCCCCGGGCCGGACTGGAAGCCTGGCTCGGGGTTCATATAATTCTCGTAAGCGGTCTCTTCGTTTCTTTGTTTTTGGGGAGTATTAATTAGACTAGACTAAAGAAGCTCGTTTGGTATCTAACTGAATTATTATCAAAAGTTAAAGCCGGAAGGGGATTGAAGACGAATAATTCAACTAGCAGTTGCGGGTGGAATTCCTTACTATCTGTAGAGCAAGTTGGAGACCCTGGGAGATATATCTGGCCCTTTATCCGTCTCCTTTATAGTACAAAGTTTGCCTAGTTCGACTGGACTGACTATGCGGCGGCTACATCGCTGACGCATGGCTGACGCGCTTCCAATGACCTCGGAACATGAGTTAAAAAAAGAGAGGCCGCTGGTTTCGGAAGCATATCTAAGCCCTTTTCAAGTAGGCCCCGTCGGCGGTTCGCACGACAATGGTGTCTCCGACGTCCACAAACGCCGGCACCTTCACTTCCACTCCGTTGTCGAGCTTCATGGTCTTGGTGCCCGGGCCCGTGCCCCCTCCCTGTAAACCCGTCACTTCCTGGGCCACCAGCGGCACTTCCGACGGCAAAATCACTTGCAACACTTCCCCGTCCAAGGTGCGCACCTTTGAAAAAAAACAATGGAGGAGAAGATTGAAGTATTTACTAAAGGTAGCACTTCAGTCCGTGCAAAAATGATTGATTTCTTAGCTTTAGCCATGAGATCACTAGCTTGAGGCCCTAAAGAATGATTGAATTGGCCAACACTCGCAGCACAAAACATCATTACATACACACACCTCTAGCTTCATGCCATCGACTAGGAAGCGCCGTGAGCCAGAATCCACAATGGAGTCAGCCACTTCGAGCTGCTCGAAAGTTTCGTCATCCATCAGCACTAGGTTGCTCCCATCGCGATACAAGAGCGACATGGGCGCTGGCTTGTTCAGCGACACCTTCAAGTGAACAAGACGCCGAGTCGAGGCAGAAGGCATAACAGTATGAGGATGGCGTGGCAAAAGGCCAATGCAATTCAGGCAAGGATGGCGAAAAACACCCACGACACTCACCAACTCGAGTTTTTCAGAAGGTGGAACTCGGAGATTTTTTTTGGCGCCGCTACGCATATCCTTTAGCTCGAAGTTGTAAAAGGCTTTGCCCTGGGCACCTTTTTCTACGTGCGTCGATGTTTCCACTACAAATAATTTCCCGTCGAGCGACAAGACAGCTCCAGCCTTGATCGTATTCGCTGAGTCTTTGAAACCTGCACAAGGCGGCGCCCTGATTAGCCCTGCAGCGAACTTCAGAACCCACGGCCTTGTAGACGCTGTAACAGACGCTGCCGCACGAGCTGCTGGTAGCCGCCAAATCATAGACTGCAGCATTCTAGTAGTAGGTTTCTAGAAGGTTGTTCTCTTGTGCACAATAGCGAAACGACTGTCAAAAACTAGAGAGCTTCAATTGGCTGCCAGTACAAATACAATTGATGCAACTTCGTCACAGCTGGAGTGCTAGATTAGTAGCTACGCTTTGAGGCTCCTACTTCGGAGCTCTAGAGCTTATAAGCACTTCGCAAGCTACCACGACGCGACACGTCAATCTATCAGTCCATTTTATGTCATCAGTCATCAAGTCATCTGCCACCAGTCACCAGAGCTCCAAATCACACTAATATGGTATACGTCACAAATCTGAGCAATATTTTGCGGTTTTAGCTTTTGTGTGCTGTACTATACTTCAGGTCCAACTGTCTCGCATTTCTTGGGGAACTGCCTATCTTGGCGTGGGCGCCGCTACATCAGCCATGGCCGATGCAGACAGCCCAGGCATCAGTAAACGGCAGCTCATTTCCATCCTTGAATTGATGTGAGCCCAGACGTGTATTTGAGCTCGAGTGCTATTTGATTTCATCTCAATCTTTAAAATCACACTCCTCCTCCCCATGGAATCTGCTTCCTATTCAGGGGTGCCATACCAGAAGGCGCGGCCAATGAATTAGAGTTAGGGCCA
>Ga0307982_1005100_pt1 | contig 10307 bp, 4 predicted proteins | sample OrgLakmetagen989_FD_201847 | JGI IMG/M metagenome (GOLD analysis project Ga0307982, IMG submission 201847) | Saline water microbial communities from Organic Lake, Antarctica - #989 | ecosystem: Environmental > Aquatic > Non-marine Saline and Alkaline > Saline | place: Antarctica: Organic Lake... | reverse complement strand
GTTGAGCCGTACAGAGGGCGAAGCGCGCACGCAAGCAGTGGCCGGAGAGCGCTTCAAAGCAGACGTTGCTTCCCTGGAACGGCAGCTGCTCGAAGCCAACGCCACGGCATCCCGCCACGAAGCGTCCCTAGAAGAAGCGCAACGCAGTGCAGTGGCCGAAACCGGGCGCTTGAGACAGCGTTGCGCGGATTTGGAAGTCACCGCCAACGCCAACGCCGCTAGGAGGGACCGCGAAACCATGCTGCGCGAGGCGGCCCAACAACAGCTGGTGGTCGAGAAAGACCGGGCTTTGGCGGCTTCGGCCGAATTATTGCAATTGGTGCGCAACGAAGCTTCGGCGAAAGCGCAACTGGCGGCAAGCCAAGCCAGCGCGCAAGCATACGCGGCCGAAGTCGAGACAGCGCGGGCTAGAGCAGCTGTGGCCGAGAGTGCGCTAGAGACTAGCCGTGCCGCAGCGGCTTCCGCTACAGGGGAGGCTGCGGCCGCTCGCGCAGTCAGTGCTGCGAACCTGTCGGAATCGCACGCTGCAGCCTTGCGCGCCGAAGAAGCCACCATTCGATTGGACGGAGAGCGGCAGCGGGCGGACCGGCTGCTCGACATGCTCAATGAGCTTCGCGCTGACGGCGCCTCCTTGCGGACGGAGCTGGCAGCTGCTACGGAACAGTTGCGCCAAGCAGCGAATACTGTGACTACCAGAAGCAACACCCTGGGCAATGGTAGCGACAGTAACAACAACAGCGGCAGTTCTGATGGCTCGACTGAAGAGTTGGTGGCTGTGCGAGCTAAAGTGGCGCTTTTGGAAGAGGAAGTAGCACGTTTGCGGTCTATGGAGCACCAGTCGCTGTTCGGAGATGCGTCAAAAGTGGCACTGGAGTTGGCATCTGCTGCTGGCGAAAACGCACGGCTAAAGGTTCGTAGGTGATTGTTGCTGTTGCTTTCGGCTAACAAGCGGGCATACAGGGATTTAGGGGCAAGTATTAAAATGCGAGTGCAGTTACGAGAGACTCACATACAGAGAGGACATCAAGAGAAGTGGCCAAAGCAACCAGCAACTAACCACCTATCTGATGCATGACGGTTGTATGATCAACTAACAGGCAGCAGTCGCAGCAGCTGAGCTTGCTCAGCGCCAACTGGAGGAGAAAACAGCAACTGCTACGAGTGACGCGAAGACCGATGCGGCAAGCCTACGAACAGAAGTATGCTTTACTAGAGGGCAGGAATACACGCGAAATAGATGTGCATAAGACTCGTTTCTTTTATTATGCGCTTTACATTTTTCTTAGGTACAAGCCCTGCGCAACCAATTGTTGCAACGGTCATCGTCCACTGTCACTGACGGTGGAAACACAGCGACTCAACACCAGCTGGAGGCTCAAGTCACTTCACTCACCCAACAGTTGCAAGATGCTCGCAGCGCAAACAGCGCCCAACTCGCAGCCTTTACAAGTGCGTCATCACCATCAGATGGCAGCAGCGACAATGGCAATGGCAATAGAAGTAATGGTGGCGGTGGTGCTTCTGCTGCGGCGTTGGCAGCTGCTGTCGCCGCAGCACGAGCGGAAGCAAGGGCAGAGGCACAAGCAGAGGCGGTTGCTTCCGCGAATGTAGTACGTCAAAAAGCCGCCGAGGACGCGGCGCTGGTGGCGGCTGACGTGGCAGCGTCTCACGCTCAGGAGAAGCAGGCCCTGGAACAGAGGGCCCGGCAGGCCCTCGACGAGGAGCGCGCCAAGAGCGCCAGCGCGAGTGCAGCCTGGGCCGCCCAGGTACATGCGGCCGAAGCCACGGCGCAAGGGTGGGAGCGGCGAGTGGTGGAAGCGGCACATGAGCACGCCGCGGCGGTTGCGTCAGCGGCCAAACAGCACGCCCGCGAGCGAGAAAGCTTAGCCGCGCAGCACAGCCGCGAAGTGGAAGCGCTGAGGCGAGAGGCCAGCGATCTGAGAGAGCAGGCCCAGGCAGAACGTATTACATTCGAGCAGCGCGTTTCGGAAGCCAACGCTGCTGCTGCCGAGGCGGTGGCGAAGCTGGCAGCGGCGGAGCAAACATTCACGAGGGACTACGCTGAGGCCGAGAAGTTGCGTATACAGGCGCAAGACGAGCTGCGTGCGATGGCCGAGCTCATTGAAGAGGTAAGACTAATAGCAACGACCAGCATTGCATCGCATCCTATAGAGCGCCGACTCGTCTGTTGTTTAAATTAAAAGTTGTGGTTATCTCGACATGAGTACTATTCCAGTTCACTTGTGTTCTTGGAAGCAGATAAGATGTGTTGCATCCTGTCTCTCTGACTAAAAATAGGCAAAAGCGATTGACCGTCGCAACGCCATTTTAGATGCGCGCTTCAACATCGAACTGGAGCGGCGGCGCAAGTTGCATGAATACGTAGAAGACCTCAAGGGCAAGATTCGCGTCTACGTGCGGGTGCGCCCTCTAAGCGATTCCGAGAAGCAACGCGGCTGCAAAGACGCGTACACCAAGAACCACGACACGTCTTTGACGCTGTTCCAGCCTGAGAAGGGACCGAACGAAGAAAAGAAATCGTTTGAATTCGACAAGGTTTTCGCGGGGTCTGCTTCGGAGGGCAACGGCCAAGAGGCCCTATTCAACGACTTGCGCGGTCTGGTGCTGTCGTGCGTCGAAGGCCGCAACGTGTGCATCTTTGCGTACGGCCAAACGGGGAGTGGGAAAACCTTCAGCATGGTAGGTCCCAATGGCAGTGTGGGGAAGAATTTGGAGATGATGGCCCCCAACGGGCCGCAACCAGTGGCAGACGCAGGGGTCACACCCCGCGCGGTGGTTGAATTGTTCCAAGTGCTCGAAGAACGGGACGCGTTGAACATTGGCGAAGTGGACGTCTCCATGTACGAGCTCTACTGCGACCAACTCATTGATTTGCTTGCCGCAGACCCCTCGAGAGCGCGCTTGAAAGAAGTCAATGCTCGCAATCCCACTGCGACCTTGAACGTAAAATTGGCCCAGCACACCTCCTCGGGACTGGTGGAAGTTGAAGGAGGTACCGTGCTGCGCACCTCTACGATGACGGAGCTGGTGGAGGTCATGGAGCGGGGCGTGGCGAGTCGATCCACTTCTGCTACAGCCATGAACTCGGAGTCAAGTCGGTCGCACTTGCTGATGATGCTCGTGGTGCGGTCCACCAACCGCCGCAGCGGCGAGACCGTGTTTGGCAAGCTCACCCTCGTCGACCTGGCGGGTTCTGAGCGCGTTGACAAGTCCGGAGCTGAAGGCCAACGGTTGAAAGAAGCAGCGTCGATCAATAAGTCGCTGTCGGCCATTGGCGATGTGGTAGGTGCGTTAACCGCAGGCCAGCCGCATGTGCCGTACCGCTCGCACGCGCTCACAACGCTCATGAGTGACTCCATTGGGGGCAGCGCAAAGACCGTCATGTTGGTCAACTGCTCGCCGGCGGACTACAATGTCAAGGAGTCCCTCTCCGCACTGGGGTTTGCGCAGAGGTGTAAACACGTGAAGAATGCAGGAGCAGGGGTGACGCCCGCAGCGGCAGCAGCGCAAGTACAAACCCTGAAACTCGAGCTCGCACGGTTAAAGAAAGCAAATGCCGCGCGAGGCAAAGCCATTGACCACTCTCAGATGCGAGGGCGCACTCCTGCTGGGCGTCTACAGTGGGAATCTTAGCGCCAGTGAGTTTGGCCACTCTCAGATGCGAGGGCGCACTCCTGCTGGGCGTCTACAGTGGGAATCTTAGCGCCAGTGAGTTATTGGACGCCTTTTGGGACTGCTACTAACTACTACACCTACTTTTGTAATCAATTTACCCTAGACTTCTGATATCTTCACTTCGATTCTCGGCTGCTCCCAAGACTAAGGTATAGCTATTAGCTATCAACTACTAATAAAGCCATCGCTCTTTGTTCTTCATTTGGTCGATTGGTATTTGAACGAGTTTCATATCGGGATTTATTGGGAGTAATTCGTGCTGATTACCAATAGCCAAAAGCAAAGCAGACTATGATGCAAATTTTGCGTTGCTGCTGGGCTCCCCGCTACTCCTTTTAGCAGGCAAGTGAGAGCTTGTAAATGGTGATTCATTTTTCCTCAGACTTTCAACGAAGCAGGCCGCATGGCGCATGGGAGCTCCGTTCGGCTGTTCCCTTCTTAGAGTTTGAGGAGCTGCTCAACAGAGGCCCTCAGGAGGCCCGCAAAAGCCGGCTGGTCGCTGCGCACCGTGACTTTGGCACCTGGGAACCCCGCCTTGAAGCTCAACTCCAGTAGGACCAGCACGTTGGTGGCGGTGAGGGCGTGGCGGTACGCGCGGGTGACCCCGTCGGGGCCGCTGAACGCCGCCACGGCTTCTCCCATCCCGGCGGCTCCGAGGCGCGCCCCGCAGAACGCTGCCGTGGCCGCAATGTCGCCGCCACCGGGGAGAGGGGTCGCGGTGCCGGCTTGCTCGCTCGCCTTGTCGATGGCCTGCCACTTGGCCTTGAACGCCGCTGGGTCCAGTGGGGACGGTTTGAGGAGGCAGCACGCCACGGGCACTGGCACCGCAAAGTAGAACACCCCACCCGAGTGCATGTTTTTCATGGCGACTTGCAGCGTGGCGGTGGGGCCTTCGGGGCCGGGGGCGCTCAGCATGCCGGGGGTGCAGCCCAGCGTGAGCTTGTAAGGGGCCGAGGTTTGGCCTTGTTTCAGGGGCACCGGGAGGTCCACCTGGGCGGACCCTTGGACGGTGAGGCCGAAGCTCGACTTGTTGAGCTGCACCGCCAAGTTTTGGAGCAGGGTGGGGGTCTGGTTGGTGATGTCCATTTCCAGCACCAGCGGGCCGTTGGCTCCGTCGCGCTTCAGCACTGCCGCCACTTGCACGCCATTGCCCTGTTGGGCGGGGCACACGACCCCTTTCGGCGCGCACGGCGGCCCGCCACCGCCGCTGGCGTCTGGAGCAGCAGCAGCAGGCGGAGCTGGGGCGCCGAACAAATCACCGGCAGGGTCAGCCGCCGCAGCAGCTGCGGGCGGGGGCGGTGGGGGGGCGGTGTCCAACATATCCAGCAGGTCATTGCCGCCGCCGCCAGCGGCATAGGAGTTAGACTCTCCACTCGAGTCGTCTTCGCCGTACTCTTCGTCGTCGTCGCCGAACTCGTCGTCGTCGTCGTCGCCCTGGCCCCGCATCTGCGAGGACTTCATCACGAACGCCGACGCGGGCTTGTGGTAAATCGAGGCCAAGGTCGCGATGTCCCCCACCAGCATTTGCAGGAGCTCCGGCTCCAGCTGCTCCGTGTCGTCAGCAATGGTCGGCTTCACCGCCAGCACCACCGCCTTGGCCGCGTCCGGGTTGGAGCTCAGGAGCCGCCAGTACACGTAGCCGCGGTCCCGGAGGTCGGGGTTGTCGGACTCTTCGGTGGCCAAGTTGAGCACCCGCTGGACCATGTCCTGGGTGGTGGTGGGCTGCTTCAGAAACAGCTTCACGGTGGACGTGAGGAGCTGCAGCTGCACCACCACCGGCTCTTCTTCGAAAGTTTCCAGGAACGAGTCCAGAAGTTCGTCCTGATTAAAAAGAGCACGCGAAAAAAGGAAAAAGTGACGACCTTGGAGCAAAGCATGCGCCAAAGAAGAATGGAAGCAAAAGAAAGCACGAGAAATATCTTTGATGCGCTCAGAGGAAAAAGGCATCATACGGCAAGCGTTGAGTCCCCAGTATTTCGCCTTCTAGGACTAAAATGAACAGTCATGACGTGTCATTTACCGCGTTGTCGATTTGCTCTGCGTACTCGCCCACGATCCAAATCATGGCCGCTTTGGCCTCTGGCTCGTCGAGAGTCTCCAGGTTTTCGCACAAGGTGCCGATGATTTGCTCGTATTTGCCCGGGTAGCGCCGGAACACGTCCTTGGTCACGATCACCGCTTCTTGCACGATGTAGTCCACCTTGAGGGTGATCAGCTCCAGGAGCACGTTGATGCAGCGCTGGGCGGCGCGCTCCAGCTTGATCGCGCAGCGCCCAATGGCCCGCACGGCTTTGCGGACGAAGTCCACGTCGACTTCCGTGGCGTATTCCTTGAACTCCAAGAGCACTTGCTCGATGTTCCGCTCGGACACCAGGCGAATGATGATTTCCAGCTTTTCCATTTTCACGTAAATTGGGTCGTTGTACTTGCAGAAGAACACTTTGATTTCGTGCTCCAAAATCGCGGGGCGCTTCTGGACGATCAAGTTGATGTTGCGCAACGCTACGTACTGGATTTCCGGCTCGGAGTTGAGCAAAGTCACGAGGGGGGGGGCGAGCTTTCGGCTCAGAGCGCGCACCACGTCGTCGTTTTCCACCAGGTCCAGGTAGCGGAGCACCACTTTCACGGCCGACATGACCACGGCGCTGTTGGCGTGCTGCAAGCGAGGCGTCACCCGCTCGACGATGCCCTCCGCTTCTTGGCCCGAGGCGGGGGTGTACGCGCCCAGCGCGTCCAAAATGAAGACTTGCCCCCACTCCGTGCACTCGTTGAGGGCTGCCAAGAGCTTTTGCAGCACCGAGGTCGACATGCGCATCACGTCCTTCCCGCTGGCGTCTTGGATCTCGTTGAGGGCCGCGATGGCGTTGGCCACCACAGTCGGGTTGGAGTCCGCCACCAGGTCCCGCAGCATGTCCAAAAACCCGCGCTCTTCCACGTGGATCGGGGAGGTGTCGTAGAGCTTGGCCACGCAAATGGCGGCGGTCTTGCGCACGTACGGGTCTTCGTCTTTGAGGCACCGCGCCAAGGGCTCGCACAAGTACTCGGTGATTTTCTCGACGCGGATGCAGCCCATGGTCCGCACCGCGAGCGCGCGAATGAGGGGGTTCGGGTCATTCGCGTCCTTGACGAAGGTGTTCACCGCCAGGAGCGCTGTTTCATTGATGGGTAGGTGGGGTTTTCGCAGGTATAACAACAAGTCCAATTTAAAAAGGGTGGCGGGAAGATGAGGCGTGCATGAAAGCAGCGATCGCTCAAAAAGAGTGCAAGAGAGCGAGATATAACACGGAGCTCTAGGAACTGTTGTCTAGAGTACGGGAACACTAACACAAGAGGCTCAATAGCGAGCGCAACGTCGATGTGGTGTGTTGGTTGGCGCACTCTTTGACTTTAAACTAAAGTGAATCAAATCAATCACTGCTGTCTAGTGCCGTACCGGACTCTGGCTGAGACTTGGCGTAATTGATCAGGTACAGGTACACCAGCTTCTTGAGCTCAATATTGCCCGTCTGCATGGATACCACGATCGAAACCCACCACCACAACCGCGAAGCGATTTAGAGATAAGGTAAACAATGGAAAATGGGTCAACAAATAACTTTTGGAGGAAGCCGTGTAAAAAGCATAAATACGTCAACCCAGCCAAATCTACTACGCCACTGCTTCACTAGACACCCCTACTACCTGAAAGTAGAAGATCACTATCGAACCTGGATGCAATTAATCACGTCCGTAAAGAGAGACGACACGTCTTTCCCCACTGTCATGTTCGCAATCACTTTCTTGATAGCGTCCATCTTTTTCTCCCTCGAGTTTGAGTGAATCTCCATGCGGAGCTCGTGCACCTTCACAGCACAAGCGAGGGGCGGCAGAAAAAACGAGGTTGATGAGGAATAAAACTCAGATTCTAGCTGAAATACCTCCAATTATAATACAATGCGTAGTCTCCACGCATACTCTGAGATACTTCCGCAAGATCAAGACCTTACGCCCCGTCCCTCCTCGGTTGGTACGGATGCGCAAAAAAAATAGATAAAGATCCTGAGGGCAAAACAATCCCTAGAGCTAGGAATCGCACCTCGCCCTTCTTTGTGGTCGTAAAGAACCGACCATCGCCACCAGGCTTGTCCTTTTTCTTTGTCATCCCGGGAATCGATAAGCCTGTGGCAAGGGATGGGCCGGAATGAGATGTGAGTGCAGATCGCACATAAGCCATATGCTTTCCAAGCTAAAGAGCCAATCGTGAAGGCCCTCCGATCTAACTCCAGGCCATTCCTCGTATTATCTGGCTTACCGCTCATCTTTGTTGCTGTCGCGTTGTAAGCCCACCCTCTCGAGCCCCGCTACACGTCGAAGGCAAAGTCCTCCGAGCTCTCTCGTTTCCCGCAGTCTCTCTCGTTCACCACAAAATATATTTTTCATTTTATCACATTAGAAAAACTTATTGAAAATGGTGCCGACCATAACGCCGCGATGGCTTACCTTTTGTGCTGCTACAGATACATCCATTGATTGACGAGAAGCAACCGTAGAACCCTCACGCGCCTACTATCCACGCCAAATTCACGTCTCTTAGTCACCTAGAAAACAAGGTAGAAGCCATGTCCGAACCTGAGCTTCCATTTCATTTCACGATGGCCGAGTTAGCGCCGGAGCTCGAAGCCCTAGCAGCGGCCGCAGCGGCTGCGAACCAACCTGGGAGAGTGAACACACCGGGCCAATTCAAAGATGCAGGAAGCCGGCGACAAGCCAAAATTGATCGAGCGGCTGCTGCGGCGGCCCGGGTGGCGAAACGAGCTTCGTTCAAGAAGCAAGACGACCAACGGAAGCGCGACCTCTTGGGCCGAAAAGCAGCAATACCGGAGGACCTTCGACCGACAGCAGTGGTCAGCCACCGGCCTGCTGGCAACCGGCAGTATGCGTGCTCTGGTACCTACTACGTGCAGCCTTTCAACACGCTTGCGCCGCCACGCCGACGCACGCGCATCGAGCAGCAGTGGCGTGCAGCCGGCCTCCTCGCCGCGCTCCCCGAGCAACGAGGCACCGTTGCGCAGTTGCCGCCCGAGCAGCAAGCGTCGGAAGCCAAACGCCGCGCCACGGAAGAACTCCGGCGCGAAACGGCGCAGTTGTTGCGGCGGCCCATGAAGAGCTTCATGCCGGCGCCTCGCCCTTTTCCCAAGCCGCTGCCTTACTATCCCCACTACGGAGGCTTGAGCCTCTTGGCGGCCACCGCGCTCGACCCGGTTTCAACCGGCTTACCAGGTGTTGACCCGACGGCCATGCAAGCGGAATTAGCGTCCACGAAGTCAGCTCGGTTTCGAGCGTCAGGCGCGCTGCCCACCAGGCCACTTGCTGAGACCACACCGTTGCACCCAACCACGCACCAGCTCACGGCAGTGAACAAGAGCGAGAACGGTGAAGGTGGCATTGGCGTTGTGGCCAAAGATCGATTGACTTCAGCACCTGTCAGAGAAAGTGGTGGTGGTGGCGCTCCTACGAATGCTGCCTCTACCCCGGAGTGGTTCAACGGCTTCGAAGTAAAATCCAATGAATCGTCGCAGTCGCCTCTTCAGGAGCCCAAGCTCACTTCGCGAGGCAATGCTTCGCCAAACTCCCGCAAATTCGGTAGTGGTGGTAGAGGTGCCGCTGGCGTGCAGTCGCCGTCGCTGCGCTCGTCGGCTCCGAGCCCCGTGGACGAGTTGCGAGGCGGAGCTCGGCGAGCGCTGGCGGCTCGTCTAGCCCGGGCGCAGGCGGAAGAGCAAGGCGCCGTGCCTGCTGTGCCTTTTCCCCGGCCAGGTCAGGTGGCCATGGCGGTGACTGCAGCGCACGAAGCCCGGTTAGGGTCCATGGGCTTGCGCACCAAGCCGCATGGGTTCTTGGACGTGCCCGGCGTGTCTCCGCCGCGCGGCTGCCGTGGCGACGGCACTGTCGACTTCATGCTTGGTGATGGTGTTGGTAATGGCGTTGACCCACTACAAAAGGTTGACGGTGGAAGAATAGGAACTGGTGCAGGCAATAAAACCGGAATTAGTGATGCTGGTGGTCAAGATGAAGCGGTTTCGCATGAGGTTGAGGAAGAGCGTCCTGCAGCGTCCCACTACGAAGTGATGGTTGCGTTGGCCAAGCATCGCGCGGCCATTGAGCCAGGCCAATTGCCGGTGGCTGTGCCGTTCAAGGACCCTATCGCAGAGGAACTGGCGGCATCGGCGAGGTGGCAACTGAAGCCGCACGCAGCGCGTGCAAGCAGCGGACTTCGTAGCAATAGTGGCAGCAGCGAAAGCGAGGCGTATCCGGAAGGCAACAGCAGCAACGGTATGAGCGTGAGTGGCATGGTCGAGTCTTTGTCTGGTGCAGCAGGAGGAAGCAGCAATGGTGGCGAGAACGGTGCATTGCCAAGCATGCACTCTGCAGAGGCCAAGAAGGAAACCTCCACTTCTACTACGAGCAATCCCAGTGGTTATTCGCAACCCTCGGCAGCGTCGGGCAGTGGTGTCAACAGCGCAGGCAGCGTGGCCTTGCCGGCACGACTGGATGACGAACCCCTGCCACTCCTCGATTCTCGGCCAGGTACTCCGGGTAGCGAATGGCGGGGCAGTCGGTCGCAGCCGGTGCCG
>Ga0307982_1005098_pt1 | contig 10310 bp, 7 predicted proteins | sample OrgLakmetagen989_FD_201847 | JGI IMG/M metagenome (GOLD analysis project Ga0307982, IMG submission 201847) | Saline water microbial communities from Organic Lake, Antarctica - #989 | ecosystem: Environmental > Aquatic > Non-marine Saline and Alkaline > Saline | place: Antarctica: Organic Lake... | reverse complement strand
AGCAAGGGCAAGGATAACGCGGATAATGGCAACAATGGCAGCACCAATGACCACTGCAGCAGCAACGACCCATTTGGCACGACCAAAGAGCTTCCTGAAGTCCCCAAAAAGAAAGAAAAAGAAGAAAAAGAAGAAGAAGAAGAAGAAGAAGAGCCTGAGATTACTGGCCCGCCCGTCAAAAAGACCCTCTTTGTGCTCCGCCACGGCGAAAGCAAATGGAACGACGCACAGGTGTGTGTGTGTGCGCGCGCAAAGATATTATCGCTCGAGAGTGTTGTGCTTTTTTTTCGAATTCTTGCTTACGTTTATCTCTCTCTAAATTTTCGGTTAGAAGTCTATTCTTGCAATTTTTTATGCTCTCTAAAAAGATTTCCTGAGATAATTTCCTCTGCGCATGTCACAAATTGGACCGCATTTCACATTTGGTCAACTATTCTGCATAATTGTATCTTTTCTTTGATTTCATTGATTACTTTGTCTTTTTTGTACTTGTGCACGACTACCATTCTCTTTAGGCTTCGCGCGACGTGAAAGGGATGCTCAAGCAATTCGACCATGAACTGAACTTCAAAGGTAAAAAATGATGCGATATTTCGGTGAAGAGACTTTAGATCGCAGCCATACATCGTCCTACATTTTTATTCGTTCTTTATCGCACCACTCAGCAATGTTTTGTCTATTTTTCTTATAGGTATTGCTCAGGCAGCGGAGTTTAACCGTAAATGGAAAGAGGCAGCAGGAGGAGGAGCAGCAGCAACGGCAACCTCTTCTGCTGCTGCTGCTGCTGCTGCCACATCTGCTGTCAAGGAGAAGGTTGCAGACGAAGCCATTGACAAAGATGCCGGAGATTCCGCTGAAAAAGCGACTGTGACAGCAGCAGATGTAAAACAAGAAGGCAACCAGGGAGGAGAAGCAAGCCGGTGTGCGGAATTCCTTTCTGCCAGCGCCATTTTTGCGAGCCCTTTGACCCGCGCCATTGAGACGGCCCTCGTGGGCTGTGCGGGGCACCCTTACTTCAAGACACCGGGAGCAGCGCTGCACTTGATGCGCTCAGCGCGGGAGGTGAGAATTATGTGTAGACCTAGTATATGCTTTTGAGTGATTGTTTTTCGTGTTGTTTTTGTTCTACAGCGCACATGTTCAGCTTCGTCTTTTCCTATTCTCATCCACTTCAGCTTCCTTGTTTACTCTACTCTGTCTGTGTGTTTATTTTGATTGAGAATGGCTGGATTAATTCGTTGTTTTGTACATTTGCACAGTAGTGCTGTCTGTGCTGCCTCCATAGCTCATCATAATTGAATATCCCTCTGTACTGCACTTCTATATATATATTAGGTCAAATCGACGCCTCTGGGCTCCCTCGACACCGTCGGCCACCTCGGTGGTGACCTGATTGCGCCACATGTAGGCGAATGCTTGACGCGGGACGGCGGCTTGGCTCTCGACCACCTGCGAGAGGTGAAAACAAATACATGGTGTTTAAGGGCTGAGAAGAAGTAATGGACGAGAGTCGTGAACAAATAGGTCAAAGAACATTAATCATTATCTTTACTTCTTACTTGCTCGTCAAATTCATCTCTCTCTTACTCATATTCCCCCCTCCCATTTTTTCTATTATTAGGAAACTTACCCTCGTTCTCTCACTCTTGTATTTACACGCCTACCCATGCTTGCACATGTAAACACAGGTGTTGGCGCCTCCGCTCGTCCCGCGCGACGCCACGGGGACCTGGTGGACTTCCCTCGAAGCGATGGACACCGAAGCCCAAGTGCACCAGCGGATGTGCGACTTTTTCATGACGCTACGGCACGGCACCGACGCCGAGGTGAGGGGGTGTTGAAGCCTTGGTGCATTTTTGACATGGTTCAAAGGCATTCGTCGCGTGTTTGAGTGCTATTTGTTTATTATTAAGGTCACCACCTGTTTTTTTTTTTTGGAATGGCTGTATCTGAAACTAAAAAAAAAAAATCCTCTTTCGTCGATATTATCAACGTTTTTAGGCTTTTTGCTTCACAAGATCCACTTCTGAAGCCTTATCATCTTCTTCTTGTTTTTTTTTTTAACATGATATTTTCACCACCATTTCGCTCTCTCTCTCTCCCCCCAGGTGATCATTGTGGTCGGCCACTCGCTCTTTTTCCGCGAGCTGGTCAAGCACCACTTGAGCCCGAACCTTGCGTTAGCGCAACCCGAATGGGCCGCCCAGCTGTCTAAAAAGAAGCTCGGGAACGCAGCGTGTTTGGCTTTGGACCTGGAGTGGCCTCCGGTGGGGAGTGCCCTCGCCAACGGTGACCCCATGGCCCCACCTATGATCGTGGGCGCAGACTTGATGTTTGGCTCGGGCTTCCACGAACACGAGAAATCGCATGCAGCTACGGCGGCGGCTGCAGCGAACGGGGGCGGCAGTGGAAGTGGCAGCGGCAGTGGAAGTGGCAATGGCGGTGACGAGCTTAGCCAATTTCCTGCAGAAACCGAGATTTGATGCATGGCAGCAGAGAAGAACCCTAACGCCTCCGCCTTGTCCGTTGCCATCACCGCAAAGAATAGGAATTCGAGTGGCTGTGCAAATTCCAGGTGCACTGCTGAAGCCCCGAGAGGCCGGTAAATTTTGACGAATAGAGAAGACCAGAAGACCAGAAGAGCGGAGGGCCCTTGTGAAAATGATATCCAAGGGCCGTGCTCGATACTCAGGAAAGTCCCTGTCCGCTGTTGTGTCGTACGGAGGGTTCTCCTTTTTCCTCGCTAGGACAGCGAATTATTTGAGGTACTGTAGATCCGTAGATGACGATTGGATACTACATTAGAGAAAATGTTCAAGGGAGATGAAATCTTGTTGTGTGAGACGCGACGAGAGACGCAAGAGCAGCCCCAGCTTAGGATGAACATTCGCAACCTCGACTAAAAATTGCACACTCGAGCAAGAAAGTTACTACGCGGAGTACTCGTTGAGTAAAAAGATCATTAGATACATAAAGCGATTGAAAATTGCTATTTCTTGAACGCAGTTCTAGTGTAGCACGACAGAAGCTACAACATCAGTACTCGCCGAAATCGCTGATTGATAATATGCCGCACAAAGGCAAGAAGAAGTATCTGAAGGCGGATGCGGTAGCAGAAGAACAAAAAGCAGACTCGACTGCAGGTGTTCAAATTAAGAATGGCGAGTCTAGTGCTCTGGGTGGCACTTCAACGAAGAAGCCTCGCACCCCGAGCAACAATGGACCTACTAGTAGCAAGAAAGGCTCTGGCGGCAGTAGCGGCGGCGGCAAAGGCGACCGTGGTGGTGGCGCAGGGATGCAGCACGTCAAGTCTGCGATTTCCCGAGCAAAGTCTGCAGATGCCGTGCTTCAAGCCTGCACAAAAGGCAGCGAAGGCGTGCAAAGCTTGAGCGTCAACGCGTGCTGCATGGCCCTGTATGCAGTCGCGAAAATGACAGACGGCGGTGGCAAAGGCAAAGGAGGTAAAGGCAAAGGCAAAGGTGGAAAAGGGGGCAAGGGTATGAAGGGCAGCAAAGTCGAAAAAGATGACGAGGATAATACAACAGATGGCACGGCAGGCAGTGATGAGCAGGTTGCTGATAGTGCGGAGCGTTGGGCGGAACTTCTTGAGGTAAGTCGTTGGATCAGTGATATTGGCACTCAAACTCTATCTTACTCCCTGACGAATAATCTGCTTCGATAGTAGGCTAAACTTAGCCTAACAGATGACTCTCGCAACTCTTTTGATCATATTGTACGTGCTAATAGGTATTGTCCACCAAAGCGGGCGAGTTCGATGCCAAAGCGCTAACCAAAGCAACGTGGGCTCTTGCTTCCCTAGCCAGGTGGCCTCAAGCTCCCTCCTTTTGAGACATTCTAAGCGCATGTACACCGCTACGTTTTCAAAGAATTTTCGTGTTTGAGTAAACGCACTGCCTGGCACATTCCCATTTTTCTTTCTTTTCTCTTCTTCGTGCCGAGAACTTATCGCCTGCCCTTTGCACTTAATTTTCCATCGGCACTCGTGCATGCTTGCTCAGACGTTGGCCACTGCCAGCCTCTGTGATGGCTGCCCTCGCGCAGCGCTGCAGTATCCTAGCGAGCGAATTCGATGCAATGGCCGTCGCGAGCGTGCTAGCGTCACTCGTCAAACTTACGGATGCACCACCGGACTCCAAAGCCACGACTAGCGCTTCCACTAGTGGGGAAGCCTGCCGCGAGGCAGTCGCTGCCTTACATGTGCGCGCGATGGCCATTGCGCCCACTTTCAACGGCCAAGATGTGGCGAACACCTTGCACGCGTGCGCGAAACTCACTTCCTCTGGCCGCGCCTCTCGCCCTTCCGATGCGTTGATTGCCAGCCTCACGAGCCGAGCTGCATGCTCTGAGGTGCTCCCTACCCTGCGGCCAAAAGAACTCGTCAACATTTTGTGGGCATGCTCAACGCTGCGCGCCACTACTGCTGCGGAGGCAGTGCCTCCGACCACTCTGTCGGCACTCTTCCAAGCGGTGCACAAGCAATGCTCTACAACGTTCACATCTAGAGACGTTTCCACAGTGCTTTGGAGTTTGGCGCGCGGATTTTCTTCCGCTGAAAGCAGCAGCAGTGGAAAAGGTGAAGAAATGGCTACAGAAGTGTCCTCAGGAAAGGGCCCAAGGCATGGTAACGCACCACTGCCAGTCCCGTTGTTGAAGGCCCTCGTGTCGCGTGCAGCTGTACTAGTACCAACTTTCAACGGACAAGACGTGGCAAACACTCTATGGGCTCTCGCGAAACTGTCCAATTTCAACGCGACGACAACGCCTTCAGGCCGATCGAGTGAGAGCAACAACAACGATTCCAATGAGAAAGGCTACCTGGCCGCATTTCCTCCGGTAGAGTTGGTTGCGGCACTCGAGTCGCAATTCGCTCGCGTGCTGCCCACTTGCAACGGTCAAAACGTGAGCAACGGGCTTTGGGCCATCATGAAATTGAACCGCTCGTTACCGCTCAATGTGCTCGAGGCAGCCTGTGCGCGGCTTCTACATGTAACGAGCACCATGCAGCCTTTGCAGGTGAGGAGAAGTTTAAACTAGAATATTATGGACAAAATAACATGCACGCGCGTGCGCCTTCGCACGTAGAGTCTGTACTTAGTACAAGAATAGTTCCTAAACTTTTCGCTGTTTGCTTTTGTTTAGGTGGCGGATGCACTGTGGGCTTTGGGAAACGACCGTCGCAATCATGCCAAGGGGCCCGGAGCCAAGGCTGCTGCCCTTCTTGCCACTGCAGTAACGCCAGAAACAGTGGCGAACATGACGCCGCACGATTTAGCAATCGCAGGATTTGCTTTAGCACGGATTGTTTCATCATCGTCTTCAACCGGGGCCGATGAAAATGATGAAGAAGATGACGATGATGACGAGGGAGAAGAAGACAAACCGGAAGGTACCAAGCTTGGCCATGAGCATGATTTGCAGGCTGTTTTAGCTGCGGGGCATAGTGTAGTAGCACAAGCTGCGAAGTTATACCTTGAAGATGGTTGTGACGATTTGACAGCACCACAGTTGTGTTACTTGCTCTGGGCTTCTGCAAAGCTTCGTAAAGTTGCTCAAACAACAGCAGAGACTCTTGCTTCCGCTGCTTTTCTCAGTGGCAATGGTAGTATCAGTGACGTGTTAGCACTGGCAAAAGCCCTGAAACCCTCTTTAGACACTTTGCACGCACAAAACGTCGGCCTTGTTGCTTGGGCGATCGCCGCTACCTTGGCCGAGCCTGAGATGAAACCAGATACAGCAGCGGGTGCCGCTTCTTCATATTCGAAGAGTAAATCAATCGCTAAATTTGCAAAAGCAGTTTTGCTGCGTGCTGCGGAACTATCACCAACTGACCTTGGGTGGCAGAGCGTGGCACATGTAGACAGCTTACGGCGAGGGCTGATGGCCCATCAGACAGTTCATGGTGGAAAAGTACGCGCCTTCAAGGAGCTTCACACTGTGCTTGTAGAAAGAGCAGCCCTTGCGGCCGATGCACTCACGGCAGTGACTAGTGCTCGAACTCGCGCACTTGAAGATGCAGTGGTTTCAAACAAGGATATTGCTGACTGGTGTGCAGGAAGGCAAACCTCCTTTCCTAACGAGAGCAAAACTGCCGACACTTCTAATGATAATGGCGGCGACCACGCTACTTCTCGTAAGAAAGTGAAGAAGAGCCACAAGAAAGATGCCAGTGTTTGTGCAAGCAGTCAGGAGGCTGATATATCTGTCTCGCAGCCGCAGCAGCAAAAACACCTTTTGCTAGTTGGGTGCTCAGCTGATTTAGCTGCACAACTTGAGTCCTCTGCTAACAATAGCAGCAGCAAAGGTGTGCATGTGACCAGATGGCTTCGATTTACAGAAAGCACCAGCAGTAATGGAGCTGATCAACCGCAAACCGTTACTACATCAGCCTGCCCCCCACTACCTCGTTCACAAAAGCGCGACAACGGAAGCAGTAGTTCGGAGCCAGCACCTGAAAAAGAAGACAAAAAGAGCAAGAAAAGAGGCCGCAGCAGCAGTAGCAGTGGTGGTGAGTACCACAACGATGAAGGCAAGAGGTGTGGCTTGTTTGACGGCGCAGTCGTGCGGCTCCCGCTGGCTAAAGCGGCCTGCGACATGGCGTTGCACATGTGCGCTGCACGGCTCAAACCTGGTGCCCCCCTGTGGGGTGTCGCTTTAGCGGACGAGAACTGCGCTGGCAGATTGCCGACACTACAACAGCAGGAGAACAAACAACCGCAGCGTCAGTCTCAGGAGCAGTCTCACGAGCAAGAGCAGCCACATAGCAAAGATACCCCGGCACATGATGATTTACCTCTTTGGGAGTATTTGGGCTCCTCATCTTCTACAAGCAGCACTAGCAGCAGCTCTAACGGAGGCTCACAAGGAGGGCTTCCAGCTGTAGTGATCTGGCAGGTTACGCGCACGACCACCAGCGCTACTCGTTTTACTGCCAGTGCCAGCGCCAGCAGCACTAGCAGTAGCCTCCAAGGCTCTTCTGACGAGGAGTTGCTTAATGTGTGGGCTAAAGACAGTAAGATTCACTTGCCTTCCTGGGCAGACTCAAGTAACGCAAGCTCACGCGGTGTTATGAACCCGCCTGGTAGAACGCCACCAACGCAGCCAGCGCTGACGTGGCGCACTTACCCAGGCCTCTTTGCACGCGGAGGTCTTGACGTCATGACGGCCGCCCTCCTCAATGCCCTACCAATGCCACCGTCAAAAGATGACAGTAGTAGCAGCAGGCGACCGCGGCTGCTGGACTTTGCGTGTGGGTCCGGCACTATTGGCGCTACCCTCATGCGCGCGTCACCGAGCGCAGAAGTGCACTTTTTGGATGCTGACGCCGTTGCTCTAGAAGCTTCCAAAGTCAATGTTCCACTCGGCGTTGCAAAGAAGAAGCAGCGCGTGTTTCACCACTTGAGTGACGGATTTACAAACCTGGACGACCATGGCAGCCAGAGCGATGTCGCTTTGGGCGGCAGCAGCAGTGCCCCTTCGTCGAAACGTTTGAAACAGAAACATGAACCCACTACTGGTGCCTCTGATAAGGGAGGCGCAACTGAAAGTACAACGAAGAAAACGCTGCGCTTCGACTGGATCGTGAGCAACCCACCGGTGCATTGCGGTTTAACCGACGATTTCCATGTCGTGCGATCTCTAGCAGCGGGGGCTCCTGAGAGGCTTCGCCCCGGTGGGAGCTTGTGGATCGTGGCGCAGAGCTACGTGCCCGTGGGGGCCTTACTTGAAGCCGTACCAGCTTTTGATTCCGTGGACTTGTACTTCACAGACGGCCGATTTGCGGTTTGGAGGGCATCGGTTCTTTAGTTGCCAACTGAAGGGACTACCTCAGTTATCTAGTGCCTTTAGAGCTACTTCTACAGGCGGGATACTTTGGTGGCACACCAGGATAAAGGACTATTAGATTTCAGCCGAGAAATAGAAGTAGAAAGGAAACGCCAAGAAATAAATTCAAATAACTACGAAGATAATAAAAAGGCGCACAAGACAGAAATAATGATAATAATAAACTCCGGGGATCCAGCGGCTACAATCGCTTCAGGCTTCGCTTCAGAGGTAGAGGTAGCCCGAAATTTCGAAATCGGGTTGTAACTTGTACTAAGTTTGTAACTTTTAATCCCGAAATGCTGGCTTCAACTCAGGGCCAAACGCCCCTCTTATTCCCCCTTGATCTTAGGGAGATCCCGTTCTTTTTTTTTCTTTCTTTCTTTCTTTCTTTCTTTCTTTCTTCTTTATCCCTTCAAGGCATATCGCATGCGCTATGCTGATGTTAAGTGCCAATGGCAGTGTAGAGTGCAGTGGCACTAGCAATCATAAAATAGATTAAGTAATAAGTGGTTCATTCGCGGCTGACTTCGTTTTGGCCTGCTAACCAATTCAACCACTGTTGAGCTAGCTCAGTCTGAACCATGTCAAGGACTTCTTGGCTGTACTCGAAGTGTTTCTTGACTATTCTCTCTGCTTCAGTGTAAATGTCGTCTTCGCAGCGAAGCACCACTTGTTCAGTTACACCGCCTTCAAAGTGCATGTCAATGGAGAAACCACCATCGTGCGCATTCGCTTGTGATTCCGCAATGGAAGCTGAGTCACTGGATTTGGAGTGCTCTTGCAACTCCGCTACGCTATCTGCTTCCGCCAAGTCTTCCGATGCGCTCGCTTGGTCACCCACGCCGTCTGCCAGCCAGCTCGTCCATTTCGACATCAATTGCGCGAGCAAATCTTCGTACACCACTGAATCACTATCAAAGTGCGCTTCAGCTAAACGCCAAGCTTCAGAGTATACATCGTCTTTAGAATACATTTGAACTTGTTCAGTTCCACCGTCGAAAGTCATATCCAGCACTAGTCCTTCCGAAGTAGGTACATCGTCAAGTGGACCATCCTCGATCAAAACAGAACTCCTGGCATTAGATTCCCACTGCTCCAGGAGTCCAGTCTGAATTTCGGCAACCATCTCCTGGTCGTCTTCGTAATATTTTTCAGCGATCCTATGAGCCTCAGCGTAACAATCTGAGGCACTGCGCAGCACAATCTCCTCTGGTTCACTAGTACCATCGATGTTGATGCTCACAGAAACCTGATTGTTTGGCCAACTCTCTGTAAGATCACTGGCTGCATAAGCTACAAGGTCGCAAACATGAATTCCGAGCGGCGGAGCGCAAATACCGTTGCATTTCCTGAAGTCGGCTCCGAAGCTGCTTCGTTTGAAAGCTTGAAACGATGATACGGCCGAACAAACTATGAGAACGCCGATTCCACGCCGAAACGCTCTACGAAGAAGAAGCATTAATCAAGCTTGATTGTATGTGTCTAATTGCTCTATGATTACAGTGCGCTATATAATACTTATTGGCATGGGTATCGCTACCAAGCTATTATCTGTAGCCAGGACTCAAAGTATGGCCATTTTGCCATTTTCCATGGTGTATGATGATTGATGATGTTTGGTCTCTCAGTAGGGTTCGTATAAATAAGTAACAGTTATGACCCAAATAAGTAAATAATTATGCAAATACGGTATATACGGTGATATACTCGAACTCGAATTAATACAAACCCAAATGGCACAGAAGCCAATGCTACGGTGATATATACCGTATATTTGGGCGAGAACGTACCATTTTTAGAAGTCCGGTTTTTAGAAGTCCCATTTTTCGGAAAGAGTGGAAAAATCAGTTACGTATTTACCTACAACTTATTTGAGACAGGCCCCGAAGGGCCGGAATTAGAAGACTAACAGGTAGAGAAGAAAAGCAAAGCAGCGCAAAATTACTTATTTGGCCACATAAATTTGCATATATAGGCAATACTTATTTTTATCAACCCTATCTCTCAGTAGTGTGTATGAGCAGGGGCGTGCAGGCAGGAACACACCTGTCATAAACATTACAAGTTCAGGTGCCCGCGCGGTGCGTGGATTCGGAGCAATGTGTTTGCTGCGGAGGAGTATGTGCGTGTTCTTAGCACCTCAGTGCACGGCCTTGAGATGCCCGTGGGTGAGTGCCCTTGTATTGCCCGTGGTGCGTGTTCCTTCTTGTGCCCGTGGTCCGCTTGGTGTTTTGATTACTGTACATCATCTGCGCATGTACAACAAATCTGTACTAACCGGACCAACACGAAGACTGAGGGAAAGAATGGTGGACACGTTTCGAGCACAGATTGGACAAATCAGGGCGAATTCGAATTCAGTTTCTGGGCGTCGCTATATGCTGACGATGCTGCTCTACCCCTTTCCTCTCGTGAAGGTTTACTTGCCGCTACAAATGCTATCCACAAGCATTTACGCCTCTTCG
>Ga0307982_1005097_pt1 | contig 10311 bp, 7 predicted proteins | sample OrgLakmetagen989_FD_201847 | JGI IMG/M metagenome (GOLD analysis project Ga0307982, IMG submission 201847) | Saline water microbial communities from Organic Lake, Antarctica - #989 | ecosystem: Environmental > Aquatic > Non-marine Saline and Alkaline > Saline | place: Antarctica: Organic Lake... | reverse complement strand
TGTCCATATATTCTTGGTTGTTGGGACCAACATGCCAAACGATGAAGACGTCTTGCTGGTATTTTAACTTTGATTGATAATCATGATGCTGGACAGTTAGGATAGAAGCGCCGCACATTTCTTTGGATTACCTTAGCTAAATTCACCTACGTTTGTGCACGTACATGCTTGTAGGCTTCGCTAGCTTCGGTGGCGAGTGAGCGCGACGATGTTCTTACGTTGCTGTCGTCCGTTACTTCGGGCATCTTTGGGCTGCTTGGCTCCCCTGAAAATTCCACACGGCTTTTGACTGGAACTCAGGTAGGGTCGTTTGCTGATGGATCAATCGAGATTATCTCGAGCTACAATTCTATTCATTACTGTGTCATTACTTCCTCTTGCAAGCAATAGTAATATCACGTCACTGCTAAAAGAGCTGCCCATCGTCGTTGATTCTTAGCTTTTTTTAAAACATTAGTTATCAGTCGAATATTTGAATCTTTGCTGCCGTCGTTTGGCAGCGCCTTGTGGATCTGCTACGTTTGGTTGACGAGCAGGAACGCCGTATTGCAGGGAAGTCGTCAGGCTCATTGGATACTACGAGCGCTACTCCATGCGGGGAATGGGCGTCTTTTGTTGAGTACTCAGGCAACGTATTAAGTGGCATGGTAAGTTCTTTAATTTGTTAGCCTTTAATTTTTCTTACTTTTTTAATCTTAGGTTCCTAAGGATGGCATATAGACAAAATTTAATTATGAATTGAGAACAGAAGAAAAAAAATCTTGGTCGTTTATTTATAAACATGTCATTCTAATTCTGCACGTTTCCCTCGCAGGTCGCTTTGCAACGGCAGTTGTGGGGCCACAGCAAGTGGATTGACCCGGAGCTTCTAGCATCAGTCGCTGCCAAAGCCGAGTGCCCTAAACCTCCCAGTCCACCGCCGTCGACTACCGCTTCCTTGCCTCAGCCACCTCTTCTCATGGCGGCGAATGCCGCGACAAGTGAGACAGAGTCAAGAGCATCTACGCTAGCGCCGTTAATGCCACCTCCTCCTTCGTCTGCGCCTGAAGCACCAGCACCTGGTCTCACTGGCAATTCTGGCAGCAATCATGAAGAGGCAACTCCAATGTCCCCTAAGGTCAAAGAGCTAATTGGGAGCGAGATTTCGTTCGACTCCTTTTCTTCCTCTTTTGATTATTGATGTGCGGCCAGTTGCACCTTTCCATCGCTGAACTAACATACATCAATCAAGAGTCTCATCTCTCCTGTGCGTTTTGATGCCGATGGCTACACAGGCGCATGAGTTCACTGTCATTACAGAGGCGCCTCCCGGGGTTCCACCCTTACAGCCGCACGAACTGCTTGTGCTTGTGAAATGCCCCGAAGGTGCTCTAGGTGGGTCACCGCTCGAAATGGAAGTGGAAAGCAGCCTGTACCGAATTACGGTGCCACCCAAGGTACAGCCGGGCCAGCCTTTCTACGTGCGCGTGCCCCGTGCCAAGGAAACTGGTCCTAATTCTCTTGCAGCTTCAAAAACAACTGCAGCTTCAGCTAGTGGTCGTGAGCAGCCATCATCGAGGACTTCTTTGCCCTGCAACGACACAGACGACATCCGCGTAGGAGACATCACCGACACTTGTCAAGGAGACACAACTCTTGCAGACGCTGATGCTCCTGCCGCCACTGAGAACGGCATTGGAAGCTATGCACCTGGCGCCCAAGTAGTTGTCGTGGGCTTAACCAAGATGCCTACCGGCAACGGACGCCCTTGCCAAGTGCTGTCCTATGACGAGGAACTGGATCGATTTCGGGTACAGTTTACAGATGATGAGGGTGGTCTAGGCTGCCTCAGATTCGAAAATTTGAGACTGGCCTCAGACTCAACGAAGGTTGGTGATGGTTTCACCACTTCACAAATCACCGAAGAAAGTTCGGCTTCCCCTTCGTTAGCACCAGTGGACTTACCAGCCAACGCGGCGAACGATACGATGACGGGTGCCGCAGATGCGTCCGCAGATACTACACCTCCTGAGCAGCGCAACGCGTCTGCCAATGGATCAGCCTCACACGTGAACGACAACCCTCACTGTAACACCAGCAACAGCAACTTAGCCAATCATCAGAAGATAAAAACGAAGGGCAAAACAGCAGCCGCCGCTGCTACAGCCTTGGCAGAGGCGCAGCATGAAGTATCTCTACTTCGAAAAGAGCTAGCGACCTGTTACGACGCCATCGATAACTTGAGAGATCAACGACTTTATGGGCCATCAATAGTCAATGAAGTAGCAGGAACAAGTGAACCATCAGCAATGCCAGCAGATAAAGAAGGAGTGAGCGCACCTGGTGCATTAGAGCAAGGCTACAGAGAAGAAGAAGAAGAAGCCCTTTTCTCATCAAATGATTTAGCCGCTACAGAGTTCGACCACAAAAACTGTGCTACTAGTCACAGCGCTCGTAGGAGTGGCTTAGGTGCTGCGGCTGCCTTGGGTGCAAACGAGCTATTAGGTCTGCTCGAGGTTGAACGCCGTGAGGTGGAGCGCGCCAAGCGCCTTGCCTCGGTGGCGACGGCTCGTGAAGAATCCCTGAATGCCCACGTGGATGATCTCATGCACCTCGCCCTTTGTGCTGGTGCTGCCAATGGTAATAGTAACGCCAGCGACAGCAGCAGCGTAGGGGAGGAAAAATACTCTGATCAGCCTCCCAGCAAATTTGATGGTCACGTAGAAAATAGTGCTGATGCAGAGAATCAACGCATTTCAAACGACAACAACGATAGCAATGACGTCAACCGTGCTGGTCCCTCAGAGGACTCTACTACGAATGCTCTTTTTTCAACGATGAGCACAACAGCAGAGCCTTCTGTAACGGATACAGCACGAGCACTTGAAACAAGAGGATCACCCCCACCTTGGGTAGCGGCTCTGCGCGCAGCTGTGGCTGAGCAGGGTGATGCTTTGGAAGCACAAAGAAGCGAAGTAACGGCGCTACAAGTGAGTGAAGTATATTTGTACTTTCTATGCGTTCGTATTACTTGTTCTTTTCTCTTCCTGTGGCTCTCTCGAATTGCCCTTCCTGTGCTTATTCTACGTGCTATGATTCGTGCTCATTTGGGTAAAAACAAGCCTCCGCGTGGCACTCTGATATTCTTGTTGCTCAGGCTCAAGTGGCAAAGCTGGAATGGGGCCGTAAATTCGAGCTGAGACTGGTAATAGGCAGATTCCACACACCAATTTTGTTTGATACTATGGAGTAAATTTTCGTCATGCGACGAAGTGACCATTTTGTGCTCATTTCCGACGAAAAGTATTTGTTTCAAAGTTTGAGAGTCTTTTGTTTGCTCGCAGTATTACATTAGTTCTAATACAAACTTTATTTATACTACATTAGGTGCACGCCGCATCGGGGCGGCTGCGGGCGCGGCTGCGGCATACCGAATCCTTACTGGATGCTTCTCGCTTGAAAGCACTGGAGTTGGAGTTCGAATTGATAGCCTATGGAATTCCGAGGCCCTGGGAAGAGCAACACTCGATCTTTTCCTCTTCTTCTGTCAATCAGCGCCCCACTCAATCTCGGCTCGGACCTTGGCCGGACGCTCATCCACCTTCGCGTCTTCAATCGTCGTCTTCATCATCGACTTCAGTGCTTCCAAGTGGTGTGATGTCACCAACACCATCGGCATCGACGACAGGAGGAAGTCCAAGTCACTCCCCAGGCATGACTAGCAGTAACAACGGGCAGGGCGGCTACGCCTTCCCAGTCGAACCTACAGGCCCAGGCGCACGGCCGGGGAGGAGCGTGAACAACACGAGCGAGCCTGTGAGCATGTTGAGTGCAGAGACAGCCGCACGAGCAGCTGCGTTGCACGCGGAGCGACTGGGGTGGTACGCAGACTGCGGTTATTTCGATGACGAAAGAGAAGAAAGAGTCCCACTCGATCCAGATGAGGACGGTGGAGGCGGCCGCGGTGACGGTGGAGCTTCTTCTTTTCATGATCAATCCTCTGCTCGTTCCACTGCAAACCCTATCGAAAGAAGCAGTGCAACCTCTGTCGGTCGTGAAGAAGCTCATGAGGGAGCGCACGAAGGAAGAATCACTCGAGTATCTCAGATAACAAGAGCAGAGGCAAGGGCAGCTGCGGCAGCGGCAGCGTTAGGGGCGCGGATGGAAGCATGGCTCGAAGAAAAGTACGAGTGGGATGAGACTACAGGGGAACTGGTGAGTTTGCCACCTCTCGAGATTGTTTCGTTTTCTCCACACTTGCAGGACGTATCACACAGACACTGTCATATAATTCACGTTGCTTTTATTTTTTTAGCTCGATAGATTGCGAAGTCCGATGCGTCATTGACTTGTTGTCGTGTCTTTTAGGTGGGGCCGTGGGGCGAAGTGGAGTCCTTGGAACCGCCTTCGTCCGCGCACGACCTGCACTCTCCTGTCGTGACTGAAATGCTTGGTGCCTGGACCTCAGACCAAAACAAGCAAAAAGCCCTGCTGGCGTGGGTGGCGAGAGTATTGGACGGGGACGCTTTGCAACAGGATCACAATGCCAATGGAAGGCCCAAAGTGAGAGTTCGTTTGTATTTTTTTGATTTACCAAGGCTTGTAGCAAAAATTATCCCTTTTTTGTGAAGTCCAAGTATGAAAGTATTTTACAAATCTTCTTCTTGTTTCCACCATTTGATCTTGTGCATTTCTTTCCTTTGATGCGATAATGGTGCTGCTTTAGGTGCCCGCCCTTCAATTGTTGAGGCTGCCGAAGGACACGCTCGGTGGCTTTGCGGCAGTGGTGGTGCCTCTCCTGCTTCGAAGGCGAGACGCGAGGGTCGCGGTGTACACGCGCGAGCGGCGCACCGTAGTTTACGACCTGCGTGTGCAAGTAAGGATGAAGGCATGCATTGCTTACCGTTGACCGTTAACTTTCTCGCAGGCGCTTCATGTTGCATAGCCCGTGCTATTTTTCTCATTCATTTTTGCCTTCATATTCGTTTCTATTGATCGTATGATGTATTCGCGAACAATCATCCATCCATTTGTGCCAGGTCGATTCGGCCAACGGCCCTCCGCCAACGCCGCCGCCGCCCAGGTCGGGAGGCGTAGGTTTACGGTCCTCCTCAGGCACCATGATGACGTCACCTCACCATCCATCGCCGCTGCGCCCTCGGCCAGCTTCTTGGGACTCGGACTTGAGAAGAAGCCCTTCGAAGATGACTGACCACCACCACCCGCAAGTGCCTTCGTCACCGCACCACTCAGACGGGAAGTTTCGCCAGAGCCATCTCTCTGCAGGAACTGAAGATTTGTCCGCTGCTTGGAAACAGGTGGGTGGCATTCAACTCTAAATTGGGCAAAGAGCGGGGTGGATAGCCCATTGAATGGTCGCTTTCTATTCTATGTTTATAACTCTTCTTCTCTCGTGTCTTTCTTTCATTGCTTCACCCTTGGAGCACGAACATCTGGATGCATGACCCACTGACGTCGCTTAAATCAAACATCATTTGTGACCCACTTTTCGTTCTTAACGCTAGCGCTTCTACTTTTCTGAATGTATTTGGCCATTACGTTAGGAGCACGCCTTTTCGTTGCGGGCAGCATTGGCGGGGCATGTGTCTGATGGCTACAGCAGCGAAGAAGGCTCATATGACGACAGTAGCTATGATGAAGATAGCAACTAGGTAAGCGCTTACGTGATTGTCTGGCTTTGATGATTGGCCAAATGAGTTCGGGGTGTCTGACAACGAAGCACTCGGCACGGCGGGTGCAGGGTGTCTCTCGTCGGCTTGCTGGGCCTGGCTTATGTGATTGCGTTGTCCCCCAGTAACCCCCTTTCTTTGAGGTGTTGGAGCTTGCTTTACGTATACTAAACTGACTTGATTTGACTCTAGACTCCTCTTCTAAGGTGTGCTCTCATTTACGTACATACATAAAGGTTCGAGCCATTCTGGGGGTACCTAAAACAAGCGCTGGATGATCTCGTAAAGTTACCGTAGGGCCCTGGGACGTAGGTTTACGAATGATTAGGAGTGGGGGAGAACCACATAATACAAACATAATGTTGGCTCACCCCGTAGGCCCGTATGGGCATACTTTAGGATTACACGGTACTGTACAGTAAGTATATACACGCACACTCCACAGCCATCAAGCCATCATAATGGGAACCACAACCACGCCCACCACCACATATGAGCATGAGCTAATAACGAGCTAACGAGCATCAATAATCAATAATAGTGCTTGTATTATTATCCGATTATTTGTCTTAGCACCCGTGACGTAGCGCAGTCCCTTGAGGAAGTGGGAAGCTACACAACAAACGAGGTTACCTTCTCAGTAGCTCCCACCCCTACTGACCCTTCGTCTCTTCTGATTGAAGCAATCCTGATCCTTTTTATTGTGATTTTGCTGCAAACGTGCAAGCATGAATGCAAGCGTGAATGCATTTCTTTCCCTTTGTCGCGTCAATGCACAGTCTTGGTTGCATGACTGGCGCACCCCACTCCAAGAAGCTGTGGTCAAGGATGCTGCGACGGTGAAAGCACTTATTGCGGCTGGCTCAAAGGAGACGGGCGTCAAAGATAAAGTAGGGTACACTATAGGATGGAGGCAAGAATGCGTATAACGCATAACTTTCGAATAGTTCTGGTCATCATTGTCATAACTTCCTCTTGTTTCTACCTTTGTGGATGGCTGTCATATGTGTCAACGACGCAAGAATGGCGCCACGCCCCTTGACCTGGCCATTGATGACACTTGCCGCGAGATCCTCGAGCATCATTATATTGTCGACGCCACCATCACCGAGGATCCATCCACGCTCGTTAGCGCTGCTCTTGCTCACTGTGCTGCCTTATCGGCATCTGAGGAGACATTGCCTGCGACGGTGTTGTCATTGCGCGCATATTATTTTGACCCTTGCTTCCTGTGGGCCCTACCCGCTGCCCGCACTGCAGTGGTTGCTTGGGCGTTACATGTGCTCGTCGCCCAGCTCGCAGCCACTATCGAGCCTTTTGGAGTACTCCTAGACGATTGCGCCGGCGACGTCTTGGAGTTCTTTGGGGTGACACACAATGAGTCCGAGCTCATAGCAACGCATTGCTCTTCACCTGAGGCACGCGCTTGGGTGTGCGCAGTGATTGCAGTAGCAATTGTGGTAAGTGCTATAAGGAGTTACCAGAGTAAACAGTTCACCATATCTGGAGCCTCTCGCATCTTATACACTCCTATTTCTTGCTCTACTCTGGCTGGTTCCTTTGTTACTCAGGAAAAGGCATCGACTGAACTAGTGCCAGCAGCTGGGAAAGGAGACTTGGCGACTGTGCAGGACTGCCTTTCGAGGAAGGCCAACATTGAGAATAAAGTGGTGCGTTGCATGTTTACTGGTGATGTCGAGTCAGATATTTCGTTTTTTCCGTTCTGAATTGTGAGAGAGCATTTTGGAGGGATGTCGGCAAGGATTATCATTCATATTCTTCTTGAACGGCGTAGTTTTCTTCAGGTTGTTGGAAGAAATTGAAAGGAAGAATATTGAAAGAGGAGGTAATTGTGTGCCATCGAATTAGTCTCAGATATTAACTGGACCCAGACATACTTTAAACTTGAGACTCTATTTGCACATATTTTGACTAGATTGCCTGCGCGCGTCTACCTGAAGCTTTTTACTCCCTCACATGTATAGACGCACACGTTTCTTACCTACTCCTCATTGTCTATTGACATTTCTCACTCTACCCTTCTCTTTCGTTCTCTCCTTGTTTTGCAGTAATCTTCTTCGCTGTTTCTTCTTTTTTTCTTGCTATGGTGTGCCTTTTACGTTAAAATGACATGACAGCTCTCACTTATGCCTCACAAGAAGGTCACAGGGATATTGTGCGAGTTCTCTTGGAAGGAGGCGCTGACACGGAGACGGCAAGCAAGGTAAGAGAAAGAAAGGAGTGATAGAATAACACTTACGCGCATTGACATGTAATCTAAAGGGGTGCTGGAGCGGAGAACATGTGGCACCATAGCCTCTTTGCAGTGTTTGCTGCTTCTACATGTGTACAGGTGTAGTGGACGCGCGCGCTAAAAGTGGACGCGCGCGCTAAAGTGCTATTTTTTTTGTCGTGTTGAGAGACCTCATCAAGGGGTATTAAAGGGGGTGCTTGTTTCTCATCTCTTGTATGACGCTGATTTCTTGAATGGTTGTGGAAGAAACTTGGCCTCCTCCATTTGGCTGGTTTTACTCTTGCAGTGACGTGGGAGGCGCCGTTGCCTTTTTTATTCAATGCATTTATTTTATTCTATTTCAATCAGAGACATGTTTCGGAATTCAAATAGTCGTGTTTCGCATGTCATGGTATTTTTATCTACTTCTGACGTAATAAAGCGCTTCCGTTTTCTGAGTGTTTGGGGTGTACCCGTTGCTGCTACACACACACGCACAGGGTGGCCGAACAGCCTTAGACTGCGCTAGAAATGATCGCCGCGCGGAATTGCAGGCCCTTCTTGAGAGTGAAAAGAACTTTCGCGCAGAATAGGCGGCCCTCCTCGAGAACTAGGAGGATGTAATATTGCCGCGCGGTCAGAAGCAAGTGATTTTTCCACTTCCCGGGATGGATCTCTCTATACTCCTCCTTTCCTTTCCCTTCCTCTAGCTCAATCTCGCGCGGTCTCGCTAGTAACGAAAAGATATTGCTTTTATGTCATTCCAAAAGGTTGGCGACTTGTTTTGGATCGTCAAAGGGACTTCGTTGTGGCCCCCTCCTCTCTGTGGTGGGTGGGAACTCCTCTTCTTTTCATTTTTTTATAGGGCGAAGACAAGCGGGTCACTTTGGACCATTACCACCACTTCCATGGTCACTATGCCTTGTGCACCTGATTAGGCTTTCCTCCTCAGTATAAGTCCCTTTGAATTCCCTATCTGCCTGTTAGCCTTCTAGTTCTGGGCTCTCGTGGCCTGTGTCAAAATTAACGATTTTTTTAGTTGCCTTCTCTTTTGTGGCGACGTGGCGAGTGGAAGCTCATTCTCATGGAATGAAAATAAAGGTGCAAAACAAGCGAAAGGAAGCCCCTGAAACAGCTATAACTAACAGATTTGAGCCAGTTAGCACTGTTTCTGTTTCCTTGTACGCTTCATCACCTCCGAGTCCAGAACCACGTATTCCGCACCATACTTTAACCCACCGGGGCGCCGTTCGCCGTTGAGATCCCCTGAAATATTTGATTGTTGTTTGTTGTTGACCGCGCTTCTTGTCTAGTCCAGTCTAGTTGATAGTCCCCAAATACAGAGAGACATCCCTGTACAATTTGTACAATACAGTAGCAGGAAAAGTGTAGCCTTCAGAACTCAGAACAAGCCTGACTTGGTTGAGCGCCCTTTTTGCATAGAGCAGTTGTGGCCGTATACTCCAAAGTTGCCCATCAGCCATCGGGCCTCAGGAGGTTTTGGTTTGGAGTGAGTCTGTTGTCTCCAGTTGGGTCGAGGTGATTCAAAACTAACACACATCTTAGTCGTAAATTCCAATGGGAATGAACATGATTCTCCAGTTGGGGATTGGTATGGCACATGATCCCATGATCCATCTCAGTCAACTCACTGACTTCAGACTTTGAAGTGAGTTGTAAACGGGGTCGACGATGAGGCTGCAAAATTGGAGAGGTATGCCAACGACGGCTAATTTTTAAAAGTCGTGAACATAAAAAGATGGCGATCCATGTCCATGTCCTCATTTCCTCGACCAACCAAGCGCACCAAGCAGAGTGGCCCCCACCGCCACGGCGGGAGTCAGTGCGTTCGGCCCATATACCGCTTGAAGCTTGAAGTCTGGTGCTATGTGCTAATGGCGTGGATTATACTTGGATTAAGGAAAGAAGGAAAGACAGGAGGACAGTTCACAGACAACAGTGACTGAACATCCAACGGGCAACGGGAACGTCCTCCATAAACTACCGGGGATATTCCGACACCCAGGAAAATAACTTTCTGAGCTTCCCGGAGGAGAATTGGGATGGGTAACTTACGTGCATGCTGCCACCTAATCGGCGATTACATAGCTTCCGGGGCCGGACTGCGGACTGACGGCCTGGCCCGGGGTTCATATCTGCCTATTAGTAAATTCCCATGAGATGGGCATGTTGCAGCTCGCTCGTTTTATAGACAAAGCAACGGCGGGTTCTCTTCAATGCAGAAACAGACGCTGAAGAGATCTACGTCTGGTTCCAAATTCATTCATGAACAGTTTCCACTTTAGAGAGGGTTGAAAGTACTGTACTTCCTTCTCTCTACGCACTTCCTTTTTACGATTTTGACTTGCGCGCATCGCATGCGCGTACACTTCTGCCCGCAGCATTGGC